>Ga0181527_1001004_pt1 | contig 30426 bp, 34 predicted proteins | sample PEATcosm2014_Bin_30_FD_119762 | JGI IMG/M metagenome (GOLD analysis project Ga0181527, IMG submission 119762) | Peatland microbial communities from MTU Mesocosm Facility, Houghton, MI, USA - PEATcosm2014_Bin06_60_metaG | ecosystem: Environmental > Terrestrial > Soil > Wetlands > Peat | place...
CCGGGAAGTATTTGAGCGCGTCGCGTCCGGGCGTCTACGAGTACAACAGGAACGCCTCAGCGCCCAAGGGGCGGGCGTTCCGGGCACTCGATGAACGGTAACGACGGCGACCAACAGGGAGGGAACATGTCGAAGTTTTCTGAAACGGCCACAATGCTCCGCAACCAGACCTACCTGGTGGCAGCATTGGCCGGGCTCGGCTATAAGCCGGAGATCCACGCGGACGGCGCCGCGTTGGTCGGGTACGAGGGGCGCGAACGGCCGGAACGGGCGCACGTGATCATCAGGCGCGTCCAGATCGGAGATGCGTCCAATGACATCGGATTCGTGCGCAAACCGGATGGCACCTTCGGGGCAGTGCTGAGCGAATACGACCGCGGAATCGGCTTCGACGAAAAGTGGCTGGGTCGAGTGCACCAGGCGTACAAGGAACAGCAGACCCTGGTGGACGCGAAGGCCAAGGGATATATATTCCGCGGGCGCGAGGTTGTACAAACGCCCGAGGGTCTCCAGATTCGGCTCCAGTTTGCTGCGAGGTGAACGATGCAACAGAAACTGATTACCGTCACGCTGGAACCGGATGGGACCAGCAAAATCGACCTGGAAGGCTTCGCCGATAACACCTGCGGCAAGGTGATGGACGACTTCAGGGGTGGTGACCGGGTCTTATCCGAACGCCGGAAGCCCGAGTACTACAACCGCGGCCGTGGCCAGCAGCTCCAGCAGGGAAATCAGTGAGACCATGCGATGCTGGTTCACGCGATCATGCCCGCAAGCCGTGCCAACGGACCAGGCTTGCGGTGCGTTATCTTCGTCCAGGGCTGTAACTTGAATTGCGCCGGCTGTTTCAATCCTTGGAGCCACGCGTTCCACGGACCCGATCTCGCAATTGAGGCAATCCTCGCAGAAGTGGTCCACTGGCACCGCCAGCACGCACTTGACGGCGTTACGTTCTCGGGCGGTGAACCAATGCAACAGGCCGACGATCTGGCGGAGTTGCTACAGGGCCTGCGATCGGCATTACCCACGCTCAGCCTCGGCATGTTTACCGGTTACTCGGAGAAGGAACTCGAAACTGGCCGCTATTTCACGAGGCATGGCGTCGACCGGGACCGGCGGCAGGCGCTCTGGCGCTCCATCCGAGGTGAACTCGATTTCGCCGTGATGGGTAGATTCAACCGCCTTCAGCCCTCTCAGGCACCGATGCGCACCAGCGCGAACCAGGTATTGCGGCTATTCAGTGGCTGCTACAGCGAGAGTGACTTCGGCGAGCAAACGGTGGAGATCACCATTGCGGCGAACGGGCTGACCCGCACCACGGGCTTCCCGACGTTGGGGAATCCGGCCTGATTCAAGCCAACTTCCGCGAAGTTCAGGTCAATATTTGGAGGGCTTATGGAGCCGAATGCACTGGTGGAGTGCGCATACGAATTGATGGGCTCGTTGAAGGAGGAGCTTGCAGAGCGAGGGACTGTTGCGCCTGCGTTCATCCTCTTGTACGACAGAGACTGCGAGGTCCTCACGTTCTCACCGCGCCTGTTCGCATCCGCACAGGGAAAGGCGGCCGTCGCAAGGGCATTTCGGAATCGGGCCCGGCAAACCGGAGCGCATGGCGCCCTCATGGGGCTCGACAGCAATTGCTTCATCCCCGACCTCACCGCGATGCGAGAGGCGCATCCACGGTTGGTAGAGGCCGCCGCCGGCGCCGGCATCGATGCGCTGATCCGGTCAGGTTTCGGGAAAACGAGCGAGGGCCTCAGCGTGACGTTACAGACGCCGGCATTTCACCTACTGGTCCAGCAACTCTACGCGCGTGGGGACAACAGCATCGTCTTTGGTGAGCTGCGGACCCTCGATTCTCGCGAAGTCCCAATGGAAGCCGCGGGGCTGTTCAGCATCTACGGCGGCCAGCATGTCACTCGCGGCTGAACGCCGCAATCGATAGAAGGAGAACAACAACGATGGCAACATATGCGATACCCTTCCTGGAAATTCAGGATGCGGGGCAGGATCTGGCTCGGCGGACGGTCTGCATCAAGATCCAGCGAAGCCGACTGGGCAATTCGAAGAAAGTCAACAGCTCGCAGGTCGAAGTCGATACCGACAAGACTATGATCAACGTTTCCAAGCGGCTATTCACCTCCAGGGAATACGCCGCAATTCGGAATTTCGACGGCGAAGTCACGCGGTATCTGGAGAGCACATGCCTGCCGTTCGAACGCGGCATCCACTTGTGCCCGTTACCGCTGCTGAAACAGGTCGAGTTCAAGATGCGCGAGTTCGCCGACCAACGTGTGGATCTGGTCGAGGCGTTCGTAGCCATTTATCCGGAACTGTGCCAGCACGCTCCTGGCCAACTGCGCGCGCTGCACAATCCGCTCGACTACCCGCCGGTCGAGGAAGTGAGGGCCGCCTTCGACTTCAGTTGGCGGTACGTCAGCTTCGGAGTGCCGGACCAGCTACGAGAGATCTCGTCGGAGATTTGGGACCAGGAGCGGGAAAAGACGGCAAAACTCATGACGGACGCGGTGAGCGAAGTCCAGGTCGTGATGCGGAGCGCCATGGCCGACCTGGTTCACCATATGAGCGACCGGCTGAAGGATGGCCCCGACGGAAAGCCCACGCGGTTTCACCAGACGACGGTTTCAAAGCTGGTGGAATTCCTGGATGGCTTCAATTTCCGGAACGTCACGGACGACGCCGAACTTAAGAGCCTTGTGGAGCGAGCCAAAGGCCTGTTGTCCGGCGTCAGCGCGAAGGACCTGAAGACGGCTGCTGAACTGCGGAACCACGTCCGCACCGGCATGGACGACATTGCCGCCCAGCTCGACACGATGATCGTACGGAAGGGCGCCCGCAAGTTCCGTCTGGAGGATTGATCCAATCACGGAGGCACGCCCGCTATGACGCTTCATCCACTGCTTGTCGCCGGCGTCCTGGAGGGGTTTGAAGGCACGCTCGGCGAAATGGCCGGGCGTGTCGAGGACCAGGAACTGAACTCGCAACTCGATGCTTTGCGCAGCCAGGTGGCGGCGCTTCGGCTTTGCATCGAGGAACCGCTCAGACGCGTGGAAGGCGACCGTACCCCATTGGAGATATGAGGTGTGGGCCGCCGTCGCCGACACCCAGCCGGACGTTGAGACGACTGGCCAGTTCACATTTCCGTGACGGGCGTGTCAAGTGAGGAATCCTGCGAAAATGCGATTCCGGGCGGGACCTCCAGGGCGTAATCCGCGCCCGCAGTCGGTGCACGCTTCCCCCCAACGCCGTATCGGGCCAATGTAGTGGCCAAAATCGCGCGGCAGAAGGGTTCAAAGCAACACGAGCTTCGGATCAAGCCCACTACTGCATCACTTCCGAAAAATGAACACACATGCGTCCCTCTTCGGCGAGCAGGCGGACACGCCTTCGCAGGAACTCCGGCAGGGTGACTGCTTCGCTCAGGATCATCGTGAGGTCATGTCCGTTGATCACGAAGAAGCACGGCGCCTTTCCTCTGGTGATGGCGTCCCGCGCCTGCGCACTGACGTCGTTGAGAGCAATCAGAACCCCGCGCGTGAATGTTGACTTGCCCTCGATCTTGCCCCGGAACACGAGCAGGTCGGCTTCAGGAAGCGGGTGCTTCTCCCACTTCGATTCCAGAAGATAGATTTGTCCGTCCAATTGAAACGATCCGTCTATCTGTTCTCCCACGACGCGGAAAGGCTGGCGCGGCTGGAGATCGAAGATTTCGAAAAGGCGATTCAGGAGCGTCTCAAGAGCCAGGCCAGCCCGGCTTCGGTCAGCGTCGCCGGCGAGCTGAAAAAACTCCTCTTTCAATTCCCGAAGCGCCTGAGAGCCGCGTTGCTGCTGGTTCAATCGCTCGTCATCCCGCGACGGGGAGGGGGGGCCACCGAGGCCCCCCTGCAGCAGCCGTGCCACGATCAGACGGCACACTTCCGCCTGCGCTCCGGTATCCTCGCTGTAATCGAGTATATCCTTCATGAGCTTCCCGACTACAGAATTGTCTTCCTTCTGCCAGAACGCCCGCATCCGGTTCGCTTTCGAGCCGCTACCGTAGCCGTAACGCGAGTCGTAGATATCCCGGCCAGTGCTGTCCCGGACGAACTCGGCAAAGCTGCGATTGCTGAAGTTCAGCACGTAGCCAGTCTCCATTCCGAGGAACTTTTCGAGCTTCCGCTTTTCTACAGGGGTGAGATCCGACATTCAACCAGACTCCTCACATAGAATGGCCAAAACGGGGGCCAAACCGGGACAGACGCATTTATCCGAGGGTCCAGAAAATCGTCTGGCACCCCTGCCTCTAAGGGCCTGGGCTGCAACCTACGTCCCGGTCTCGGCGGGCTTGCGCCGTTTTCTGAACTCCTGGAATTTCGCGTCAAGCGTGAAGACATAAGCTAAGATGGCCTCGACGAATTCCAGGCAATCACGAGCGTCGTCGCTAGAGACAGCCACCGACAAATCGTGAACTGCATCGTTGCGCACCATGCGAAGCTCGTTGGCCCAATCATACAGCTTTGCCTCAATCTTGCCGGAGTCTCGAAGGCGGCGCAGACGCTTTTCGAGGTTACCGTTGTCTTCCCCCAAGACCGCGCAGACCGCATCTATCGTTTTGCCACACATGATAACGCAGGGTTCATAATTCGCCGTCTCGAAACATGACACCGCGCTCTCGTGGGGGCGCCGGATCAACGGCGGGACATTAGCCGCCAGGGGCTCCGAAGCGCGTGGATAAAGGACCTCCTCAAATGGGAATTCTGACGGCTCCGTCTTGCAGCTTCGATAGAGAAAAACAGATCCGCACTTCCGGCAGAACGCCAACTTGTATTGTGCCCAGCGAAATCCGTCCTCACCCGGAGGGAGTTGCTCGAACAGATCCTCTGTCGGACTACCGGAGGCCGTCGCTCGAACTTCTGCTGAGACAACGCTGTTGCAATGGCGGCAGAAGCTGTCGATCCTCTCACTTGGCATTCATACCTCCCGGGGGCCGTAAAAAGCGAGGCGCGGCTGCCGACGAAGAACCGAGCGCGAGATTTCCGCGCCGAGGTCTCTGTCAAATCGAGTATACTCCGGCTGCAAGTCAACGAACACCGCCCAAACAGTAGAATTGGACTGCGGCATCCGATTCCTGCCGGCAAATCCCCATCCCACTGGCAAGCGCCCCCGAAGTCCGTTCTGGGAGACGCCACCGCACTGTTGAGGTTTTCGACAGCCGTACTGGCCGGATGGTCGTCGCCGCGAACGCCGTCTGGCCCACGTACGCGCTAGCAACAACCCCGTCTGGATGAACGACGCCGGGTGGGATCAACCGGTCTGCGCCAGAAGTCCGCCTTGGCCTCCGTGTCAATCCGCGGGGGGAATCAGCCGCTAAGGGACGTTTAAGGCGGCGCGTCCCGGACTCTCCCATTTCCGTGCGCTGACGCGATGAAGGCGTAACCGTGACGCCTAGTCCGGGCTCCAGTTGGTGAGGGAAATCTGCATACACCTCAATGGCCTTTACGTAGCTGATGATGGATATCGTGCTGTGAGGCCTGCTCCCCACCACCAGCAGCAATTCGCGGCCACAGCCCATGCGTGGTACAATTCGCGGCTGTGAAGCGGTACGTAGCGATGTTTGATGTTCTTGGTTTCAGAGAGCTGATCAAGACTCGCTCATTAGAGTCGATTGCGAAGTTCGGCACGCAATTCGTCCAATCTGCTAAGAACATCCGACATAGATGGTCGAGTGATTTGCGGCGGCGCCTCGATGTGCGGGTATTTCAGGACACGGTCATTGCTATTAGTAACGGCGGGTCGCAGCATGATTTCTTAGCGACTGTCCTGTATGCAGAAGCTCTGTTAAGAACGGCAATGCTTCAAAAGCTCGGCATGCGCGGTGCATTGACATTTGGTGATGTCTTCTGCGACCGCCACATGGTTATTGGCGGGGCGATTAGCAGAGTCTACGAAATGGAGCAGCAGCAGGAGTGGATAGGGTGTTGGGTTGACGAATGCTGTGTTAAAAGGCTCAACCGAGCAACGGCTACGGATCATCTCTGGGACATCCTTTTGGCAAGCTATCCGATCCCTTTAAAAGCTGGCCCCGTAAAGATGGAGATTGCTGTGAACTGGGTCGCGCTCGGATTCCGCGACGAACGGCTACCAGCCGCGTGGAAACGTGTCAAGAAGAAATCGCTGTTTCCGCGCAGCACCTGGGATGTAATGAGGAAGTTGCAGAATACAGACCGTTTTGTCACGGCGATGCTGAAATTGCCAGGGGTTCATTGATCCCGTGAACAAGCTTGAGTGACGCCTTGAAGCCTTGAAGGAAACTGGGAAGCCTCACGCGGGCCTGATGTCCCCTTCTGGGAGACGGAACCGCAGTGTTGATATTTTCGACAGCCCGCCCTGGTCGTATGCTCATCTCCGCGAACGCCGTTTGGGGACACCGACGGCAGAAGTCCGACAGGGCGACCTCGCAACAACCGCGGACGGTGACTCTGTGGTAAACCTTAATTTTGTATGCCTGACCTGAGTAGCGCCGCTGCGATCACATTCGCAGACCAACTCCGCCTTGCCCGATACAGTGCGTTGGGCGACGCCGAGGAGTTCGACGAAATTATTCACACGGTAGAGCGGCTTGGAAGCTACCTCACGAAGGAAAAGTTCGGTGACCGTGGCAAAGACGGAGATCTCGGTAAGTACAGGGATGCGCTCGCGAACCTTGCGTCGAGGTCGGGCCTCGCCTACATGGCCGACCACGAACAGCTCCTGACGCCATTTGATCGGCTCTACGAATTGGTCAGAATGGCCCGCAATGACGCAATGCACCAAGGAGCTTTTGCCCGCCACCTCACGGTGCACGCGATTGAGTTGGCGATCATTCTGGAGGACGCATTGACACAGCTTAGGAATCCGACGGTCGGCGACTTCATGGTGCGAAGCCCGGTGTGTGCCGAATTGTGGCAGCCCATCGGCTTCATCCGACAACAGATGCTAGCAAATTCGTACTCCTACCTGCCGGTGCTTAAGGACAGACAATGGTATCTCATCTCAGATGCTGCAATCGCAGTCTACCTGGGGGCAGAACGGGAGGGGCCGGAACGTAAAAGGCGCTTGGCTTCGACTCTCGATAAGGCGTTCTCGGACGTTGACGTCATGCAGATCGAGCCTAAGCCTGACAACACTCCCCTGGCCGATGCGCTAGAGGCACTAAGGCACGCACCCGCACTACTGATATACCGTGCCTCCGATAAAGACAACCTCGCCGGGATCTTAACGGCTTTCGACCTGCTATGAGCGCGGCCGTGTGCCACCGTCCTCCAGATTGGCCAACGCGCCACCCGCAGACGTGCGCCAAGTTCGGCACCAGCCCGAAGTCCCGTTCTGGGAGACGCCGCCGTGGTACTGAGTTTGTAGACACTCTGCGATGGTCGGATGCTCATCTCCGCGAACGCCGTTTGGGGACGGCCTGCGGCGCAGGTCCGAAGCGGCGACTCCGCAGCCCTTTGAAACTGTCCCCGGGGTGCCCGACCATCCGCAATGACTGATGTGGTTATGCCGGCGTCACCAGTGGCGCAACATTCCGTTGCTTAGTGAACAAAGGATCGTCCTGGGTAAGACACCTCCTGGTATATGTGAATCCAAGGTTTCCTTCAAATCCTTCAGCGTTATCAGAAGACACCAAAATCTTAACGTTCCAGTGATCATAGTCAATCAGCCCGATCGGTTCGTGAGAGTTCTTGTACACAGACATGCTGCCCTTATCATCGGTAACATAGAGAACAAATGACTGTTCATCTCCCCCGTCTATTTCTACATCTGTGCGCCATTCCTCCAGCCTACCAGCCCCAGTTACTCCCATGCGATCCTTTATTGCAAACCAATGAGCTTGTGGGACGCCGAAGCGCTTGCTTAGATCTGAATTGCTGAATTCTAACCTTGCAGTCACGTTCACGGCTGTGCGCGCGGGGGCTGCCTGAGAATTGCTTATCGCCACCCAGGTGGGACTGCCGCCAGCCCATGTCAGCGGAAAGCTTCTACTGCTTCCCGCATGCCATTGTTGAAACTCGAGCCTTGGCTCCTGGCCCGCGCGGCATGCCTCCGTACTGACAGTAACGAAATTCACGAAGGCCTCATAACGGATAATCTGTCGCGTACACTTCTTGGTGCCCATGTCCTTATAGTGAATTGTTATGGGTAGTGTCGCTCCTGTAAGGTCTGAGGCTGCCTCCAGAGCATTCTTTAGGGCATGGGCGGGGCTACTGAAACCGTCCCTGTTCGTTCCCCAGAAACTGTCAGATCTGTAGCCCATGTAGCTTACGCGGGCCACATCGGCTCCATGACCTGATGGACCTATTGCGTTGATGTCATCGAATTCGAGGCGGTAATCTCCAAGATGAGCGGTGTCAATTGTAATTGACGTTGCTGCCCGGGGTCCTAAATTCCGTATAATCCAAAAGTCTCTATCTTCGATGCCTATGTGTTCAATTCCCCTAGGAAACTGCATCACCAGCAATGGTCCTTCTGTTACCGTCGTGTCTAGCGGCGCAGGAGTTCGTGATGGCGGCAACGCTCCAGTCCCTTCAGGCGCAACAAGGAGCGTCGACCTGTTCCTCCAGACCGAAATGTGAGCGCATAGCACCATGAAGACGCTGTAGCCTGCTGCTGCTATAAACAGTGCCCATAAAGGATGGTCAATCACTATCTGGAGCCAGGTCTTGATAGATGGAATCAGTACAACTGCCCCTTCATCAATCTGATGATTGGCCCATTCGAGAGCCCGATGCTCAAAGAGCCTCACAATAATGGGAAGTGCAACGATGCCCCACCAGCGCCTCGGATGCCGAGCCAGCTCAGCGAGAACGCGTTTGAAATGCACGCTACTACGCTACCACATGCTAAGAGGCGGGATCCACAATAGCGAACTTCGGCGCGGTCAAGTTTCCGAGTCGGCGATCCGGACCGAATCGGTGTTTCGCGGTGTGCGCCCAGACGGCTTCCGAGTACCCGAACGCGAGCAGCGCTAGCAATCAGCTCTCCGTAGAGAATTGAAATCTCATTTCAACCGTCGCTTGATCTCGTCGTTGATCTCGGCAGACCACGCCCCATCGTCCCCTAGACGTCGGCTCAGTTGTCCCAAGTCTTCGGCCTCCTGCTTGACTCTTGCAATTACGGCATCTTTCTTGAGGTCATCGTCGCTGAGCCCATCCAGCCGCCGCTTGAAGTCGTCTTTGAGACGATCCACTCGCGGCTTGAATTCGTCATGGATCTCATCGAGCCAGCCGCCTCCTCCGCCCAGCTTCCTGCGCAGACGGCCCAAGTCATTAGAGGTCTCTTTCATACCCTCAGCGACTTCTGCCGGGAGTGGCGTCTGTGGTGGGAGGCCGTTCGCGACGAAACGTGCTCGGTCAGTCCCGAGAAGTGCATACGCCGTGATGAGTTGATTCCATAAATCCTCGTCCACCGTGCCTGCCAGGCTGGATCGATTCTCGCGCCACGCAGAGGTCGGTAGGAAAGCATCCACCTCTTCCACGGGAGGCCAGTACTTGCCTTTAGAGGCAGCGCGTAAGACCAGTTGTGCGTGTAGCAGTTCTCCTGCGACAAGCAGCTTTGCTCGATCGGCAGCGCGTTGCTCTCGCTTCCTTTCGAGGTAAAGCTGAGTAAACGTCGTCAGGAGTGCTCCGATGACTACCCCTCCCAGAGAGAACAGCCCCGCCGCAATCACCAATTGTAGAGCCGAGGGCATGATGTGATTCTAACCGAAATAGGTGAGATAAGCGGCCTTGGAAAAAGCGGGACCGATATTCAGCACGAACGTGGGCCGGCGCCACTTCCGAGGCTCTGGTCGAATCACGCGCTATTCGGAAGTTGCAGGATCAAACGTCATGTTGACGGGAAACGCGCAACCCACTGATCTGGTCCGGCGAAAGGCCCCTGAAGTCCGGTTGTGGGAGACGGGCTGCGCTGTCGAGATTTTCAACAGCCGCGCGGCCCTTGTCTCCAAGAACGCCGTCTGGAGACCCTGAGCCTTGGAAAGGGCTGTTGCCGCCAGACATCAGGGGCGTTGTTCGGAGCGCTGAGATATGCTCTACTAGGTCCGTTATGAAAGGCCCGGCCGATGACGGGGGAGCCTCATGAGCCTTGAAAGAAATAGGCTTCTCTCTCTGATCGAATTCTCTCAGCAGTCCGAACGTCTGCGGGGCAAACCAGCCGCCACCGTTACCTCACACGGTCTCTTCGCTCTCTACGAGCACGAGATCCAAGGATTGCCGGGCATCCGCATTAATGCCAGCGGCCTCGAGAGCGAAGACGAGATCTGGCTTTCGGTTGAACGGCTGCACGAGAGGAAGCCGCCCGATGTTGCCAACCCGTTAGTTCGTCCCTGGGTGCAGATGACGCAGGCCCCAACGGAAGAGCCTCGGCTACGCGAGGCTACCGACGGCGCAAGCCTGATTGCAGAGGGCACGCATCGTTCACCATCAAGTTTGCCGGATCAAGACAAGCCCGTCGTCGCCCCGGGGACGACTGTCGTGCTCTCCGAATACGACAGTCGTGCTCTGGTCAGGGCCTCATTCGCCACTTACCTTGATACGAAGTGGCGCCCCTGGGCTGAGGAAGAAAAACGCCGCCGCAAGACTATCCGACTGTATTCCCAGCTCTTCACGCTCAAACAGCGGTTCGAGGGCGGGATTGTCGAAGCGCAACTCGAGCTCGTCTGGGGCGTGGGCCTTGGTATCTGGAACTACAATGGCACCACCGTGAGCTACCCGCTGGTGGGACGACTGGTGGAGATGTCCCTAAACCCTGTGACGGCCCAGATGGAAATTCGACCTCGGGATGCCGATGCCAGAATCGAAATTGACTGGTACGCCTCCGTCGATAACCCTGGCGTTGCCGGCCTGGAGAAAGCGGCGAAGGAGTTCTTCGGAAAGGCTGCGACAACCTTTTCTCCGTTCGACCGCGGGACCTTCGAGCCTTTGCTTCGCACGGCGGCTACCAACCTCTGCGCTAACGGCATCTACTGGCCAAACGAAGTGCCGCCTGAGGACCGGACGCTTCCCAGGTCCGACGACAAGCTCAAAGTCACCGACACGTGGGTGCTCATTGCGCGTCCGCGGACCAGCAGCGTTTTCCTCCAGGACCTGGAAAAGCTGAAAAAGCTCGCCGAAGAAGCCGAGTCGTACCCGCCCGCGGTGGCTGCGATTGTCACCGACCCGGACACGTCCAATCCGATCGTCGAACTGCCGACTTTCCGTGGTGTCTCCGCCTCATACCATTCGCAGGGAAGCACGAGCGGGAAACCGGCGCGCGACGTCTATTTTCCCAAGCCTTTCAACGACGAGCAGTTTAGTATCGTGCAACTCCTAGACGTCTTCGACGGCGTCGTCGTGCAGGGGCCTCCGGGCACGGGCAAAACGCACACTATCGCGAACGTCATCTGCCACTACCTTGCCGAGGGGAAACGGGTGCTTGTAACCTCGATGAAGGACCCAGCTCTCAGGGAGGTCCAAGATAAGCTGCCAGATGAAATCCGTCCGCTCGCCATTTCCTTGCTGACAAGCGAACAGGAGGGAATGAAGCAGTTCGAGCACGCGATCCACAAGATTGCCTCTGAGGTGCAGGGGCTCGACCGCAGGAGTAATGCGAGGGCCATCAGCCAGCTTGCGGAAACCATTGATGCCCTCCACGGCAAGCTGGCCAGTATAGATTACAGGGTTGGCGAATGGGCAAGGCGAAACCTCGCCAAGGTTAACCTCGAAACTGAGGAGATCGATCCCCAAGAGGCCGCGCGCGAGGTGGTCGCGAACGTCGGCCGGTTCGAGTGGATCCCCGACATGCTTGGAATAACCCCCGAGTTTGCCCCGCAGTTCGGGGACGCGGATGTTGTGAAACTGCGGGAGGCAAGACGCGTCCTGAGTCATGACATCGACTACCTCGATGCGTCTCTGCCGCAGCTCGTTGAGTGTCCGGACTCCAAGGTGCTACTCGCAGTCCACCAGGACCTGTCCCAGTTCGAAGAGCTGAAGCGGGGCGTGGAATGCGGTGACGTTCCAGCACTCGCCGATTCGACCCCGGAAACACTCGTTCGCGCCCAGCAACTCGTCGCAAACATCGAGGCGTTCAAGCGTCTGCGCGACGCGGTAGTTCAGGAGCACTGCGACTGGACGGCCGCCATGCGTGAACGCCTTCGGCGTGGCGGCAACGGAAACCTGGTGCCAGTTCTGGAAGCCCTCGGCTCCGAGCTTGAGCAGGCTTCCGACCGTCGGAAGGCCTTCCTTGAGCTGCCGGTCACCGCACCCGCAGGCGTCGAGCTTGATACCGAGCTGAGGGAGGCTGTGAGAAACCTTGCCGACGCCAAGAGCCCCTTTGGCCTGAAAGGACTCTTCGGCAGAACCGCGCAGAAGAAGCTTCTGGACAGCATTCGCGTTCTCGGCAATCCCCCTGCCGACGCGGAGGGTTGGAATCATGTCGCCGAGCACCTGGCGCTGTTGAAATATTTCCGTGAATTGGCCTTGCGCTGGAACGCGCTCGCGCCTGAGTTCCAACTTGAAGCCGTACCCGGGGATAAGCCGGAAGACGGCTTGGCGGCCGCCCAGGTTTATGCCACCTACCTCAAGGTGAAGAGCCTAGCGAAGGCAGACGGTGAACTCTGTGCCGCAGCCTCCCTTGTTTTCCCGAATTGGCCTTATGTCCACGAGGTGGCGGATAACCCCCAAAGGCTCGCTGAGCTGGAGAGGGCGGCGCAGCATCACCTCATTAAGGGCCGACTCGCCAATGTCTGGGCTCACAAGGAGCGGTTCCAAAAGATGCTGGAAGGCCGCACGGGCCGCGTTGTGGAGAACATTCGCCGGTTTCTAGCTGAGACGCTGGGCAACCCCGAGATCGAAGACGCCCGTATGCAGGCTGACTGGACCACCCTGATGGTTGACCTGTCTCGGGTGCTCGGCCTTGGCACGCATCTCGCCGCCCTTCGTGAGGGTTGCGGCAAAGTTGAGACCTCCGGGGCAGCAAAGTTCGCGGCGTTGCTCAAACGGCCCCTTGAGGGCCCGGTGGATACCCTCCTGCCGGACAATTGGCGCAGCGCTTGGCGTCTGCGGCGCCTGGCCACCTACCTCGAATCGATTGATGCGCAAGAAGAGCTGAAACGGTTGGCGAGAGATCGTGACGAAGTGACAAGTGATCTTTCACGCGCCTATCGCGAGGTCGTAGTGAAGCGGACCTGGCTGAAGCTCGCAGAGAATGCTTCGCCTAGGATTCGGTCCGCACTACAGGCGTATCTCAGCGCGATTCAGAAGATCGGCAAGGGTACCGGCAAACGCGCCGTGCGGTATCGGCAGGATGCCCGAGTAGCGGCATCACTCGCGAACCCCGCAGTGCCGTGCTGGATCATGCCACACTACCGAGTGTCGGAGACGCTACCCGCGGAACTGGGTTGCTTCGACTTGGTGGTGATCGACGAAGCTTCCCAGTCGGACCTGACGGCGTTGCCCTCCCTTCTACGGGCGAGAAAGGTGCTGATCGTCGGCGACGACAAGCAGGTCTCCCCCGACGCGGTGGGGCTCGAAGAGGAGAAGATTAAGAACCTGATGAGTCGCTTCCTCGGCGGTCAGGTGGCGACCTATGGCGCGCAGATGTCGCCCGACCGCTCCATCTACGACCTGTTCAAAGTAGTGTTCGCCAAGAGCGCGGTAATGCTGAAGGAGCATTTCCGCTGTGTCAGCCCGATCATTGAGTACTCCAAACGTGAGTTCTACAATCACGAGCTCCGGCCCTTGCGTATGCCCAAGACATCAGAGCGGCTCGACCCGCCCCTCATCGACGTGCTGGTCGAAGACGGCTACCGCAGGGGCGACATCAATTTGCCCGAGGCGCGATTCATCGTCGATGAGATCAAGGCCATTACGTCTGATCCAAACATGGAAAGGCTTTCCATCGGGGTCGTCTCGCTGCTCGGCGACAAGCAGGCGCTGTTAATATGGGATCGCCTCACCGACGAGCTCGGGCCGGAAGTAATGCAGCGCCATCGTATCGCCTGTGGCGATGCACGCACGTTCCAGGGCAAAGAGCGAGACATGATGTTCCTCTCGATGGTTTCGGCGCCCAACGACGTCGGCGCGCCGCCGTCCCGCAGCACTTTCGCCCAGCGTTTCAATGTGGCCGCTTCGCGTGCGAGGGACCGGATGTACCTGGTGCGCTCGGTAGCGCTCGAGCATCTGAGCAAGGCGGACCGGTTGCGGCGTAGTCTCATAGAACACTTCGCGACCCCCTTCGCCCAGGATGAGACGCGAGTGCAGGATCTGCGAACACTCTGCGAGTCCCCTTTCGAACGCGAGATGTACGATGAACTCACGCAGCGTGGCTACTGGGTGATCCCACAAGTGCGAGTAGGCCACTACCGTATCGACATGGTTGTAGAGGGGAGGAATGACGCTCGTCTCGCAATAGAATGCGACGGTGACAAGTACCACGGCGCGGAGAAGTGGGCCGACGACATGCAGCGTCAACGGGTTCTGGAACGCGCAGGCTGGGTCTTCTGGCGTTGCTTCGCCTCCGCCTTTGTTCGCCGGCGCAGAGACATGCTGGACGACCTCTTAACGTCATTGGCAGCGCGCGGCATCGAGCCGATTGGAGCTGAGGGTGCGCCGATCAGCGTGCATACGGAGCACCGCGTCATATCTGCATCAGTTCCGCCGATGGCGCGCCAGGAACCACCCCTCGAAACGCTGGCTGGATCTGGGCTGGAGTCCCCCTTCAGCGGAAATGAGGTTGCGCCTCAGCTGCCGAAACTCCGAAAGGGTGCATCTCCACCAACAACTGTCCTTCAGCCGACCCAGCCTAACCGCGCCGGCTCAGCACTGGTCGCGAGTACGACTGGAGAGAACTACGACGGGGATGGCGGGGCCGGCCGCGAGATCAGTGAGGTCCGAGACACCGAAATCAAGTGCGCCATCCGGGAGTGCGTGCGATCATATCCCAATCAGGACGAACTTCTGCAGGCCGTTCGGCAGACCCTTGGTTTGGCGCGCGACAGCGAGTCAATCAGACGGCGAATCATCGGGGTCTTGACTGACGAGTTGCGCGCCAGACGCATTTGCAGGGGGAGTGATTCGCGCTTTTTCTAGTTCACCATCGGCCTCGATCTTGGCCGCGGAGCGCTTCGCAGTATCGGAGGTGCCATAGCGTCGACGCAGGTGTAGCTGTTGGGGAACCCACTTTCTCACCACCAAGCGCCCCCCAAGTCCTCATCTGGGAAGCTGATCCGGCGAACCGCGAGTGCGTCTAGGCGCCCGGCTATGTGCGCCAGACTGGTGCGCTTCCGGCACCGGCTGCACGTGGCTCTGAAGGCGGCGTTTCATGCAGAGCGATTCCCACGCGTGCGGACGCGCAAAAGCACGCCTGTCCGTCGCGCCGGGCGCCGCCGACCTGGCCACGCAAACCCGCCCTTCTGTCAGAAGGGGCAGTCGCGCGGAAGCCGTTTCCGGGCCCTTGGCTCCGGCGTGCCCGGCGCCGATTGCACCGCGACCTGTTCCGGCTGGCCAATGAGGAATCGATGTGGTACGGTCAGCACCAACGTCTTCTCCACGGAATAGTCCGCTAAAGCGATAACGCGGCTCTGCCCCTTCAAGAATCTGAAGACCTCCCAATACCAGCAACCTTCCTGCTCGAGGAAGTTCAGGAAACGATGTCCCCTGGTGGCCAGTTCCTCAGCGCGCTCGTAATTCTTGACACGCGCACGATCGAAATCCGCGTCCTTCGATGCAACTTCGATTGCCAGGTCAACATCGCTCAATCGCTCGACCGCAGGTTTCAGCATGCTGCCGAAAAGAACTACCCTCGTCACCTTGCCGAGGAAATACGGGTCGTTGTTGACCTGCTCCACACGGCCAAGGAATTGATGCAACGCCCTTTGTGCCGTTGCACGCGTGACCCGTTTGGCCGCTGTTGCGGAAGACAGGGTCTGCCCCGCTTGGGTTACCTTCCACGCGTTTCGGCCGGCGGCTTCGATCAGGCCCTCAGCCGATAGGGCCTTGATCAGCGCACGTCCTTCGCCAGCTTCCACCGACGCGGCGGATTCCAGTTCACTCAGTCCCCACGGCAAACGCGTGCGGAGGTGCCGCAACGTCTGGCGTACCAGCAGAGCAGGCCGACCAGCAACCGTCCCTTTCGGATCGATCCGCATTTGCCTTTAGCATAGACCCACGTTGCCCTCTCCGTCATGGCCTGTTGGGCGGTCGCAAGCCGACTTGCCGGTACCTATTTCCGTGAACGGCGTTTACCAGGACTGATGACAAAACAGGCTTCCGAAAATCCGCAAACGCTTGGCGACTCTCCACTGGGGGCTTGGCAAACCTACGTATCCGCCGTGTCTCCCGCTCATCCGGCAAGTGAACTCAGACGGTTACCTTGACGCCAACAGCCGGCTCCCAACGAAACGATGCCTGCCGCGCTTCGACCGCGCCTACCCCGCCGGGCAGGTGAAAGCCGGCCAGAAGACACCGATCGGCCGCAGCCCGCTCCAGCAACTGTTTTCGCGTGTGCACAGTTTCCTCGGAAGACAGATCGAAGGCGCAGACCCACCCCGGATGTTCGAATTGCGCCGGATGAACAATGGCATCGCCAACGTAGAGCAGTTGCTGCCTACGCGAAGAAACCAGCACTGCGACATGCCCGGGTGTGTGGCCGGGCGCCGGAAAGACCAGTATGCCCGCCGCGATTTCCGTCGGCCGATCGAGCAGGCGCAGGCGGTCTCTCGCGGGCGCCACGTGATCGCGAACGGAGGCCGCCATCGCAACCTCCAGCGGCCCGAGGCCGTACATCTCGCAGGCCCCAAGCCGGGCCTGAGTCTCGGCGGACATCCAGAACTCGAACTCCTTCCGCATCATGACCACCGCCGCATTCGGAAATAGCGGCACTCCGGCGATATGGTCCGGATGCGCGTGAGAAAGGATTATCGTATGGACATCCTCCGGCAAGAAGCCCGCCGAAGCCAGACTTTCAGGCAGCTTTCCCGTGTTGGGGCCGAGCGCCCCCGCGCCCGTGTCGATCAGAATTCGCGTCGATCCGGTATCGACGAGCAGCGCTATATAGGGGGCAGTCAGCTCCGCGGGCGGATGGCCCTCAGGCGGCAGGACAGTCCATCCGGGGTAGGTCAGTTCGCCGTCAGCCAGAGTCCAGCAGTCATAATCGCCGATACGGAATCTCTCAGCGCCATTCATGAACTCCTCCCTGCCGTGGCTGCATATTACAGCATGCCCTTGAAATGAGTTTCAGACAAGCGGGGCGGGATTCGAAGCGCGCCAGCATGGAGAACCCGCCCGTCGCCGGGCGATCGATCGCGACCCGTCTCTTACTGCCCGCCGCCGACCACGACGCACGTGCCGTTCTCCTCGGATCCGTACACAGTCTCGGTGCAGGTCATTCCGTGCGGGATCAGGTTTTTGAAGTCGAACGTTATTCCCTCGAATGTGAAGGGTTTGCTCGACACCAGTTCGGCCGTAACAGTCAAAGTGCCCGAGGTTCCGCTATCGAGGCTCGGGGAGAGTCCTGCTTTCCTGACAAACGTGGCCACGGGTGTTCCCCAGGTGCTCCGTTTGGTCATGTTCGACCAATCACGCGTTTCGGGCCTGTTGTTGAAATAGATGGTGGCGGTTCCCGTGGGAATCAGGAAAAGGGTAAAGTGCGCACTGGAGGGCAGCGCTACGCCGGTGTAATCCGAAACCCAGATGAGGTAAGCATGTCCAATGTCGACGGTCGAGGCCCCGGGCGAGGGGCGGGGCAAGGACGCGAACAAGGACTGCGGTTTGACATCTCCAAGGAGCACGGGGTACCAAATGCAGACAGAATCCGTCGAGGCCCCACCGTTCGTATAGGCCAGGGCCACGTGCCCAGCGCCAGGGGCGGCCACCTGCCCAGCGTCAGCGGGGACGGCGTCCTTGTCGGCGGCCTGCATCGAGGCGAATGACCCCAGGAGCAGAATTCCCAGGAGTACGATGGTTGCGAGTTTCATATAATCTCCTATTCGTTTTGAGTTGGTAGCGATCAGGTCGCGTCTCGCCGGAGCGGAAAGCCTTCGCGGCGAACATGCCGTCACCTGTCACTCAAAGAATGGGCCATGCAGGCCTCTCTCTACAAGAGTTCACGCGTGAGCGAGGGGTGAACGTTCACGTGAACCGGGCGGTGAGCAAGCCCCGGGCGCGCAGCGCATCGAATAGAGGCTCGACCGGGACGAATACCGCAAAGCCGGTGCGCTGCTCATGTGCCGTTTCGAGATCGCGAATGGCGGCGTCCCAATCGCCCAACGCTGTAGCCACAACGGCGCGCTCGTGGGCGGTGACGGCGCCACGTGCCTCCAGACGGCGCAATTCTCCCAGGACCTCTTGCGCGGCTTCCGGGTTTCCGCTCGATGCATAGGCGAACCCGAGAGTGCCGAGCAGATGGGCCAGGAAGGAGACCCCGTCTAACTGCTCGCGTACTTTCAGACAGGTGTCTACCGACTCCCGATACTTGCCTTGGGCCGCATACACCCTCGCGAGCAGAATGTAGTCCCGGAGGAATCCGGGATTGAGCGCGATGTTCTTCCGGCACTGTTCGATGGCGTCGTCAAAGCGCCGGTTCCAGTACAGAACGAACACGATATCGTTCGCGATGGGCGCCGACAGCGGGTCCAGCCGTTCCGCTTCCCGGATCTCGTCGAGCGCCTGGTTCATTCTCTGCATGGGGATCAGGCCGAGACAGGCGTACCAATGGTGGGCCGTGGCTAAGGCGGGATCCGATTCCAGCGCTTTACGCCAGTGCTCTTCGGCGGATTCGAACTGGCGATCGTACAGGGCATTTACGGCTGCCAGAGCCGACCATGCCGAGGCCAGGCCCGGGTCGATCGCGAGCGCCTTCAAAGCCGCCTGCCGCGCCATGGGCATGCAGACGTGCGGCAGCGACAGGCCATGCATGTTCATGAGCACATGACACTCGGCGATTCCGGACCAGGCCTTGGCGGCGCCCGGGTCGCGCGCGGTGGTGGCGGTGTATAGCTCCAGCGCCCGCCGGAATCCGGTTTCGCTGCGTTGGTTCCAGGCGTGGCGCGCTTGAAGGTAGAGCATGGCGCCCTCGGCATCGGTGGCCGAAACCGCCGGTGGGGTCCCGGAACTCAGAGAGGACGCGATGGAAGCCGCGATTTCCGCCTCCAGCTCGAGCACATCGTGCGACTTCCGATCGTACCGGGAAGCCCAGATCTCGCAGCCGTCGGCGGTGGAGAGCAGCCGAATCGTGATGCGATAGCGGTCGCCCGCGTTACGCACGGCGCCCTCGATCAGCAGATCGGCGCCGAGCCGCCGGCCGATCTCGCGTACATCCGCCTGCACGCCCTTGAATCGAAAACTCGACGTCCGCGCCACCACGCGTAAACCTTCAGTGCGGGCCAGAAGATCGATCAGTTCTTCGGCCAAACCATCGCAGAAGTACCCGGCTGCGTTGTCTGTCGTGAGATTCATCAACGGCAGGACGGCGACCGTCCTCGGCGATTTCGCGGCCGCCTCATGCGCGGCTGTGAAAGCCGGCAGGTAGCTGCCCGGCCGGTAAACAATCCGGTAGGGTTCGCCGCTGCCCTCGGCTGCGTAGTAAGCCGCCAATCGCTCCCGCAGCTTGCGCGCCTGTACCCGGACGATGGTATCCTGACGCGGATCGAACGACTCTGCGCGGCCCAGCGCCTCGACGCCAAGCGTGTACTCTTTCAGGCTGTCGCCTCTGCCGGCCAGAGCCGCTTCGACTGTGTACCGCAGCAGCCGGCGAAGGGATTCCGAAGCGCGAAAACCCGAGCTCGCCAGGATCAGCTCGAGTTGCTCGCGCACCGTCCCCGCCGAAGGCGCGCTATCACCCATGGCATATACTGTAGCACCGCGCCATCAGGGCGGCAGTGAATGCGGACCCAAATCTACGGTTCTATGCCAATCCGGTCGTTTACGGCATCCTTGATCTTCTGCTTGCACCCAAGAAAACGCTCTGTCGTCTGCTCCGATACGTGCCCGAGAAGGAACTGGATCTGTTCGAGGTCGCCACCTACAACATGACAGAGGTGGGCGCACGTGCGGCGAAGGTCGTGCGGGGCCATCTCGTACCATTGGACGAAGTTTCGGATCGCAAGTTCGTAGGAGCGCCGGGATTCCGGGGACGCCAGGCTGTTTAGTACGGAGGACTTGGCGTGTGCAAGATCCGGCAATCGCAGTACGGTTTTGGCCGCGTGCCGACCACCAAAACTGGGTTTTCTCATATGCTTGCGGGCTCCATACCCGTCCCCGATCTATGGTCCAAGCCGGAGAATGCTGCAAGGTGAGTCGCCCAAAACAGAGCCACAGAGTCCGTTCTGCGCAGGCCCGCCATGGATAGATCCCGTGAAGTCCCCATCCATGCAAGGATAGGGGCCGATAAACGCCGTAGGCTCTTGGAAACAAGCCTGCTGGCAGCCGGCGGCGAGGGTGATTCCCCAACCCTAAACGCTCAGGAACCACGGACGCGCCGGCGACCGCGGAACACATGCATTGGCCGCTAGAAGTGCTTGAATCCCAGTCCGTACACATCTCGGGTCAGCCCCGCCGGGCCGGGCCACGGGGCATCATCCGACACATCGACGGCAGCGCAGGTAGGGTTGCCAGGGCAGCGCTGATTTTCACCGCGGATGGGGGCCACGGAGCAAGGAGGGCGATGGTAATGACGCTGGATGAAGCGCTGGCAGACATCAAAAGGCTGGCCGGCGGGCTCGCCATACCACCGGTAGCCCAACAGGAGATCTCATGCCACGATACACAGCAGGCGGTCCGGCTTCTGGCCGAGGCCTACGAACATCTTCGCAAGCGCGACCACCTGTATGCCGACCGGCGCCGATCCGCCTCTCTCGCGCCGCCGCCCGCGAGTGTGCCGCCAGACTGATGGCATCTGGGCCGGCATTGCCCGTCCCACGGCTGGCGGTTGGGTGCCTGGAACCCTTTCTGCCATCCAACACCCATTCGGGGGCATTTGAATCAGCGCGTAATCTGCTGCTGGCTGGAGTAGGACGGCCCGAGGATTGGGATCGGTCGAAGGGCGATCCGGTGGCGTTCATGCTCCAAACAGTGGAGCACACCGCCGCCGACCTCAACCGCAAGGCGATCGATGCGGTTGCCCACACCGACATCCTCTTCGGGACCAGTCCCTCCATCTCGAGCTGGCACGAGAAGGAATACGAAGATCCGGGGCGGGTGTTCCTGGCGGTTGAAGCCACTCACATTTCGATCGTCTTCCTGCGCGCCACGCTTGAACTGCTCGGGAAGGCGCATCCCCGGCTGCCGGCAACCTTCTATCAGATGCTGCTCGAAGGCATGGCGTCCTGGATCCTCTGCTACGACGAGTCCGCTTGCGAGACTTTCTACGAGTGGAGCATGGAATCGTACGCAGAGGCCAAGGAGAACGGCGAGGAGGGTCTGGAGAAGCCGCAGAGCATCACGGATGCAAAAGGGCCGTGGCTGGCGAAGCGGTTTAAGCCGCTTCCGTCGCCCAGAATCGGGGCGGCCATTGACTCCCTGAAAGCGGGATCGCGGGCGCGCAGGATTCTGGAGGCCGCTCGGCGGCTCCAGGCCCTCTCGAAAGCTCGTGAACGCAAGCGTCCGTACTGCGATGTGTGGGACGAATACTATCCCAACGGCAGTTTCTCGGTTCCACTCACGATCCTGGCATTTCACGAGCAAGACTTGGTCTGCCAGGCGTTCCAAAGTGACGAAGAAGATTGGATGAACGGCGGTGAGCAGCAGGGTCCAGCCTTCGCAGTAGCTTTCAGTCCCAACGACCGCGAGTCGATCGTCAACGGATTTGAAGACTTGCGCCACTTCTTACGCATGATGGAAGCGCTGGGCGAGCTCCTGGCGCTTCTGCCCGGCTGCGATGTATTGGAGGAGCAAAAATGAGGTTCGACGCTCATTTCGGCGATGCCGAAGCGGTCCAGCTAAAAGCCGCGATCCTGCTGTACGGCGGAGCGAAGCGGATCGCATTCGCGTCCGTACACGAGCCGTATCGCGATCCGGAAGGCGGCGCGCCCTACCTCGATGCGGGCAGGCCGATCAGCATGGAGTTTCTGCGCGCGATGGCCCGTGGGCTGGGCCTCGGGATGGCGCCGGAGATCCTGCCGGAGACGGTCGTAATGCGGACGCCGGGGGTGACTGCGTGGTGGGTCCCGGTCACCGTCCGGCCGATGTTCTTTTCGGAGACTTCGGACGGCAAAACGCTGAACGGTAAATCCTACCCGCATCCGCCGCTGGTGTTTGTGGTCGATGGCGAGCACAGGCTCAGCGTGCGCGCCTTGCTGGAGGACCGCCGGCCGGCGCCGCGGAGCGCCATTGCGATTGCGCCCTACTGGAACGTCAGCCAGGCCGGGGAAGTCTGTCTTGGCTCAATGGTCACACCGCGCTCGGCCGGGCTGGCCGGCCTGGGGGAGTGGGTTGAGGGCTTCTTCCAAAGCGAATTCACGCACGCTGGAAACGTCAAGATCACGAGCCATCCAGAAGGCCATCTCGGGCTCTGGCGTGACCTGGCCGGACGGGAAGCGTTCCCGGCGCAGTGGCTGATTCCGGCCGGGACGTTGGAGGAGTGGCTGTGCAGAAGCTGACCGAGCATTTGCCCCTGGTGAATTGGCGGAACCGCCGCATCGTGATCACGATCGTCGGGTGTGGCGGCACCGGGTCGCAGATCGCCGCGGGAATGCCGTATTTGCATCAGGCGCTGCTGGCCGCTGGGCATCCGTATGGGCTGCGGGTATTCCTGGTCGATGGCGACCGGATCACCGAAACAAACTGCGTGCGGCAGCCATTCAGCCGCTCAGAAGTGGGACTGTACAAGGCTGTGGTCCTGATCAACAGGCTGAACATGTTCTGGGGCCTCGACTGGGAGGCCGTGCCGCATTTCGTCCGCTGTGGACAGGACGTACCCGATTCCGACTTCCTGATCTCCTGTGTTGACACCCGCGCTGCTCGGGCTGTGATCGCCCGCGTGGTGAGCCTGAAATCGCGGCGCTTTCTCTACTGGTTGGACGCAGGCAATTTGGCCGATTGCGGCCAGTTCGTGCTGGGCCAGCCGCTGCGGAAGGACCGCAAGGATCGCGCCAAACGGTTGCCGTGTGCTCACGAACTCTTTCCGTCCATCGTCCACGCGCAGGCCGACAGGAGGGACCGGCTGCCGGCGTGCAGCGCAGCGGAGGCAATTTCGCTCCAAGAACCCTACATCAACAGCACCATCGCCAATCACGTGTTGGCGTTGCTTGCTCGGTTGTTCCGGCACGGGCGCATCGCCTATCACGGAGGGTTCGTGAATCTGGCCACAGGGCGCGTGACACCATTGCCGGTGGACCCGGCCACATGGTTGCGATTGCGACTCCAGGCTGAAAAGGAACGAGCGTATTTGACCCGCAGACCGCGGAGCCTGGCGCGCGCCGATCAATAGATGCACGGGCCTCGCCACCAGCGGATTCCGTTCAATTCAAAAGGAGAAACATGTTTGCTGAACTACTGCCGATTCTCAGAAACCGGCCGGTAATGCTCACCCTCGCTCTTGTGGGTGACAACGCCATCCGTGTAAACGTTATTCCGAAACGCGTAAAGGACAGCGATTCTGGCGATGACGCTCTGACAACGCCGTTGACCGTCACCGGTGCGCCGGACGAGCTGGACCGGGAGTTCGCCGGCCAACTCGTGGGGTTCACCGACGCATTTGTGAAGCTCGGATCAAACCTTGCCGAGATTGAAGCCGCCCACGCCACTGCGGTCAAGGCGGTTGAGGCGGAGAAGAAGAAGGAGATCGAGAACAGGCGAAAGGGTTCCATTTCCAAGCCTTCCTCAACGACCACTGAGGCGAAACCGGGGCCGGTGGTGAAGGATGGTAAACCGGTGTTCGGTACCAAAACGGGCGCCGCGGAAACACCGAGCCTGTTCGATTCGCACGGGACCGCGGCGGCTTCAGGAGAGTCGCAGCCGGAACCGGCAGCGTCACCTGACAGGCAGCCGGTTGGGGCGCCTCAAGCAGAGGTAGCAGAACCGGCGGACGAATCGGACCCGGAGGTTGAGACTACGGCGGCGCGACTGCCCGGACTATAAGAAAACTGCCAGAGTAGTTGACAGTTCCGCCCGTTGATTCTAAACGGTCGTCCACGAACGCTTGCCAGAATTGTTGACAATTCGTGTCACGGTTCCTGGCATAATCCTACGCTTTTGTCATTGTTCTTGGCATGATCCTACCGACGCTGCGCTCCGCGGCCCCGTTGGGCCGCTCCTTGGCGACCAGAGCCGAGCTGGGCGGGTTGCATCGGTTCGCCGCGCCATTCTGCGGGAAGACTACGCGGTCAGGTGACCTTCCAAGGTGGCCGACGGTCCGCCCACTGGTCAGGAAGCTAAACCTTTCGGCGTCAGTGAGGATCTATCCCGCTGTGCCCAGCAAATGTCAGCAACGGGCGTTTCTCGGCAACTTGATCGCCCTCTGGCCACATTCCGGATAGCGTCATCCAGGACTTGGGCGCTAACGAATTACCGCCAGCCACCTGAGCCTAAGAGACCGCGACTGGTTCGGCGGGACGTACTTCGGGGAACAATCCGCGAGTAGGGTCCACCTGCAACCATAGCAGCGCGCCCAGGCACAGCAAGGCCACCATCGGGACGAAGGGCGTGTTGTAGTTGCCGGAATAGCCCACCAGGTAGCCGAAGACCACCGAGGAAAGGGCCGAAGCGGCGTTACCCGCGGTGTTCATGAAGCCAAAGACGGCACCCGCGTTCTTGCGGCCTACGTCGATGCAGAGGGTGCAGAGGCTTGGCTGCTGAAACAGAATGCCGCCATAGGCGAGTGAAAGGAATACGAGCGCCCGGTTCCCGCTTGGCGCGTAAATGGCTAGGGTGAGGAAGAGCGCCGCCGCGCCGAGCCCCACTACGCCGACCGAGCGGCGGCCGATGCGCAGGCCATGGTGCTTCACCATCCAATCGCCCACTACGCCACCTAGCCCGTTGGCCGCGGCCCCCACCGCGTAGGTGAGCGAAGACAGCGCAAGCGCTCTTTCGGTAAATCCGCGGCCCCTCATTAGATACGTTTGAAGCCAAGCCTGGTAGAATCCTAGCGAGTACACATAACAGGCGCCGATGGCGGCTATGCGCCACAGCGCCGGGATGCGCAACGCCGTAGCCCAGGGCATGCCGTGGCGCTGCAACCCGGGAGCGGAGCCGATTTCACGTAGTTCAGCCGCAGTGACTCCGGCTTTCTCATGTGGCGAATCCCGAAACCATGCGTACCATGCCATGCTCCAAACGACCCCCAAGAGACCGAACAGGAAGAACGACGCCCGCCATCCATAGCGCAATTGAATCGGCACGACGAGTAGTGGCGACAAGGCGGCACCGGCTTGACTGGTCATCCATATGACGCCCCAGGCTCGTGTGCGCTTGGCAGCCGGGATCCAGCGACCGATGACCGCTGCTGCATTGGGATACGCGCCTGCTTCACCGGCTCCAAAGCAAAACCGCACGAGCAGCAAAATGTAAAAGTGCGACACAGTCCCGGTGAGACACGTAAAGGCCGACCACCAGGCAACCACGCGGGTGAGGACGCGGCGCGGGCCAATGCGATCTCCCAAAGCGCCCGTGGGTATTTCGAATGCGCTGTAGGAAAGAAAGAAAACGCTGGTTACCCAGCCCCAGGCTGCGGGGCTGATGTGCAAGGCGTCCTGCATGCGCGGTCCGGCGACGGCGATGCAGACGCGATCCAGATAGGTGATCACGGCGAGCAACGACAGCATGCCGAGCACTCGGTGTTGGTATTTCATGAGCCCCTCCGCAGGCTACGCCTGCCGCGGCCCGGGGCGTAGTTGTCGCCCGGCGTTGCGTACCAGTATAGAACAAGGCGCTATTCCTTTCTGGGCGATAAGCGCATCTCCTCGTGCCCATTGGCGCTAGTTCAGCTTTCCAGCTACCAGGTCGGCCATCCAGAAGCAATCCAACATGAGCGAAACGTCGCCGACCCGTACTTTGACCGGCCGGCGGTCCCGAATCCGGTGTCTGGGGCGTAGATCCTCCCTCGCCCAGCGTTTACCGACGTTTTCAGCCTTTCAGCCCGCAATTGAGTGCTCCGATCGGATCATGTGCGACGGGCCGAAAGAAGACGGTAAACTCCACCCGACTGGCCCCGCTTATCAGCCACGGATCGGCATGCCGACTCCCTACGGTAGGATTCTGCCAACTTTCGTGGCACGTTTTGTCATTATCTGTGGCAAAAACTGTCAACAATTCTGTCAACCTACAAAAAAAACAAAGAAGGAGTGGCACATGACCATCCGCAAAATGACCCGCAGATTCAGATACGCCGGGCTTATCCTGCCTGACCCGGCGCCGGACCTTGAGGTAGAAAGCGTCCGGTCCTTGTATGCTGCCAGCTATCCAGAAATTACAACGGCCGCGCTCACCGGACCTGAGGCAGTGGACGGCACCCTCGTCTACACCTTCACGAAAGCGATTGGCACGAAGGGCTAATCGTCTTGCATCATCATGGAATCGAAAGCGAGTAGTCTGCCGCTTCACCGATCCGCGCACGCAAATCACGGTCCCATCGTCGCGGGTTACTGCCGTGCATGACACGCGCGATGAAGCCCAGTTGTTGTGCCACGTTGCCCCGGTTCTTCCGGATGTCGTCTCTGCAGGTTGTGGCGTACCTGTTCACAAATTCGCGGACATCGCCGGCCTTGGCAAAGATGTAGGTGGCGTGCCCCAGTTGAGGGACCTCGGCGACGATCACAGCGCGGCAGTCGAAGATGTATTCGTCGCGAAATAAATAGACGTTCTGGCTGCGTTTCTTTAGTTGTTGGTAGAAGTACGGATCGTAGTCGGGCTTCCAGCAGAATTGAGCAATGTCGAAGTCTGGCGGTATTCCCAGGCCGCGGCCGAGGTCGCCCAGTTCCCTTTGATCCAGCGGTTCCCGCTGGAGACGCGCTCGAACCTGCTCTATGGCGTCATGGTATTCGCCAAAGCGTTGATACAAGCGGCGAGCGTCGGCCAGAGCCTTCTGGGCGTCAGCCGGCACCGCCACGCACAAGCGACTGGGCAGTGCGGTCTCCCACCTCACCAGATCCCATTCGCCGTTCTTGTTTCGGTATTTGCCGGACTCGACAAAGGATGCCGTGACGCCAATCTTCGTCGGCACCAGGTGCTTCCACTGGTTCCATGTCGGATCCCACCCGAGCGGAAGAAGTGAGGGATCGATATATACATCAGCTTTCCGGCGGCTATCCCGGTAGAGCGCACAACCATCGAAATACTCGATACGGCGTAGCGGAGCGCGAAACTGGCGTTGCCGCTGATCCGGCAGATAGGACAGCAGCCGCCGGACGAAAACCGTAGTTCCATCCTCCGAAAGTTCGCCGGAAACCACGCATTGGCCGAAGCCGCCGTACGGGAAGACCGCCGGAGCGTCCGGGTCTTGCAACAGTGCATCGTAACAGGAGCGTAGGTCGGGATGGGCCAAGAGGTTGAAGGCCCGCTCTGCGCTCCGAATCTCCGGCTTCGCGGCGGAATCGGATTCATGCTCCAGGCGACAGATTCTGTACGAGAGCCGCAGATCGGCGGGCGTCGCTGTTAGCCGCGTCCGTAAGACTTCGTAGAGAGTCGGCGGTCTCTTCCCAGGTGGCGTCTGCGTGAAGAAGTAGAAGTAGTCTCGCACAGAGCTGTTCGGTAGATGGAGCGAGCGAATGCCAAGGGCGCTTTCGAGGACTTCCGCACGAACGAAGTGCTCACCCCGTTTGTCGGCTTTCGGTTGCGCCACATAGCCTATCCGGCCGAAGTAGAGTTGCCGCGTTTGCCGGCGCAGGCCATTCTGCGTGGCCAGGTACTCATGGATTGGCGAACTGAACACGGCGATGCGTAGGTCATCGCCCGGTCGCAAGTAGCTGGCAGGTATCCGCGGCACCAGGACGTCTTCACCGTCAGTCGCGCATCGGACTGACGGACCGTCCAGTCGGAGACTGCGAATGCGCAATACCGGCCCGGCTTGGCGCGGACGGCTTGAAGCCTGGAGGTTTGCTTCGGGCACAGACGAGCCTCAGTTGATCAGCGTATTCCCGGCGACCAGAATGGGCCCTTCCGTCAGCGCTTCCCTCAAGGCTTCGCCGTCGGCAATTGCGAGGTCCAGTTCGGGATCGGGAACGTAATCGATTTCCGGTTCCATGGGCGCATCCCATCCAAGCACCTGGGTCAGGGTCACCGGCTCTTCCGCGAACGCTTCGCCGTCTTCGAATGCGGCGGCGAGTTCCGAACCCTCGTCCGCCAGTGAACTAGCCGGACCGGCACCGCAACCGGGACAGACCACCTGAGACTCATTGTCCGGATCAAATCTGAATCCGCATTCGGGACACGACATGTCGGGCAAACTCCTCCTCGTTGCCTGCTTCAAATCTACATGCAGATTGAGGATGCGCCAAAAAAGGGGTCATCCGCTCTGAATGCTGAACTCGACCCGTTTCGGCGGGCCGTCTTGCAAGTAATTGAATCGAAACGGTTACCGAACAAGCAGGAGACAACCATGGAAAGTCGGAGTGTATCCAAGTGCCGGAACGTAAGGCAGGAACTGGGGCCGGATCAATTTGTGATGGAGCACATGCCACTTGTAAAAGCGATCGCCGCGGGAATCCGAAGGAACCTTCCGGCGCATGTGGACCTGGACGACCTCGTCCAGGCTGGTGCTCTGGGTCTCCTTGACGCAACCCGTAAGTACGACACCGGGAAGAAGGTCTTGTTCGAGACTTACGCGAAATACCGAATCCGAGGGGCCATACTGGACAGCCTACGCAATGCGGACTGGGCCTCGCGCGGTCTCCGGAAGCGCCAGAAAGAAATCGAAGCGGTCACGCGAGCGCTTGCGGCAGAGCTTGGGCGGACCCCAACTGACGTTGAGGTTGCGGCAAGGCTGGGGATCGATCTCAAGCGAGTAAGAAAGCTGCTGAGCGACGTGAACGCTTTGGGCTGCCAGCGCCAAAGGGGTGCGACAGAAGTAACCATTCGCAGTGAGGCAATGGCAGATCCGCGCCACCAGCCAGACCGATTGAGCGCGAGCTCCCGCCTCCAGGAACTACTGATTAGCGCGATGACCGCGCTGCCGCATAGGTCACGAAGCATCATTGAGCTCTATTACCGCCAGGAACTGACCATGCGCGAAATCGGGAATCGCTTTGGGGTCAACGAGAGCCGCGTTTCACAGATCCACAAGCGATCACTTGAATTGATCGCGGCTTCGCTGCGCTCGGTCGGCATTGAATCAAGCGCGCCGTTGTGAGCCAGCCGGTCGGCATCCCGAGCCATCGGCTCTATGGAAAAGAACAACAACCGATAGGCAACGAAAAGGAGCTTTCTTCAATGGCCAGGCTCGCCGCAAAGGCCCGCTGCAATTACTACCCGCTTCCGGACCGGGAAGCGGAGTTGATTCGAAGTTGCCTCATGTTTCCCGACCAACCATTCTCTGCACTGGACCCTTGCGCCGGCGAAGGCCGGGCCATGGCGGTAATCACAGGGTCCTCGAAGGCCATCAGGTATGGGATCGAGCTGGATTCCTACCGTGCAGACGCTGCCGCGAGGGTTCTGGACCATGTCATCCAGGGCGACGCCTTGAGTGCGCACGCGCGCGTGGAATCGTTCGGATTGATTTACTCCAATCCTCCCTTCGACGCAGAGTTTGGGGAGTCGGGCAACCAACGCTTTGAAGTGTTGTTCCTCTCCCACTTCGCCCGCTGGCTTGTCCCAGGCGGTGTGCTCATCTACGTCTTGCCGGCACAGCAACTGGCGGGGTGTGCCCAGGTTCTTGCCTCACAGTTCCGGGACACCGAAGTGTTTCGGCTGGAATCCCCAGAATGCGTTTTGTACGAACAGATTGTCGTGTTCGCCATTGCACGCTCCCGGCGAGAGCGGGACCGCACTCGCGACTCCGAAATCTCATACTGCCGGAGCCGTTTGGTGTCCACCGCGCGGCAGTATGAGATGCTGCCGATCTTGTCGGAGAGGCGAGTCGAACTGCGGGTTCCACCGACCGGTCCCGCCGAAGTGTCCTACGCTGGCTTGCCTTTCGATACCATCGAGGACCTGTTGCCCACGTCGCCGGCGTACCGGCAGGTTGCGCAGTTACTCGATCCTCAGCCTATTTCCATCACCACACGACCTTTGACTCCTTTGCACAAGGGGCACATCGGTCTCCTTTCCACGGCCGGCCTCTTGAATGGACGATTTGGGTCCGGTGACCGTCTCCACGTCGCTGCCTGGAAGACCAAGAAGCGGGTCATCAGAACCGAGGACAGCGAAGACGAAAAGACCATTATCCGTGAGCGCGAACAGTTCGTCCACGAACTGGCCATCGCGTTTGCGAATGGAGAAACGGCGCTGATCGAATGAAGAATGCTCACGAGCGTTTTGGTTTTGC
>Ga0181527_1001006_pt1 | contig 30405 bp, 22 predicted proteins | sample PEATcosm2014_Bin_30_FD_119762 | JGI IMG/M metagenome (GOLD analysis project Ga0181527, IMG submission 119762) | Peatland microbial communities from MTU Mesocosm Facility, Houghton, MI, USA - PEATcosm2014_Bin06_60_metaG | ecosystem: Environmental > Terrestrial > Soil > Wetlands > Peat | place...
ATCTCATCCACGAACTGCGCCGCCTCCGCCACACGCCACCCCTGCTCCGGAGCTTCATTATTGCTTCAGAGCTGCCATCTCTTTTTTTGTCCTAGCTTTCTATTACTTTTGCAACTCTCAATATCAGTTCCGCCGTGCGCCTTTTCGGCGCTGCCCGGTTGTTCGCCGTACTCGTCGCGACGTTGCGTCCGCAGCGCGTCCGGCGAGGTCAAGCTCGTGTTGCTCGCCGACGCGATCGCTGGGCGCGGGGATAGGAATGTCGATCACCGGCTGCGGCAGGTTCTCGTTCAACGGGATGTCCCAGTAGGGGTCGTACTTCTTGGTGAAGGCGTCGAGGCCGATCTGCTTCAGCTCGTCGAGCTTGGCGAGGCACAGCTCCGGCGCCTTGGGATAGCTGGCGTGGCTGAACGTGGAGAGGACGTGCGCGTACTGGTCGCGCGTGAGGCCGTAGGCTTCGGCGACGACGGCATCGATCGCGGCGCGTCCTTCCCAACGCTCGTCGTCGGTGGCGAGAACCGGCCAGGTGAACGGCGGCTGTCGCTCTCTGCATATTCGACCAAGCTGCTCATGCCAGAGACCTTCGTAACCGACATCGTTCGACGTCAGGCGGAGTGCCGAGTGAGCCGCGAAGCGCCGACCAACCGGAGTCAGTTGTGGACACGCTATGCGGTTCAGGATGAATAGGTTGACGGTGGCGGTGATGGATAGTCTTGCCGACCAGTCGAATGGAAATGAGTTCAAGACTGCGAGCAGAATAAGGCCGTCACAACCGGGCGCGCTAGCGGGGTCGCGTTGCGGCTGAGGCGAGGCGCTGATTCGAAGCGGCGGCACCATAACCGCCATGATGGTTCGTGAGTCAGTTGAGCGGGCGATCCTTCTTAGCATCAAGCGAAAGAACTTCGGCCCTTCCGTCCAACCAGGCCTCTCATGCAGGTGTGCCGCGCTCAACAGATATGAGGGTGCGGGCTGCCAGCGCTCCGTGTATTGGTGGATGGAGTCATCTTCCAGAACAACGACATAAGCACGCTGCGCCAGCAGAGAGGCGAAACTTGGGTCGCGGGGGTCTGCGCCGCTCGGCAGTACGTGCGAGACCCGTGTGAATCGCCAGGAGTCATCACTCATATTCAGTTCGCGGCCGATACGAATGCCAACGCGCTTGCACACTTCTCCGAACGGCTCCCCGTTGGCGAAGCAGGTTTCAGCGACTTCGAGGTCCTTATGCGAACGCAGCTCTAGCAAGCTAAGGTATTCACCGCCAGTGCGGCGGACGAAGTCGAGCGTATAGCGCAGCGCTTCGCGGCCGGCTCGGTCGCCGAACAGCCACTCGTCATCGTGGAGATAGAACGCGCACTCGAAGCTCTCCGTCGGCCTCCCCCCCTCCGCCACGACCGTGGCGAACTTGAAGCTGCCATGGATCTCGAAGGGCTTGCGGCGATTCTCGAACGAGTAGCAGTGACTGAGACTGTTCCTTTCCAGATACAGCCGGCGCACGCCGGTAGCACCTTCGTTGGCGTGGAACGCAGACGGTACGACCACCCCTGTGCGCCCGCCGTAGGCGAGGAGTTGGACATTCCGCTCCATGAAGGCGCGAAAGGCATCCTGTTTGCCGATTGTGCGTTCGCCACCCACTTCAGCGACTTGATATTGGTAGAGGGTCTCGAGGACTCTCTCGTCACCGCGGAATTTGGCGACGTATTCCTCGTAGACTTGGCGCAGCTGTGGGTGTGCCAGCAAGCGTTGTTGGATGCCGTCGCGTTCCCGCCGTGTGGGTGCCTCCATAACGGCGAACTCGTAGGACGCGAAGAACTCTTTGTCCGCCGGCAACATCCGATCCCACGGGGGATTGCCGAGCACTGCGTGGAACCCTCGGCGCCCGTGCGGCACGCCCGTCGGATAGAAGACTTCCGGGAAAGTCAGGTCGTACGGCAGCGCCGGGACGAACAACCTTGATTGGACGAATGAGTACAGACTGCCGCGATCGGCGTCCACGGCGTCGACACCGAGCCCGCGCGCGATCATCTGCTGCAAGTGGTCTGACTCGATACGTTCGGGCAAGTCGCCGGCATGGGCGATCGTCTTCAGTAGTTCAGCGTAGCGCGAGTCGTCGCATTTTTCGGGGCCCAGCATCACACCGCCACTCCACGCAGCGGCTGCCATGCGGAATGGCAGCAAGGCACGATCGAGTTCGGCTTTGACCGCCTCCTTCTGCTTCATCTCCGCTAGTGTTGCCCCGACGGTGCTCTCCAGCTGGTACACGTAGCGAATGGCCTCGCGTAGGGCGTTCTGGAGCTTGCTGTGTAAGTCCTGATGAAACAGCCCCTCAATCAGCTCGCCCGGGTTACCCGGGCGGAAGATGAGCTTCTCCCAGAACGGGCCGGTGAGCGAGTCGCCGACGACGAGCCGGTGATCGAGGAACGTCAGCGGTAGCCCTTCCGCGTGCGACTCGATCCATAGCGACAGCTTGGCCAGACCGACGGCGAGAGGGTTCTTGTCGACGCCGTAGAGGCAGTGCACCGCCACCAACCGTTTGCACAGCGCCTGAGCCTTGCGCTGCGCGAAGCCCGTCTCCGGCCCTTCCGGGGTGCGGCTCGGCAGATATTTCACCAGCTCGTCGTTGGGGTCGGGCAGGTCGAGGACTCGCTGCCGGTAATCGTCGGCTTCCTGCAGCGCCGCATTACGCTCCGCCGTCGCCTTTGCATTCTCTCCCCGGCGCTCCGCAGCGAGTGCGCGCTCGTCACACAAGCGACACGACTCGTACAACCTTTCTCCGAGAAAGCGGCACGCTTCGACCAGGAAGTGGCCGCTGCCCATCGCCGGATCGAGCACCTTGAGCTTCAGGATCTCGCCTGGCTGTGGGTTCTCTTTCGGGCTGCGTTCGGTGACCTGCGGCCCCAACGTCTCCTGGACCAGAAAGCGCACGAATGAGTGTGGCGTGTAGTACGAACCAGTGGCCTTCCGGCCGAGTCCGGCACGCAGGTAGAAGCGGCCGGGCGGGATCTCCTCGATCCATTGGACCTTGGTCTTCTTTCCCTTGCCGGTTGATTCCTCTTCGCTCTCTTCCTCCGCGTCGTCGTCGGAATCGTCGCTGGCGCCCTCACCTTGACCCTTGGTGCGATACTTCTCACCCTGCGCAACCGGGACAACGACTTCGAGCTTGCTGCGCCGTAAGCGGCACATCGGTTCTGCCGTGATACCTGGTTCAAGCTCGAGCAACGCCTCGTACACGCGCCCGAGATCTTCCACGTCGAGCGGACCGTAGTGGACCCGTTCGCGTGCGGTCGCACCTCTGCGCGGCGAGGTCCAGAGCAAGCGGTCGAGCAGGTGCGCGACGGCGCCCTCGCCCCAGTGCAGACTCGAAAGTAACGGTGTCGTGTCGGCGCCGAAGAGCGCGCCGCCAAGCGGCGCCACGTGCAGCTCCGTGCACTGCGCGCCCTCCACGAACAAGCGGAAGAGCGAGCGGAGGCCGTTCTCCAGAAAGTTTCCCGTCTCCGTGCCCGCGAGCATCGGGCTCACGTGCTGTGCCAAGCATGTGCTCGGCGAGAACGTGTTCCGCCACAGGCTCGTCGATGCGAACGAGAACGACTTGGCCGGATCGTCACTCGCTTCCAGCTTTAAGACGAACAGCAACCGATACACGATGACCAACGCCTCACGCCACAGTTGCCGGGCCAGCTGGGCGCGATCGCTGTACGCCGCGAGCTGGTCACGATTCCCGGGATGATCGAGCACTCCTTGCAGGAAGCCCTCGATGGCTTGCCGCGCCTGGACGCGCAGCTCCTTCGTCACGCGCGCTTGCTGCAGCCGCGCTTTGTCGATGATGTCGGGCAGCTTGTCGACGCCAGCCGGTGACGCAAGAGCGAGCAGCAGGCGGTAGGAATCCGGAACGTCGCGGCTGCGCTTCCAGTTCGGGTCGATGCTGATCTCGATTTGTGAATCCAGCCGCGCCGGATCGCTGATCAGCAGCCGCAGCTCCACTCCATTCGTCAACAACCCCAGCCGCTCTCCGGCAGCGAGCAGCACGCGTTGGGCGACGCGCAGGTGGCTGTAGCGATAGGCAGCGCCACGCCGCGCTGGGGCGTCGAGGTCCTCGTTGAGCTCGGTCGTCCATACGCGCAGCTTGGCAGAGCCATCAGCAGTGAGGAGCAAAGCGCCGCCCACCTCCTTGCCTTCGCGCGTCTCGACGGGATCGGCGGCTTCGAGCCGTGCATAGCCCAGTGGTTCGATGAGCGGCTCAACGACGCAGTTGCGCACGCGGAGTGCACCGCCACGCACGACCAGCTCGCGCAGTCGACGCCGGTACGAGTCCCAGCGTTCCTTCAGCGCCTGCCCGTCGATGCCGGTCGTCCTGGCAAGCAGCTTGTGCCGATCGAGTTCTTTCTCAAGGTCGGACTGTACGAACGGCGCCGGCAGTGCTGGGCCGCTGAATGTGCAGTCGCGCGACAGCTCAAGCGCCACGGTCAGCCTCCGGCACCAACATCAACAGGCCCAACGGAACGATCTCGGTTGTGCCCAATGCGAGCCGCGCTTCAAGATGCGCCATTCGCTGCTGGTAGATCTGCAAGACACTCTCCGCCTCGCTGCGCTTCGCGACCGGTTGCGAGCGATCAGTTGCAAACGCGGCGAGGCGCGCGGCAGGATCGGTCGTCGTCGCCCAATTCGGTCCGCCGGACGGCGGACGATGCTCGGCGTGCGGATCGAAGAGTCCCGTCTGCACGGGCTGTGGAGCGAGGCCGGCGGTAATCTCCGTCGCGCGCTGCCGCAGCCATTCAGCTTGCTGACTGCGCTCCGAGTCCAAGAGCCGTCGCTGGCTCTCGACGAATGACTGCGCAACCGGATCGAAACCGTCTCTGGCGACCCGTCGCGCAAGTCCTGGGCAATCCACAGCCCATGACGCGAAATTCCGCTTCCACACATCGGTGGTCCGCAACGCGCGGCTGGCATCCGCTAGAGGCAACCACTGATCGGCGTTCTCCAGGAACTCCGGCGCGCCTTCTTGCATGACTTTGACCGCCAGGACGCGCTCCAGCTCACGACCGGCGCGGCTGGACACGCGGCCAAGAAATGTAAACACGAGCGTCGGTTTGGGCACGGCCGCCGCCACAACGCTGACGCGCGGGTCCTGATCGGCCTGGCCGGCTCCGCCAAAGGAGAGGTTGCGCACGCGATCGACGGCGCGGCGCACGAGTGGATGCGCGCGGCCGAGAAACCCCACGGGCCTTTCTTTGTCGTCCTGCATCACGTCGATACGGGTAGTCAGCCGCATGCTGTGTACCGCGCTGTCGTATCCGGGGAGAGTGTCGAGCCCGCTGATCCAGCCAGGTGGCAAAACCAGCTCGAAGATATCGTCGCTCACGCCGCCCTTGATATTCCCGTTGTCGAGCAACACGGCGTCTCCGACGAATGCCGCGAGGTCAACCAGGCCGGCACGCCCCCCGGAGACACGTGCTCGATCGGCTTCGGAGAACAGCTCCGGTTCAGCGTTGAGCCCGCGGTCTGCGAGCCAGCTATGCATCCGTGCCGCCTTCTCAAATCCCTTCAGGCTGCGATCAATCTCCTCCAACAGCTCGCGCGTGGCCTCGTCGGCGCTGCCGTCGTCTTCGGGGGCACCAAACTGAAAGAGCGGCGTCTCGTCACGAAAGAGGCGCTGATCCTCATTCATCACCGCTTTGAGCAGCCGCTCGGCGCCGGCATCGCTCGAGGCCGTGACGCCCAGCGTGTTCGGTACGAATGTCAGGCGGAGGCGCTGGCGCTCGACTTTGGCGATCAGGCGCATGAGGATTCGCTCTTCGAACGTCCCCCGCAGATAGAGATACCGAACGACGGGCTCGAACTGCTGGCCGTAGCGGTCGATGCGACCATTCCGCTGTTCGAGGCGGTTCGGATTGAACGGCAGCTCAAGGTGAATGAGATGATGACAGCGTTGGTGCAGGTTCAGACCTTCGGCGGCGGCATCGGTGCTGATGAGGATGAGGCCATCTTGTGTGCGGAAGCGATTGGTGACAGCCGTCCGCGTCGCGTCGTCATCTTCGCCGCTCATGGTGAGCACGGCGCCGACTCCGGCCCGCCCCAGCGCCACCGCGGCGGCGTGCTGACTGTCGACGTACTCCGTGTAGATCAGCACGTTTGCCCTAGGTTCGTGTGTGCGGATGTCAGCGACCTCGGCCGCCAGTTGCTCCAGCTTCGGGTCCTGTCTCACCGCTGCGCCCGCGAGCGTGGTGAGCTCGTCGAGTGCGGAGACGATGTTTGTCGTCCGCTCCAAAGCCCGCGAGCCGGACCGGATCTCCCTCTGTAGGGCAGCGAGCTGTTGCGCCAGCTCTTCCGCCTCCAGCAAGGCCTGGTCGTGTTCTTCCTCCGCGCTCACGCTTCCGAAACGTTCGAGCTTGCGATGATACTCTCGCAGCGTGCGCAACCGCTGCCGGCGGCTTTCTTGGCTTTCCGCTTCTCCGGTCACAAGCTGCTGAAACCGGCTTGCCACGGCCATCAGCGTTGCCTCGCACGCCTCCACGGTCGAGACGCTGCGCTTGAGCAGGGCCATGTACGCGAGCACGTCGCTGTAGCGCCGCGCGCGAAAGGCTCGGCGCAGCTCGGGTGCCAACAGTTCAAGCAGCGCTCGCTGCAACTCGATGAAGCGCGGATGCTTGGCGTCGGTTGCCGTCACAGGGCGCGGATGCACTTGGCGCTCTTTGAACCCAGGGACATGGCTCTTGAGGCGACGGATCACATAGGGGCGGTACCGCTCGGCACGAATGACGCCGCGACCATCGACCAACGATGGGTCGAGCAGCTCGCAGAGGGAGGCAAAGGAGCGGTCGTTGCCGTCGTGAGGCGTAGCAGTGAGCAGCAGCAGCGCATCGCAGCGGCGAGCAAGCACCTCCGCGAGTCGCCGGCGTTGGGAGTCCTCGCGATCCTGGTCGGAGCCAAGGTCCGTGCAATGATGCGCCTCGTCGACGACGATCGCGTCGTAGCTTGAGCGCCCCAGCTGGTCGAGGACGCGTTCCTGCTTGAGGAAATCGATCGACGCGAGACCGAGCGGGATGTGATCGAAGGGGTTCGCGCCCAGCTCTGTACCTCGGCGCACCTCTTCCAGCTTGGCCCGATCGATCACGTCGAGTCGGAGCCCGAAGCGCTCGCGCATTTCGAGCTTCCACTGATCGAGTAGCGGACCCGCGGGTGAAACTATGAGAATACGGTGAGCCAAGCGGCGCGCGATCAGCTCCGTGAGCACAAGCCCCGCCTGAATCGTCTTCCCAAGGCCGACGCCATCGGCGAGCAGCAGCCGGACGCGACTCATCCGCAGCGCGCGGAGGACGGGGACGAGCTGGTAGGGTTCAATGCGCAAACGTCCCGGCTGCACCGCCAGCAGCGCATCAGAGCCCAGGGCCTGCTCGAGAAGGAACGCCTGGTGATAGACGAGCCAGTTTCTCAGTGGCCCAGCGCGTTCCGGCCGCAGGTCTTTGATGACCGGCTCGACGGGTTCGAAAGGATGGAGCAGGTCGAATTCCTCGCCGCGCAACGCACCCTCCAAGCCGCGTAGGCGGTACAACGTCTGCGTGCCGAGGTTGGAGGCGTTGACGACCTCCCACCGCAACCCGCGAGCGGCGACCTCGGTGCCGGGCAAAAGCTCCATCCGCGTGATCTCCCACACAACCAGCTGCGTCACGAATAAAATCCAAGCAGCGGTCGAATGCAAACAGCGTGGTTGGGAAGGAGTGTCAGTCCGACCGATGGCGGGCGCCTCGCTCATACCCGAGCCTCCAGCGGTCTCGGGTCGTCAGGCCAACTGTAGGAAGCGTGGGCGCGATCGCAATAGGGACTCGCAGGTTGCGCACGCTTGTGACAGAGAAGACGTGGTAAGAATGGCTGGACCGGCGGTACAATCTCCGGTGCGACAAGCGGTACTCTCACGAGCGACCGCATGCGGGTATTGCTCCTGAGCATTCTCGACCTGGTGGACCGCATGCGCCATTACCGAAGATAGGGTTCCACTTTTCCAAACAACGGGCTCGCCGGTTCCCCGGCCACTTTGATTGTCGCTCCGCCCGAGTCGACCCGAGGCGGAATCACCCGTATTGCAATAGCCCCGGCACCATGAGAGAACAGAAGACGAAAGTCCGGATATGGAACGCGCGCGGCGCTTAGCGGGACGGGGGACCGGCGACAACCCGGCGAACCGCTACGAGCAGATCCACATCGAGCCGGACGACAGCGAACCCACCGAGGCGGGCGCGCCGCCCACTGTTTTCTACCGCGATACCAGTCGCAGCATACTGGCCGAGAACGACAGCCCCGACATCGATTTCTGTTTCAGCTTGAATCCCTATCGCGGCTGCGAGCACGGTTGCATATACTGCTACGCGCGCCCCAGTCACGAATATCTGAGCTTCAGCGCCGGTCTCGATTTCGAGCGCCGCATCCTGGTCAAGCCCGATGCCGCTGAACTGCTGCGGCACACCTTCATGTCGCCGCGCTGGCAGCCGCAGACGGTGGCACTCTCAGGCAACACCGATTGCTATCAACCGGTCGAGCAGCGGTTGCAGCTGACGCGCAGGTGCTTGGAGGTGTTCAGCGAGTTTGTGAACCCGGTGTCGATCACAACCAAGAGCGCGCTGGTGACGCGCGACATCGATCTCCTCTGCGACCTGGCGAAGCACGGAGCGGCGCACGTGGTCCTCTCGATCACCACTCTAGACGCCGCCCTCGCTCGCCGCATGGAGCCACGGGCGGCACAGCCGGAGCGGCGGCTCGAAGCGGTCCACAGTCTCAGCGCTGCGGGTATTCCGACGGGTGTCCTCATCGCTCCGGTGATCCCGGGGCTCAACGACGAAGAGATTCCGCGCATCCTCAAGGCGGCCGCCGCTGCGGGAGCGCGGAGCGCCTCGTGGACTCTGGTGCGTTTGCCGGAACCGGTAGATCGGCTGTTCGTCGACTGGTTGGGGGAACATTTTCCGCAGCGGCGCGAGCGCGTGCTCGGGCGTATCCGCGCCTGCCGAGATGGCCAGCTCAATGACACGTGTTTCGGCCGCCGCTTGCGCGGCCAAGGTCCGTACGCAGAGCACATCAGCGCCCTGTTCGAAGCCGCGGCACGCCGCCACGGACTCGATCAGTCGCTACCGCCGCTGAACGCGAACGCCTTCCGCTGGCCGCAGCGTGCTGGAGAGCAGCTCGCTTTTTGCTGAGCAGGCGGTGCTGTGCCCCTACCTCCCGGTGCATCGGTCGACTGCGCCTAGCACGCTATCTACTGGCAAGCGGTGAACACAGAACACCTCGGGTCCGCACTGCCGACATGGCTCCGGGGCGTGCAAGGTTTGGAGGTGAGGACCACGTGGGGCCCAAACGGAAGGGTCGGTCGGGCCGAAGAGCGCGAGCCCCGCTACCCCCACTGCACCCGCAAGATGACTGATGCCCGAATCGTTGCCGACGTACAGACGAGCGCGGCGCAGTAGGGTTGCCACCTGAGGCAGCGTGAGTCCTTCGAGCACGACGTCGGCACCGCAATCCGTGCTCGCGCTCCTCTCCGCTTCGGCCGGCCCGCGCAGGAGTACGACCGGACTTCGCGCTCGCCGCTGCCACCAGCGCACGAGCGCCGCAAAGCCGAGCCAGTTCTTCCGCGGCGATCCGCTCCCGGCATGGATCACGGCGAAGGAGTCTCCGAGCCGCCGCTGTCGCTGCACTGTGGCGAACCAGTTCGCGTCATCGGCGACTGACTCAGCGATGGATTTACTCGGCGTGACGCCGGCGCAGCGGGCGTAGTAATCGACGGCGTGCTCGCCTTGATCCATGCCACGGAAACGATAGGTGTTGACGCGCCCCCCAGTGAGCGCGGCCAAGTGCCGGACTACATCGGGATCTCCGAAGCCGGTCCAGGAGTACGCGGTGTCGAACCCCGCCAGCAATGCCTTCGTTTCGGCGGTCACAAGCAGTGATGAAGAAAACAGGCTCGCCACTGCTCGTCCGTCGATGGAAGCGGTCGCCACCTGCAACGGCCTTACGAGATCAAGCAGCGCCGGTTTCGCGACCACAAGCATGTGACCTGGATGGCGCGCACGCAACTCCACCAGCGTCGGCAGGAAGCAGATGAAGTCCCCGAGTGCTCCGGGGAACAGGAGAAGCGCGCTCTCATGGACTGGCTGGAAGTGTTCGCTCATTTCAGGGCTACGATGTTCCGACAGACATTCACCGCAGGAAGTCAATTGACTTGGAGAAACCTCGCCGTTACTTTTACCGCATTAGCTCGTCTGTACAACTACAATGGTCCCAGCGATAGCCGAGTATGATCTGGTTGGATCTACCCCGGTGGTACGGTTGAACCGCACCCCGGAACGAAACGACGCTGAGATCTTCCACGCGGAAGGGATATGACGTCGGCGAAGTTGGAGCATCTGCGCGCCATTCTCCGGCAGATGGAACGGGCACTGGTGGCTTTCTCCGGCGGCGTCGACTCGACGTTCCTTTTGCGCAGCGCGGTCGACGAATTGAAGGACAACGCCGTGGCGTTGACCATCCGTTCGCCAACGGCAGTGGATGAGGATTACCAGGTGGCGGTGCAGCTGGCACGCGAGTTCGGTGCGCGCCACATCATCGTCGATGCCAATGAGCTGGACATTCCCAATTACGCTGCCAATCCCACCAACCGCTGTTACTTCTGCAAGGACAACTTGTATGAGGTATGCGCCGCCGAGGCTGCCAAGCTCGGCATCACGCAGATCATCGACGGGGCGAATCTCGACGATCTGGATGATTATCGGCCTGGTCTGCAGGCCGCGACAGAGCACCGTATCCGCCACCCGCTGATCGAAGCCCAGTTGAGCAAGCACGACATCCGCGAGCTGAGCCGCAGCCTCGGTCTACCCACGTGGGACAAGCCGTCTAGTCCGTGTCTGTCATCTCGGTTCCCGTACGGTACTACGATTACCATCGAAGGGTTACGGCGTGTTGCTGCGGGTGAGCGCCTGTTGCGGCGGCTCGGTTTCCCGGAATGCCGCCTCCGCTATCACGGCGCCGTCGCCCGCATCGAGGTCCCCGCCGACTTGCTCCCCCGGATCGTGGCGCCGGAGACCCGTGCCGTGCTGGTAAAGGAACTGAAAGCCGTCGGCTTTCTCTACGTCACCCTCGACTTGCAGGGCTTCCGCAGCGGGAGCTTGAACGAAGCGCTGGGCGCACGCTCGTGAGCGCTCAAGGCGACCGTTGATTTGCTCCCGCAGTCCCTCGAAGCGCCACGTCCGGCCGCCACCAGATCGCGAAGGTCTTCACCGCAAAGTGCGACCGCCGCCCTACCCAGACGGCGGAGGAGCCGACCAATTAGTGCGCAAAGATATCGCTCAGCTCTTCCATGATTTTGTCTTCTGGATGAGAGCGGGCGATCGAGAGTTCTTTCACCAGCAGATTGCGAGCTGTATCCAACATCTTCCGTTCGCCGAAGGACAGCTCCTTATCTCCCTTGAGCACGAACAGGTCGCGTAACACAGCGGCGATCTCGAGCACCGAACCGGTCTTGATCTTCTCAGTGTACTCCCGGTAGCGGCGGTTCCATGTCTGCTGGTCGATCTCGACCCGGCGCTCACGCAAGATCTTGTAGACCTTGCCCACCATGTCCCTGCCGATAATGCGCCGTAGCCCCACAGAGGCAACGTTCTCTGTGGGGATCATTATGGTCATATCGTTTTCAAGGATCCGAAGCATATAAAACGTCTTTTCGGTCCCCGATATCACCCTGGTCTGAATGCTTTGGATAACGCCAACCCCGTGAGCCGGGTAGACGACCTTGTCGCCGACCTTAAACATCGTCTGGCCTCCCTGGCCCCGAAACTACGCCATTATCCCATTTCGGCCCCAAATCGTCAAACGAGCCTTTGGCGGGGGGGGGCATGGCGGAGGGCACATGCCCCCAACCCCACAAATGTCTCCGCCTATCGCCCTGGCGTTAAGTGAACGTCAACCCAGAAACCAATTTGTGGCGGAGGCCGCCGAAGCTCCCGTTCGACATCAGCAAGATCACGTCGCCGGAATGGGCTTCCGCCGACAGCGTGGCAGCGATCTCATTCACCGGCGCGATGGCCTGCGCTTCCGTCCCGCGGGCAAGCAGATCACCGGCGAGTTGCTCCGGCGAGAAGAGCTCGGTGTCGGCGATGACATCGGTCTGCTTGCGGAACACGCCGCCGATGATCACCCGGTCTGCAGCGGCGAAGGCGTCGACGTACTCGCGCTGGAAGACCTTGCGCCGACTAGTGTTCGATCGGGGCTCGAACACCGCCCACAGCCGGCGGGTGCCGTAGCGCAGACGGAGCGCCGCGATCGTCCCGGCGACAGCAGTCGGATGATGGGCAAAGTCGTCAATCAGCGTGATGCCGCCGAACTCCCCGACGACCTCCTGTCGCCGTGCCACGCCACGAAAACTCGCCAGCGCCGGCAGGATCTCGGCGCCGCCCAGCCCGAGGCTTTTTGCCACCACGTATACGCCGAGAGCGTTGCGGGCGTTTATCGCACCCGGTTGCGGGATGGCCGCAGTGCACTCGACCTCGTCGTGATGCATGATGTCAAAGAGGGTATGGCTCCCGTCGTCGCGCAGTTTGGCCGCGCGCCATTCCGCCTGCTCACCGAGACCGAAAGTCGTCGAGCCGCCGTGGAGCGCGGCCACCTCCAGCCCATGTGGAAAATCGGAGGCGACCACCAGCGGCGCCGCCGACGGCAGCAACCGAACGAGCCGCGTGAACGCTTCCTTGACGTGTTCCAGGTCCCGATAGATATCGGCGTGATCGAATTCCACCGCCGTCAGCAGTACGGCCTGCGGCCGGTAGTGCAGGAACTTGGGCCCTTTGTCAAAAAAGGCGGTGTCGTACTCATCGCCCTCGATGACGAAGAACTGTCCGCTGCCAAGCCGGTAATTCCCGCCGAAATCCAGCGCCTCGCCGCCGACCATCATGCTCGGGTCACGTCCCGCTTGCTCCAGCACCCATCCCAGCAGCGCGGTTGAGGTGGTCTTGCCATGCGTACCAGCGACGACGACCGAGCGCTGGTCTGCCAGGAACAGCTCCGCCAGCACTTGCGGAAACGAGACGTAGGGAAGTCCGCGCGCCAACAAGGCTTCGACCTCGGGATTGTTGCGGGAGACCTTGTTGCCAACGACGACGAGGTCTGGCCGATCCGCCAAGTTCTCGGCGCGAAACCCCTGCTGAATTGGGATGCCTAAACGCTGGAGCACAGTGCTCATCGGCGGATACACGTTATCGTCCGATCCCGACACGTCGTAGCCGCGCTCCTTGAGCATACCGGCCAAGGCGGACATGCCGACACCGCAGATGGCGATCAGATGGATGCGGCGCGCGGTCCCCCGGCGGACGGCGTCGGGGACGGCGGTGACCGGTTCGGTCATCGGCGAGGAACCTCCCATCCCTCAAGCCAGCGCCTTCGCGATCACGTCGTGAATGAACGGGCGGAACGCCTTGATCAGCTCGTTGTCGCGGCTGGGGTGCACGCGGTTGCTCAGCAGAATAACGTGGCGATCGCGCTCCAAATCGAGCCAGACGGAAGTGCCGGTGAACCCGAGGTGGCCTACCGACTGCGGAGAGAAATGTGCTCCCGCACTCGAGCCCACCGGAGACGGCGTGTCCCAACCGAGACACCATGTCGAGCCCGGCACGGTCTGGTCCCGCGTCCAGAATTCGCGCACAACGCGCGGGGGGATAGCCTGGCTGGCGTTGCCGTAGCACTCTTTCAACCGGCAGAGCAAGGTGTCGAGATCCTTGGCCGAGGCGAACAGGCCGGCATGCCCGCTGACGCCGCCCATGGCGTAGGCGTTGTCGTCACCCACCTCGCCGCAGAGGATCTTCTTGCGCCACGCGCAGCGTTCGGTGGGCGCGATCATTTCGGTGACCGGCTCCAGCCGGCGCGTGCGCAGCAACGAGAGATCGATGAACCCGGTCGCACGCAAACCGAACGGGCGAAAGATGCGCTCGTGGCAGAAGCGGTCGAGCGGCATGCCGCTGACTTCCTCGAGCGCGGCGCCCAGCAGGATGAAGCCGACATCACTGTAGACGGCCTGCTGGCCGGGCTGTATCGCGAGGCGCTCGCGATGGATCTCCTGGTAAACATGCTCCTTGGCTGCCTGGCTGCTGAGGAAGTTGATGCGTCCGCCGCGCCGCTCGATCTCGAGGATGTCCTTGTAGTAAGCCCGCCACGCCGGCAGGCCGGAGGAATGGCTGAGCAGGTGGCGGAAGGTGATGTGCGTTTTCCCGTACACGCCGAAGTTGTGAAAAAATCGCGTCACGCGATCGTCCAAAGCGATCTTCTTTTCCTTTACCATCAGCATCATGGCGACGCTGGTGGCGAACGGCTTGGTGAGCGACGACACGTCGAAAATGGTGTCTTCGCGCATCGGAGTGACCTCCGGCTCCAGGCTGCGATGCCCGAAGGCGCGGTGATAAAAGACGCGCGTGCCTTCCCGTACCAGCAGGACCGCTCCCGGAAACACGCAGCGGCTCACCGCCGCTTCCATTTCCCGTTCGATCTCCTCGAAACTCATCGTTAGCTCTCAACCGTCAGCGGTCAGCGTCTCCAATCACTGCACTACCTGAGCCAACAGTTCATAGCTGGGCGCTGAGCGCCTGCATTCATCACTGTTCCGCCACCGGCGATTCGAGCAGCGTCAGGCGCTCGCCAGCGAGGCGCGCGCGCACTCCCAAGGGCAAGGTCAGCGTTCCAACTCCGTGCCCGCTGGGAAGACCGAAGGCGACGGGATACGGTACATTGGCGAAGACTTCTGCGATCACGTCGCGCACGGAGACCCGCTCATATTCGGCCGCCACGCAGCCGTTCATTTCGCCGAAGATGACGCCGGCGACGTGATCGAGCGCACCCGCCTGCCGCATCTGGGTAAGCATGCGATCGATGCGGTAGGGCTTTTCGTTCACGTCCTCCAAGAATAGCAGGCGGCCATGGGTCTGCACCGCGTACGGTGTTCCCAAGGCGGCCACGATGACCGAGAGACAACCGCCGGCGAGCGGGCCTTCCGCCGTGCCGGGCTGCACCACCTCCTGGGCCGCTTCGTGCCAGCCGATGCGCTCGCCGGTCAGCATCGCGAGCAGGTGCACCGCCGCCTCGGGCCGTTGCTGCAGCCCGGTAACCAACGGCCCGTGAAAGCTCACCAGCGCGGCGCGCTGCACGAAATCGTTCAACAGAAAGGTGATGTCGCTGTGGCCGACGAAGATCTTCGGATGCTCACGCACCACGGCGGGATCGAGCAGCGGCAGTAGTCGTCCCGAGCCGTAGCCGCCGCGTGCCGTAAAAATCGCCTTGATGTCGGGATCACAAAACATCTCGTGCAGATCGGCGGCACGCTCGGCATCGCTGCCGGCCAGAAACCCGCTTTTTTTGCGTACGGCGGCACCGAGGCGGACGCGAAAACCAGCGTTGTCGAGCACCCGCAAGCCCGCCTCGAGGCTCGCCTCGTCCACTGCACCCGCCGGTGCCACCACCCCAATCCCATCCCCCCGCCGCAACGGGGCAGGCTTACGAATCATCCATGCGTTCCGCGCTCACCTTAGCGCGTGCGAGAGAAAATGGAAAACAGGGAAGCGGACGAATGCGAATCACTGCGCCGAACAGCCGGTCAGTGCGACCTCCACTGCCGCTAGGAGTTCGTCTACCGTGACCTTCCCATCCCCATTGGTGTCGAACAATGGGCAGTCGCTGAGCGGCTCCTCGCCGAGAGCGATCCTGATACCGGTCAGCAGCTCGTCGACCGTCACCACCCCGTCGTCGTTACAATCGCCGGCGCAGGCCGGTACACTGACCGAAGCGATCGCAATCCCCGTGGGATTGTAGCCGGCCGGCACCGTAGCTACGACCTGATTCGTACTGGTGTCGATGACCGAGACGTCACCCAGAACCTGGTTATTGAGCGGCTGGCGATTGGCGACATAGACAAAGCGTCCATCGGGCGTGATCGCCACACCGAGCGGATTATTGCCGACTTGCACTGAGCCGGTCACCTTATTGGTTGCGATATCAATTATGGACACCTGGTTGTCGTAGAAGTCAGTGACGTAAGCGGAACCGCCGTCAGGAGTAATGGCGATGCCGAGTGGGTTGCGGCCTACCGGGATCTGCCCGACGACAGCATTGGTACCGACGTCTATGACTGAAACCGTGCCGGCGCCTGCCACATACAGGGAGTTGCTGTTGGTCACGTATGCGAAGCGCCCGTCCGGCGTTAGCGCAACGGCAAACGGATTGTTGCCCGCGCCGATAGTGGCAATAACCTGGTCCGTGCTTGTGTCGATAACCGAGACGTTGCCGGGCGCGGGAGACTCCAAGGTCTGAGTGTTCGCAACGTACGCGAACCCACCGCCCGGCGTGAGTGCAATGCCCGCGGGACTGCTACCAACGCCCAATGTATGCACCGCGTTGGTCTCGGCGTCGATTACCGAAACGGTGTTCGCGCCGGTGTTGGTCACATACACGAAGCTGCCATCCGACGTGCTCGCCACCCCTAGCGGACTCTTGCCGACCCCGACCGCCCCCACCACCGTGTTCGTGCCGGTGTCGATGACCGAGACGGAATCGGCGTCGCTGTTCGCCACATACACGAAATGGTTGTCGGGGCTTGTGGCCACCTCCGAAGGGTCCTCGCCAACGCCGATCGACCCGACAACCTTCCGGGTCACGGTGTTGATAACGGAGACGTCGGCGGAGTGCTTATTGCTGACGTAGGCGAACGGCACCGTCAGCGCGCGCAAAGGGGCCGCAGTGATGGTGCATCCGAGCAGCAGCACGAGATCGATCCAGAGCGCTGGAAGGTGAGGACGCAACAAGGTTTCGTCGCCGATCGATTTGATGGATTACATATAGCGCACCGGGAGCAGTGACGGAAGTACGAACGGTGCGAACGCAAGGAGGGCATAAAATCGCGCCGATTTATGTTACAGGTATTGGAGGAGCGCTGATATGACACCATATCGCTTGAGGTTCTGGGCTTGCTCTCTGGTCAGCGGTGCCTTTTGGGTAGTGTTGGCGGCAGGGACTGCAGTCGGACAGGACTGCACCGCGCTGCTCGGCCTATTCCAACAAGGGATGAGCTCGGCGGACATTGCACGCTGGAATGGGCTGACGGTAAACCAGGTCGAGTTGTGCCGGGGCAATCTCAGTCAGCCATCCGTGGTGGGACCGCAAGGCCCGTTACCGCTCGGGGCAGCGGGACCGGCGCCTTTCGGTGCAGCCGGGCCGCCTCCCGTGGGAGCGGCTGGGCCGCCTCCCGTGGGCGCGGCTGGGCCACCGCCAGTTGGTGCTGCCGGCAGACCGCCGGCCGCACGCTGAGGCGATCGCAAGGAGGGTGAAGGTGACTTTTACTCGTTCGCCATTTCGACCTCGCCTTTGCGCAGGCGCCCAGCGATGACGAAGAAAGCGCAAGATCCGTAAGCCCTCCTTGCCGCGTTGGCGCCTCCGCAGGCGTACACAACCGGGGAGAAGGATCAAGGGTTCGAGGATTCGACCAAACGAGAATTCAAGGAAGTGGCGTCAGGCGGATCAGCAGGTTCTTGCCACTCTCGATCTTACCTCGACTTGGCCGAAACATGCCCAACCAAGCGATCCAATACTTGTGGGCGTAGATCTCACCCAGGCGCTCCGCCATGGCGCCATCTTGGACGATCTCGGCTTTCGCTTTGATGAAGGGGCCGTCTTTCCCTTCGACCGAGATATACATGGGGCTGCCGCGCTTCACTCGTCTTGCCTTGTGGTTGTTGGGAAGGGTTGCGAACCAGATGGCATTGTCGATGACACCGAACCAGACGGGGGCGGCGGTACTGCGGGCCCCGCTCTTACGCTCGGTTGCCACGTGGATCTGCTTCTTCTGGTTCAGCTTGTTCATGAACTCCGGTGGAAAGCTTCTCGTCTCGTCAGCCATGGCGGTAGCCACCAGCACAACCATGCCGATCAGCAGTGTTTTGAGCAAGGGGCACTTCATCGCCTTGAAACCACAGACCAGACAGTCCACCCAGAGACTGGGGCTCCTTTACCACTTCGCGCCCGCGAGCACGCGGATCGGCCGCTTGGCGTTGCGCTGCCGGCGCAACAGGACGTACAGCGCGCCGGCGCCGCCGTCGCACGGACGCGCGCTGGCGAACGCCAGGATGAGACGAGCCCATTGGCCGTGCGCCAGCCAGGTGGCCAGCCGGCTCTTCAGCACCGGGATCTGATCCTTCGAATTGTGCCCCCGTCCGTGGACGATCAGCACGCAGCGTTTGGCGCTCCGGTAGGCGCGGTTGAGGAACGTTTGCACGGCCCGGCGCGCTTCCTCGCTGCTCATCCCGTGCAGGTCGAGATGCGCCTGGCAGGCAAACTCGCCGTGGCGCAGCCGCCGCAGCAGGCGCGGATCGAGCCCGACCATGGCGCCTTCGATGTATTCGTCACTGTCGCTGATGTCGAACGGAGCATTTCCAGTGACGAGATCGCACAGCTGCGCGAGTGCCTCGGCGTCGGGAGCGGTGACGGCGCGCGCGGGTGATGCCGGCGCTGGACCCTCTACTCGGGCGCGCGCGCCCGGGTCCAGTGGCCTGACGTCGGCTACGGCATCGAGAAACAAGGTTGCCGGATCCGAGGGGGGTTCGGGTGTCGCAGTTGCCTTGGTCGGTCCAGGTCGGGGCTCAGGCTTTCGGCGTGCGACCTGCACGTGGCCGAGAACCCGGAACGGCTGGTGAACGAGGGCCGACTCGGACTGCTGACGAGGACGCTCCTGCCTCATGCCGCGCTTCCTCCCCACATGCGCTTCTAACAGAAAGCGTGCAGCAACCGCAAATGCGCGGGTAGGTTGCGCCTGGCATCTCCCTCGGAGTTGTCCGCGCTGCCACCGCCGCGCCCTTCAAGGTCAGCCCTGAGCTGAGGGACATCGCGGTGTAGCACCCGCGCTGCACTTGGAGCAGCGGAAGGCATCGGTGGACGAGCGGTAATTGAGCAGAATCGGGCGTCAAAGAAGAAGTGAGCGCGAGTGCGCCGACAGCGGTTGAGCGGGCGCCAGATGGCGCGCGCATCTGAGTTCAGCCTGCGTCCTCGAACTCGACAAAGCTGCGACGTTCGTCGAATAGGATTCGAAAACGGCTGAACACGTCCATTCGGCCGAGAAGCAGCGGGACCTCTTCAATGAGTGCCCAAGCTATGCGCACCGGGAATTGCATTCGGCCAATGCCAAGATCAACCCGCTTCAGTAGGTACGGGACAGCCCCGCCGCTGATCCCGCCAATTTCGCGCAGGGTGTCCCTCGGTGTTTGTCGCAAGCCGATAGCTTTCCCGAAGCGAAACGGGATCATCGAGATGTCCGCACCCGAATCGATGTACATCGCCAACTTGACGCGAACGCTTCCGGACGAGATGAACACCGTCGCAATGGGCCGCGTAATCCGCCCCAGTGGGGAGCGCTCGGCTCGGTACCGAAAGCGTGTCACAGCACCAGCACGACTTCGCCGGGAGCCTTGGCAACGAACGGCACGCTGCGAGGATATCGGCGACGCGCGGAGCGCAGCATCCGCTCGATGTCATGCCCTGTACTCACCACGCGCCCGTTGACGATCACAACGTACTGGTCGCGTAGCTCGGCCTTGTCGAGCCTCAGATATGCGTCTAGATCCTTGTCTGTGATCGCACGGGCCCGCCGAGGTCGTGGCTTCTTGGCCGCACTTGCCATTGTCTAGCAGCATACGCCGCTCTAGTGCCGGGGTCAAAAGGCGGGCCGCTGACGGCCGCCCCGATCACGGCTCCCATCGGAGGCATCCGCTCAGAGGCTGTCGTCCGCTACGAATTGGGCTTGAAGGCGTGATCGGCGGTCGCCATTGACCACCTCGGAACCGCCAGGGTGGGATGGCGAAACTCCCTCACCAGCTCCTCCGGGGAAAGTCTTTCTCGTAGCACACAGTTCACGACGGACCGGACTGGGAACTTGGTTTCCGCGATCACCGGACCCCCACCGCACAGCGGCACCCAACTCGCCGCGGAATGTCGTCATGTCGAACACGACCCGGTTTCGAGTCCTCGGATGATGGGAAAGATCTTGGCGCGATGGAAGTCGTCGGTGCCGACCCGAACATCATCACAGGCTGTGATCCCGGTGCAGCTGCCTCAGATCGTGACGCAGCGTAGACCTCCTCACTCCGGTCGGGGCCAGCGTAGAACTCCAGCGCCGAGACCATGTAGGTATGGCCGTGGTAGTTGCCGTTTCAGTTCCGGCGCACCTTCTCGATCCCGCGACTGCCGCACGTCGCCGGGGAGGTGCTGGCCCGCACTATCCCCACAGTACCCGCAAGCCACGCAACACGGGTCGCCGATGACCGTGCGGAGGTACGGGCGCGGCAACTGTCAAGCAGCGGACAGGTCGACCTTGTCGTAAATCTCGGCGGGCTGCAGAACGCAGCCCGCGGCCGGCAGCGACACACTCTCTCCGATCGCTCGCGATTCCGACAGCAGCCACTCGCCCTTGCTCTGGCGCGTGTAGCACTCCAGCGACAGACGATCCTGCGCGATCAGCACGTACTCCTTCAGCGACGGCAGGCGGCGGTAGTGGGCAAACTTCTCGCCCCGGTCGTAGGCTTCGGTCGACTTGGAGAGGACCTCGATAATCACGGTCGGATTGAGCAAGACATCCTGATTCTCGTCGTCGAACTCCGGTTTACCGCAGGCGATGGTGACGTCAGGGTAAGCGTAGAGGCCTGTTGCAGGGACACGTACCCGCATGTCGCTCGGGTACACCCTGCACGGCCGTCCTTTGAGTTGGGTGCGAAGCTCCGCAATAACGTTGGCGACGATGACGTTGTGGCGCTCGCTGGCGCCGCTCATCGCGAAGACCTCGCCGCTGAGGAACTCGCTCTTCTGCGCCGCTGCACGGTCTGCCGCGAGGTACTGCTCCGGAGTCAGCCTAGGTCGAGGCTGCGACGTCATGGTCTTTGTTTAGCATACCGGCATCGCCTTCACTACGGCGCTTCCGCGCGTTGAGTTCAGCGCTTCCGTTTGCTCGCGCGGCCCTTCGGAGGGGGTTGCGGTGCGCCGGCTGCCTCCACCCACCTCCGCACGAGGCGGACGGGGGCATCCATCTCGGCCGCGAGTTTGCTCTCCGGATCCTCGCGCCGTCTCACCTGTTCTCTCCTCCAAGAGGCACGCACCAGGGTCTGCAGTTCTGCCTCAACAGCTTGACGGAGCTCAGCGTCGCTCGGTTCGTCGTCGCGGTCGTGCCGTGCCCTGAAGACGTGCGGGAAGGCTTTCTTCTCAATGGCGCGGCACATGTCGGCGCCGGTGTCACCCTCAGCAAGGCTAACCTCAAGGGACCCGGCCTCCCTCAGTCCTGAGACATCATCCACGACAACGTCATCGGGGCGCGTCGGGCCGGCGTGCTCGCCGCGATCTGTCACTTGGAAACGGACGGGCAACGAGAACTCGATGAATAGCGGTCCCCGGTACACGCTCCAGGTGCACCCCTCCGGGTTCGCAATCTCATCGAGGATGTCGATGAGCTCGTCCTCGGAACCGGCCTTCACGAGCGCCGCGGAGAGGTCGGGCCACCGCACAAGGAAGATGGGCATCAGCAGTTCGCTGCCACAAGTAGCCGCGCATGTACCACGAGATCAACGAGACTGGCAACCACCGTCGGGAGCGCATCCAGGGCCACCTCGCAGTGCTGGTCTCCGCAGAGTTACGGAGAGACCGCAGCCATCTGGCTTTGCGGGCTGCAGTAGGCTAAGGAAACCCGGTCTTGAGGAGCCGGTTACGTCTCAGGCGGCATCGGACGAAAAACTCAGAAGGAGATGAGGCATGATCGAGTTTCAGCCCGGAAATCTTAGGGTGCCGAAGTGGACACGCCCCGTGTTCATGGTCGCAGCGGGGACCACGGACTACCGCAAACGCTACCCGCAGAAGAAGCTCGAAGAGCTTTGCATGATGGCGTTTCGGATGCTGCTCGAGGAAAACGACCTGAAGATGGACCCGTTGGAGGTCAAGGGGCTCATCAACTTCGCCTGTTACGGGGAGTTCGCCGATCACTTCCAGGATCAGCTGCTCTGCGAGGCCAAGGTGCACGACTACCTAGGACTCGACCTGCTTCCCAACCTCGGCATCAAGACCGGCGGCGCCACCGGCGGCTCTACACTGCTGACGGGAGCGATGGCCATCGCCAGCGGCATGGCCGACTGCGCCCTCGTTCTCGGCTGGGAGCGGATGGATGAGGTCCAAACCTGGACCGGCAACTATTACATCGCCTCAGCGGCCTGCAAGGACTTCGAAACTCGACTGGCCCGGAACTACGCCAGCTACTACGCCCCCATGGCGAGGCGCTTTCAGGAGATGTACCACGTCGACGAGCGGGTACGCGCCGCGATCGCGGTGAAGAATCGCGGCTATGCCGTCTGCTCGCCGTACGCGCAGCAAGCCGGCCGGCACACCGTCGATGAGGTCCTGAGCGGCGAGATCGTCTCCGACCCGCTGCGCTTCCTGGAATGCTGCGCCATGAGTGTGGGTTCCGCGGCCACGCTGCTCTGCTCCGAGGAGCTGGCATTCAAGCTTACGGACAAGCCGGCGCGGGTCTATGCCGCTGGGGGATCTCACACGTTGCGGACCGGCGACCGCCGGCCGATGCGTATCCCGCTGCTTCCCAACGAGACGGAGGAGGATTACCGGGAACTCTACAAGGAGATGGAGAAGCAGGACGGTCGCTGGCCGGGGTTCGAAAGCTTCGGCGCCACCCGATTCGCGGCCTACATGGCCTACCGCATGGCCGGGGTGAAGAACCCCATCGAAGATCTCGACCTCGTCGAGACCCACGACGCCTTTACGATCTCTGACCTGCAGACCTACGGCGATGTCGGCCTTACCCTGTACGGCAAGGAACAGGACTATGTCACTTCGGGTGAGTGCTACCTGATCAACCCCCACACCGGCAAACAAGGGAAATGCCCGGCCAACCTGTCCGGCGGACTGCTGGGTACGATGCACGCCGTCGGAGCGACCGGGATCTTCCAGGCCGGAGAGGTCTTCTGGCAGCTGCAGGGCAAGTACGACAAGTTCCATGGCGACCCGAAACTGTGGGAGCGCTACGGAAAGAAGAAACCCGACGACTGGCAGAGCCTGCAGGTGAAAAATCCGCGACGTGGCCTGGCGATTTCTCACGCCGGCGTAGGGAGCCACGTCGTCTGCTCTATCCTCGAGAAAGCGTAAGAGGAGATCGCACGATGGCTGACAAGGTCCAGCTGAAAACCCGCCCGTCTCAGATTACGGCGGTAGATGACGTCTGGTTACTGCATTTCCCGCGCTTCGGGGAGGAGGGCACTCACTACCACACGTACGGGATGCTGACCCCGTATTTCCGCGGCCTGGGAGAGGGGCGGTTGATGGCGACGCGATGCGTCAACCCGCGCTGCCCGATCAGCAAGGGGCACGGGGAGCTGTGGCTGCCCCCGCGTGCCGATTGCCCCGACTGCCACCAGCCGATGGTCTGGGAGCAGATCAAGGATCCCTCAGGCTACATCTATGCCTACACGCACGTGGAGCGTGGCGGAACCGGACTCGAGATCGAGTGCCCGTACTACCAGGTTGACGTCAAGATCGCTGGCGTCTGCACCATCATCAAGGGCTACCTGCTCGACCGGAAGCCGATCAAGATCGGTGACAAGGTGCGCGCAGGTTTCCGCACCGGCGCCGACGCCACCCACACCTGCCTCGACATTTACTGGGAACTCGTTTGAGGGACTCAGCGACCCCCTGAATCCGCTCTAGCCAGTGCCACACCCGTTCAGCGCGTGGTTCACGGCGGCGAGGATCTCGTCGACCGTAATCTTCTGGTCGCCGTTGGCGTCGCCGGGCGTACAAAGTGACACGGCAGCGTTGTCCAGGGCCATGTTCACCATGGTGAGGAGTTCGTCGACGGTAACGATGCCGTCGCGGCCGCAGTCGCCGACCAATAGGGAGGCCACCCTGCCTAGCCTGCCGGGCTAGCGATCTGCGCGGATCGGGCAGGAGTGTTCGGGCATGACGCGGGCGGGCTCTCGCCACTACGGCACCACCCTGAATCTGTGCTAAGAGGGTGACATGCCTGATTTGCGGCTTCACATCCGGCGGAGCCGACGGACAGACTTCACTGCAGTGATGGGGCTGCTGACTGCGTGCGGTCATCCTGTTCCGCCGCCAGATCGCGCCACTTTGCGGCGCTTCCGGCACGTCGTTGCCGACCTGGGAGCCGACTTCTACCTCGCCCTGGTTGACGCTGAGATCGTCGGTCTCGTACATGTAACCTATGCTCGGGGGCTTACCATGGGGCCGCGGGCCGGGCTCGACCAACTGCTGGTTGCGGACGCTTTTCGTCGTCGCGGCGTCGGAGCCGCATTGCTCGAATTCGCGCAGCGCCGGGCGCGGAACCGCGGGTGCACGGCGTTGTACTGTGCCTTGCCGATGGCGTCGGCAGGGCGGGGCCTCCTCACGAAAGCGGGCCTGCAGCCCGTTGGTGAGTGGTTCGTCAAAGACCTGTCGAACCAGCCTGCCGCGTGAGGGACTGAACGGGACACACCATGGCGGAACTGTCCAAAGCCATCGCCCGCTTGATGGAAGAGCGCGAACGGGCGCAGCCCCAAGCGGCATTGGCAGACCCACCCAAGCTGCGTGACGTGCTCGAGGCCGTACGCGGCAAGCTGACCCCGGCGGAACGTCCGTTGGCCGAGGCGTTCGTGCGCCAGCTGCTCGACAAGTCAGCTGCGGATCTCCTCACGGACGCCGACATCGGCTACCTCGCTCCCATGGCAACCGCCGCCTTCCGCTTCGTCGCCGAGCGGACGTTGGAGGAGCCGCGGGTCCGTGTTTTCGATCCGGATCTCAGCCGCGAGGGTTGGGAAGCGCCGTGTTCAGTGATCGAAACCGCCATGCGCGACCGCCCCTTCATCGTCGACACCATTCAGGAAACCCTGCGCCGCGCGGGCTTTACCATCCAGCGCTTGCTGCACCCGATCTTCGCAGCGGAGCGGGACGCGCGAGGCACTGTGCTGGCCATCGGGTCCGCCGGCGCGCTTGGACGCAAGGAATCGCTCGTCCACGTCGAGGTGGAACGCGCTCCCGATCGGGAGAAGCTGGCCGCCGACCTGCACGAGCACCTGAGCGAGGTGGCGCTCGCTACCGACGACTATCAGGCCATGCGAGCGAAAGTCGAGGAGCTGGCGCACGAGCTGCGAAGGCGCCCTCTGCGGCCACCGTGGAACGCGGACATCGACGAGATCGCTGCTTTTCTGGAATGGCTCGAGGACAAGAGCTTCGTGTTCCTCGGCTATCGCGAATACCAGTTAGCCGGCAAAGGGGCCGAGCGGACCGCCGTGGTGCGGCGCGGTTCTGGACTAGGGATCTCCCGCAAAGAAGACCGGTCCAGTTTCGCCATCGCGCGGCGCGTGCCCGACGCTCTGCGCCGGCGCTTGAACGAACCGCCGCTGCTGTTGGTGTCGAAAACCAATGCCGAAAGCCCAATCCATCGGGCCGAGCACATGGATTACATCGGCCTCAAGGAGATCGACTCCGGCGGGATCATCGTCGGAGAGCGCCGCTTCCTGGGCCTGTTCACCTCCAAAGCCTACGCGCAGGAACCCGCCTCCGTCCCACTGCTGCGCCGCAAGCTCGCAACCATTCTGGAGGCCGAGGGGGCGATCGAGGACTCGTACAACTACAAGTCTATCGTCACGGTGTTCAACAGCATCCCTAAGCTGGAGCTCCTGGCAAGCTCGGTGCTCGAGCTCCGGGATGAGATCAACACCATTCTGGCGACGCGTGGTGGCAGCGACGTCAAGGTCATCGAGCGGCCAGACGCGCTCGAGCGTGGCGTGTTCCTAGTGATCATGTTGCCTCGCGAGCGCTTTTCCAATGACCTCTACCGCCGCATCGAAGCCCGCGTCGTGCACGCGTTGTCGGCTACCGTCCTCGAGCAGCATCTGGTGATGGGTGAAGAAGGCGAGGAGGTGCGCATGCATCTGTACCTCGCCGCGCCGCCCGAGAGCGTGCGCGCCGTGACGCCGGAGGAGCTGCACACCCAAGTGACAAGCCTGTTACGCACATGGGACGACCGCCTCCGTGATGCTCTGCGAGAGCAGTTCCCCCGGGAACAGGCGCGCCGTCTGGCCGACCGGTACACGACCGCGTTCTCGAACGCCTACAAAGCCGGCACCGACATCCCGTTCGCGATCGCGGACATTCGCTGCATCGAGGCGCTGCTGGAGGCGCGGACTCCACAAGTGGATCTCATCAATGACAGCGGTCCCGGCGATGAACGCTTCTCTGCCGTCAAGCTCTACTTGGCGGAGGAGGAGTTGGTTTTGAGCGATTTCCTGCCGGTGCTCGAGAACCTCGGCCTGAAAGTGTTCGCGGAAGATCCGGTGGCGGTGACGCTGCCGGAGGTCGGGCAGGTCCGCATCCACACTTTCTTCGTACAGGACACTGCCGGCGCACGCCTGGAGGTGGCCCAGGCCGCGCCTTTACTGAAGCCGGCGCTGTTGATGTTGCACGCCGGCCGGATCGAGAACGATCCGTTGAACGCTCTGATCTTGCAGGCCGGCCTGGAGTGGCGGCAAGTCGATCTGCTGCGGACCTACGTGAATCACGGCGTGCAGATCGGCACAGCCCCAAGCCGCGGGACGCTGATGCGCGCCCTCCTCAACGCGCCGCGGACAGCGCGCATCCTGTGGGAGTACTTCGAAACCAAATTCGACCCGATACGGCCGGCGCCGCCGCGCGATCGCTTGAGGCAGATGCTACCGGAAATCGAGCAGCGGCTCATGGCCAGCCTCGACGCGGTGCAGAGCGTCGCAGAGGACCGCATCCTGCGCGCCCTGTTCAGTACCGTTGCCGCCACGGTGCGTACCACCTACTTCAAGCCGTCGGCCGAGCCGGGCGCGCCGGAAGCGGCCATCGCGGTGAAGCTGGAATCCGCCCGCGTTCCACATATGCCGCGACCGAAACCGCTGTACGAGATCTACGTGCACGCACCGCAGGTGGAGGCGCTGCATTTGCGGGGTGCCAAAGTGGCGCGCGGTGGCATCCGTTTGAGCGACCGGCCCGACGACTTCCGCACCGAGATCCTCGATCTCATGAAGACGCAGATGGTGAAGAACGCCGTCATCGTACCGGCCGGAGCGAAGGGCGGTTTCATCGTGAAACCTTCCGGGCGCACGCCGCTGACCTCGGGGCAGATCGTCACCGCGTACCGCATCTTCATCAACGCGTTGTTAGACCTCACTGACAACATCGTGCAAGGTCGCGTCGTGCCGTCAGCCGGTCTCCTGCCGTACGACGAGCCCGACCCCTATCTGGTGGTCGCGGCCGACAAGGGGACGGCTACCTTCTCCGATATTGCCAACGAGATCGCCGCGCAGCACGAGTTCTGGCTTGGCGACGCCTTCGCTTCGGGCGGCGCCTATGGCTATGACCACAAGAAGGAAGGCATCACCGCGCGCGGCGCCTGGGAATGCGCCCGCCGCCATTTCCTCGAGATGGGACGCGATGTCGAGCGCGAGACAATTACGGTGATCGGCATCGGCGACATGAGCGGCGACGTGTTCGGTAACGGCCTGCTGCTCTCCCGCTGCTTCGCGCTGCGCGCCGCCTTCAACCACGCGCACATCTTCCTCGATCCCGATCCGGACCCGGTGCGCGCCTTCGCCGAGCGCGAGCGTCTCTTTCACCTGCCGCGGTCGAGCTGGTCCGACTATGACCCCAGCTACATCAGCGCGGGCGGCGGTGTGTTTCCACGCAGCGCCAAGAAGGTGGCGCTGTCCGCGCCCGTACGCGCCATGCTTGGCATGGACAGCGACGAGGCCACTGGCGAAGAGGTCATCCGCGCCATCCTGCGCATGGACGCCGATCTGCTGTGGAACGGCGGCATCGGGACCTACGTCAAAGCCAGCGACGAGACGCAAGCGGCGGCGGGCGACACCGCTAACTATGCCGTGCGCGTCAACGCCGCGGAGCCGCGTGTGCGCATCGTGGCGGAAGGCGGCAACCTCGGCTTCACGCAGCGCGCGCGCATCGAGTACGCGCTGCGTGGTGGCCGCATCAACACCGATGCCATCGACAACTCCGCCGGCGTCGATATGTCGGACCATGAGGTAAATCTCAAGATCGCCCTCGCCGGTGCCGTAGAGGCCGGGGGGCTGCAATGGGCCGAACGCAACCGACTGCTCACCGATCTGACCGCCGAGGTGACCCAGCGCGTGCTGGCACACAACCGCCGCCAGGCACGCGTCCTCAGTCTCGATCAGCTCCGCAGTCAGACGCGGCTCAACGATTTCCGCGAGTTGATGCTGCAGCTGGAAACTGACGGGCTGCTTGACCGCCAAATCGAGGCGCTCCCGGACCGCGACACGCTGCGCAACCGGCGCAGCGTCTTCCTCGGCCTCACGCGTCCAGAGCTGGCGGTGCTGTTGGCGCACAGCAAGCTAGCACTTCAGCACCAGGTGCTCGCGTCGGCGCTGCCGGACGATCCGTTCTTCGAGTCCTACCTTAGTACCTATTTCCCAGAGGTCATCGATCTGCGCTTTGGGCCGAGCCTGCGGCGCCATCGCTTGCGACGGGAAATCATTGCCGTGGAAGTCGCCAACGCCCTCATCGATACCATGGGCGCCGCCTTTGTCACCCGCATCGTGCGCGACACGGGCGCCGGTACCACCGCAGTGGTGCGGGCGTGGGCGCTTGCCGTCGCCGCCAGCGGAACCGCCGCCCTTTGGGCGGAGATCGGTACGGCCGATCAGTCACTCCCAGTTGCTGCCGAGGTGGGGTGCTGGTTCGCGCTGCAGGACGCGATCGCAGGGGCGACCAAGTGGGTGATCGAGATGCAACCTGCCGAGGCTGCGGCAACCCAGATCAGCAACGCCCTCGCGGCTTCAACGGGGGAGCTGCTGCAGATGCTGCCGCAGATCTTGCCGCCGCCGGCACGCGCAGGTTTTGTGTCCGCGGTGGACACGTTGGCGGCGGGCGGGGTACCGCGGCCAGCAGCCGAGCGTATTGTGTCGCTCGGGCGTCTGGCGGAATTGTTCGAGATCGGGCATATCGCGGGCGACCTCGGCGTTGATCGCAGTGCAGCAGCCGCGGCGTACTATGGCGTCGGCGACATCGTCGATGTGGATTGGGTTCGCCAAAGCCTGGCGGAGCTCCCCGCTGGGGATCGCTGGGAACGCCGGGCGATCGAAGGCCTGAGCCAAGGACTGGCATACGCGCGGCGACAGCTAAGCCGCAGTGTGCTGCGCTGCGGTGAAGCTGGCTGCCCGGTGAACGAGTGCCTACAAACATATGGCGCACGGCAGCAGCAAGCACTTGCAGAGCTACGAACTTTGATCAACGATATCAAGAGCGCTCGCCGCACGACGCTGGCAGCCCTACTAGTGGTGATGCGTGCGCTCGGGCGTTTGGCTGGCCGGACGGAGACTTGATGTCGGATCTGCGCGTGACCTTCCTTGGCAGCGGTGATGCGTTCTCCGCCGGTGGGCGCCACCAAGCCGCGTACCTCGTGGAGGCGCCGGAGGGCGGGTTCCTTCTCGATTGCGGTGCCACCACGCTGATGGCCATGAAGCGATTCGGCATGGATGTCGGCGCGCTCGACACCATCTTCATCAGTCACTTGCATGGCGATCACTTCGTCGGCATCCCGTTTCTCTTACTGGAATTCCACTACGAGCAAGAGCGGAATCGTCCACTGCGGATCGTAGGTCCGCCCGGCACGGAGGAACGCATCCGCGCGCTGCTCCGTGCGACCTTCAAAGAATTTTCCGGCGAGCCGCTGTCGTTTGCGCTGGAGTTCAGCGAGATGGCTCCGGATTCCCGGATCTCTTGCGGCGCGTCGCGCATCGAAGCGTTTCGCGTCCCGCACCAGGAAACGGAGGTCTCTCTGGGGTTCGTGGTTCAGGTCGCCGGCCGTCGGATCGTTTATTCCGGCGACACCGGCTGGACAGAGAAATTGATAGCGCGCTCGGAGGGAGCCGATTTGTTCATCTGCGAGTGCTGCTACTTCGAGACTCGCCTTCCGTTCCATCTCGACTATCCGCGCTTGGCCGAGAACCGGCAGCGCTTCACGGCGAAACGGATCATTCTCACTCACCTGGGCCGTGAGGTGCTGGCGCGGCGCAACGAGATCGAGATGGAGTTGGCATCGGACGGGTTGGCGGTGGACATCTGATTTCGGGCCGGCGGGCGGCGCGGGGTCGCGACCGACAGCCAAAAAAGAGGGGAGTTCCGGCGTGCCGGAACTCCCTCTCGATCGTGTGACGCGGCGGACGCCGGTCCTCTTACTTCACGTGCAGTTCCACGCGCCGGTTCTGGGCGCGGCCTTCCGCCGTGTCGTTGGAGGCCACCGGCTGCCGCTTGCCGAAACCCTCTACGCCGACAATGCGTTTGGCTGCGATGCCGTGATCCACGAGGTAG
>Ga0181527_1001008_pt1 | contig 30379 bp, 24 predicted proteins | sample PEATcosm2014_Bin_30_FD_119762 | JGI IMG/M metagenome (GOLD analysis project Ga0181527, IMG submission 119762) | Peatland microbial communities from MTU Mesocosm Facility, Houghton, MI, USA - PEATcosm2014_Bin06_60_metaG | ecosystem: Environmental > Terrestrial > Soil > Wetlands > Peat | place...
AGCTTGGCCCACTGTAAATCCGTCAAATCGCTGGGGTACATGACCACAAACTAACCGCCAAACCCCTGCTCGCATAGTCTTTCGTCGGCTCCTGAACCTAGTTTTTAAACAGGTTCTAAGAGCGCCATCACCCGCCCCATCTCGCCCCACCCCGCGTCTACACCGTTCCTTCTCCTGCTGTGCAAGACCCGCTCCCTGCAACCCCCTCCACTCCTGCACCTTCGCCGCGGCTCCCACACAACCCACGCGCCTTCCACTGCCTTTCGCGCCACCCCTGTGGGAGCCTTGGATAATCGCGGTCGCATCTCACCCCCCACGCACCGGTTTTCCTAATGTCCTCTTCTCCACAGCCGCGATTTAGAAAACTCTCACCTCTCTCAAACCCGCGCCTTCACGCTATTTCACCCCCATTCCCACTTTTCCTAACGCAACTACGGGTACTATTAGTTTTTATTTATCTATATCCATACTTATCCTCCCCCTCCCGTCACACCGCCCCTTGACCTGGGATCACAGTCCCGAGCCCCTCAGCCCCTTAGTCCCTGTAATTAAGAAATCTACCCCGGTTTTCCACGCGCCTTTTCTTCCTGAGATAGCTACAATCGGGGTGATGAATCGACGCCGCTTCCGGCTACCCGCAAGCTGTTGTACAGTGGGGGCATAGGACGCGGCTTCTCGAGCAGAGGGATACACATGCCAAGCGTCGAAACTGAAGCTGAGAAGCCGGCCGCGCAGGGGGCAGCGATGGAAATTACCGTAAGCCGCCAGGATCTGGTCAAGGAACTCACCGCAACGCAGAGCGTGGTCGAGCGCAAGACCACGATCCCGATCCTCTCGAACTTTCTTCTCGAAGCCGAAGACGATCGCCTTAACATCACCGCGACCGATCTCGACCAGGCCATCCGCACCAGCGCTGCCGTCAAAGTCAAAAAGCCCGGCGCATGCACCATCCCCGCGCGCAAGCTCTACGACTACATCAAGCTCCTGCCCGACGGCGACATCTCCATCAAGCTGCTTGAAAATCACTGGGTGCAGATTCGCAGCGGCCGCTCCAACACCAAGATGGTCGGCATGGCGCGTGCCAACTACCCGCAGGTTCCCGATTTCCCCACCATCGCGGCCACCAGCATTTCCCTTGTTGCCCTGCGCACGCTCATCAGTCGCACCATCTTCGCCATCTCCAACGAGGAGTCGCGCTACACCCTCAACGGCGCGCTGCTCATCCTCAAAGCCGAGTCGCTCGCCATGGTCGCCACCGACGGCCATCGCCTGTCGTTTGTCGAGAAGCCCAACGAGACCCTCGAAGGCATCAGCGGCGAGAAGCGCGTGCTCATTCCGCGCAAGGCGCTCCAGGAGCTGTCGCTCTTGTTGGCATCAGCAGAAGCGGAAGGGGATGCAGAACAAAAAGCTGCGCCCAAAACCACGTTCCCTGCCCGCACCGTCGAATTCGCCGACGACGAGCACACCCTCTTCTTCCGCGTCGGCCATCGCACGCTGTCCAGCCGCAAGCTCACCGGGCAATTTCCAAACTTCGAAGCCGTCATGCCGCGCGACAACACCAAGTTCGCGGTGGTGCGCTCGAGCGAGCTCTCCCAGGCCATCCAGCGCGTCGCCCAGTTCGCCGACGAGCGCTCCGGCGCCATCCGCATGAAGCTTGAAGACAACGAGCTCAAGGTCAGCGCCAACTCCACTGAATCCGGCGAGAGCGAAGACACCATCGACACGCCCTACCAGAGCGAGGCCATCACGGTAGGCTTCAACTCGACGTATATCCTCGACTTCCTCAAGGCCCTCGACAACGCCGGCGAAGTCCGCCTCGAGTTCAAGGACCAGCAATCCGCCGGCCAGATGCGCCCCGAAGATCCCGACGCCGAGTACAAATATCGCTACGTGCTGATGCCGATGCGCATTTGACGCAGCGCACGCGCCGTCATCCTCGTTCGTAGCGCCGGTCTCCAGACCGGCTGTCGTGCGGGCGTCCACGCCCGCACAAGCGGCCCTTTGTCTTGTATCAGGGCACGAGTTCACTCATGCCGCAACCCGCCCACCCATTTTTCGAGAAATCAAATCCGCGGCGAAGCCGCGCTCGCTCGCGCCTGATTCAGCGCCAGCAACCGCTCCAGAATCTCCTGATCGGTAAGCACCGCCGGCCATCCGTATGCCGCAAAAACCGCTTCATCCAACTTGCGGTGAGCATTTTCAAGCCACCTGCAATTACCCTCGGCAAGGTCGTTATAGAGATGGGTGAGCGTTCGCTTCGCCAAAATCTCCGGCCCTGCCTTCGGCGGATTAAGCCAATGGTCGCGCTGCTTCACAAGTTCCCGCGCGGCCTCGGCGATGGCCTTCACAAGCGGAGAGCTTTTTGGTTCCTTGCCCGGCGGCCAGGGAAACGGAAACGTCTCGAAGGTTGAGGTGGGCGTGTAGCGGAACCCGCTTTCGACCTCGCGGAGCTGCGTTCCCTGTGCGCGCGCCCAGACCTCATGCGCACGGGAGTGCAGGACGCCAAAGAAATAATCATCGTCGCGGGCGATGGCAAAAACGGCGTGGTCCGGAACGATCTCCTCCGGCAACCAGACAAAAGTGCGGTGCTTGGAAACCGCCGGCGTTGCAATATAGCGTCTGAGCTTCGCCACGGCAACGCGGAAATCCGGTCGAGGCTCTCCATGTATCCACCATTTGAGCCTATAGCCCTCGCGGTTATTGTTCGCGCGCACTGGCTTCACATGCTCCCGCAGAAACTCGAACGGCTTCTCGTAGAGCGCGGCTCGGGCTTCGGGCATGTCCACGCCGAAGTCAATAATGTACATCCCGCGCGGACGGCGCGTGATGTCGAGCGCATTCACCCACGGTCTCACCACATCTGAGTTCGGCCGGTCGTTCGGATTGAGAGGGGCGGCGAGCATCTCTCGGGCGATATCCGCATCGAGATCGAAGGCGCCAACCTTGGTGGTTCCCATGAAGCAGAGATTGGCATTCTCCGGCAGCACCCTTGCGAGCGTCGTGTCTTCCCCGCTGGTCAAGTCCGCGTTGATCGCCTCCACACCAGCGCCGTCCAGCATGTGCCCCGGCTCCCCTCCGCCATCGAACCCCACGATGGAGATGTGCACGGCCGCACCTTCGTTGATCCAATCCCGGTCGCTCCAAGCCATAAAAATATTGCCGCTTCCGGCGATGCGTTTGAGAACCTCCCGGTTTGCCCCACCGCGAATGCCCTGTGTGGCGACGAGCCCAACGGCACGCACCTGCCCACGCTCTACCATCTCCCGTGCCTTCTCGAACCAGTAGGTCACCAGATCGGCCTCGGCGGGCACGCGGTCTTTGTAGAGCTTGAGCAAGGCATCTACATAGGCGTCGCCCAGGTTGCGCCGCAGCATCTTACCGCCTAGAAACGGCGGATTGCTGACAATGAAATCCACCTTGGGCCACGCCGGTTCGCTCGGGTCCCCTGCGGAATCGAGCCTCGGGCTGCCATCGGCATTGAGCTCGATGATCGCGTCGCGATGCTGGATATTTGTCAGCACGCGCAGGATGGGCTCCTCCGACTCGCCCAAACCGTTGTCCCGGCGCCATTGCAGGTAGCCGATCCACACCACGACCGAAGCCATCTCGTGCGCATAGACGTTGGTCTCGATGCCATAGAGCTGCTGCGGACCGACTTTGCAGTCGAAGTGGGGCAGGCGGAGGTTGACCGCGAAAAGACGTGCCTCATTCCACAGATCGAGCAGCAAGTTCAGCGCCACGTAAAGAAAGTTACCGCTGCCGCAGGCGGGGTCCAGAATGCGCACGGCGGCCAGCTCGTCAATCCAACCCAGCAGTTTGGCCTCGAGTTGCGCGCGCAGCTTGGCGCGGGTTCCGGCGCTGGCGGTTTCTGCGGCCGCCGCAATCTCTTCCGCTCCCGCCTTTACTTCCGCCCAACGCCGCCTTAGCGGAGCCATCACCACAGGCTCGACAATCAGCAGAATATCTTCGCGGCTGGTGTAATGCGCGCCCAGTTGCGCGCGCTTCTCCTCGTTCAGGATGCGCTCGAACAGCGTGCCGAAGATGGCCGGCTCCACGCGGCCCCAGTCCAACTGCGAGGCGTTGCGCAGGATCCCCAAGTCCTCATGTGTCAGATCCAGGACGGTATCCTCGTCAAGCCGGAACAGACCGCCATTGAAGTGGTGGATGGTCGCGATTCCAAATTCGCTATCGCCCGTAGCCATGGCAGCAAAGAGTTTTCTGAGCTTGCGCACAAACTTCTTTGGCTCCAGGCGGTCCGCCACAATCGCCTTGCGAAACATATGCTCCGGCAGCAGGCCCACGCTGTCCGCAAACAGGCAAAACAGCAACTGCATGATGAATCGCGCCACTGCTTCATTGTCTTCATGGCGCGCCCGTAGATTGTTTTTGAGCTTGGTGAACTGCTCCGCCGCCTTCTGGGTGACGCGTACCTCGAGCGCCCCGGGCTTGAGCTTCTCCGGCTCCTGAAAGACTGCACGGAGAATGTCCAGCGCCGACAGGTCGGACCCCGCGACAGGGGTGGTGAGAATCAGGTCGTCCAGCGTGAATCGATAGACCAGCGCCGGCGTATTGGTGAAGTTAGTGTGGACCTCGAATCGAACGAAGTCGCTCACCACGAGCAGCGGCGGGTTTTCGAGGTCCTCACGGTATTTGAGCAGTTGCTGGTATGCGGCCTTGAGGTCCTTGTGCGGTCCTTTGTATTCCCAGCCGAAGAAACCGCGCTTCCACACATCGGCAAAGCCCTTGTCGTCGCCAATCTTTTTGACATGTTTCTCAAAGGTGTATTCGGAACCCGTGGGATCGGCATGAGCGGGGTGCGGCTCGTTCAGGATGTCGCAAAGATCGTTAAAGTGGGACTGCGCGCCCGCGCGCTCGCTTAGCTCGCTATCTCTCCAGCAGCGTATGAACTCAGGCAGGCTTTGCTTCATGTTCTGCTAGAGAGTCTACCGTGTCTGCCGACGGCCGGGTGTCGGAATCATCGGCTTCGGGATAACGAAAGAGACTCCCTGTCCCATTTGCGCGCCGCGTGCCGTGGACTGCTTCATGTTGGAACAAAAAACGGTTTCGACCGGCACTTCTGTTCCCCTCCTCCCGCCTTCACAGTCCGCGCCCTTGCGAGGAGGCCCCGCTAACTCGCCAACTCGCGCCCTGCCTTTCTAGTCCCTACGTCCCCGCTTTCTCGGTCCCTTGTTCCCTTGGTCCCTTGCTCCCTGTTTTCCTCGTCGTATACCTCTTCCTCCAAACCTCCCGCTCCACCAGTTCCATCGCACGATCCTCCAACGACCACTCCCACGGAACCAGCCCGTACACCAGATCGCACCCGACCGCCCGCGCCCTGCTTTTCTAGTCCCTACGTCCCTGTCCTCTTGTCCCCTTGTTCCCTTGGTCCCTTAGTCCCTGTCTCCGGAACCCCCACCGCCAGCCGCATCTGCCCAAAAATATTCCATCCAAACTTTGCAGATAATTTCCTGCCTTTGGCGCACAATCTCTTCATGGGCATCTCCCGCCAGCTCGAAGCTCCCTTGCTCCCTGCCGGGGTCCCCGGCGAGCGGTCTTTGCTCGCTGGGGTGGCTTGCTCCCTGTCTTTCCACTCCCTGGTGCCTATTGACTACTACCCCACCCCCCGGGTCCTGACCCCTGAAACCTGACACCTGACACCCGGCGGCCACGCCGCGGCAAAGTGACTTGTGAAACTGTGAAGCTCGTAACCTATTAAAAATCAGCCACTTGCATCGCAAAACCCCACAGCCTCACAGAAAGTGTGAATCTGTGAGTCTGTGAAGCATGGCAGCTTTCGCTTTTCGTGTAGAGGTTTTGCCGCGGTTCACGAACCACGAACCACGAATCACGAACCACGAGCTGACTCGCTAACTCGCCGACTCGCCGACTTGCTGTCCTTGAGGAGCCTTCAAAAATTCCAGCGCGCGAATCAGGTAGCTCTTCATGTCCTTGCGGTGGACGACGGCGTCAAGGAAGCCTTTTTCGAGCAAGAATTCCGACCGCTGAAAACCTTCAGGAAGTTTTTGGCGGATGGTTTGCTCGATGACGCGCGGGCCGGCGAAGCCGATCAGCGCGCCAGGCTCGGCGATGTTGAGATCGCCCAGCATGGCGAAGCTGGCAGTGACGCCTCCAGTCGTGGGATCGGTGAGCACGGAGATGTAGGGCACGCGCGCGTCGTCCAATTGCGCGAGCGTGGTGGCGATCTTGGCCATCTGCATGAGGCTGACGACGCCTTCCATCATGCGCGCGCCGCCTGAAGCGGCCACGATGATGAGGGGCTTCTGCGTGAGCCGCGCGCGATCGACGGCGCGGGCAATGGTTTCGCCCACGACGGCGCCCATGGAGCCGCCGATGAAGCCGTACTCCATGGCGCTGACGACGACCTCATGCGGCCCCATGCGGCCGAGGGCGTTGAGGATTGCGTCGTCGAGGCCGGTCGTCTCGCGCGCCTTGTGCAGGCGCTGCTTGTAGGGCTTGACGTCGACAAAGTTCAGCGGATCGGTGGAGCGCAGGCCGGTATCGACTATTTCGTAACCCGGCTCAAGCAGCAGATTGAGGCGCGAGCGCGCATCGAGCTTGAAGTGGTGCTGGCACTTGGGGCAGACCTGCAGATTGGCCTCGAGTTCGGCCTTGTACAAAGGCTGGCGGCAGCTGGGGCATTTGACCCACAGGCCTTCGGTGCGCACGCTTTTTAGGCCCGCGTCGCCGTTCTCGCCGGCCGTTCCGTTCTCCGGAGCAGGATAGTCGCCGTCTTCGCGCTTGAACCACGTCATACGGACCCAATTGTAAATGGCGGCGCCGCGAATCGTGGGCCGTGGAGCGTGATTCGTGGGTTGTGGTCGGCGATCGGCGGCTAGAACTCGATGCCGCGCTGCGCGAGGATGCCTTTCTGGTAGGCGTGCTTCACCTCGCGCATCTCGGTCACGGTGTCGGCCAGCTCGATGAGCAGCGGGTGCGCGTTGCGGCCGGTCAGGATCACGTGCACCATCTCCGGCTTCGAGCGCAGCGCTTCGGCGACGAGCTCGGGGTCGAGCATCTTGTAGCTGATGGCGTAGTTGATCTCGTCGAGAATTACCAGGTCCCACTCGCCGGAGTCGATGGCCGCGCGCGCCTCGGCCCACGCCTCCTGAACCAGGCGGACGTCTTCGGGATCGGGCTCGGCGCCGCCGATCTTCACGAAGCCGCGGCCCATCTGCTTGAGCACAAAGTTCTCGCCGAAGGCCGCGGCGGCATCGAGTTCTCCGTAATGCCAGGAGCCCTTGATGAACTGCAGCATCAGCACCTTCATGCCGCATCCCACGGCGCGCAGAGCGGTGCCCAGCGCCGCGGTGGTCTTGCCCTTGCCGGGGCCGGTGTTGATGAGGATGAGTCCGCGACGGGATGGTGCTTCAGAGTTCATAGTTGTCAGTTGCCAGTTGTCAGTTCTCAGTTGTCAGAAACCGGCGCTTTGATAGAAAACACTAGCCACTAATAACTGATAACTGACGACTGTTAACTCGTTCCTCGGTGGTACGGATGACCCGTGAGAATTGTACAGGCCCGATAGAGCTGCTCGGCCACCACCAGGCGCGCCAAGTGGTGAGCCAGCGTCATCGATCCCAGCGAGAGCAGGCTGCCGCGGCGCTTGCCCTCGGCCAGCGCTTCTGCTGACCATCCATCAGCCGGCCCGACGGCAAAAATCAGGTGCTGCAGGCCCTGATCGCGCTGCTTTCCCAGCCACTCCGCCAACGACTCCGAGGTCATCTGCCGGCCGCGCGCATCCAGCATCAGCACCACCGCCTCGGTTCTGCCGCGCTGTTTGCCCAACCACTCGAGGAGGGTGCCTTCGCTGCGGAAGGCTTCGACACTGCACCACATCACTGCAGAGCATCGTTTGAGATAGCCGCTTATGAGGGTCTCGTAGCCGTCTTTTGCACCCGACCGGACGCCGATATGGGCCAGTGTCACCTGCATGGAGAGGAGAATACCGCAAAACCGCGGTTCGGGCTGCGGCCAGCGGAAGAGAGAACTGTCCCAAAATCTGCAGGATATGTCCAATTTTGGGAATATTGATTGAATGTTGTATGAAATTTCATATTCCCCTCATACGAGCCCCGCAAAGGGTAGGTAAATAAGTCTTTTATTTTCTGCAAAAATGATCAAATACCGGCATCTCTGAGAATGGCATGAATCGTGCACTGAGTAGGCAGAGGCATTGGTGGGAGGTGTACCGTTTTGGCGGATCGTTGGTTCAAGATTGCCAGTAAGTACACCCGCACCGAGACACGAGGTCACCTCAAGCGCGCCTGCACTCGCTTGGATAGCCCATCGGATTCGTTGATTTGAGTACGGCTGTTGGTTTTGAAACAACTTGCGAGATCGGACTTGCCCTCCCCATCGAGCCTCCGAAAGCGCACAACCTGGATTGCGAAGGCGCCACCTGGGGCCTTCCGGTGCAGAGAGATGATTTGGAGGAGTTCTGATGCGGTCATTTAGGATGCAGAAACTTGTCCTGGCAGCGCTGGTTTCGCTGCCTTTCCTGTTTAGTGCTGCGTTTATCGGTTTTGTGGGCGCGCCCGTTGCGCATGGGCAGTCGAACATCGCGGGCGACATCGCCGGCACGGTCACCGACCCGACCGGCGCGGCGGTGGTTGGCGCGAAGGTGACGGCGACCAGCAAGGATAACGGCGCCGCGGCCACCGCCGCAACCTCCACTACGGGGGCCTATCGGTTCTCGCTGCTTAAGCCCGGCCTCTATGCCCTGTCGGTTTCGGCGCCCTCCTTCAAGGCTGCGACGGCCACGGTTTCGGTGAGCGTCGGCCAGATCACCACGCAGGATGTCAAGCTGGCTTTGGGCTCTGCAACCGAGACCATTGAGGTGAACACGACCGCGCAGCTTCTGCAGACGGACACTCCACAGTTGAGCACCTCGTTGAGCCTGGAGCAGCTTGAGAACATTCCGAACCCCGGCAGCGACATCACATACGCGGCGCAGGCCAAGCCCGGTGTGATCATGAACTCCGAAGCGGGCACCTCGACCGGCCTCATGGGCTACGGCAACTTTTCCGCCTTCGGCCTGCCCGGCACCTCGAACAACTTCACTGTCAACGGCATGCAAGTGAACGACCCGTTCCTGAACCTGAACAACTCAGGCCCGTCGAACCTTCTGCTGGGCGTGAACGACATGCAGGAAACCGACGTCGTGACCAACGCCTATGAGGTGCAATACGGCAGCTTCGGCGGCGTACAGTTGAACTCCATCAGCCGTTCGGGCAGCGACCAGTTTCACGGCAACCTGATCTACTCATGGAACGGCCGATCCCTGAACGCCAACGATTGGTTCAACAAGAATCCACTCTACAATTCGCCTGCCACGGCGCGCCCGTTCTCGAACTTCAATCAGTGGGCTGGGTCTGTTGGCGGCCCGGCGTTGAGGAAAAAGCTCTTCTTCTTCTTCAACACCGAAGGCATTACGTTTATCACTTCGAGTCAGGCCGTAGTCTACCTGCCCAGCACGGCCTTCCAGAGCAGCGTGATTGGCACAAACGGGACCTGCAGCAACAGCACAAGCAGCCTGTTCACGAACGGCTTCGGCAGCGAGTGCGCCTTCTTCAAGAGTGTCTTCGCCCTCTATAACGGCACACCGAACGCCTCGCATGCAGTCCCGAACGCAAGTTTTCCAGGACAGAATCAGCTCGCGGTACCCACAAAGTTCGCCTTGACCGAGAAGATGTACACGGCACGCGTGGATGGGAACCTGACGGCCAACGACAAAGCATTCGGGCATTTCAAGTACGATAACGGCGTCCAGCCAACCTATACCGATCCCATCAATCCCGCCTTCGATGCCGATAGCAAGCAGCCTGACTACGAAGGCCAATTCTCTGAAACCCACACCTTTGGCACCCGCGCGGTCAACGTGTTCCTGGCAACCGGTTCCTATTACAGCGCCATTTTTGTCAACAAGAACCCGACGACGGAAATGAGCACGCTCCCCATGGATCTACGGTGGTACGACGGCTTTGCCAGCGACCTGAACGAACTTGCGTATGCGTGGCCTGAGGGACGCAACGTCACGCAGTATCAATTCGGCGACGACTTCAGCTACACCAGGGGCAAGCATACGCTGAAGGCCGGCTTCGCCTTCAAGAAGGACGATGTTACCGACGCCGACACTGGCGTTCTGAACACGCCGCTGGTCTTCACAGACGAGGCGTACGGCGATTTCCAGAGTGGACAGTCGCTGCTGGGCGTGCAAAACTTCACCACCAGCCTTGAATTGCCGCTCGCGCTTTACACGATGGGCTTCTACGGCCAGGAGCAATGGAAGGCAAGCGCCAAGGCAACTTTGACTGCCGGTGTCCGCGTGGAGCGGAACTCGAACGTGGCGTGCCGGAAGAATTGCCTCGCCAACTTCGGCGGCGACTTCTTCACTCTGGCAGCGAACGCACCGCTTAATTCCGCTTCGGGAGCATACAACAAGCAGCTCCAGTATGGCCTGAACTCGGCTTTCACCAGCTATCAGCCCTACATGATCGAACCTCGCGTTGGCTTCACGTATTCGCCCGACGCGAAGACCGTGGTCCGCGGCGGCTTCGGTATCTTTACCGACGTATTCCCTGGAACCATCGCCGATACCATGCTGGACAACCCGCCGCTCACGCTGGAATTCCAGATCCTAGGCTCGGCGTTTGGCGGTCCGACGATGCCGCTGCAACCGACGGCAACAGGGAGCTACCAGCAACAGGCGGCCGGCGCAAACGCGACGTTCCAAAGCCAGTTCAAGACCGGCGGAAGTTCCGTTTCGATGGCCAAAGCTAACCCGAACTACTCGGTTCCCAGCTTCACCACGGTCGAGGCCAAGCTGCACTATCCCACATACAACGAATGGAATCTCCAGATCCAGCGCCAGCTCTCGCGCTCCGAGAGCATTCAGGTGGGCTACGTGGGCACGCGCGGATACCACGAGCCGGTGGAAAACGTGGGCGTGAACGCAGTCGGCGGATATGGCCTGCCGGCAAGTACGCCTCCTGCTCCCAGTTTTGGTCCGGTCACCGAAGTCGATAGCTCAGCTACGTCAAATTTCAACGGCCTCCTCGCCAGCTACCTGATCCAGGGGCACGGCCTGACTGCGCAGCTCAACTACCAGTGGAGCCACGCGCTCGATGAGATTTCAAACGGCGGAATCCTGCCGTTTGACGGCACCAGCATCGAGTACCAAATTAACCCGCACAAGCTTCGCGGGCAATACGGCAACGCAGATTACGATGTGCGCCAGTACTTCAGCGGCAATTACCTCTACGCGATGCCACACTTCGGCGGGCCCAAGATGCTGACAGACGGTTGGCAAATCGGTGGAACGATATACTCCAGCAGCGGCAACCCATTCACGCCGGTGTTATACACCTCCGACTTTGGGATTGGAAATTACGGAAACGGAGCGAACGTAACCCCGCTCATGCCGAAGGCGGGGGTCAACCATCACTGCACGCGCAGCGATGCGAACCCGACTACACCATGTTTTACTGACAAGATGTTTACCGCGCCTACTCCTTTCGGCGCGTACGACAGGAATCAATTCTGGGCGCCCCGCTATTTCGACACCGATGCGACGCTGCTGAAAGCCTTCGAGCTGCCGCATACCTTAGAGCAGGCCAAGCTTCAGATAGGCCTGACAGCGTTTAACCTGCTCAACCACCCGAACTTCGGTCTGCCCAATGGAAACATCGATGGTGGGAGCTTCGGCGTTACTACCGTAGCCGTGGGCCCGCCGACCAGCATCTACGGTGCAGGCCTCGGAGGCGATCCCTCAATCCGCATCGTCGAACTGAATGCCAGGTTCACCTTCTAACTCTTCGCAAAGACCGCAGCAAGCAAACGGGGCGTCCAGACGGACGCCCCGTTTGCTTGTGCTTTTCGAAAGTACTCTCCGCTACTTCTTCCTTGCCTTCCGTATCGGGGACTTGCGCCCCGAAGGCTTCTTCGCGGAAACCTTCCTAACCTTGCCCTTCGCCGGCAGTGCCTTCTTTCCGGCTGCAGCTTTCTTCGCGGGCCTCTTTGCCGTTGCCGCGCGCTTTGCCGGCTTCTTTGTTTTTGTTGCGGGCCTGGTTGCGGGCTTTGCTGCGGGCCTGGCCAATGCGGCTCGCGCTTTGACAGGAGCTTTGGTCCGCGCGGCGAGCGTCTTCTGCGCCAGCTCGGCCTTCAGCTCCGCGTCGAACTCTTCAGGCGTGAGCGGGCGCGCCGACTTGCGCAGCCGTTCGATGTCGTAGAAGGCGCGGCGCTCCGACAGAAATACATGCACCACGAAGTCGACATAGTCGAGCAGAATCCACTCGCCATGGCGGCGGCCTTCCACCGAATTCGGATACACTCCGAAGTCGCGCTTGAGCCGCAGCTCGATCTCATCGGCAATGGCGACGGCCTGCCGCTCGTTGGTGGCCGAAGTGACCAGAAAAAAGTCGCTCAGTCCTGAGTCGGCGGGATCCAGTGCAAGGATGCGGGTATTCAGGCCTTTTTTGTCTTCACAAACCGCGGCAGCGGCCTGTACGAGGGCGCGCGTTTGCTTCTGCGCTGGGGTTAGTTTCATGCGGTAGAACTTCTCTCCAAGCTTCATCGTAGCGTGTCGCTTCGGGGCGCGGCAAGCGGCGGGAGGGCCGCTAGTGCTCTGACCTCGTGGTTTCGTAATGATCCTCGGACGAGTGCGGGCGTGGACGCCCGCACGACAGCCGGTCTGGAGACCGGCGCTACATTTCGGCTGGCGCAAAATCAAGCGGTCTTTATACCAGAGCTACGACCGGTATAGCCCGTGTAGCGCGATGTATTCGCGCACGGCCTGCGGCACCAGGTCGCGCCCTGCGGCCGGACTGCCGGAAGCGGCGTGAATCTGCGCCCGGATCTCCCTGCGAACTTCTGACGCGCTGATCTCCACATGCAGGCTCGGCAGCACGTAAAACGGCGCGCGGTCCCCGGCCTGATTCATGAGGACAAAGGGGCGCACCTCCATGCCGGATTCGCGCTGGCTCCCTTCGAGCGCGGGCTCAAGCGCAAGGCCCGGCGGAAGAGCGGCCTTCAGGTCGGCCTTCAGATCCGGGAGCGGCTGCCCCGGCCGCGAGGCCACGATCAACGGCGCCACAAAAGGAAGCTCCGCGGCACGGTGCCAGCGGCGCAGCCCGAAGAACGAGTCCGCGCCCATCAGGCAAAAGAGCGCGCAATCGGGCGCGAGGGAAGTGCGCAGGCGCTCGAGCGTGTCGATTGTGTAATTGGGCGGGGTTTTCGGTGCGGATTTGCGTTCGTCAGCCGGTATTGGCGCGTGGGGCGATTTTGGGGCGTCGGCCAGCGAAACCTCGAAGCCCGACTCGCCCGCGATTGCCAACCGCGTCATTGCCACCCGGTCCTCGAAGCTGGCAGCGGGACCCTGTGACTTGAGCGGCTGCATACCCACCGGGGCAAACAGCACAGTATCCAGCGCGAAGGCGGCACGGGCGGCGCGCGCCACGGCCAGATGGCCCAGGTGCGGCGGGTCGAAACTGCCTCCAAAGAAGGCTATGCGCGATCCACTGCGCCGAGGCGGTTCGTCTCTTTTAGCCGCCCCAGCTTTGCCCGGCTGGTTCATGGCTTCATCGTACCGCGCCGGGCGCGCCAACCAGAATCCGTGCGGGAGTCTGGAGAGCCCCGCTACAGCCGGTCAGGAGACCGGCGCTACAGGTTCTCGCCTGCGCCATCAGATAGAATCGAATCGAAGCTAAAGTTCCCTGATCGGCTCTGCTGCCATGCGATACTTCATTGCCTGCCTCTCACTTGCCGGAGTCCTTGTCTCTGCAATGGCGCTCCAGGTGCATTACTCCACGGCCACCGAACCCTGCTCCATCAACGAGCACTGGGACTGCGGCATCGTGAATCACAGCAGCTATTCGGTCATCTTCGATGTTCCGGTGGCGGCGATCGGCATTGGCGGCTATTTGTTGCTCGGCATCCTGGCGCTGGCGCGGCGACGCTTCCTGCTTCTCGTTACCGCCCTCATCGGGCTGGGTTTCGCGCTCCATCTTTCGGGCGTCGAGCGCGACATCCTCAGCGTCTGGTGTCTCTATTGCGTGATCTCGCAGGGAATCATCGCGCTCATCACGCTGCTCAGCGTGGCGTGGCTGGTGGCGCAAGCAGTGAAGAAGCATCGCGCGCCAGTTGAAGCGTAGTTTTTTCCTGGCGTGAGATTCCGCCTTTGCGCTGTGGGAGTGCTGACCGCGTGACTTCGTAATGAGCTTCGGACGCGTGCGGGCGTGGACCCTTCGACTTCGCTCAGGGCAGGCTCTCACACGACAGCCGGCCAGGAGGCCGGCGCTACACCTCGCGCTGATAAAATTGATTCAGATTCATGTTCAGGGACTGGTACGGACGCTGGATGTACGCGTGGGAAACGCGGCTGACGATGCGCGACGAAAATCGCGTGGTGCGGCCGCTGGAGTGGGGCTTCGAGTGGATTGTGCCCTTTCTCGAAGCGCACGGCTTTGACTCTGTCGTGCCCGGGCCCGAGGTGGAGCGCGACGATGCGGCCGCCGAAACCGCGATGGTGCGCATCAACCAGTTCCTCATCCGCCACAGCAAGATTTTTTTTGGTTACGAGCGACCTACGGATTTTCGGCTGGAGGAGCGCTTTCCGCAACTCTTCCCCACCAACGTGCGCCCGGAAACGCTCGCCAAAGATGCGGAAATCAAGCAGCAGGCGGCCGAAGGCAAGCTTGCTCGCGCGCAATACCTGCGCTTCACTTCGCCGGAGCGCACGCCGTATCCAGAAAACGATCTAGTCAACGCGCGCTGGTATCCCGCACCCGCGCACAAAGATCCCGCGCGGCCCAAACAGGCCATCGTCGTGATGCCGCAGTGGAACGCCGACGGCTTCAGCCACAACTCGCTGTGCACGCTCTTCAATCGCATGGGGGTTTCGGCGCTGCGACTCTCCAAGCCGTACCACGACATTCGCCGCCCCGCCGAGCTGGAGCGCTCCGACTACGCGGTGAGCGCCAACGTCGGCCGCAACATCTCCGCGTGCCGACAGGCCGTGGTCGATATCCGCTGCTGCCTCGACTGGCTCGAGGAGCAGGGCTACGAACATTTTGGAGTGCTGGGCACCAGTCTCGGTTCCTGCTACGGCTATCTGGCCAGTGCGCACGACGCGCGGTTGAGGGTGAACGCCTTCAATCACGCATCAACAGCTTTTGGAGACGTGGTGTGGACCGGGCAAAGCACGCGCCACATCCGCCAGGCGGTGCAGGAGGCAGGGCTCACACAGGAGCGTGTGCGTGCCCTGTGGGCCGCCGTGAGCCCGGTGAGTTACTACGAGCAATTTCGCGGAGCCGAGGCCAATGGCCCCGGCAAAAACGTGCTCATCGTCTACGCCAACTACGATCTCACCTTCCCCAAGGAGTACTCGCTCCAGGTGGTCGATGCCTTTCGCCGTTCCGGGCTGCGTTACGAGGTGCGGGTGCTGCCCTGCGGCCACTACACCACCGGCGAAACGCCCTACAAGTTCATCGACGGCTGGTATATGGGCTCGTTCGTCCATCGCGCGTTTAAAGCGCTGCGGGAAGAGAAAGCATCCGGCGCAGGAGCAGGCGCGGTGCATTCGAGCGATGTCGAGGAAGAAGCGCTTTCGCGCTAGCGCACGCTGTCTAAATCTATCTGCAACAATTTTGCGGGATCGAGATACGCATTCTGCCAGCGCACGGCCCAGTGCAGGTGCGGCCCCGTCACGCGCCCGGTGGCTCCGCTCAAGCCAACGCGCTGACCCTTCGTCACGCGCTGGCCCTCATGCACCTCAATGCGGCTCAGGTGCATGGAGAGCGTGTGCAGCCCCAATCCATGGTCGATCACTACGCAGTTGCCCTCGTAGTAGAGGGGCCGCGCCAGCACCACCACGCCGCTATTGCCCGCGCGCACCACTGTGCCCGTCGCCGCGCGAAAATCCATCCCTTTGTGAACGCTCGCGAGCTGGCCGTTGAAGGTGCGCCGCATTCCGAAACTATCGGTGGGCTCGGCGTGGACCGGCGCGTGAAAATCGCCGGACCAGAGCGGCTTGGGCGCGCTTCGTGCAAACACCTTCTCCTTGAGCGCCAACTCGGCTTTGATCCGCTTGAGCGCCTTCGGCCCCGGTGCAACAAACTTCGGCGCGACGGTCAACGTGCCTGTGGGGTAATGCGCCTCGTGAATTTCAACGCTGCGGCTCAGGTCAGTTGTGCCGCCGCCTGTTCCGTTCAGCGTCGCCTTGATGCGAAGGGGAGAAGTGCCCACGGCGCCTTCCACATCCACACCCGCGAGCGCATACCACGCCTGTCGTTGCTGCGACCAAAAGAACGCGAGCTTTTCTCCCAGCCATTCGCCCTCAAGCGTTGCATTCGCCGGCGCGGCCACGCGAATCAACTCCGGCGAACCCACCTCGACCACGGCCGGCGTGAGCACGACAGAAGCGGATTGAGCATGAACAATACACAGGGGGACAGTGAGAAGAATTAGCACTACCGGAGCGGAATTGCTGCGTCCCATGGAGATAGCATACGGAGGATCGGCGGTCCGGCTCAATCCGTCCGGACTATATATCCAAAGGAGTTACGTGGGAAGATAACGGCCCCGCCTAGACAACAAATCTTCGATCCCATTTGGGTGGCTGGATAATATTTCCATGCAATATAACAAAACAATAAGATTTCTAATTAAGAGATAACATTTTAAGTATAATGGTCCATAGTCGGTCACTTTCCAGATGTCGCCTAACGCAAATTCTCCCATATCGAGTTCGGCTAAGGAAATTGGGTTGCACTATCTCGTGCAAGAGATGAATCTCCACGTTGCCTCTCCAGCAGTGCGCTCCGAGATAGTTGCAGGGGCAAGGAAAACCCACGAAACGCACACCTCTGTTCTTGAACAGTACCCTGCATCGTATGCCCCAAAGGGCATTTGGGGGAACTTGCGCTTTGCGTTGCGTTACGAGCCCATTGACCTCGGGGTACTGGCTGCGTTCTTTAAGACAATCGACAGAAGCGAGCTTGAGACTTGGGTGCGAGGGGAGTCTACAGGAATCTTTGCCAGGCGGGCGTGGTATCTGTTCGAGATGCTGACCGGCCAGACACTAGATTTGCCAGACGTCCCGCCGACGGGATACGCGCCCTTGTTGCGCCCCGAAGCACAGATCACTTCTGCGGGGATTCGCATCCAACGGCAAAAAATCGTCGACAATCTGCTTGGCAATGGCGATTACTGCCCATTGATTCGCAGAACCGGCGATCTGGAAGGGTGGATGCAGCAGGACTTTCGACAGATGTTTCAAGGGGTAGTGAGCGGGGTTGCGCCTGCCGTGCTGGAACGGGCTGTGCAATACCTGTTTATCAAGGAGACACAGTCATCGTTCGCCATTGAGGGGGAAGCGCCCAGTCCCGACCGATCGCGGCGCTTTGTGCAGGCATTGCAAAGTGCCGGAAGCTTCGATACCTCAAGCAAAGATGCGTTCATTAGGCTTCAGAAGGCAATCGTTGAGGCGCGGTTTGCCTTGGAAGACTGGCGAAACGTGCAGAATTATATTGGGTCGATTGCGCAGGATTACTCCCCTGTCGTGCATTACGTCTGCCCCAAGCCGCTCGATTTGCCCTCGCTCATGAGAGGCTGGATGCGTTCTCTGGAACGCATTGGGACCGGGGAAGTGAACCCGATATGCGTGGCCACGATTGCCGGGTTCGGCTTTGTTTATCTGCATCCGTTTGAGGACGGCAACGGACGTTTGCACCGCTTCCTTATCCATCACAGCTTAGCCAAGCTCGGCGTTACTCCCAAGGGCGTGCTGTTCCCTGTTTCAGCCGCAATGTTGCGGAACCGGGCCGTGTACGACCAAGCCCTGGAGTCGCTGTCCGAAAAGATAGAGCCCTTGATCGAATACACGCTTGATGACGCAGGGCGTTTGACCGTCGAAGGAGAAACGGATTTGCTCTACCGTTACCCCGACCTGACTGTACAGACAGAGTATCTATTCCGTGTGGTTGCCGACACCATCGCGACGGATATGCGAACGGAGATTGGCTTCCTCGGGAGATATGATCGGGCGATGGAGGCTGTCAAAGATGTGGTGGAGATGCCAGACCTGCGCGCTTCGCTGCTGGTACGGCTAATTTTCCAGAACCACGGGCGGCTTTCCAAGGTGAAACGCGGGCAGTTTGCGGAATTGAGCGACGATGAGATTGCGGCAATCGAGAGCGCAATTCGTGCGATCGACGTGGAAGAAGAGGTCCAATGACGAACTTCAAGGAATATCTGCGGTCGCAAAAACAGAACGATTATGCGGCGCACAACGATGCTGAGTCTGCCGCGAAGATGGCGGCGGAGTGGTCGCTTTTGAAGGAAAAGGTACGGGCGCTGTCTGCCAATGAGGCGTATAAGGGCGAAGCTTTTGAGTGGGCGCCCTACGAGGCCGCCTATACCGACTTTGTAAAACTGAAAAATGTAGCGGCAATCTTTCGCGAAAGTAGAAGTTTGCCGGATATTCCTTTGAGCTGCGAGGTACTCTTCAGCCGTCGGCCCCTAGCGGCCAACCAGGTGTGGTCTGTCGAAAAAGCTCCGCCCGCTCAACTCTGGCATTTGGCGTGGCACGCGCAAGAGGGCGAGGCAAAGTGGCAGGTGAAGGAACTGCGCAAGAATTTAACCGCGGAAGACCTTGCCAACGAGATTCTTATTGCGCTGGTCAAGTACTTCAACGAGTACGAAGACTTCTACCAAACCGGGCAATGGCTTAGATAAAGCGACACCTCATTGCGTCTCGCCAAGCCGCGGATGCGCGGCCTTCCATGCGGCCACGCGATCCTGCACATCGGAGAGTTCGTCGGCGGTGATGTGCTCGCCGATCATCTGGCGATTGGCCGCATACTTTTCCTGGTTCGGCCCTTTCACGCTGGCGGCAAGGTCCAGCCAGAAATACGCTTCCACGTCGCTGTGGGGCACGCCCTGGCCCATGGAGTAGAGCACGCCCAGCGTTCCCTGTGCGGTGGGGTCGCCCTGATCCGCTGCCCGGCGATACCACGCCGCCGCCTGCTCCATATCGCGCGGAATGGTTTTGCCTCCGCCATCGCGATACAGCGCGGCCAGGTGCATTTCTCCGGAAATGTTGTTCTGATCGGCAGCCTTCCGGTACCACGCGAGCTCCTGCTGATAATCGTCGGCCATCCGCGCTTTGTCGTGCTCGGAGGCGGCCGCCTGCGCATACTGCTCGCCCACCCCGACCTGAGCCGCGGCGTCGCCGGCATTGGCCTTGGCCAGCAGGGCCGGGTCAATGATCACCGTCTGTGCCGCGGCAGAAAGCAGCATGCCGAGGAACATCGCTACGGGAATCAAATATTTTCTTCGGTTCGCCACAAGCGCCTCGCAGGTCCAATCGAATGAGTTGAACCGATGGGTTGCTGCTTCCAGTGTACGCAATCGTTGCCGCGAAGGCATGGTTTGGCGGTTTGACAAACGTATATACGTTCGATATACGTTATGGTGTAAGCTTCTGGGTCCTGTCAGGAGCCATTGGGCGCTTGACGCCAGGGATTTCAAACCGAGATACGCGCCCCCCTCCTTTGGGAATAAGCGGCGACTCAAACCGGAGACGGGTTGAGCTGTCCGGCTCCAGGCCAAAGGAGTGAGATATGAAACGAGCCCAGATGAAGCGCCGCAAGCCATCGAAGGGGATGGATGTCCACTATGTCTATCGGGGCCAGCGATTTTGTTGGAATTCCGAGAAGGTGGACGCGAACTTCAAAAAGCATGGCATCCGTTTTGAGCAAGCGTGCGAGGTGTTTTTCGATCCTTTCGTAAATCTTCTCGATGCGACGCCGGAGCAGGAGGCGCGCGAAGCAGTTCTTGGATTGACCGAAGATTGGACGCTGCTTTTTGTTGTGCATGTTGTCAGGGAGCGAGGCGTCATTCGCATCATTTCGGCGCGGCAAGCGACACGAGCCGAACGGAGGCTGTATGAAGACAATGTCTGAACGAATCAAGCGGCGTCTTCGCCGCGACCGGCCCATGACCACGATCAGCATAAGGATCCCGGAAGACGTAATCGAGGACCTGAAGGAGGTTGCGCCGAAGCTGGGGTTCTCTGGGTATCAACCGCTGATTCGCGCCTACATCGGTCAGGGTCTGCGCACGGACCTGGCGCGTCTGGAGCGGCCGGAACTGGCGGAGTTGGAAAAGAGCCTGCGCCGGCACGGGATAAAGAGCGACGTGATTTCGGCGGTGCTGGGTGAGGCGGCACAGCGAAGTGCTTAGACTGCGGCCTGGCGGTTTCAGCCCGGCCGGGGAACCAGCTAAACTTTATCTATGACTGACCGCATGTCTTTGCCCCTCGTCCAGGCCGATCCCGATGTGGCCGCCGCCATTGACCACGAAACCCTCCGCCAGCACGAGGGGCTGGAGATGATTGCCAGCGAAAACTTCGTCTCCGAAGCGGTGCTGGAAGCAGCCGGCTCGATCTTCACCAATAAATATGCCGAGGGCTATCCGGGTCGCCGCTACTACGGCGGCTGCGAGTACGCCGACATCGTGGAGAACCTGGCCCGCGATCGCGCCCGCCAGCTTTTCGGCGGCGAGCACATCAACGTGCAGCCGCACTCCGGCTCGCAGGCCAACGCTTCGGCGTACGCGGCGGTTCTCGCGCCCGGCGACACCATTCTCGGCCTCGATCTTTCGCACGGCGGTCACCTCACGCACGGTCATCGACTGAGCTTCAGCGGCAAGCTCTACCGGACCACGTTTTATCACGTGCGCCGCGATACCGAGACCATCGACTACGACGAGATGGAATCCGTTGCCATCGCGGAGAAGCCCAAGGTCATCATCGGCGGCGCCAGCGCTTACCCGCGCATGTGGGATTTCGCGCGCATGCGCGCGATCGCCGACAAGGTGGGCGCAATTTACATCTTCGACATGGCGCACATTGCCGGCCTGGTCGCAGGCGGCGTGCACGATTCGCCGGTACCGCACACGCACATCACCACCACCACCACGCACAAAACCCTGCGCGGGCCGCGCGCCGGCCTCATCATCTGCAACCAGGATCTTGCCGCGGCTGTAGACAAATCTGTCTTTCCCGGCCAGCAGGGTGGCCCGCTGGTGCACATCGTGGCCGCAAAGGCGGTGGCGTTTGCTGAGGCGCTGCGTCCCGAGTTCCGCGACTACGCCGCGCAAATCGTGGCCAACGCGAAAGTATTAGGCGAAGCACTGCGTGCAGCGGGCTACCGGTTGGTTTCAGGGGGAACCGATAATCACCTCTTGCTGGTCGACGTCTTCGAGAAAGGCATCCTCGGCTCTGAAGCGGAGCTGGCTTTGGGCAAGGCCGGCATCACCGTGAACAAGAACTCCATCCCGTGGGATACGAACCCGCCGCTCAAGCCATCGGGCATTCGCGTGGGCACGCCCGCGCTTACCACGCGCGGCATGAAGGAACCCGAGATGCGCACCATCGGCGCGTGGATCGCCGAAGCGCTGGAGCAGCGCAACGACGAGGCCGCACTCGCGCGCATCCGTGGCGAAGTGGCCGAGCTCGCCAACCAGTTCCCGCTCTACGCGTGGCGCCGCGCCGCGGCGACGGTGAGCGCTTAGATCTCTGACCGCGTGCATTCGCGCCGGTAGAGTTCGTGCTGTCCTACCCTTTCGCCCCAAAAGCAGGCGAAAGGATGGGGCACGGCCAGCGCCTAACTCGAAACCCATCCAAAACCAGAACCCCACGACGTGGTCCAAAACAAGGACCCCCGATGTGGGTGGGCACAGGAAAATTTATGTGCCGGACCTTGCCCGCGTGTGCAAGAATGCCGGTGGGCAACGAACCTTTGCCTATGACCATCTAAAGAGGGCTGGAACGCGCTTGCTTCGCGTCACCTTCAGGTCATCAGGAGGAATCGATGAAGTCCATTCACATTGCACTCGCAGCTTTGCTCGTATTCTCTGTGCCGGCCTTCGCGCAACATGGAGGCAAAAGCACGCCCAAGGCGCCCAAGAGCGGTCCCGCGCCCTACCACGGCACGCCGCAGGCGCCCAATCCGCAGCGCAACTATAACCCTCAGCCCGGCCACCCCAACGCGCCGCACGTCGACAAAGGCAAAACGTGGGTTGGTCATGACAGCGGCCCCAACGATCAGCGTTATCACATGGACAACCCCTGGGCGCATGGCCACTTTGCCGGCGGTTTCGGTCCCGGGCACGTGTGGCATCTTGGCGGCGGAGGTCCCGATCGCTTCTGGTTCAATGGTTGGTACTGGTCCGTCGCGGCCGCCGATATCGCCTTCTGCGACGGTTGGCTCTGGGGCTCCGATGAAATCATCATCTACGAGGATCCGGACCACATCGGCTGGTATCTCGCGTACAACGTGCGCCTTGGCACCTATGTCCATGTGATGTATCTCGGGATGTAAGTGGTTTTGAATCTGCAAGAACACATACCATGTGAAAAGCGTTGCGGCGGGACGGGAAAAACACCTGTCCCGCTGCGGTGTTCAGCGGCGTCGCGCGAACACATGCGCGGCGCAAGGCTCTACAGCAGCCGCTACGCATTATGCGCGTGCCACGATCCGGGGAGGTAACCGAAGGGTATCTTCGCGTAACTTTCCCTGGTTACAAAATAACTTGCATCAAACGATGAAACCGCGAATTTTCTGGATTATCCTTGATTTATGGCGATAGAAAACATTCTTGTCGAAATCGACGCCGAGATAGCCAGGCTGAAGCAGGCACGCGCTCTGCTGGCCACGCTCGGAACCGCAGCCCCCAAAGCCGGACGCACAGCGAAGAAAGCGCCCGCCAAAGCCAAGACCAGAAAGAAGCGGGTCCTGAGCGCCGAAGCGCGCAAGAAGATAGCCGACGCGCAGCACCGGCGTTGGGCTAAGCAAAAGGCCAAGGCGAAGGCGACGAAGAAGGCCTAAAGCAAAACCAGAGTCGCTGTACCCCGGAGCCTCAACTGCTGAGTCGATGCGGACACTGCAGCGGCTCTCCTATCCCAGAGACATCATCACCAGCATGCGCGGCTCGGTCATCTCCTCGATGGCCCAGCGGATGCCCTCGCGCCCCAGGCCGGAGTCCTTCACGCCGCCGAAGGGCATCGGATCCAGGCGCCAGCTCGGCGTGTCGCCGATGATCAACGCGCCCACTTCGAGCTCGCGGTAAGCGGTGAGAATGCGGACGGAGTCGCGCGTGAGCAGCCCGGCCTGCAAGCCGTACTTCGAGTGATTCACCCGCGCCAGCGCATCTTCAAAATCGTCGTATGGCTCAATCGCGAGCACCGGCCCGAAAATTTCCTCGTCGTGCAACTTCATGCCCGGCGCGGTTGCGGTCAGGATCGCGGGCGTGATCATCGACCCCTTACGCTCGCCGCCGGTCACCAGCTTCGCGCCGCCGGCAACGGCTTCCTTCACCCACGCTTCCACCCGCTCCGCTTCGCTCACCCGGATGAGCGGACCAATCTCCGTCGCCTCATTCGAGGGATCGCCGACCGGAAGCTTGGCGGCAACATCGACCACCTTCCACAGAAACGTCTGGAAGATACTGCGCTCCACCAACACGCGCTGCGTGCTGATGCACGATTGCCCCGCGTAGTTGAAGGCGGAGTGCGCGGTGCGCAACGCCGCGTCATCCAGTTCCTTCCAGTCGCTGTGCACCACGAGCGTGGAGTTCCCGCCCAACTCGAGCAGGACGCGCTTGCGTCCAGAGTGCGCCTTCAGCTCCCAACCCACTTTGGCCGAGCCGGTAAAACTCACCAGCTTGATGCGATCTTCCTTCTCCGCGAGCCACGCCGTGTCGGCGTTGTCGAGGGGCAGTACAGCCAGCGCTTCCTCGGGCCAACCCGCCTTCAAAATCACTTCGCCCAACGCCAGCGCCGTAAATGTGGCCTGGGGCGCGGGTTTCAGGATGAACGGGCACCCAGCCGCCATGGCCGGCGCGGCTTTGTGCGCCACCGAATTCAGAGGAAGGTTGAAGGGCGTAATCGCCAGCACCGGCCCGATGGGAAAGCGCTGCACCAGCCCCCAACGGCCCTCGTTGCCCTCGGTCAAATCCAGCGGAAGGCTCTCGCCGCCCAGCCGCACCGCCTCTTCGGCCGCGGTCTTGAAGGTGAGCACGGCGTGGTCCACTTCAATCCGCGCCAGACGCACCGGCTTGCCCGCCTCGGCCACAATCAGTTGCGCAAAGCGTTCCTTCTGCTCGATCAGGGCCGCGGCCACGTCTTCCAGAATCTCGCGCCGCTTCCAACGCGGCAGTGCGCGCGTGCGGCGCAGGCTGGCCACGGCGTGATGCACGGCCTGGCGCGCATCGGCACGCGTGGCCCTGGTCACGCGCCCCACCAGTCCCTGATCCCACGGCGAGCGCACTTCCATCGCCTCTCCGTCGGTCCATTCTTTGCCGCAAAGCAGAAATCCTGTCTGCGAACCCGGCCGCATCTTCATGGTGAAGCTCCTCAAACAAAGTATCTAGGTCGAAAGTATCTGCGTCCCAAAGTATCTGCGTCTTTGATGGTAAAGCGCGCGGCCGGTGGTTGTCCGTTCCCGCGCGCCACCGACTGCCGGCTACGACCCGATTCGGAACCAGACTGCGATAGGGAAATTTTCATGCGTCTTGCCGATGCCAGGCCGCGACGGATGCGGTATAGTGGCTGCAACTTCAGATTGCAACCGGCCAGACCCACGAAAAATCCACTCGCAAGGATGGCACCATGACTAACATTCCCGGCAATCAGCCTCCCCAGGGTTATCCACCTCAGCCAACCACGCCGCCCTACCCGCCGGTGGTGTACCCTCCACCGAAAAAGGGGCCGAGCGCCCTGAAGATTGTCCTCATCATCGTCGGGATCTTCGTCGGCCTCGGGCTCATCGGAGTCGGGCTTCTGAGCTACGGGGTCTACAAGGTAGCCAAATCTTCGAACATGACGGTCAACACGCAGCCGGTATCGGCAAGCGACCTGGGCGTCGCCCTCTACCCAGGAGCAGAGCAAAAAGCCAACGTGCACATGACCATCGCCGGCAAAGATATGCTCACGGCAACCTTTCTCACCACCGACTCAAAGGCGCAGGTGATCGCGTTTTACCAAAGCAGCCTCGGACCGAACGCGCAAGCCCAGACCACCAGCAACGGGGAGACGTTCATGGTGGATAAAGGGTCGGGCGAGTCCGTGATCGTGACCGTGTCACAACAGCCGAGCATGTCTGGCGGCAAGACGCAAATCGTGATCGTGCATGCCACACCGGCTGCAACGCCGTCGAAGTGAAGGATGAGGAACGGGCGCCCTGCTCTCGCGAGCTTTTTGATTTTTCGCTTGAGCGGAGCCAGAAATGTTCTACCCAGCGATGGTGGTCTCCCACCCTTGCGACATAAAAAAGTCGCAAGGATGGGGCACGGAGCTCTCGGGTACAGCAATCAGGGAACCGCGCTACGCGCGAATCACGTAGCACGCGAGCAGGTCCTCGCCGTACCACATGATGTAGTTTGTGCCCCACGCGTTGTTGAAGAGGCACGAGTGAATTCCCTTGCGCAAATCGGGTTGCTCGTTAGAGAACAGGAGCGGTGTCCGCTCGCCCAGCGCCACCACGGGCGCATCGACCGGATCGACGCTGAAGCGATGGGTATCGAATCCGTATCGAAACCCATCTTGCAAGTAGTGCATGTGCCGATTGCCTGACCCCACCACGTCGAACGGTGCAATCCACTCACCGGATTTTTCGAGCTTCCAGCCCTTCACGTCTTCGGCAATGGGATTGAAGGTAAGCCACAGCGCCTCCGGCATTCGTGTTGCCGGTTTGCCAAACCACAAGAGATTCATTGCGATCTCCGGCTCGGACTCAGTAAAGGACAAATCGAGAAACGCGCGCCGTGGAAACGCGGCCCGTCCCGATTGAAATGCCTCCTCGTCCTTGAACTGCAAGCTAACGAGAATCCGAAATGCTCCTTCAATCTCTTCCAGATGCATCTCGACGGGCTCGGCTTGCCATTCCTGGTTCTTCGCGCCAAACCGTTCGATATTCGGCTTGCCAAAGTCCTTCTGCGCCCAATCCGCCTTGGTGGTCAGATAACTCGCCCGATAACGCCGGTAATCTTCCTGCGAAAGCGTCTGGTAAGTCAGGAGCCCAATCGGGTTCTTTTCACTAGCCCACTCGCGCCCCGTCATTTTGTTGTGCAACCGCGTGATCGCCCCGGTCTTCGGATCGAGTCCGACCGTGAAGTGTTTTGTCTCGATGGGTTCTCCAATCTGATGCACAGTCGCTCGCGGTCCCGGCTTCGGCTCGTACGGTTTCGGGTTCCCAAATTCTCCCTGCGCCTCTGCTCGCTGCGCCGCCGGTAACGCCGCAATGCCGTCCAGCAGATCCTGCCGTTTCTCCTTCCAACTGAACTCCACGACTTTGTAGTTCTTCGTGTCTAACTTGCCCGCTAAGTCAGACGGAATGTAGTTATCGAAGTCCAGCCACGTTTTTGTATCCGTGCCCCAGGTGTGTTCCGCCTCAAGCAAAGCGTGGCGAAGGAACTGCAAATCGGTTTCATCGCCAACCTTGAATGCGTCCCGAACCCAGTATTCACGGAGTCGCGAAACTCGCCGGAAGCGCGCCACTTTGAGGGGATCGCTCGCGCATCCGTAAATCCACGTGTCGCCGATTTCCTCCGTGACCACCGGCAGCTTGTCGCGGAACGGCGCAAGAGCGTTCGCCATCTCGCTGAGATTTGCGGCGACGATTTCCGCGTTCGGAAACCGTGCCGCCAAATCCGCATGAATGCGGTCGATTTCATGCGGCTTATGCGGGCCGCTGTTATCGCCGCGCACCCGCGTCACCAGGGCCAGGTCCGATCCCGGAACCACCGCGATGCCTTCGTATTCGTGGTGATACATCATGGCCAGACTCGCGCCCGAAGGATCCTTCCACAAGAAAATGGGCGGCAGCAGAGCGGGCGTCGAGCCGCCATTCACGCCGATTTCCAAAAATGTAACGCCATGCTTCGCCAGCGGCGGAATGATGCCGCGCGTGTGGCCCGGCACGTCGGTCATCTTCGCGCCGGTGGTTACCTTGTCAAAGCGCCGGTCGAGCGACTGCGCCAGCGCCAGGCCGCCTTCAATCATCGACGGGCTCAACATCTCGGTCTGCCACGTGAACGGCAATGCGTGCCAGGCAATATCGCCGCGCGCAATCGCATCTTCCATCGCCTTGCGCTCGGCCGCGGAGGCCTGATCGAGATACTCGAAGAGCAGCCACGATCCGGTCGTCCACACATAGCGCCGCTTGCCTTGGGTGTTCGCGGTGCGCGCGGTCTCGATGGCCTGAGGGAAGTATTGATTGAAGTACTTATGAACGACGCTATATTGCGTATCGATAAAGCCGGCATCGAAGTGGCACTTGAACATCACCAGCACGCGCTTCACGGTTGCGTCCGGCGCGGCTGATTGCGCTTCGGCTGCCAGCACGGCGCGCGACGGCAACGCCATGCCCGCGCCCACGGCCGCGATTGTCTTTACAAATTCGCGACGCTTCATCTTGAACATTCTCCCGCTTAAAGCCAGGGGGAGTGTACCACTCGCGCCGACAGCTTTTCAGTTTGGGGGCAGCTATGCTTCCAGGGGCTAAAGCCCCCAACTGCTTTTTTGCCGGCGTTTACGGCGCGGCTGAAAGCCGCGCCCTGATACAAGACTCCTCCACGATGGGCTTTTTCAGCAAGATTTAAGGCCGTGCTCTTTCACGACATCTTGAACTCGCCGAGTGAAGACGTGCCCTTTCACGACGGCTTCAAATTGACGCACTGCCTCCGCCCTAGCGTTCGATCCGCATGCGATACACTCCATCCATGATTCACGACGGCCGCAGCCACAAACTTCCGTTCGACCCCGACGAGGCCATCGCGCATCTGCGCGCGAGCGACGCCAAACTAGCCGCGCTCATCGATCGCGCCGGCCCGTTCACGCTTCGTCTTGACCGCTCCGCTTCGCCTTTTGAGTCGCTGCTGGAATCGATCCTATACCAGCAGTTGCACGGCAAAGCCGCGGCCACCATCCACCGCCGCGTGCGCGAGTACTTCCACGGCGACCCTACGCCGCAGCTTTTGCTCGACACGCCCGACGATCCACTGCGCGCCGCCGGCGTCTCCGGCAACAAGATCAAGGCGCTTCGCGACTTGGCCGCGCGCACACTGGACGGCACCGTGCCCTCGCATGCCGCCATTCGGAAAATGTCCGACGCCGACATTGTCGAGCGGCTCACGGAAGTCCGCGGCATCGGCTCCTGGACCGTGGAAATGCTGCTGATTTTTCGCCTCGGCCGCCCCGATGTGCTTCCGGTAACCGACTACGGCGTGCGCAAAGGCTACGCGTTCACGTTCCAGCGCGTGCCCAAATCACGTCCGCTCGAAGCCGCCGACCTTCCCAAGCCCGATGTCGTCTTCCGCCGCGGCCAGCGCTGGGCGCCGTACCGTTCGGTGGCGAGTTGGTACCTGTGGCGGGCCTGCGATCTGGCGAAACATGCTGCGCCCGCGGGGCGTTCGGCTCGTTAGCGGGTCTGCAGCCGTGCCGCAGGGGCTAAAAGCCCCGCGCTCATATTGCGCAACTTACGGCGCGAGTAAACTCGCGCCCTGATACAAGAGTCATTCCGCAGGAATTTTTTGGCCGCCCGACCCAAAAAGGGTCCCGGCCGTTTCCTTTCCCAACTGTTTCAAGCTGACCGCTGCCTTGCGCGCGGTAACTCCGCCGCATCGCCGTACAATAGCGTCAGCGTGCGGATGCGCAGGTCGCAGCGCACGCAATCGGAATTTTCATGCCTCCTGCTAAACGTTTTGTTTGCATTCACGGCCACTTTTATCAGCCGCCCCGCGAAACTCCCTGGCTGGAGACGGTGGAAACGCAGGACACGGCGGCTCCCTACCACGACTGGAACGAGCGCATCTGCGCCGAGTGCTACGCGCCCAACGGCGCGGCGCGGGTGCTCAACGTGAAGAACCAGATCACGCGCATCGTGAACAACTACGCGCGCATCAGCTTCAACTTCGGGCCCACGCTCCTGAGCTGGCTGAAGGAAAACGCGCCGCGCACCTATCGCATGATTCTTGACGGCGAGGGCCGCAGCCGCCAGCGCAACCGCGGGCACAGTTCGGCCATGGCGCAGGTCTACAACCACATGATTCTGCCGCTGGCCAACGCGCGCGACCGCGCCACGCAGATCCGCTGGGGCATCGCCGATTACGAAAACAGTTTTGGCGCGCCGCCTGAAGGCATGTGGCTGCCTGAAACCGCGGCCGACAACGCGACTCTCGAAGCTCTTGCCGCCAACGGCATTCGGTTTACCGTGCTGGCTCCGCACCAATGCAAGCGGATCCGCCCGCTGAAGGGCGACGGCAACTGGACGAACACGCCCGACGCCACGGTCGACACCACGCACCCCTATCTCGTCCGCTTCGCTTCCGGCGCATCGATCGCCGTCTTCTTCTATAATGGTCCGGCCTCTCGGGCCATTGCCTTTGAGGGTTTGCTCGACTCCGGCGACAGCTTTGTCGCGCGCCTCAAAGCGGGATTCAAAGACGGCGCGCAGCCGCAACTGGTGCACGTAGCCACCGATGGCGAGTCCTACGGGCATCATCACAAGTATGGCGAGATGGCGCTGGCCTATGCGCTGCGCCTTCTGGAGCAGGACAAGACCGTCAAGCTCACCAACTACGCCGCGTTCCTGGAGCAGTTTCCGCCGGAGTTCGAGTGCGAGATTGTCGAAAACACTTCATGGAGCTGCGTGCACGGCGTGGAGCGGTGGCGCTCCAACTGCGGCTGCAACGGCGGCCGGCCCGGCTGGAACCAGGAGTGGCGCGCGCCGCTGCGCCGAGCGCTTGACGAGCTGCGCGACGCCGTGATTCCGCTCTGCGGGCAGCATGGCAGCAGTCTCTTTCGCGATGTGTGGGCCGCGCGCGACGCCTACATCCAGGTGGTGCTCGACCGCAGCGGGGAGTCGGTCGATCGCTTCCTGGCCGCGCACCAGGCGCACCCGCTCAGCGACGACGAGCGCGTCCGCGCTCTCGAGCTGATGGAGATGCAGCGCCACGCGCAACTCATGTTCACCAGCTGCGGATGGTTCTTCGACGACATCGCGGGCATTGAGGCCATGCAGGTGATCGCCTACGCAGCGCGTGTGCTGCAGCTCGCCCTGCAGGTCTTCGGCGAGCAGGCCGCGCCGCTCGAACCCGCGTTTCTCGCGCGCCTGGCCGAAGCCCGCTCCAACGACGCCGCGGCCGGCGACGGCGCCCGTATCTACGGGAAATGTGTCAACACGCAGGAGCTGCACCTGGAGCAGGTGGCCGCGCACTATGCCATCAGTTCCGTGTTCTCCACGTTTGCCGATGAAACGGATCTCTTCTGCTACCGCGTGCGCCGCATCTCCTACGAGATTTA
>Ga0181527_1001012_pt1 | contig 30326 bp, 22 predicted proteins | sample PEATcosm2014_Bin_30_FD_119762 | JGI IMG/M metagenome (GOLD analysis project Ga0181527, IMG submission 119762) | Peatland microbial communities from MTU Mesocosm Facility, Houghton, MI, USA - PEATcosm2014_Bin06_60_metaG | ecosystem: Environmental > Terrestrial > Soil > Wetlands > Peat | place...
AGGCAAAGCAGAAGAGTAACAACCGGCAAAACTCCCACGGGCTGGTTCAACAACGGATTGGAATGACGCTCCACGCGCCCCTTCACCCTCGCGCTCCGGTCATTTCAATCCTTTGGTGGTTAGACCATCAACAACTCAATCTCTGAAAGTTTGGGTATCTCATGCTGTGCAGTATCTTTGAAAAATAGACTGACATTCGAATGTCGAACGTCTACTGCCGAAACGACTAAATCAAATGCCTCGCCCTTGGGCGGATGAACTCGGACTGTGGCGCCGGGCTGGACTGGTGGTGATGCTACCTGTGCTGGGTCAAGAATCACCAGGACCGCTCGACCATATCGGTCGGCTACGCCTGGAAGGCGACGAATCTGCTCGACCAACTCGGGACGATTCCGCTGCATCATGTCTTCGTAACCAATAGTATCAATCACTCGAAACATGGGTGTATGCAATGCTGGTCTAACCTGTAGCAGTGTATCGGTCGTGGCGCCGCAAGGAGGCGTGGATTTGTGAGAGGGCTGGGGCGGCGCCTTGACCGATACACTGCAGTTGAACTGAGCCGCTGAGCCGACGACGTTCTATTGGGCAAAGTAATTCCGTGCCACTTTAATAGCAGATGCGCAGGCACTGGGCAAGAGCTCTGGAGCAACACGTCCAGAGGCCAGCGCGTCGAAATTCAGGTGGCTCAGGCCCTGGGAGAGCCGGCAAAGAACTGGGTTGAGCCCACCTGTCAATCGGAAAGCAAAAGTCCGCCCACACGCCTGGCCGGGCGCGTTGTTGGGTCTATGATCGGATTGGCGGATCAGCTTTTTCATGAAGAGTCCAGCACCGGAACGGAGTTGGCCGGGCGCACCGGAGGCACTTCCCGCAACAGGACCAGCGTGGGCTGGCGACAGAACGGACAGCACGCGCGGACCGGGGACTCCAGGGCCGAGCGGTTCTGTGGCAGCGGCTGCGCGGCGGCGTCCGACAGGGCTGGGGCACTGACTCCCAGCAGCGCCCGCACCCGCTGGAGTCGCTGGTGGCGTTGGCGATTGCCCAGCAGCCCGTAATGCCGGATTTTGACAAAGCGCCCGGGCAACAGGTGCAGGCAGAACCGTCGCACAAACTCCTGCACCTCCAGCGTCAGGGTCTTGCGCCGCGCCCCATCGGCGTAGTCCTTGTAAGAAAACGTGACGGTGTGCGCGTCGGCCTGGATGAGCCGGCGGTTGGAAATGGCCACCCGGTGCGTGTAGCCCGAAAGGTATTTCAACACCTGTTGGGGGCCGGCAAAGGGGCGTTTGGCATACACGACCCAGTTGTCTTGGGCCGCCGAGCGGAGCAGCCGTGCAAACTCAGTGGCCTGGGCCAGACTTTGGAGTTGGCCTGCCTCGTAGAGTCCCTTCAATCCAGCCAGGAACTTGCCCCGAAACATCCGGCTCAGCGCCTGCACCGGGAACAGGTAATAAGCCTTGGTGCCGATCCAACGCTCCCCTGCCAGGGCCAGGCCCCCGCCACTGACGATGCAATGCACGTGATAATGATCCAGCAGGTTCTGGCTCCAGGTGTGCAACACCGCACTGATCCCGATCTGCGCCCTGAGCCGCTGCCGGCCAAACTCCAGCAACGTCTGGCTGGCGGCCACAAAGAGCAGGTTCAAGAGCACGCGCCGGTTCTGTCGGATCAATGCGTTCAACACATGTGGCAGGGTGAACACCAGGTGAAAATACGGGATCGGCAACAACGCCCTTTCCTGTTGCGCCAGCCACTCCAGCGCCAGATGGCCCTGGCACTGGGGACAATGCCGGTTGCGGCAACTGTGCGCCACGAAGTGCTCGCGCTGGCAGGCCGGGCAATAGAACAACTGCCCGCCCAGGGCCGGCGTGCGGCAGGCGGCCAGCGCGCGCAACACCTTCCAGTGTTCGGGGCACAGACGCAGCTTCGGGGCAGAACTTCCGTCGATTACTCCGCGCAGGATCTGCCCCAGCGTGGGGCGCTCGTTCACGGCTGCTTGGGCAGTCCGGACAAATCCAGCAGTTGCAGCGGGCTCTGAATCTGCGCCAGCCTCTCCTGCCGCACGTGCAGATAGTTCATCGTCGTCGAGATGTGGGAATGACCCAGCAAGCGTTGCACCACCGTGATCTCCACCCCCGCTTCCAGCAGATGCGTCGCAAAGGAATGACGCAGACTGTGAATGCCGCCTTTGCGGGGCAACCCGGCACGAGCCACCGCCTGGTAGAACGCCTTCTGAGCGCTGGCCTCATGCATGGGCCGTTGCGCATCGCGACCCGATGGAAAAAGCCACTCCACCGGCCGGAAGACTCTCCAGTAGGCGCGCAGTTCTTCCAGCAGCCGCGGCGACAACAGTGTGTACCGATCCTTCCTGCCTTTGCCCTGCACCACCCGAATCTGGTTGCGACCCGTGTCCAGATGTTCCTGCTTAAGGTGGCAGGCTTCGTTCAGGCGCAGTCCCCCACCATAGACGGTCATCAGAAAGGCCCGATGCTTGAGATGTGGACAACCCCGGGTGAAGAGCCGTTCCAGTTCCTGGATGCTGAACACCTGCGGACGCCGGATCTCCTTGCGCGGATGGGGCAGCGCCCGACACAGCGCCTGCACGTCCCGGTGCAGCACCCTTTGATAGAAAAACCGAAAGGCGTTGACCGCCTGATTGAGCGTGCTGGCCGAGAGCTTGCGCTCGTTGGCCAGGTAAAACAAATACCCTCGAACCTGCTGATCGGTCAGTTGATCGGGCGGCTGCCGATAATATTTGGCTAGATGATAAACCTGATGGATGTATGCTTCCTGCGTTCTGTCGGCCATGCCGCGCAGAACCAGTTCCTGGATGAGTTGTTGACGTAGTGTTGTCATAACACAACAACTCTCCGGGAATCTGCCACAACTCGAAACCTCTATCACACCTCCCTGAACCTCTCCGCGAAGCGGTTTAGTTCAACAGTTTATTTTGAGCGTCGAAAACGACGTGATATTGACTTCCATGATAAAACCGTAATCAGTTGTTTGTTTCTTGTCGAGAGGTATTTGGGCAGGAAAGCGGGCTCAGATCGCTGATATTGAAACGGGCAAAGGCGTCGCGGATCACGCGTTCGGGCAGGCCCAAGCCAATATCCTTCAAAATCGACGTGATATTGACATCCGGATCGGGCCGAAATTTATTCTTTCCTTTTGATAGGGAAATGATTAGGCAAAAGGGCGGGTTAATACTGGATATGAGAAAGGCGTCGAGGGAAAAACGGCCGATGCTGGTTCCAAATCCCAAGGGGCGATTATTCGACCAGATTCGGGAGGTAATGAGGTTTCACCATTATTCACTGCGTACGGAACGGACGTATTGCCAATGGATTCAGCGTTATCTGGGGTTTCACCGGGAGGCGGACCGATCCGGTCCGCAACGGGGTTGGCGCCATCCCAAGCAAATGGAGTGTTTGCGTTTGCGGGTAAAGGATGTGGAATTCGCGCGTGGGCACGTGGTGGTGCGCGAGGGCAAGGGGGACAAGGATCGCGTGACGGTGCTGCCGGAACTACCGCAGGAGAGGTTGCGGGCGCACCGGGAGCGGCTGCGCCGCCTTCACGGGGGAGGACCGTCAGAGAAGGGCTTGCCGGGAGTGTGGCTGCCCGAGGCGCTGGCGCGCAAGTATCCCAAGGCGGGCGAGCAGTGGGAGTGGCAATGGTTCTGGCCGTCACGGGAAACCATGACCGACCCGCGCACAGGACTCAAACGGCGGCATCGTGTTGGATGCGACGTTTCAGCATTTTGTGCGGCAGGCAGCGCGGAAGGCGAAGTTGGACAAGAAGGTGACGCCGCATGAGTGCCCGGAATCAGAGCCACTACGATCGCATGTTCACTCTCGTGATTGCACCAGCACGCGAAACGATCGCCCCAGGTGTTCCGGATGGGTCAGGGTCCGGAATTGACGGCGTCGCGCCGGGCTCCAATCGCCAGAGTCTTTTGCCTCCTTCCAAACCCGCTCCGCAATCTGTGTCAGGAATTTCTCCTGGGTTGTGCATTCCACGGTCTTCAGCCCGGCCGCTTCGCCCGCGGATTGAATCGCGGTGAAATTGACGTGCGCCGTAAGATCCTGCTCGCCCGGGTTTGCGAGCAAGTCGTTGCCCAGGTGATGCCGATGGTAAGCCCGCAATGTTCCTTCCTTCCGTTCCGGCGCAAAAAAATCTTCCGCGCTGAGGCCATAATCGATCGTGACAAGTTTGCCGCGGCGTAAAATCCGCGCGGCTTCAGTCCACCAATTCAGCGCCGACGGGCACGCCTCGGTGGTGAACCGGTCAGGCAGGACTTTCAACAAGGCCGCGGGCAAATCCGGATACGGGATGCGGGATGCGGGATGCGGGACCCCGACTTCGGATGTTGGACGCTGAACGTTGAACGTTGGACTCCGGACTTCGGACTCCAGACTGCGGACTTTGGACTTTGGACTTTCGATTTTTGCCCACACGAGTTTTTCGTCCTGCACCGCCACCCCCCATTCAAACCATTCTTTTTTCTTCGCATCCCAGCCCAAACGATGCACGGGCATCGCGTCCAGCAACTCATTGCAGAAGATAATTCCGCAGACACCTGGGGATTGACGATTGGCGATTGCCGTTTGGGGATTGCCAGGCAGATCGGACAGTTGCCCAGCCCATCGAACAGTGCCGGTCAACTCGTGCAATGTTTCTCTTTGAGACATCCGCCTCCGTTCGGACGGTTCGACAATCCAGTATTCCATTTTCCGGAAAAGTTCCGGCCGATGCGCGCGCAACCAGGTCAAGACGTCTTTCGCGAGTTGCCCGTCATGCGCTCCGGCCTCAACAATTCGCATTTCGCATTTCGCAGTTCGCACTTCCTCCGACGCCCCCGCCTCCGCCCTTCGCCCTTCGCCCTTCCCCCTTCGCACTTCATCGAGCCATCCTGCGAATTGAAACGCGAGCAGTTCTCCGAACAAGCTGCCCACGCTGACGCTGGTGAAAAAATCCCCGCGCCGGCCCACGGTGTCCCTTTCCTTTTCATAATATCCACAAACGGGACAATAGAGTGCCAGCTCCATGAAGCGGGCAAACGAGATAGGCCCGTGTTTCTGCGTCTCACGAAAGATTATTTCGGTCAACGGGTTCACTTCTTGTCGAGTGGTGCGGATTTAGCTAATAAGTGGGCCGATTATACAAATCTTATGGCGAAGATCGACGCTTTCTTCAACCTGATGTTCGAGCAAAAGGCCTCGGACGTCCATTTGTCGTCGGGCAACAATCCCATGCTCAGAATCAACGGCGAATTGCACCGGGTCGACCATCCGCCGCTCGACAATGACGAGCTCAAGAAGATGCTCTACGAGATCGCGCCAGAGTACAAGGTTAAAATCTTCGAAGAAACCGGAGACGTGGACTTCGGTTACGAAATCCCGAACATTTCCCGTTTCCGCGCCAATTTCTTCAACCAGAAGAATGGCATCGCCGCGGTGTTCCGGCAAATTCCGAGCCGGGTGCTCTCGTTCGAAGATTTCGAAAAGTTTGACGCCCCGCTGCCGGCCGTGCTGAAGAAGTTCACCATGCTGCATCGCGGGCTCGTCGTTGTCACCGGTCCGACAGGTTCCGGCAAATCCACGACGCTGGCAGCCATGGTGGATTACGCGAACAAGAACCGCCGCGATCACATCATCACAGTCGAAGACCCGATTGAATTCGTTCATGAAAGCAAGAATTGCCTGATCAATCATCGCGAGGTGGGGCTGCACACCAAGAGCTTCGCCTCCGCGCTGCGCGGAGCCCTGCGCGAAGACCCGGACATCATCCTGGTTGGCGAATTGCGCGACCTGGAAACGATCGAACTGGCGCTCATCGCGGCCAGCACGGGCCACCTGGTCCTCGGCACCCTGCACACGCCCAGCGCCGCCAAAACGGTGGACCGCATCATCGACGTGTTTCCGTCCGATCAGCAGAACAAAATCCGCGCGACACTTTCCGAAGCGCTCAAGGGTGTGGTGGCGCAAAATCTGTTCAAGCGAATCGATAAAAAAGGCCGCATCGCGGCGCTGGAAATCCTCGTTTTCACCACCGCCATCGCCAACCTGGTGCGCGAAGGCAAGACCCACCAGATCCCGGGCATGATTCAAGTGGGCAAGAGGATCGGGAATCAGCCGCTGGACGATTCCATCATGGAACATTTGCGGATGAAGCGCATTTCGCCCGAGGACGCTTACGACAAGTGTATTGACAAGAAAAAATTCCGTTCGTTTCTGCCCCACCCGCCCGAAGACGATGAGGCCTGAGTATGCGTCGGCCCGAGCTCGATCACATCCTGACCACCATGCTGGAATCCCAGCAGGAAGTGTCGGATCTGCTGTTCACGGTGGACAAGCCGCTGCAGGTCGAATCGTTCGGCGAACTCAAGCCGGTCGCCGTTGATCCGCCCATCGAGAGGCTGACTCCCTTCCAGACCGAGATGGTGGCGCTGAACCTGATTGGTGATAACCAATGGCACATCGAAGACCTGCTGCGGCGGGGTTCGTGCGACACGGCGTACACCCTTACGGAGAAAGCCCGGTTCCGCATCAATATTTTCTCGCAACGCGGAAATTATTCGATCGTTTGTCGCAAACTCAACACGGAGATTCCCACGTTGGATTGGCTGCAGTTCCCGGAAGTCATCCGGTTGATCCCGCACGAAAAGACCGGCCTGGTGCTGGTCACGGGCGCCACGGGCTCGGGCAAATCCACAACGCTGGCGGCCATCCTCAACGAAATCAACCACACGAAGGCGGTGCACGTGATCACGCTGGAGGACCCCGTCGAGTTTGTGCATCCGCATCACATGGCCACCTTCAACCAGCGCGAGCTGGGCACTGACTTTGACAGTTTTTCCAACGGCCTGCGCGCCGCGTTGCGCCAGGCGCCCAAGGTCATTCTCGTCGGCGAAATGCGCGACCGCGAAACCGTTCGGATCGCCTTGAGCGCCGCCGAAACCGGCCATCTGGTGCTCAGCACGCTGCACACGATCGACGCCGGACAAACGATCAACCGCATCCTCGGCATGTTCGAGACGGAGGAGCAGGAGCAAATCCGCGCCCGGCTGGCGGACACGCTGCGCTGGATTCTCAGCCAGCGGCTCGTGCCCAAGGTGGAAGGAGGCCGATATGCGCTCGTCGAAATCATGGGATCCAATCTCCGCACCCAGGAATCCATCCGCCTCGGCGAAAGCGAAGGCAAGAGCTTCTACGAAATCATCGAAGCCAGCGAGCCTTTCGGCTGGCGGACGTTCGATTTCTCGGCCCTGGAAGCGTATGAGAGCGGGAAAATTACCGAGGAAACGGCCCTGCTCTGCTGCACGAAACGAGGACCCGTCACGCGCAGCATCGACAACATCAAGAAAGCCCGCGGCGAATGCACCAGCAACGTGTCTTCGTTGCGCATGAAGGTCAACCAGGATTTCGCGGGCGCTCCGCCGATCCCGGCCACGCTCAAACTGAAATAGCTTATGAGCGACAGGTTCGAATTCGTCAGCACCACGGACAAACCGGCGCTGCTGGCCTTTTCCACGCCGGAATGGCTGGAAGCGGCGAAAACCGCCCTGGTCGAGCTGGGATACAAGGTCCATACGGCGGCGACCCACGGTGACTTCCTGGTGCGCTTCAGCCAGATCCGATACCACGTGGTCATCGTTGAGGAACTTTTTGCGGCCAACAACCTCGCCGAAAACCTGACTCTGAAGGGTCTGCAAAGCATGCCGCTGAGCCAGCGCCGCCACGCGACCGTGATTCTGTTTGGCGACTCGTTTCAGACGTTCACGCCGCTGCAGGCTTTTCAACAAAGCGTGCATGCGGTCATCAACAGTTCCGAATTGTTCCTGCTCAAGCAACTGATTGAGAAGGCGATTGCCGATAACGCCTTGTTCCTCCACAGTTTCCACGAGACTCAGGCGCGAATGCATTCCATGAGCGCCGAGCCGGACTGACGACGCCGAGCTTCGCGGAAGCGTGAAACGTTGACATACCTCGGTTAAATTCCCGCATGAGCCGATTGGACCAAAGCCTCGTAGAGCGCGGACTGTGCGACAGCCGTGAAAGAGCCCGGCGCGCCATCATGGCCGGCTCGGTCCAGGTCAACGGCCAACCGGCCCGCAAACCCAGCGATTGCGTCAGGCCGGAAGATCAACTCGTCGTCCTCGCGCCTGAGAAATTTGTCAGCCGCGGCGGCTACAAGCTCGAACACGCGCTCCGCCATTTCCGCCTGGACGTATCCGGTCGAACCGCCATCGACATCGGCGCTTCCACCGGCGGGTTCACGGATTGCCTCCTGCAATACGGAGCGGCCAGGGTTTTCGCGGTGGACGTGGGTCAGGGCCAGCTCGCCTGGAGACTGCGCCGGGACCAACGGGTGATCGTCATGGAAAAGACGAACGCGCGCGACCTCACCCCCGAAATGTTTCCACAGCCTTTCGTCCCCGTGGACCCGGTGGTGATTGACTGCTCTTTCATTTCCCTGCGAAAAATCCTTCCGCCCGCCGTTGCATTGCTGCAGCCCTCGGGTAAGATCGTGGCGTTGGTCAAACCGCAATTTGAAGCCGGCAAGGCCGAGGCGGACAAAGGTGAAGGCGTGATCACAGATCCAGCAATCCACCAACGCGTCCTGCGCGAACTGGAAGAGTTCGTCGCTCACATGCCCGGCTTGATCTGGCGCGGGGTCACCCAATCCCCCCTGCTCGGCCCTGCCGGCAACAAAGAATTCCTGGTGCTGATTGAAAAAGCTCGCTGACAAAATCAAACGCGTGGGCCTGATCGGGAACTCCGAAAAGGTCTCCTGTGGCGCCGCGGTGAACAAAGCCGCGCGTCTCCTCCGCGCGGCCGGCAGACAGGTTTATTGCGATGCCGAGACGGCGCGCCTGTGCCATCTCCGGGAACAGGTTGAGCCGGACGCGGCCGCTCTGGCCCGGCAGGCGGATTTGCTTCTCGTGTTTGGAGGCGACGGGACCATGTTGCGGGTGGCCCGCGAAATCGCCGGATCCCAAACCCCTATTCTGGGCATCAATATCGGCGGGCTCGGATTCCTCACGGCGGTGTCCTCGTCCGATCTGGCCCGCGCGCTGCAACACGTTTGGAAGGGCGAATTCAAATTTGAACCGCGCAGCCTCATCGAAGCGCGGGCACGTTGTCGGGGAAAAACCATCCGGCAAAGCGCCCTGAACGATTTCGTGATCAGTCGTGGCATCGCGTCGCGCCTGATCGAACTCCGGGTGAGCGTGGATGACGAGCCTTTGACACGCTATCGCTGCGACGGGCTGATCGTCGGTTCGCCGACGGGTTCGACGGCCTATTCGCTCGCGGCGGGCGGCGCGGTGGTCTTTCCGACGGCGGAAGTGCTGCAACTGACACCCATTTGCCCGCATACCCTTTCCAACCGTTCGCTGGTCCTTCCTCTCGCGTCGCGCATTTCCGTGGAGGTGCTGAATTCCAAGCCCACAACCATTCTGAGCGCGGATGGGCAGTTGCTGGCGGAATTGTCGGCCGGCGACCGGATTGCCATTCGCTGCAGCCGTCAGGCGGTGCGTCTGTTGCACCTGCAGGGCAGCTCCTTTTTTGAATCGCTTCGCGCCAAACTGCACTGGCGTGGAGCCAATCTGTAAATGAACGCAGCACTGTTAAACCGCTTGATTGCTCCAGCGTCAAACCGACGACACGCCGCCGCTCGGTTCGACGACCCAACCAGCTAACGATTCCGCGCTGCACCGAAGACAATGGTCCGACTCAAAGACATAGCTGAACGCGCGAGTGTGTCGGTGATGACCGTCTCCAAAGCGTTGCGGGACGAACCCGACGTTTCCGCGGCAACCAAAACTCGGCTCAAACTGCTCGCGCAGCAAATGGGTTACGTGCCCGATTCCACCGCCCAGGGCCTGCGCACCCGCACCACCAAACTCTTCGGTCTCGTGCTTTCGTCATTCACGGACCCGACTTTTGCGCGCGTGGTGCTGGCCATCGAGGAACGGACGCACGAGCTCGGCTACGATCTCCTGTTAATGCACACGCTCGACAACCCGGAGCGCGAAGAAGCCTGCATCCGTCGCCTGTTGTCACGTCGCGTGGACGGAATCCTTATCTCGCCGGTGTATCGCATCGATCCCGAAGCCCGCATTTATCAGGAACTGCAGGTGCGCCAAACGCCGACCGTGCTGCTCGGGCCACCGGCCAAGTTCTGCAGCCACTTTATCAGCGTGCAGGTGGATGATTTGCTTGCCAGTTACGCCGTGACGCAACACCTGCTCAGACTGGGTCACAAACGCATCGCCTTCCTCTCCGGCACGTTGGCCGCGCCCTGGTCCCAGGAGCGCTTCGAAGGCTATCGCCGCGCCTTGCGCGAAGCGGGCATGGATGTGGACGACCGGCTTGTCTTCCAGGCCGGCGTCACCGTGGAAGACGGCGCCAAGGCGGCGTTGCAGATGCTGAACGAATCCTGCAACGCGACTGCCGTGCAAGCGACCAGCGATCTCGTCGCCGTTGGCTGCGCCAACGCGCTCCTGGAGCGAGGCAGCCGCATCCCGGAAGATGTGTCCGTAGTCGGCTTCGGCAACATCCTCACCAGCGAATATTTCCGCGTGCCGTTGACCACCGTGCGCCAGCCCAAATTCCGCCTCGGCGTGGCGGCCATGGACGCCATGCTGCAAATGCTTCACGGCCAACCGGTGGATTCCAAGCGCTTGCCCGGAGAGTTGATCGTCCGCGCCAGCACCGCGCCTCCGCGCGCCGGGTAAGCGGATTGTCTCGGACGTGCCAGGGCTTTCCGTAATCGGCGCACAGGAACGCCGGATTTATCCCGATGATCAAAAAAGTCATGCCGCTTCCCGGTAGTAGAATTTCAGCAACCCTCCCAGGCGCTCACGTGTGTGGATCTGGCCGGACGATTCGCCGATCCGGTCCTCCGGCGCGGGAAACAGAATCACGTTCCCCTTCCCTTGGCGGTCTCTTTCGCTGTGAAAATGCTTGGCGTAATGGGTGAGCACGTGCCGGAGCGACGCCTCACCGAATAAAATCATTTTCGAGATTGAATGAGCCTAATTCACGAGCCGCAAGCGGAAAAAGCGTTGTGTTGAAGGGCTAAAGTCATTGGTGAGCGTCAGCGTTTCGCCCGTTCCCATCACCGGACTGCCCAACGGCGTCCAAGTCGGCGCCGTAAGATCGTCTTTATATTCGAGCTGATAGCTTTGACCTGCGGCGGCCGGCCAGTTCAGGAAAAGGTTTGTACCTGAAATTTGGAAGCCCAGTGGCACGGGCAGCGGAACACTGGCCGAGAAACTCAAATTGTCTATGCCCAGTCCCTGGGCTTTGCCGGTTGAATCCGTCATTTGCCATACCAGCCACAAGGCAGCGCCCGGCGGCCAGTTGGTAATGGTCTGATTCAACACGCTCAGGTTGGTCTGATTGAGCGGCGAGGTGCCGTCCACCGCAACGCCACCCGAATCTGACGTGACGGTGGAAAAGCTCACGTTCAATGCGGGAATAAACGCCGTCGCGCTGCTGGGGAAAGTGGCGGTGCCGGTTGGATCAATGAAATAAAAGAATTCCAGGAACTTGGACAGATTGGATTGACGCCATACTTCTCCGGTAAATTGAAGATTCATCCGGTTCAAAGTCATGATCGTTCCGTTAATGAACCTGACGCCAAAGGCGGTTCCGCCCGTCGTACTGGTGGCGAGCAAGCCCAGCGCGCGGTTGGAGCTGCTGGGCAAGCCGAAACTGATCTGACCACCCGTGGTCTGGTCGCCGTCGGTCGCACCGAATCTGGAAAGCAAAACGCTGGAGCCATACCAGCCGGCCAGGGCGGAGATGCCCAACCCGCCGCTGCTGCCGCTGGCAATGACGGGGTAGGCAAAGTCATAGGGATTGGCCAAGGAATAAGTCACGCCGTTGATTGTCACCGTGTTCGCTGTATTAACCGAAGTTGCCCCGGGATCGGGCAGGGAATCAAAGTTCTGGGTGTAAACCGAACCCGCCACTGCGTAATCAATGAACGAAGGCGGCGGCGCGCTGGTTCCGTTGTTGGGCGCGCCGGGCGTCGCCTGGAAGAACTCCTGGCGGTTGAAGCTTTGTCCGTCGGGGAACGAACCATAGGAATCGTTGGGGCTGATGTTTTGGTAGTCCACATAGTCGAGCACCTGTTGCTGACCGTTGGTGGCGAGCCGGGTCAAGGCCAAAGAACCCGTGCCGCTGGGCAAAATAAAACTGGTGTGCAATTCATTGGTTGTTGAAAGGTTGGTCAGGCTGTCGGCGAAAATCACCTCGAACTGGCCGCTGTTGATGAGGGCGTTGCTCGGGAACGCCCATTGCAGGAGATTGGTGTAGTTATTGGCCAGATAAAGTCCATTGAGCGAAATGACGTTGGTGCTTGGATTGTAAAGCTCCAGCCAGCCCGTGTGTTGCCCCGCGCTGTTGGTGATGCCCGTCAGGTTGTCGGCTTGCAATTCGTTAATCCAAAGCGATGGGAATGGCGTCAGCGCAGCCGCCACGCTATTGAGCGCGCCAGGCGTGGCTGAAAACGGTGTGAACGACCAATTGCCGACGCGCCAGTTGTCCTGATGCGGGTCAATCAGTTGGAGTGACGCGCCGGTTCCGTTGGCATTCGTCGGCCAGGGCAACTGGTTTTCATATTTCACTTCGGCCACCGTCACATTGCTGGAAGTATTCAATGCGAGGGTTCCATTTGCCGGCAAAGTGCCGCTGAACGTGTCAAACACCGGATGGGTCGCCCCATAAGCTCCGGCAAAGGCCGCGCCATTCGCCGCCAAAACCAAGTAATTTGTCGGTGCGATGATCGAACCGTTCGGGAATGTGTAAGACAATCCCTGAATCTGCCAGCCCGACAAATCAAATGTCATGTTGGTGGAGTTGTTATACAGCTCGACAAACTGCGCGTTGTTGACCGCCGGAGCATACATGATCTCGTTGATCACGACTTGATCGGCGGGTGACGAATTGGTTCCGTTGTAGATGACGCTGACGCTGTTGCTATCGCCTGTGATCGGCTGACCGTTTTTGTCCACACCCACCACGCTCAACTCGTTTGTTCCGTTCACCAACGGCAAAGTGACGATCCAATTGGTCAAGGTCGTCCAGGTCAGCGGATACGCCATGCCGTTGATCCAGACGGTGTCCACATTCACTGGAGCCATGCCGGTCACATACGCCACATTATTGCTGGCCGTCACGGTGGTGTTCACCGCAAAGCTGGCGGCATTCACGGCGGCCAGTTGCGCCGCGATGCTGCTTTGCGCCTGGGAAAGCCACGGCTTGATGTTTGTGTCGGGGTTCTCGACACTGAGGCCGTTGTCAGTGAAGGCGTTGTATTTGGCATCGAGCAGCGGTCCGCTGTTGGCGACATTGAGCGGCCCGTTGACCAACTCTTGCAGCGCGCGCCAATACATGCGCCGGAAGGTGGGGTTGTTGTAGATGGCGGTCATGTTGGAGTCTTGCGAATTAAGCGTGAACAGATTTTGGCCCGGGCTCCAGGAAACGCTGTTGAGGGCGCTGCTTCCGCACACGATGTTAAAGTCCCACATCAACAAGGAATATTTTGTGCCTTGCGTGCCGATGTACCCGTAAAGATTTTGGGCGTTTTGCGCGCCAAAGGAATCCCAATTGCCCGCGGCGTGATTGGCGGCAAACACACGCATCCAGTTTTCCATGTCCGCCAGATTTTCCATGTTCGCCACGTAGTTTGGCGAGCTGGAGGAGTTGGCCGCATCTATCAGCGAAAATACATTGGTGAAGTCACTGTCTGAATCGGGCGTGCGGCGAATCTCAAAATTGTAGCGGTAGCGTGCCGGCTTTTTCACGCCCCCGGTGGTGGTGTAGGGCATCAGGTTGCACCAAGATTCGGTGTTGAAGGCCATGGTGGCGCCCGAAGGGAATGGAGCCATTTCAAACCAGGGCTGCATTTTGTAGAGGAAACCGTCAGTGTCATTGGGGAAGTGTTCCTTCACGACATCGCTGTCAGGCACCTGTGTATCTTCCATTAATGTGCCGCGAAGGTTGCCGTTGACATAGACCGCCACATAGCGTTTGTAAAGCCATGGCACCCCCAGCGCGCGCAGGAAGGTGTTGGCCAACTGTTCTCGTTGGAGACTGGCGTCATCACCCGGAGCATTGCCCGGCTGATGAAGTTTGTTGAAATCCGTCGCGCCCAAAAACCGATCATCATCGTTAAATTCCCATTTGTAATGGCACAGATTGCCGGCCGGAGTGTTAAACTCCTGATGATACGGACTGCCGGAAAACCGGCCCTGCATATTGTAGATCACGCGGGTGCCATTGACGAACGTGCAATCGTTCCCTTCGTTGCTCAAGTCGGACAAGTTGGCCCAGCGGGTCGCGTTGGTCTGCGTGATCCATAAATGATACACGCCAAAACTGCCGCCCGGATTGCCGTCGCCGAACATGACCACACATTCGCGCACCGGCTCATTGTCGTTGCGCAAGGCGGGAAAGCGGGTCGCCGCCCCTTGGCTGTCCGTGGCGGAAATGTAAAACGCGGCGATTTGATTTGCAGCTTGTCCGGGAATGGTCGCGCTGTAAACCCCGTCACCCGCGATGGCGTCACCGCCCGTGCCGTTGTCATTCATCGCGACGGCCGTATAAGTCGTCGCCGGATCCAGCCGGTAATAAACTGTGAGATTTTGCACGCCGTCAGGGTCACTCACATTGGCCGTCACCACCACCGGCTGATTGGCTGCCGGCAACGATGGCGTGTGGGTCACGTTATAAATGGCCGGCCCCGCATTGGTAACGTATTGGCTGTTGGGTCCGCCCGGTGAGCCGAGGTTGGAGGGCACGGGCATCGCCGCTGTAGCTTCGAGCCAATTGCCATTCAAACGCAGCAGCGCTTCCGGCCAACCATGCAGCCAGCGCGCTTTGAAACGCAGGGTTGCGGTTTGACCTGCTGCCAGTGAGTTCGCATTCAGCGCCACCTGACAGGAATTGTCCCCGGTCCAAATGCGATCGCTGCAACGGATGTGCAAAGAATGGCCGCTGATATAACCCGTGTTCTCCAAACTGGAACGCGTCATGCAACCTTGAAACGACCAACCGTTGGTGCCGCTTTCAAACGTGCCATTGGAAACGTAGTTGCTCCCGTTGTAATCCACTTCGATGTTGTCCACCAGACATTCGCCGGCGTCCAGCAAGCCAATCTGGGCGTGGAGGATGCCCGATTCGTAGTTCGAGCCGTTATCCAGCACGCCGGTGTTTTCGATGTCCACCCAGGAAGACTTTTGGGTTTCGTCGCTGTCCGCCCAGTTGGCGGCCAGGCGGTGATTGGAGTGCGGATCAATCAGTTCCAGGCTGCTGCCGCCGCCGGAGGACCATTCTCCCCAGCGTCCGCCCGTGCCGTAGGTCACTTCGTCTTGCTCAACGTAAATTGTGTTCGTCCCGTAAAGTGTCTGGGGCATCGCCAGCGCAAGCAGTTCGCCGTTGTGCGACAATTTGCCGGTGTAATTGCCCACCGTGTTCCCGCTGTTCAGGTTGGGGTATTTGGCAAATAAATTGGTCATGTTGCGCGCCACGACAAGATAACCATTCGACGCAATCATTGTGTTGGCAGGAAAAGTGAATGTGACGCCCGACGTGAACTGCCAGCCGGACAAACTCACCGTGTTCGTGCCTTTGTTGTAGAGCTCGATGTATTGGTCGTCATCGTTGCCGCTGATCGGGTCATACATCAATTCGTTGATGACAATATCGCCGATCACAATTGAGCTGTTGTTCGTGCCTGGCGTGTTGGTGGTGAAGGCATAAAAATCGTTTGCGCCATCCGGCCAGCGGCCATAGGAAATGCCATCGGCCTGCGCCCCGAACTGCACGGCATCCAGAATCCGGCTGTTGTCGGGCTTGATGAAATACAGCGTCCCGCCCGCGCCGTTGAGCGTGAAGCCGAATTGCGGTTGCGTAAACGAAACGAAGCCTGCCGGACCAATGATCGTGCCCGATGGAATGACAAATTTCTTTGTCGTCGGGTCATCCGTCAAAATACAACCCGAAACGTCCACGCCATTCGGGCTGTGATTGTAAAGCTCGATGAACTGCGGCACGGCGGGATTTTCCGAGTGCGGCAAGATTTCGTTGATAACGACATTGCGCAGCGGGCTGGGCCGAAACGATTCCATCTGGCCGGGCGAACCGCCCATGACGTCACTGATGTCCCACGCGCGCGGGTCGCCTTCGCCATAGGTCGGATTGGCCAGCACAATGGAATGTCCCGTGCCATCGGCCGCCACCGGCCAAGGGTAAGTATCGGAATAGGGCACCGTCAGCAACACATTGCTTTGTTCGTCCAACACCCGGAGGGTCTCGGATTTTTTCAGGCTGCCGTTGTACGGGCCAAAGACATTGGAGGTGAGGCCATAAACATTGGCGATGCCTTGCGGCGAAGCAGCCAGGACGAAAAAGGCGCCGCCGGGTATCAGGGTGTTGGCGGGGAAGGTGTAACTCATGTCCGCGCAGGTGATTTGATAGCTGCTGATGTCCTGGAAAAACGGGCTGGAATTGTAAATCTCCAGGAATTCCACGTTGTTGCCGTCGGTGCGCGGCGCGGGCTTCCACATGATTTCGGAAATGACAATCCCGGTCTTGCGGCTGGAAGGTCCCAGCAGTTCGTGGGGATTGACGATCGTGGCCACCGCCGCATTGGCGGGCGTGGTTTCATAATCCAGAAATTGCGCCGTGGTCGGTTGGCTTGTGTTGTGACTGGCGACGGCCAGGCCGAGGTAAATCTGGGCGGGCATCGCGATCGTCACCGCGCCCAATTGCGTCCAGTTGGTCCCGTCGTAGCCGCCGAAGCCGGTGAATACATTGCCGACGCGATTGAGCCGCAGCCAGGTATTGGGATAGTTGACCGGAAAACTTCCCGAGGTGACGGCCAGGCCGTTGGTGGCCGCGCGATCGGCAAAGAAATCGCCATTCATGCCCGGCGTGGCCAGGGCGGCGGCGAATGGGCTGCCCGCATCCAGACTGGCGCGGGCCATCAAGCCGGCCTGGGCCCAAAGGTCGGACAAACCCAACCCGGCCAGACAAACCGTGACGTCAAAATTGCCGGTCTGGAGTTGATATTCAAAATTAAATTGATCGCTGGTGCCGCCAATGTAATTGCCGGCGCTGCTGACGTTCACCCCGTTGGACGTGCAGGTGGCGGTGGAAGCAATGGCCGGACCGCCAATATCCTGCGACACAAAAGGCGAGGCCGTGAAACTGACCAGGGTGTTGGTGGCGATGGTATTCGGCGTGCTGGCCAGGTCGCAGATATTATTGATGACAATGGCATAATTGCTCCCATAGACCAGCGGCGCGTTCGTGAGCATCACAGTGAAATTATTCGTGCCCAGCGCCGCGCCGGTGATGGCGACGCCGTTGGTGAACGCATAATTGGCAACATTGGTGGCGCTCGTGACCGCGACCGGTTTTGAGAAAACGATCTCGACGTTGGTCGGTCCGACGTTAAAGACTTCGGTCACGGTTGGGGCCACGGCGTCGCGCAGCACGGTGAGGGTGATTGGGGCGCTGGTGATCGAACCCGTGCTGTTGGTGATAACACAAGTGTATATCTGGCCGTTGTTGAGCGCCAGACTGGCATTGGTGACCGTATACACGGGCAGTGTGGCACCGGCCAGATTGACTCCAGTACTGTACCATTGGTAAGTCACGGGTGCCTGGTTTGTGACCAGCACCGAAAAAACCGCATTGAGATTCTCGACGACCGTTGTGTTGCTGGATTGGGCAAAAATGCCCGGGATCGTGTTCACGCCGTTGCACGGGATGAGGAGCGTGCCAGCCGCGCTGACAGCAGCCATCGGCTGCTCATAAGTGGAATTGGGCAATTGCCAGCGCACGGAGAGGTTTTCGCCGCCAGTGCCTTGCTGCATCTGCGCTTCCAGGTAATAGCGGCATCCGCCTTGCAGACTGATGAGCGCCGATTGCTGGCTGGAGAACTCGGTCCAGTCCTCCGAAGCCGTGTAGGACGTGACTGACGCTATCGGAAGCATGCCGGCGGGGTTCTCGTTGGTGCTCAGGAAAAGCTCCGAAGTGTCATCGCTGGCGATCCAGAACGTGTAAAGGCCGTTGGTCGGCGGCACGACAAAAGCCCGCAAACGCTGGCCGAAATAATTCATTCCCGTGTTAATCTCGGTTTCAAAATTGGTAAAAATATGCGTGTAGGACGCGGCTGGGTTGTTGGGCCATTGGGAGTTATAAGTGGTGTTCGTGAGCGCCGCCAGAGTGTTACCGACGCTGGAGTTGAGGTTGGTCCAAAGCTCCCGATAGATTCCGAAGGTGGCCGAGCTCAGGCCGACGTTGGTAAAAGTGGAGGTGTTCAGCGCGGCATAGTTGTGGGCGGTCACAGCCAACCCGGCCAGGACGGAACCGGCCATTTCGATGGTGGCCGCGCTTCCCACTTGTATCCAGTTGGTCCCATCAACACTGTAATAACCGCTGAATTGGTCGCTCGATCGAACCAGTTTGAGCCACACGGGCGCATTGATCCCGGTGACCTGCGTGTTGGAAGATGCGGTCCCCGCATTGGTGCGAATTTGAAAACTGACACCCTGGGCCGCAGTCGCGGTCATAAAAGCATTAACAGCCCCGGCGCTGGTGTTGTTACGGAACATCACTCCCGCTTTGGACCAGCCGGAACTTGGATCGGTGTTCTGCACGCTGATGATCTGCGCAATGATTGCGCCGTCGCAATTGAAGCTTTGGCTGGCGAAGTTGCATTGGTCGCCTGTTCCCCAGATGTCCACGCCGCCGCCGGAGACAGTCCACGCGCCATTGTTATCAGACGCGGAACCGGCGTCCACGGGCGACCCGATGTCCGTATCGCTCCAACCCGGCGGCAGACCGGCTCTGGCGGGCGGCAGACCGGCAAGAAAGAACATCAAGGCCAGCAGCACGGGAGTGTCTAGACGCAGGCCCGCCATCCGCCCAGCCCCACCGCATTCTGGAACGAACGCGGGGAAATGCTGTGCGGTTTTGAAAGTTTCCATAGTGAAAACTGACAGTACATATCGTGGAAACGATTTTCAAACTAAATCCAGGAGAATTGGGGGTGGAATTATCCCACTCGCGTACATAAATGCGTGGTTGATGCATCAGGCACATTTGCCGATGCTTTAACGGCATGCTAAGAGAGACCTCATTTGTCGGACACTCGTCACGATGCCCCGTCTAGCGTCGCTGGTTCACGTAGGACGCGCTTTGATTGGCTGGACGGCCCCTCCTTCGACCACGGATTTGACACAGAATCAATCCATGACACAGTCCCGACACAAGCCAAAGTCCTGACACAGACCGACGCGGCTTTTTCTACTGCTGGTTACCCACAGAACGTCTTCCATTTTCCGTGCCGCATGCAGAGGTATCGGAGGTAATAGTCCGCGACGAGAGTGGCGTTGCGGACGAGACGCATTATTGCCAGTAACCACAACACGCTTGGCTGCACGCCAGCCACAGGCTTGAAACTCACAAAGTAAACGTGGACAATCGAAAAACGGTGTGTGTCGCTGCCGGATGAATCCGGCGATTCGCTACACACTGTCCATAGCTCCAACTCCCGCCGGACACGGCGCCCGGACCGTCTCCGCCCCGGAGCGCGGTCCTCTTGGTACTTCACCTGCTTGAATCCGCAATATGAGGAAAATATTGATCGTTATTGGCGTGATCACCATCGCCGTGGGAATGATCTGGGCCGACAGGGCCTGGAATACGTTGCGGGTTAACGCGAAGACCGCCAGGTTCAATGAAGACGTTGACAGCCTGTTTTTTGCGCTGCAGAAATACAAGGAACGGGTCGGCTCTTACCCGGTCGGCGGTAATCTCGAAGTCGCCAAGGCCCTGATGGGCAATAATAATAAGAACGTTATCGTCATCGTGGGAAACAGAATTCCGGTGAATGAAAAAGGTGAGTTCATCGACCCCTGGGGAACTCCGCTACGGATTTATTTCTCCGACACCGGCGTGTTGATCCGCTCCGCGGGTCCAAACCGCCGATTTGATGACAGCACTGTCATGGATGCGGACGATTACATCCGCTCGAATTAGCCCCCAATCCAGTGGCTGGGTTCGTCCGAACGCGGCCACATTCAGCCGCGCTCTCACGATTACGAGCGCAGCTACGGCTCTTCTGCCGGAGCGGAGTTGGTTTCTCCGCCGTTTGCGGGGGTGGCGCTCGCTTCATTCTGCGCCTCCCGCCCTTCCTGGTTTGATGCTTCAGGCTTGCCCACGGCGTTCTCGGCGGTTTTTCCGTCCTTTTTCGGCTCTTCCTTTTTCTCAACGAGAAGTTGCGAGCGTTCCTTCAACAGCGGATCCATCGTCCAGCTCGACACCAGGTAGGTCCAATTTTCACAATTGCGCTCCTGCTTCAGCTTGTCCTCGAGCTTCTGCTTGTCGTCTTTGAATTCCTTGTCAAGCGTCGCTTTGTCGGGCGGCTTTTCATCCTTGCCTGCCGCCCGTTCCTTCGGAATTTCCGCCGCAACAGCCACCGTCACGGGGTACTCCTCATTGATCTTCCGGCCGACGCCGACTGTGTAGGTGAAATGATCGAACGTATCGATTTTCACCAGCGTCGGCGGGTTCGTCCCGGACCCTTCGAGTTTCGCGCCCGGCAGAACGTCGGTGAACGAAGGTGAACTCAGCGCATAGGACAGGCTCGAGGTCTTGGCGGCATCCAACTGCTCGCCCGGTTTTGCGTCGGCCAGCTTCCAGGCGCCAGATTCGGCATCGCGAGTCACTTTCCAGGAATTCGTGGCCTCGGGAAAGTCAACTTCAACCGACTTCGCCTTCTCCACACGAATGAAATCCTTGTCCAGCCAGGCGCCCGGCTTTGGTTCGATGTTTTCCAGCGGATCAGAAACAACCGCCACCGTTTGCGAGTCGCCACTCCTGACATAACGCCCGTCGGGCCAGCCCAGGTCCTCTCCGCCGAACTCCGATGGCTCGGCGGATTTCTTTAAATGCGGTTTGCCCAGCAGCAGCGTTTTGATGAGATTGCCGCTTGGGCCCTTGAACGCCACCACCAGCGCCGAGTTGGTCCCCTGCCCCGGCGGCGCCAGGCGAAGCGCCGCCAGTTGCGACGGGCCCACGATTTCGCTCTGGACAGCTTTCAGACCCTGGGCTTTGAGCAGAAAGTCGCGAATCTGGGAATAACTGGCCGGATAATCGTGGCGCTCCTGCACGCGCCACAAATCATCCTTCTTGACCAGGTTCAATTGATTTGTGCCTTGCGTGATGGCGATCTGAGCGACGTCGTTCACGGGCAAGTCGTCAAGGAGCTTTTTCCCGATGTCCGCGTTGCCGCCTTTCCAGGAAGCGTTTTGGTTTCTGTAAACGACCAGTCCCGCGCCTCCCAGCACGACCACCAGGGCCAGGAGAATTCCAAGCTGTTTCAGATTCATTTTGCCGAAGTGCGTTTCCGTTTGTAAATCGCCAGACCCACCCCCGCCAGGCACACCGCCAGGGGCACGGCGGCGATGTTCAGCCATTCAATCCGGCGTTGGAGCGCAACCACGTTGCGGCGAAGGTCCTTGTTTACCTCCCGGAGTTCGCGGCTGATCTCCGCTTCCTTTTTGCGCAAATTTCCAATTTCGGCCTGTTGTTCCGGAGACAGGATGAATCGTTGGTTCTGGTTCTTCTGGCTCTGCAGTTCGCTGAGGCGGGCCGCAGCCTGGTCGCGGCTCTGTTCCAACTCCTTGATCTTGGCCAGATACTCCGCCTCCGCCTCGGCCTCCATCTTTTTCACACGCGTGAACGGGCGGTTGAGCACCGTGCGGCTGCGCACCGCAATGAGATCGTTGTCGCCCGAAAGCTGCTCGACCAGATTCTCCGCGAAATTCAGGTTCGCGTTCATCGGCATCAAGAGCGTGCCGAAGGGACTGTTCATGCGCCGGAGTGTGTAACCGTCGTAAATCATATCCGCATCGCCCACCAGAACCACGGTGTTCGGCTGCTTCGTCTCCTTGAGGGAACCGTCGGCCTGCTTTTTAGCCGGAGTGGTTTCCGGTTTGGCGGTCGCCTGGTCGTTTGTCTCTTCCGGCTTGCCTTCGGGGAAGGCGGTTTGAAAATTCCCCGTCAGACGCACAGCCAGCGCGTACTCGACGCCGGACGGTTTGAAATCTTTCAGGATGCTCTCACCCGAAAAATTGGCGAGCATGCCCTCCACCAGCTCCGAATCCCGGCTGCTCTTCAACAGGACCGTTTCGGTGAGGCCCGGCGCCGGCTTGCCAGTGAAGGCGCCCGCGGAGAACATCCAGACGTTGTCCAGCTCGGCCGTGGCGATGTCATTGCTGTTGATCCCTTCCGGAGTCAACGCCAGCCAGGCGGGCCGTTCTTGGGATGTGTCCCCCTCTTCGCCGAGCTCCATCTTGAAAGTCCGGTCGGCCACCACTTTGGTGGTGTCGAATTGCAGCCCCCACGCCTTGAGCAGTCTGTCCAAAGACGAACCGCCGCCGGGCATCGCGCCTCCCATCGGACTCTGCCCCTGGCTGTCCACCAGGGACTGCGCATCCAGGAAAGCGATCAGCTTGCCGCCGCGCATCACGAACTGGTCGATCGCATACTGGGCTTTTTCGGAGATGCCACGCGGATGAATGACCAGCAGCACTTTGATGTCATCGTCGATCTTGTCCGTGTCCATCTCGACGCGTTTGACGCTAAAATCGCTTTTCAACTCCCGGATGAAAGTCCAGGGGTCCTGCCCCTGCCGGCCCATTTGCATCATCATCGGGTTCGACGGCATGCCGAACACGGGCAGTGGGCTCATGACGCCCACCACCGGCTTGTCCGGAGTCACGACACGGGAAATGGCGCGTGAAATGTCATATTCCAACTGCCGCTCCCGATCCGGTGAAAGAAAAGGAATGGCTTCCTTGTTGTCCAAGCCCTGGCTGACGGCCAGCCCCAGGTAAAAATTCTCATTGTCCGGCAACCTCTGGCTTTGAATGCCATCCAGCCGCGCAGAATCTTCCGCGTCCGAATCCGGCTCCGGATCGTATTTTTCGATGATGATCTTGCCATGTGCGTTCTGTTTGTATTCGCCCAGCAGGTCTTCCACCTTGCTGGCGTACGATCTGAGCAGCACGGAGTACGGGCTGGCCGCGTCGCTTTGCGTGCAGTAGAAGCGAATTCTGATCGGCGCGTCCAGCTTGTGAAGGATCGCGCGCGTGCCGGCGGAAAGCGTGTAGGCCTTTTCCTTCGTCAAGTCGACCCGCTGCCGCAAGGCCGAGGTGATCGCGTTGAAGGCAATGAGGATCAGCGCCATGACGATGACGCCGATGGTCGAGTAAAGGATCGTGGCAAAGGATTTTTTCTGCATGGCGACTTGGGTTCAGCCGGCGCGATGCCCGCGCAGAATCACGCTCGTCGTAAAGAGCGAGAAAACAATGATGGAGAGAAAGAAAAGCACGTCCCGCGAATCGAGCACGCCCTTTTGAAAACCGTCGAAATGGGTGATCACGCTGAAGGAGGTGACGGTGTCCACCAGCCAGGGTTTGGCCCAGCCCGACAACAACCTCACCACCGGCGGAAAACCGGCGAGGATCAGGAAAAGGCAGAACACGACGGAAACAATGAAACTGACCACCTGCGTCCGCGTCATGGCAGAGGTGATGCAACTGACCGCCAGATACGCTCCGGCCATCAGCCAGCTTCCCACGTAAGCGGCGAGAATCACCCCGTTGTCCGGACTGCCGAGATAATTGACCGTGACGACCAGCGGGAAGGTCAGCGCCAGCGCCAGCGCCAGAAACAGCCAGGACGCGAGAAACTTCCCCACGATGGCCTGCCAGGCGGTGATCGGCATCGTCAGCAACAGTTCCATCGTGCCCGTGCGCCGCTCCTCGGCCCACAAACGCATGCCCACCGCCGGCACGAGAAACAAATAGAACCACGGGTGCCAGTCGAAAAACGAATGGGCGAGCGAGGCCTGGCCGATTTCAAAAAAACCGCCGACCATGAATGTGAAAAAGCCGCACAACAACAGAAAAATGACGATGAAAACGTACGCCAGCGGCGACGAGAAATAGGCGCCCAACTCGCGTTTGGTGATGGTCTTGATATTGGCCCAGGCATTCAATTGGCAGCCTCCTTCACCGTGTCCGGCATCGTGATGCTGCGGAACACCTCGTCGAGCCGGCCTTCCTCCGTGTGCAATTCTTCAAGGCGGCACCCTTGCGTGGCTTCCGCGATGCTGCGCGCCAGCGTGCCGTCCGCGTTGGGTCTCGGAAACACCCGCGCCGTGACGCTCGTCGCGTCGTCGCGCAGAATGGCGATCTTTTTAACGGTGGATAGTTGTGCCAGCCGCGCGCTCAACGCCGCCGCCTTGACGCCGCTTACGCGCAGCGTCACGGCGCCGGCCCATTCGGATTTGCGCCGCAGTTCGTCCGGCGTGCCGTACGCGACAATCCTCCCGCGGTCGATGATGATCGCCAGCGTGCAGGCGGCGTCCACCTCCTCCAGGATGTGCGTGGAAAAAATGATCGCTTTGCTGGCGCCCATGCGCCGGATCAGCCCGCGCACTTCATGCTTTTGATTTGGATCCAACCCGTCCGTCGGCTCGTCCAACACCAGCACATCCGGATCGTGAATGATGGACTGCGCGAAACACGTGCGGTGCCGATAGCCTTTCGACAGCGTCTCCACACTCTGGTGCAACACCGATTCGAGAAAGCACATCTCGACCACGCGCGCGATCGCTTTCTTCTTTGCGTCGCCGCGCAGTCCGCGAATCTCCGCCGCGAAGTTCAGAAAGCTGTGCACGGTCATGTCGGTGTAAGCCGGCGCGTTCTCCGGCAAATAGCCGATCAGACGCCGGGCCGGAATCGGATTCTCCGCCATGTCGAACCCGCCCACAGTGACCACGCCCGCCGTAGGCGGCATAAACCCCGTGAGCATACGCATGGTCGTGGACTTGCCAGCCCCGTTCGGCCCCAGAAACCCGAGCACTTCGCCGCGTCCAACCGAAAACGAAACGCCGTCCACGGCCCGCTTGGCGCCAAAGACTTTAACCAGATTTTCAACTTTAATCATATCGCCAGTCCGCTTTCCACCCCGCACAACCGGTCGAAATAATCCGTCCCGCCGAAAAAGTAAATTGGTTTTTCACCGACCTAATTTTGGCTGCGGCATTTCTTAAACTGCCGCTGCCAGTACGTTTTTTGACAAATTCCAGCGGAAATGTTCAAAAATGTTTGACGACGCAGCCGGCCACAACTCCCGCCGCTCCGGTGGCGGTGTCCGGATGCGATAGTGGTGGCACAGTTTGGTGGAGCGAGACTCCCGCCTGCGCGGACGAAGCCGCTTCGGCGCGGCGAAAGCCCGGCGAGCCGCGCGTTGATTGGAGGGCACTGCTCCGTCAGTGCCCAAGAAATCAGGGAAGCGACAAGGCGCTTCCCTCCAACGCTATCACAGCTCGCGAGGACGCTCGCCCCACCAACTTTCTGGCTCAACTGCACCACCACCACGGATGTCCCGGCATTGACTTCCGCCAACGGCGCGGCTTTGATTCTTCCGGTGACATAGCCGGCGCATGAAACGCTGCTCCTATTGCGGAAAACGATATGCCGACGACGTGAATGTCTGCCCCGTTGACAGGCGATCGCTTGACGATCCGGCGGAAAGGGCGCAACCGGCCTCGGACGGACATGTGCCCGCCCTCACGGCGTTCCATGCGAGATTGCTTTCGCATGGGGTTTCGTCCGGCACCTACCGCAAGAAGAAAACGGCTGCGGGCGGGCCACCCCCCGGTAAACGTGGGTTGTGAAATTACTGACCATGAGCGATTGTGAGGAAGCATGAAAAGGGCATTGTTATTAGCCGTGACACTGGCCGGGGCGGCCGTGCTGGCGGGCTGCCGGACACCACTGCCTCCGGGTGCCGAGCGCGGACCCGATCACACGATGGCCTACGACGTGTTGGTTGACGCCACGCCGCCGGGCGCGCGAATCGAGGCCGACGGCCGATTGATAGGCAATACGCCGGTGCATTTGAAGATTTTCGGCGACCCGGATGGGATGTTTCACGACTTTGGCTCCTATTATTTCGTGATGAAAGCCTATCCGCTCACGAAAAACCAATTCGCCCAAGTTCAATACTTCCGGACGGGCCGGTTGTTGACCCCGCACGACCCTATCCCGGCGCGAATCTATTTCGACATGAATCTGCCGTCCGCTCCGCCGCCCCTGTATGCGTATCCGACGCCGGGTTATTATGGGCCGCCGGGCTATTACGGCTGGCCGTATTACTACTGGGATCCTTATTGGGGTCCCTATTGGGGTCCCGACTTTCGGTTCTATATCGGTCCGCGCTTCCCACGGGATCATCGATGGAGATGAAAGCGGCAGCCAGCCGTGGCGTCGAGCATCCTGCCTGACGTAAAGAGCGGCTTACAGCCGCCGGGACCTAAAGCAGACTCGCGTCAAATCCAGTCTGAGGACAACAGAACGGCACTCCTGTCCACCGGGCTGGAAGCCCGGCTCTACGGCAGCCAAGATGGCTGCCGCTACGGGGGCAGTGTTCGGATCCGCCTATGCCAGGGGGATTGTTGGTTCCATCTTGACAGGGCAGACGTGAGCCAATAAGTTTGCTTTCAACCGAACGCGTTAGTTCCAAAGGATGACTAATTATGCGGCTTGTCACTGGCGTTACCATGAATGCGCTCATTCGTTCGCTTCTCATCTTCACTCTCGTTGGTCTTGGCGCTTGTTTTGCGAATGCGCAACCCGTGAACGATATGTTCGCCAATCGCATCACGCTCACTGGAACGAACATTACGACAACCGGCAGCAATGTTGGCGCGACGGCGGAGGTGGGCGAACCCTCTCACGCTGGTTTAGGCTGCTGGGCTTCGGTCTGGTGGTCATGGACGGCGCCAACCAACAACGTGGCCACAATCAGCACGGCCGGCAGCAGTTTCGATACAGTGTTGGCTGTTTATACCGGTTCGTCCGTCTCGGCTTTGACCGAAGTTGCCAGTAACGATGACGACCCGGATTCGCCGGACTACACCAGCAAGGTCGTTTTTGATGCCACCGCCGGACAAACCTACCAGATCGCTGTCGATGGATATTATGGAGATTCGGGAAGTATTGTTCTGCAAGTGCAGTTGGCCCCGCCGCAGCCCCCGCCGCCGGCGCCAGCATGGGTGCTGTCGGATCCCTACGGACAAACGGTGCGATCCACCAACTTCACCGGCAAAGTGGTGATCCTGGATTTTTGGGCGACCTGGTGTAACCCGTGCAAGGCAGAGATGCCTGATTTGGTTGCCTTGCAGGACAAGTATCGAGCCGATGGTTTGGTGATTGTGGGAGCAGACGTTTCCTGGAGCGAAGATAGCGCCCAGACGGTTATAGATTTCCTGGCCACGTTTTCGCCGACGCTCAACTATCAAATCGTCATGTCCGACACCGGAACCGAAACGTCCTACGGCGGCATCAACGCCATCCCCACGACGTTCATCATTGACCGGCAGAACCTGATCCGGATGACGTATGTTGGCACTCAGTCTGGCAGCACCCTGGAGCAGCAGATCATCCCGCTGCTTTACGACAACATGCGGCTGAAGCCGCAACTGAATGCAAACCAGTTGGTGCTTCGCTGGCCAACCAGTGCGCTGAGTTTCACGCTCGAAACGGCCATTCCGACAAAGACGCTGGCCTGGACGAACTGGCCCACTCTACCGACGGTAGTTAACGGCACGAACACCATCCAGGTGCCGACGACCAACAAGAGCCGCCTCTTCCGCCTCCGCATGCCGTATTGAAGCCCAAGGTCCGAAGTCAAACGTCCAAAGTCCAGGGAGCGCTAATTCGAGCGGTGGTACAGTTTAACCAAAAAGTCGGTGGGGCGAGCGTCCTCGCGAGCCGGAACCCAAACGATTTGCCCGACCAGCGGCCCGCCGGGCCTTCGCCGCGCCGAAGCGGCTTCGTCCGCGCAGGCGGGAGTCTCACCCCACCGAACTGTAAGCCACCACCTTAATTCGCTGGACGGCAGATGGCGTACTTGGTCCCGCCTTCCTCGGTGATGGCCCAAAGATTTTCGGGACAGAGGCTCTTGCCGTAACGCAAGGCACTCACATGTCCGTCGGCAAAAGCGTAGTTGGAAGATCCCGATGTGTTCGAAGCCCTTTCCGTCCCACCATGCCGGCTCTCTTCGAGGTCCTGCAGATATGCTGCCATCGAATCAAGCACCACGTAGAACAGCGCCGACTCGGACTTCTTTTCCCCAAAAATGATCGTCGCAGTGGGATGACGGATCACACTTTCACCCACCTCGGGCCAGGGCTGACCTTTGGGGACCGTGACACCCTGCTGTATGTAATAATCCTGAAACCCGTTCATCAGGAAGCTTCGAGGCGCCAAATCCGGCACTGAGTTCGTGGCGGTTGCCGGATCGTTGGCCCGGCTGTCCCTCGGACAACGCAGGATCCGGAGATTGGAATAGTACTGGTACAACTGTGTCGGCCAGCGGTTGGTGCTGGAATTGGGGGATGGCATGAGCCCATCGTTTTCGGAAACGCGAAGCTCGAACGCGATGAAAAGTTGCCGGAGATGATTCACGCACTGGATGCGTTGCGCGGCAGATTTGCCACGGCCCAGGGCGGGCAACAACAGGGCGGCCAGCAGCGCGATGATGCCCATGACAACGAGCATCTCGACCAGCGTGAAGCCGTTGGCAGTAAGATTCCGCCTGAGAGGTGGCTGCCCGCCATCCATACAATGCGCCTCTATACCACCAGAGGCGGCGCGTTTTGCCAAGCGCGGCACGCCCGGGATGGTGCTTCATTTGCTTGCGGCCGAAGCTCTTTCATCTGGCAGCGTGCGAGAGTTGGCATCGGTGACTGAATCACCGATGTCGGCGAGAATGAGCGCTCCCTCTTTAAAAAACCGCACCATGAGAAAGGTGAGCGCGGCGAGGATCAGGCCGAGGATCAAGATGCCGAGCCCATAAAAGAAGCCGGTTCGCATGCCGCCGATTCCCATGACCAACGCGGCCAATCCGTAGAAGACGGCGAGTATGTAGCCCAGCATTGCGATGGTGCCGATCACCCCGCGATAGACCGGGTATGCGGAATTGGAACGGATGGAATCCAGGTATTGTTCTTTTGACATTGCCATAATGATTATGAGTTGTGGTTGATGGTGTTCGGGTATCGACCAACAGTGTTGCGGCCGGTGTGATGTGTCAAGTCTAAGTTCAGGCCGAATTTGAGGGACTTTGAGAGAAAGCCCTTCAGCCTGCCCGAAAATGCTTTTAGTCTCTCGCCGGGCCAGAAATGCGCCTGCCCCCAAAGTGAGCTACGTAAGCAAGTATGAAACTGGCGAACGGCGGCTGGATTTCGTATAAACTGCCGTGGTTTGTCAGGCGTTGGGCCTGAGCGTCGAAGAATTCACCGCAGCTTTTTCCAGCAGGTTGGCCAAGAGCAGTCGTGCAAAGCGTGACTGATTCATCGGGAGATAAGAGTGTGAAGGAGGATTTTCAATCCGGACAAACGACAGCCAAGAAGGCAGCGGCCATCCTCGTAGCCAAGGATATTGGGTTCTTCATCCCGAATGCAAAGCAGAAACAAAATCAGCTTGTGGCGTTCGCTAAGAAAGGAAAGGTCATTTATGTGGCACCCGCGTCGCCCGGGTTCGGACATAGATCGCGCGGACAACGTTCCCGCCCGGTCTGAACCCCTCGCGATAGCGTTTGGAGTGCGTGCGATTTATCGCCGCTATCTGAGCTGTGCCCGCTCGCTCGCCCTCTCGTGCCTCACCCGTCAGATCCTAGCCGTAGGGTGGCGCAAGCGCTTTCCCCTGCGGGACATGTCTCGATCAAAAATCATCATACACACTCACGCGGTCGATCTTGAACGCATAGATCGTCTTGACCTGCGCAGGAGAAGCCACCCGTTCGAACCATGCAGCCGAACACCAGCGATACTGGTTGGCCACCGGTACCAGGTTGTGTTTCACAGGGTTTTGATGCACGTAGTTCAACCGCGCCAGATAACTGTATTGGTGCGTCAATTTCGTATCCCGAAAGTTGAACCATACCTGGCGTCCCTGCACGCCGTCCAGACTGTTGAGGTCGTGTGACGACACTCCATGCAGCCGGTGGATGAACACTCCAAGATTGGTCGAGTCCGGGTCACCACGAGCAACGATGTGGTAATGATTGGCAAACACGGCCTAGGCTTCAAGCTGCCACCCGGACTCCTTCGCGAGAGAAAGCAGCAACCGCTCCAGCAAATCACGTTTGATGGGCGTGTCAAAGTAATGGCGTTTGTGGAGCGTGCCGGCAGTCACGAAATAAACGGCGCAATCGGCCAGGCGA
>Ga0181527_1001015_pt1 | contig 30282 bp, 28 predicted proteins | sample PEATcosm2014_Bin_30_FD_119762 | JGI IMG/M metagenome (GOLD analysis project Ga0181527, IMG submission 119762) | Peatland microbial communities from MTU Mesocosm Facility, Houghton, MI, USA - PEATcosm2014_Bin06_60_metaG | ecosystem: Environmental > Terrestrial > Soil > Wetlands > Peat | place...
ATACAAAGTTATGCTCGCCAAAGAACGAGAGCTACTTGAGAATGCATTTGGTAAAAAAGAAACTGCTGAAATCTTGGTTGGTGAGTAACCAACTCTTATGCTTTTATTTTGATGTAATCGTTATCTCAAGCTTTTGGTTCTCACTATCATCCGTGAGAATAACATCTTCTTTTTTTAGAAAACTGCTGATTTTCTCTGAAGGGATCGTGAGCCGCAGAGATTTTACCTGCCTCAAGTATTCTGTTGCGTCAGAACTCGTTAAGCGCTTGATAATGCACTCTACACCAACTTCACGACTGCTGAAACTGCATTGTAATAACAAAGCAACTTGATACTTTTTTGACGAACTTTCTGAAGCAGTAGTATCTTTTTGCTTCCAACCAAGCAAGCTTTTTTCAAGACTTACTGTTTCGGTATAAAAATGGTCAAGTTGTTCTACGCCTTCAGTCCCAAGAAAACCTCTAGTTCTTTTTAACTCGTGAAATTTCACCTTCGCAGTAATTTGCACGTCACTGGGCACCTCGTCAAACATTGACTTCGCCGTCTTTTGTGTCGCTTTGAGCCAGTCATCCATTGAATGTAAGGTTGCAGAGCAAACGAGAACTATAGCTAAAATTCGTCTCATTTAGGATCCTTTCTTTTTGATATTGGATATTTTAATCACAGGCATGATAACGAGACATCTCTGTTAAACACAAAGATAATTTAAAAATACCTTAAAAAGTCGATTTCCAGAGCTAGAGAGAGCAACGCTGATTTAAAGCTCTACGCATTTTGGGAGCAGGTTTTAGTTTTTACGCTCTGCCCGCGCGGAGATGCAATACGAGCGGAGATGCAATACGATATGCGTAAGAAGATTACAGACTCGATCCAAGAAAAATCAAACATCCTTTTTATAAATAAAAGGTCTTATCTAATCAATAGGCTTTGCTTTATTTGCAACGACACGGTAAACTATCTCGCGAAATATTCGTAAACAATAATCTTTTTTCAAAGGGTTCGGTATGTTAAAAAAAATGTGTCTTGTTTTAATGATTAGTTCAAGTGTCGCTATTTATGCAGGAGGAGAACCATCCCAAACTAAAGTGTATACTGAAATACTTGCAGCACAACAAACAGGGACGCATAATCATTTCTACAGTAATAAACAAAACTTTTCCCCTGATGATACGAAAAATAATGGAAAGCTTTCTTATGCTCTGCAAACCGCAGGAAGTGCAATAGCACAAGGAGTTACCCAAGGAATTTTTGAAGGTATCGGACACGCGGTTGGGGCTATTATTGGCAAAACATTAATCGATGCTTTTTACGAATCACCCGATGATAGAGACGCCAGAAAATTAATGAGCAAAAGCCAACAAATTGTCAATCTGACCATCCTCCGCCGTCAAGTAAATTTTGCATGCGATGCATCAAAAAATGATATGAGCTTACAAGAATCTGCAAGCAAATTGCGTCTCTCATATGCGAAAACGTTACTTGCATTTATCGAAAAGCAAAAAAATGAAGATGTCTGCATTATCACACCGCTTTTACCAAACGTTCAACAAGAAATTGCCGCATTCACAAAAGAAATTGCTGCATTGGCAAAAGACATTGAAGAAGTCAACAATCAAGACACTGATGTAACTGCAATACTCGATATTCTTACGAACATACGACTCCAATACAACTTGCTTCTCGAGAAACAAATGCAATACGAGCAAAAATCATCCAAACCAGCAATTATAATCTCTGCAAATATGGTTGCTGCACGCTAACCGCTCTTCAATCAAGTCTTTGCTCAGGGAATCCGCTCGAAAAACGTAATTAATATTAAATCAGCCTCTTAATATGCTATACCTTAAATAACCGTGAGTTATTAAAAAAGGATTAGATATGAGGCTGATTTTAATAAATATGTTGTGTTTGAGTGTATCCGCTTATGGTTTTGAGGTGAGCGAAAAACTCATCAACTCATTTACGCGCGAAGTATACTATCGTTACTATCTGATTAAGCGATGCGAAGATCCTGTAACAATCCTCATTAATAATAAAAAAATATGGAGCAAGATTAATTTCGAGCTCATCTCGATAGATCTTATCGAAAGCGCAGAGATAAAAAGCACCGCGCTCACCTTACAACAATTTCATCAGCCAGAGCCATTTATGCAACTTTGGCTCCAAATGAAGGCTTATCGAAACATCAATGATAGTTCGTTTGAAAAGGATTTTGTTAAGCTCCTTTTCATGCTCTATAAATCACTCAATATCAACCCGCATCACAAAACAAGTATCGAAGTGTACGCTCCCGAACCTTCATCCAGTTCCTCGATAAAGGTGATGCTCAGCATTATCGATACAAATATTGAAACCCTTACTCTCAAGGGACCGACCCACCCGAAGGAACAGCGATTCTTCGATGACAAGGAAGTCACCACCGATGACATTGCGCTCAATTATTATTTGATGCAAAGGCTTAATAAATCAATCAAACTACTCTCTACCATAGAGAAATTTGAACTATCTTCGCTATTATCGTCACTCAAAAAATCGACGATAGACACTATGACCTTTGATACTGAAATCCATTTTTCCCATGACCGTATTAATCTTTTTTTCTCTCACCTGTTAATAGAAAAAAATCTCGCCCCACTCTTTCATATGTGGCAAGAGTGCGCCCATTTTCGCCATGCAGGCGATTCTCATTTTTTTAAGGAAATGCTCATGATGCTCTTCACGGTCTATAAAGAGCTGCTCTTGACCAAACTCAATCAGGAATCTGAACAAGTTATCGCTTCTGAAATGTCTGCTATTCTCGATTTATATGAGCATATTAATGAATTGCCCCTTGATGAAATTCTTAATGCAATCGACCTGACCACTGATAAATTAGAATTGCTGCAGAATATGGAAAAAAAAGGGAAAAAAGAATGGACGCTCCAACAATATCCGATTGTTTTTCACACTTTATTGGCGCTACCGATTGCATATCTTCTCATTAAGTTAAGCACTTTATAACTCTATGAAAGGATCCCATGGTACGATCTTACGCATGGCTTTTGCTCGCAATAATGCCCCTGCACAATAACATCCTTTCGCATGAAGAATCTGCCTGTGAATCGCCTGATTTCACAGCAATTAGTCGCGGGACGCACCTAACATTTCGGCGTTATTATTTCATATCCCGACTTGATAGAACAATGAGCCTGCTCTTTAAAATGCAATCCTCACAACAAATGTCTTTCACGCGAGCACTCCGGAAAATCGATTTCGATCTATCTATGTTTAATGATAGACGCATTATTCGGTCATTAAAACGCATACAAGAAACGCGAAATCTCAAACCTCTTTTTATGATCTGGGATGATTTTACCGCCTATAAATCACTCGAGGATGATATATTTATCGAAGATTTCAGCAAAGAAATATTCGTTGTGGTGCGCACCGTGCTTTCAACGCTTGATGAACATTGCGATAATACGCTTTGCTTGGAACAGTTGGCGCAGCAATCATCCGTCAATCCAACAGAACAATTATTGGATGCTATTGATGAAATAACGCATGAATTACAAAAAGTGGTTCCCGATAATACGCATCATTATAAGCAGATAACGCATGCATCACCATTAGATTTAAAATCAGAAGTATCAACAGACGAAATAGCGTTGCGATTTTATTATATAGAACGTTTAACAAGCGCTCTTGAGACAATCAAAAGAATCGGAGCATCCCATGCGTATCACACATTGCCACATAAAGCAGCGTTAAAATCGCCACGCATTTATTCAATGTTGCGCGCAATGCAAGAAGCAGGAAATCCGGATGCCGTGTTATCCGCTTGGGGAGAAATAAAAGAATATAAATTTATTGATAATCTTGAATTCGTAAAAGAATTTGTCAGCGTTGTTTATTTAGCATTGCGCCATTTATACACCGGCGCAAACAATCCTGACATCCTCACTCATACGCATAACAATTTAGAAAAACTCAGCATTGAACACATTCTGCATGCTATTGATATCATCAATGATCAACTCTCGCATGACACACAAATTTATAATGGATACAGCACCCAGAGCGTGCAAGAATGGCTCCAGCAATACTGGTGGATTCCACCATTCACGCTCGGCTCTATTGCGGTGAGATTGATATATTACTATTACTATGGACAGTCTAAAAGTTAGTTACTCTTTCCTAACTTAAAATATCCTGGGTTGCGGAATGCAAGGATTGCGACTCCAATGATGTTAGGAATAACGGCGAGTGTGAGAATGATATCCGTCAAACTCCATGCTGCTCGTGGCTCCATTATTGAACCACACACCATTATTAATAAAGTAGCTCCTAAATACCAATTTATATAGCGATCGCGCGTTAATGATGCAAATGCTTGCATGCCATTAAAAGTGTTCCCGATCACGGTAGTGATCACAAACAAACTCACGCTGATAACCAATACAATGCCACCCCACAGCGGTGAACTCATTTTAAACGCTTCATACACGAGTGTGGGACGAAATATACCTTGCATCCAAATACCCGTGACCAATACGAGCAAACCCGAAAGCATAGATAATGTTGCATCAGCAAGCATTGAAACCATAGCAAGAATGCCTTGGTCAAGTGGATGATTAGTATCAGACATAGAATGAGCGATTGAAGAGCTACCAAGCCCTGCTTCGGTAATATGTATACTGCGATACACGCCCCACTTCATAGCAGTCATAATAGAAGCTCCTGTAAACGCGCCAATCGATGCTGCCGGCTTAAAGATGTGTGTTCCAATAAGCCAAAATGCATTACACAATGCAGGAATATCTTGAAATAAAATGAGTAATGCAAAACTTACATATAACACAAACATAAGTGGCACAAGCTTACTCGCAACCACACCAATGCGATGAATCCCACCTTGCACTACCAAATAAACAAGCAATGCAAGTCCAATACCAACCGTCCAGCTTGGTATGCCGTCCATTGCAAAAATTTGACCCAACGTATTTGATTGAACGCCTGACCAGACCATGAAGAGAAAGGTCACAATGCTCATATACCAATAACCTAAAAAGGGATGAACTTTTTTGAGATATTGCATTGGACCACCAACAATATGCCCATCAGGAAGGCGTTCACGCGTATGCAACCCAAGAACAACTTCGGTTAATTTAGTCATTGAACCAAAAAAGATATAGAGCAAAAGCCAAAATAATGCACCCGGCCCACCAAAATAAATAGCCACTGAAGGCCCCACTATATTTCCCATCCCAATGGTACCCGCCATTGCGGTAAAGAGCGCCTGGAATGAGCTAATTTTGGAGGCATCACGCTTATGCCTTTCTTTTACGCCACCACTTATCAGCTGAAAAAAGCGAGGCAAAACTCGAAATTGTAAAAAGCCAAACTTAATCGTTAAAATAACGGCAACCGCAAAAAATAAAATCGCAAAAGGGGTCTTGGTTAAATCATCGATCGCAAGCAACCAAGTCAGGATATCCATATATTTCCTAATTCTATATGTTGGGCTCTTAACGCGCAAAATAGCGGATCTAAAAGCATTTTTCTACATTAAATTAATAAATTTATCTTACGGTTTTTTTGATAAAAAAGATAGCGCATGCCGCATCAGCTGATCAAAAGGAAGCTGTGTGTTAGGATATTCCTGCTTTAAGTGCTTCATCGCCAAATTAATCTCATTGCGTGAATAATTGAGTGATTCCAGAACTTCGCCAATCGTATGCCATGATTCAATATCACCGCCATCATCGAGTTGAATGCCCAGCTTAATGAGATTAGCCACCTTATGCTTCAACTGCACGATGATCTGTTCCGCCTTTTTCGCGCCAATCCCGCTCACCTTGCTTAAGGCCGCTACATCTTCTTGCTGGATAGCTCGAATAAAGGATTGTGAGCCTATCTGAGCAAGTACCGCCAACCCTATTTTAGGGCCCACGCCAGAACAAGAAATAATCAAAAGGAACACTTCACGCTCAGTATCAGAAGCAAACCCAAAGAGAGTCGGCCCTTGTTCTTGGTTCCAATGAAGATAGGTTTGAAGCATCACCGTAGTACCCACCTGGAACCCAGAACCCTGAGGCACCTGAATAAGAAACCCAAAAGGCCCCGCTTCAATCAATAATGATTGATCATACTGGGCTTTTACCACACCTGTTACCGTATAAATCATAGCAATATTCCCTCTGCAAGCCTCTATCCACTCATATCTATACACAGCATATGCCAATAATGCATCAAAAACAGGTATTTTTAATACTTTGAATATTGACAAATACAGCCCCCATGGTACCTTTTAAGTGTTATCAGTGCAAGCTTATATAAGCATACGGTATGCGGGAATAGCTCAGTTGGTAGAGCGTTGCCTTGCCAAGGCAAAGGTCGCGGGTTCGAATCCCGTTTCCCGCTCCAACCTTCGCCAAGGCTACGGCTGGCGGGGCCAGGAATAAGGTCGGCAAATCATTCATCCTGAGCATCTGAGTCCTTGACTAAGTGGGGAAAATTGAAGGGCGAATGGCTGCGTCATCCTCTTTAGTAATTAATATATCCGGTCACGATCAAAGAGGCCGCAAGTAAAAACACTCTCTCCGGGAAACTCATACAACAGAATCACAGCATAAATGTTGCGCATTAAAGCGTTACCGTTTTAGAATTACGACTATACTGTCATGAACTTCCACAACACATTTTAAAAATTTAAAAGGTACAAAATACATGAAATCAATAATAGAAGAAGCTTCATCGATCGTTAAAGCTATAGAAGCAGCGTGGATTCGCGCAGAAAAGCCTCACGAATTTTCAGTCAAAATATTTGAAGAGCCAGAAAAAAATTTCTTCGGCATGGTGACCAAGTCAGCCAAAATTGCCTTAATCTTCAAAAATCTCGAAAAAAAATCATCGTACAAAGATCAACCTGCTCCTTCCAAGCATAAACCGGCTTCAGAACAAGTATTTACTACTCACTCTACTAAAGAATCCACTCGAAAAGAATATACGCGTCCCGAACCAATAACGGTACGTGAACCAGTTGCACGCGAACACCGCGAACCGCGCGAGTCTCGTGAATACCGCGAGCGTGAAAATCGTGAGTATCGCGAAAACCGCGAACCGCGCGAATATCGCGATACACGTGAGCCACGCGAACCACGTGAACGTGAAAATCGTGAGCATCGCGAAAACCGCGAACCGCGTGAATATCGTGAGCCACGTGAGCCGCGTGAACGTGAAAATCGTGAGTATCGCGAAAATCGCGAACCGCGTGAGAATCGCGAAGCTCGTGAGCCACGTGAAAATCGTGAGCCGCGTGAATATCGCGAACCAATGGTCCGTGAAATAGCTCGCAAAGAACAGCTGCGCAATCCTGAATTCGCTCCTCGAAAAGAATCTCGCAATGCCACTCCCACACGTGAACGTGAAAAAGAGCGGGATGTAACATCTATGATGCCTAAAGAGCGCGAAATTAATCCTGATCAAGAAGGTAAAGAAAAAATATTTTGGACAGAAGAAATGATTGAGACTACGCGCGCATGGATTGACGCATTGCTCAAAAATCTTAATCGCGATGACATTACATTCACGCTCGAGCCAAAACGCTACTATCTCACGATCTCATTTGATAAGCCGGTGCGCGATACTAAGCCAATGGAACAACAATTATTCCGCAGCTGCGCATATCTTATTATGCAAATGCTCCGCACTAAATTAAAGAAACAGTTCCGTGGACTAAAGGTAGTACTCCATACTCAGGAGTAATGACTACCCGTTCGATATTTTTCTTCGAAAAAATCCTCAGGGCGAACGGATTCAATATATTTAAATTGGGGTTATATGAAAGGGACCAGTCTTCGCTTCGCTACGCCGAGGCAGGAACTACTGCATCAAGATGATGAAACAATCATAGCACTTTGCACGCCCAAAGGGCCGGGGGCTCTTGCCCTCTTGCGCATGTCGGGTGTAAATGTGCGTGAAATTGCGTCAAAAATGAGTAACCTTGCATCCAAAAAATCGGTATGCGATGTTGAATCTCACACCATTCACTATGGCTGGATTGTTGACCCTCACGGCGCTCGCATTGATCAGGTTATGATCATTGTAATGCATGCGCCCGCAACATTCACCGGGCAAGACGTCGTAGAAATTACCTGCCATAACAACCAATTTATCATCGAAGCCATTATTGAACTCGCCCTTCATTATGGCGCACGTCTCGCTCAGGAAGGTGAATTCACCAAGCGAGCGGTTCTTAACAATAAAGTAGATCTGCTTCAAGCCGAAGCAATTAATGAAATTATCCATGCCCAAACTCCTCGGGCGCTTAAAAAATCGCTGTCTCAATTAAAAGGCAGCTTATCCGAATGGCTCCAAACAATCGAAAAAGAACTGTTGCGTGTTCTTGCCTTCTGTGAGGCCAGCTTTGAATTCATTGACGAGGAAATCACCTTTGATGAACAAATTCGCACCGCTCTGCAATCAGTGCACGACATGATCACCAAGGTTAAAAAAACATATAGCCACCAACAACAAATCAAACAAGGCTTTCGAGTCACCTTGCTTGGCTCAGTCAATGCAGGCAAATCATCTATTTTTAATGCACTCCTTGATAAGCAACGCGCTATCGTCACGAGCAAAGCGGGAACCACTCGCGACGTTCTTGAAGATGCTCTTTATAAAGATGGCATCTATTGGACCATCATTGATACCGCAGGCTTACGCACTACGGACGATGAAATTGAGCAAGAGGGCATCAAACGATCCTTCATTGAAGCTCAGACCGCCGACGTCATTATCCTCGTGTGTGATGGAACGCGATCGTTATCTCCTGAAGAGCATGCTATCTATCAAGAGCTCATAGCTGCCTATGAGAACAAAATCATTGTGATCGAAAATAAAGCAGATCAAGGGCAATTCATAACTCGAAATCTTTCTCGAGAGCCGGCATTACGCATCTCTGCCCACCAACCAGAGACTATTACCGCGCTCGAATCACTCATCGAGAGCAAAATAGGAAGCTTATCCGCCACCATGGACGCCCCATTCTTACTCAATAAGCGCCAATTTAGCCTTCTTATGGAGCTGGAACACAATCTCGATCAGATCAGTACCATGATTGATGACACCATCCAATATGAGATCCTCTCTCATCATCTCACTAATGCCTTAGCGCATGTCAGCGAATTAACGGGCAAATCAATTAGCGAAAATGCCATGGACGCAATCTTTAAAGAATTCTGCGTCGGTAAATAATTTATATTTTTATTGCTATCTGTAATTCGACTATGCTATCGTGAAGGAGTAGGGAGTGCTCGAACACAGGGGGGAAGCATGTCGAAGAAAAAATTAATTATTTTCACGTCATCCGGCGGCGGAGGACATACTGCGGCTACACAAGCTCTTACTTCTTACTTAGAATCAACCTATGAAATTATAACAATTGATATCTTCAATGATGTCTTTAAATTGGTCATCATTCCCAAAAAATTAACCCTAACCGATGGATATAATCTACTGCTTAAAAAGAGATTTATTCTTCTCATTAATATTTGTGAACCCATATATCGCTTTGGTTTTTCTTGCCTCTTTTCATTCAATACCGGCTTGGTTAAAAAAGCCCTCATGGCGCATAAGCCCGATTGTGTTATTTCCGTCGTTCCGATAGTAAATGATGCAATTCTTGCAGCATGCCAAGAAATGGATATTTCTTTCTTTTTAATCCCAACCGATTTTGATCCAAGGCACTATCTTTATGGTATTAAAAACCCAACATATAAGAAATTCTTCCTGGCTCGCGTCATTGATGATCCAAAAATAGATAGTTATCTTTATGGTACCGGCATCCCCCGCGATCAAGTGCTTGATACAGGGTTTGTAATACGTGCCGATTTCTTTATACCTAAAGATCCCATTGCACTGAAGAAAAAATTACACATTCCTGAAAAAGTCCCCGTCATTATGATCCTGCTTGGATCGGCCGGATCGGACAATACGTATACGATTGCCCGCGAGCTCCATAAACTCAATACGCCATGTCACGTACTTTTTTGCATTGGCAGATACACAGCGATTCATGATAAAATTACGGCGCTCCCACTCCCTGACCATATAACTATTCAGGTAATTGAATTTACGCAAGATATAGCCGATCTCATGGCCGTTTCAGATATGTTTGTCACTAAACCTGGCCCCAATAGCATGAGCGAAGCTCTTCAAATGGATGTGCCCATTGTTATTGCCACATTCGGCAGAACCTTGTTGTGGGAAAAATTTAATATCGGATATGTGACTAAGCATGGCTTTGGTAAAGTTGCAGATACCGTTAATGATATCTATCGCACTATAAAAGAGCTTCTTGAATCTCCATCGAGACTCAAGATAATACGCGAGCGCATTGCAGCGCGTGAAAAAAAGGATATACACAAGACTATTCAAGAGGCGCTTGCTCATATATTGAAATGAATCAATGCTCAATTATGCCTGCAGACTCGCAGATGTTTGGGTTGGAATGTGATCGCGCAGTTTAGCAACGATATCATATGCATTTGGAGAAGCATAGCGGGCCTCATTTTCATGAATATCTTTAACCTCTACTCCCAAATGACCTTCTACTGAACGAATCATAGCCTGCACTGAACTGCCAAATTTATGGCCCTCTAATGCCGCAATTAAGGCAGGAGTCATCACCGCATACGGCAAAGGCTCCACATGGCTTACCCCCTTGCCCTGATGCTGCATATACCACATATTTGCATGATTAACTGCATGCCCATCATCATTTACCACAAGCTGTACATCATATACCTTATCAGGGCGCTGAATGATTGGCTCAAAACTCGCAAATGTTTTATAACACCTGCGTGATGCCGTCGTTAAAACATCAGACCCTTGAATAGCATCTCCCAATGAATAACAATTCATTACGCGTTTAAACATAGGATGCTCGGCATAGGGAGCCGTTTCGTGTTGCAATGGGGTGCCAAACAACACCAAATCATCAATAACGAGTCCCTTTTTAAATTCATTTTCTGCTGCAGCCAAATTAAGGGCGATGGTGCCGCCATGGCTATGAGCCACGATAATCACTCTGACTATTTCATATACATCCTGAGCCTCAACAACCTTTTTAACCAGTTCGCCATACAGCGCCTTTGCTACCGACTCACGATAACGATGACTCAGGACACCTAAGTGGCCAAAGGTATAATATTCGGTTTCATATTTAGGGAATAGTCGATCCATCAATGTGTTATAACACGCAATCGCATAGTGTGCGACATGCGTATCTTTCGGAATAGATGGCTTGTTTGCAGTATGTTCAGCATGACACGTCTTGCAGTGATGACAACCTTTATGACCATGCTTCGGAAGTTCTTTTACATCATTCTCAATGATTGCGCAGAGCTGCGCTATATGATTGTCGTCTATCTGCTTAAAGCCTTCGGCAAGCATGATTTGATCAGCATAGAATTCTGGATTAGTTCTTACTTTTTTTAATGATTTTATATAGTCAGAGTCATCCGCGATAGTATCAAAAAGAATAGTATTGAGATCTGATAAAGAAATAGTATCAAGAAATGATTTATCCGGATACAGCGATCCGTGAATAAAAACAGTGATAACTTTTGCTTCTTTTTTTACCGTGCTTACTATTTCCGGTTCCGCTTTTTGCTGCGGCTTAAAGCAAAAATAACAAATCCCGCAGACGCTGATGACCGCTGCGAGAGCTAATATCCAATGATAATATTGCCTTTTCGTGTTCATATTTCTCCCAGTATATATTTCTATTATAGAATAGAAAATATAAAGAAAAACGTCAACTCTACTTTTACAAAGCTATCATAACAGAAAAGCCCGCCGATTAAGGCGAGCTTTTTTTAATGTCTCAGTTTTTATAGATTAACCGTGGATGACGCGGAATTCGTCACGACGATTAGGAGCTTGAGCTGTGCGGTCACCAGTCAGTGGTTGGCCATTGATTATTACCGGAACTTCAGATCCGCGGGCAACAATCTTGATCTTTTCTGCAGGGACTCCTTCAGCTACAAAGCGATCGCGCGCTACTTTTGCACGCTCCTCTGAAAGAGCTAGATTGTAGGCTCCTGAACCTGCTGAACTGCATGCATGCCCTTCAACAACGATAACTTCTTGGCCTATGCCCTCTTCAAGAACTTCTTTTGCTACTTCAATGTTGTGCTTAACCAAAGGCTCTTGATCAGGTCGGATATTCTTTTTATCGAAATCAAAGTGAACTACATCAAAATCTTTGTTGTCCAAAATGTCATCAACTTCTAACCAGGCAAATTCCTCTGTCCCAAGAATATTCGCTTCCGATTCAACGTTATCGTCAAGTCTTGCAAATTCATCATTCACATCATCAAAGAGGAAGTTAGCTTCGTCATTTGCAGTTTGTATGTCTACTTGTGTAAATACTTCTCTTTTTTTAGTGTCAACTTTTTTCTTTTTGTCTTTTCCGCCGCCGCATCCTGCCAGTATCACACAGCTCAGTAGCATAAGAGGAAGATATTGACTCTTCATAAGGGTTTCCTTTCTTTTTATCTAATTTTTGGACTTAATACGCAGATTTTAGGGGAAATCTAAGATATTTTTTGCAATCTTCTACCCATTACATACAATATGCAGTATATTACATTATGATGCCTAAGCGTACCAGAAAAAATGTCTAAGGCAACATCTAGATGGGATGACGGTGAAAAAAATAATAATAAATAAAAATAGCTGGCAAACACGAATAGCAATTACGAGTAATGACGTTCTACAGAACGTTTACTTCTCTGATCATGCTACAACCAGCCTTGAACGGTCCTTTTTTAAGGGCAAAATAACCAAACTTCTTCCAGGCATTCAAACTGCCTTTGTGGATATAGGTCAAGAAAAGTCGGGATTCCTCCATATTTCAGAGGTCGATAGGGAGCTTGCCATCGAACGGATTAGCAAGACTACTCAGCTCGACGATGAACCAAGGAAGAAACCCCGCGTGCGAGTCGCACCAGATATTAGTAAAATCTTCAAAGAAGGTGAAAACGTCCTTGTTCAAGTGAACAAAGAGCCCATTTATGAAAAAGGGGCAAAACTTACCACCTGTTTTACATTACCTGGCCGATTCATTGTCTTGATGCCCAATATTCCACGCATTGGCATTTCTAAAAAAATAGAGGATCGTGACGAAAGAACGCGTCTGAGAGATTTAGTAAAAGCTGCCCTTCCTGAAGGAATGGGTGCTATTATTCGAACTACTTCAGACGGCGCTGACGCGCAGCAGATTACCAAAGACATCAAGTATCTTTTGAATACTTGGGACACTATCCAAAGCAGATATGAAAAGGCCTCCACTGCAGAATTGCTTCATGAAGACCTCGAATTATCGCTGCAAATTGTAAGAGATCATCTTGATGATGATGTTGAAGCAATTATCACGGATGATAAAGACAATCAAAATAAGATTTACAAATTTATCAAAACCACTGCTCCTGAATATGCAAATAAGGTGGTTATTTATGATGGAGTGCCCGGTATATTCGAGCATTTTAGCGTAGAAAAACAAATCGAAGATGCCCTGCATAAACGAGTAGAACTCAAGTCTGGCGGCTCTCTCATTATTGAAACAACCGAGGCAATGACCGTCATAGACGTGAATACCGGCAAGTTTATTGGTAAAGCGAATATGGAAGAAACCATATTTAAAAATAACCATGAGGCAGCTGAAGAAGTAGTGCGCCAATTGCGACTCCGTAATATTGGGGGGCTGATCGTTATAGACTTCGTCGATATGACAAGCTCTGTCAACAAGCAAAAATTGTTCAAATTTTTTGAAAAAACGCTTCGCGAGCAGGATAAGTTTCAATCTGTTGTACTCAAAATATCCGAATTTGGCATCGTACAAATGACGCGCAAACGCTCGGGTAAAACATTAGTGCAGCAACTTACTGAAACATGTTGTGCGTGCAAAGGGTATGGATTTATCAAATCATTGCAAATTGAGTCCTATGAAATGCTCCGGCAAATCAAAAAGGATCTTAAGGCAAACGCCAAGATCAAAATGCTCACTCTGCATGTGAATCCAAAAGTATTTGAATATATTACTTCCTCTGAATATAACGCCATCTTAGATCTTGAAAAAACACATAATGCAAAAATAACCATATTCTCTCAAGATTCTTATGCAACCACGCAGTACAAAATCGAAAAAAAATGAGCCCTCGATAAGCGCTCCTGAGTTCATCGAAGGCGCGCAACTCGGGATGAAATGAATAATTCAATATAAATAATGCATTATTCCGTTCGGCCGCAACTTTTTAAGGACAACTATGTCTAAAACCATCTCTGTTCTAGATAAATACCCAGATTATGAATTGAATATCGGCATGGAAATTCATGTCCAGCTGACAACTAAAAGCAAGATCTTCTGTTCGTCTGCAAATGAAATTCCAAAAGAGCCGAATACCAATATCTGCAATATCTGCACTGGGTATCCAGGAACACTTCCCGTTTTAAACAAACAGGTTGTTGAATATGCAATTCTTGCAGGACTCGCAACCAATTGCACCATTAACAAATTATCCTACTTTGATCGCAAGCATTATTTTTATCCTGATCTACCTAAAAACTATCAAATAACTCAAAATGATGTGCCTATATGCGTCCATGGGATTATTCCTATTCGCTTAGAAGATGGCACTATCAAAAATATTCGCCTCAAGCGCATTCACATGGAAGAAGATGCAGGTAAAAATATTCACGATCCGGTAACTGGCGAAAGCTTTGTTGACTTCAATCGCGCAGGAACACCGCTGCTTGAAATGGTCAGCGAGCCCGATATTAATAGTACATATGAAGCCCGCGCATATCTCAAAGCGCTCCACTCTATGGTGCAATATCTTGGTATCTGCACTGGCAACATGGAGCAAGGCGCATTCAGAGGCGACACCAATATTTCCGTGCGCAAAAAAGGCCAGAAAGAGTTAGGAGTCCGCTGCGAGCTGAAAAATATCAACTCCTTTAAATTCATATGCGACGCCATTGAATATGAGATTGAACGTCATATCACCACCATTGAAAATGGCGGAAAGCTGTATCAAGAAACGCGTCTGTGGGATAGCAAAAACCGCAAAACCGTCCTCATGCGCACCAAAGAAGGTGAAGCCGATTATCGTATCTTCCAAGATCCTGATTTACCGCTGATCGTTCTTGATGATGCATGGATTGAGCGCGTTGCCGCAATAATGCCTGAATTACCGCATCAAAAATTCGATCGTCTCATTAAAGAGAAAAATATTACTCCATATGAAGCAGAAATTTTAATCGAAGATCTTGAACTCGCGAACTACTTTGAAAAAACCCACCACGCATATCCAGGCAAAAACATTATTAACTGGGTATTGCGCGACGTAATGGGATATCTCAAAGAAGAGAAGATAACGCTTGCTGAATTCAAGGTGACGCCAGAAAAGCTCGCGACGATCATTCAAATGCTTGACTCAGACAAAATCAACAATCATGCTGCAAAGCAGGTATTTGAGGTGGTTGCACAAACCGGCAAAGATCCAGTCGAGATCGTTAAAGAGCTCGGGCTCGAGCAGGTGGGTTCTCATGACGAGATCGAAGCAATTATCAAAGAAATTATTGCTTCAAACCCTACCCAAGTAAGGCAGTACAAAGAAGATGGACAAATTAAACTGTTTGGGTATTTTGTTGGTCAGGCCATGGCTAAAACCCAGGGCAAAGGCAATCCAAAGGTCATTCAGGAATTGCTCAAGAAGCATCTATCTTAATATTTCACAGAAGGAAAATATGAAGCGAATATTGTTGTCACTCATGTTGGTTGTATGCACTACCCCCATCCTAGGCATGGAAAATCAAGATTCAGGGGATTCTTGTGACATTTTTAGAATTACAGCGTGTTATTGCTCCGTCGCCTTATGCAATATCAAACGTGACAAGGTAGACTGCATAAGCATAGACATACTATATAAAGACTGTTTCGGCTGCATAATATGCGGTGTAGGCTGTCATGGTAACTGCTGCCCCAATAGCAACCCCTATGTAGGCGTAATGAAATAAGGTCAAACCCAACCAAACAGCGATAAATCTGCCCTCAGGAAATGCCTAAAAAGCTTTCTGGGGGCTTTTCTTTTCTTTGAATTCTCGCATCTATGATTCCATTAAGGATGCCGATAAGCAAATATTTGAGATCGTAGCCGAAATGGCAAGAAATCGAGATCCATTAAAGAGGCTCAGGGCTCGAGCTGCCGGCAGGCTTTCAATGGGCTAGGATTTAGAGCTTTCCTTCCTTCCAGCCACCTTTATTCTAAATTTAAAGGCTTTTTCGTCTCGGAGAGACCCTTTTTTAACCTGGCCAAACCTGCCGGCCGGGACCTTTTGACTAATGGAAAAGAATACAATATACTTAACAGTGGAAAATATACCGTATTTTAAGCCATATTTAGGGAATTTTATGAAAAAAACATACCTTGTTTTAATCTTGACCTTGTTGTCAGGTAGAAACATATTATCTATGAATAATAATCCAGGGAATAACCAGATTCCGAATCTCCATCTATTAGGGATTGGCGGTTTCGACCAGCTAATACAGAATTTTAATCTCGCGCTTGCTAACTTGCAACAACCTAATGCGAACAATCAGATTCCACAAAACAACATGATGGATCCTTTCATGTTTGGAAATCCGCCGCAATTCCAGCACCCACCGGTAAATCAACCAATATTGCAGCCGCTACCGGGAGCCCAAGGAGCAGCGATCGCTCATTTTCCTCCAATATTGCAGCCGCTACCGGGAGCCCAAGGAGCAGCGATCGGAGCAGTGATACCTCACTTTCCTCATCCCCTCGCTGATTCTGATGATGAATTTGATGATCCAATGCCATCTACTCAAGGTAAAGACGGAATGCAAGTCCGTATTGAATTCCGATCAAAAGCCAAAAAGCATCTTGAAAAAAAGGAATTTGCAAGCGCCCGTGACACACTCAGAGCATGGCTCAAATACTGTGAAGACAACATAACGAGCCCAAGTACGTTCAGAAGTCTCACTGATCTACAGCCAATTGCCAAACAAATTATAAATAATGCCCGAATGAACGGGAAAGGGACCATGGCCACGCAATTAGAGACTCGAATAAGCAACTTACGCAAAAACTCTATTAAGAATTTGCCTGACCCAAAAAATAATAATAACAATAACAACAATAATAATAATAATAATAATAATAACTAATACTAAAAACGGAAAATTTCATGAAAAAATTATACTTTCTAACTGCGCTACTGTCTGTCACATCAGGAACTCTATTTTCAACTCAAGAAGAGGATCGCATTATAGATCCTTCTCACCCAACAACGCATGCTGGGTTCATTAATCGGCTTAATCATAAGCTTGATATTGAGCCGGATTACGCAGAAGCGCGAGAAACTCTCTATGATTGGGCCGACTTTATTTCTACCGAGCTAACCCAAATGCGCGATGTTCAGGCAGCGCAAACATATCTTCCGCACGTCATAGCATACAATGCTCGTATTCAAGATAATTCGCCACGCACTCGCTTATATCTTCATCTCAATGCTCGCGTCGGACGATTAGCAACGCAAATTGATCAAATTACTGCTGCCTCACAAAACAATAATAACTGATAGGTAAACTTAGGGGGGTTAGTAAACATAAATGCAATACCCAAATGGAGTTGCTCATGAAACAAGTATATATGCCCATTGCTATCATTTTTTCTGCTACAACTGCTCGCGCCATGGATATCAATGCGTATCCTGATTGCCATGATGAAATTGCATCATTTCAATCAAATGATAAGGATTCGCATCGTAACGGCGATGATAAAGTTAGCCACATAGATTATGCACATGAAATTATACGATGCATTGAAGACGACATTAAGAGCGAAAATATGGCTGACGCCTTGGATAATGCCAATCACCTGGTACATCTCATTAATATGCTTCATATTCCTAAAAAAGATTTTTTAGGAACCGCTCAAGACATTTTCACCAAGATAGAAAATAAAGCAAGCAAAGAAAAGCTGCCCCAATCATTTAAAGATTCACTTAAAAAAGGCAAAGAAAAGCTAAATAAACTGCTTTGACATAGCGGGCTCACCATCTATAAAAAATCAAAGGCGTGCTTTCGAGTGCGCCTTTTTGTTTCCAAACCATCTATCTCTTTCCTATCATGATTCAGAAACGGTTCACTGATCATTTGGAAAGGATCCCATGCCCACAAAGAAATACAAAAAATCACTCTTCATATTCAGACGAGATTTGCGCATCAACGACAACAATGGTCTCCACGCTGCTCTTGCTGAAAGCGATATGGTTATTATCTGCTTTATTTTCGATCCAAGGCAGGCAAGTACTTCAAATTCCTATCGGAGTACGAATGCCATTCAATTTATGATCGAATCTCTGGAAGATCTCACTCACCAGTTATCTGAAAAAAAAGGACACCTTTATTGCTTTAAGGGAAAAGCTGAGGATGTCGTTAAAAAGATTATCAAGCAAGAACACATTAATGCAGTGTTTTGCAACCGTGATTACACTCCCTTTAGCATTATGCGCGATACAGCCATGAGCGCCGCTTGCAAAGCAGCTGAGATCCCATTTATACAATCATCAGATGCGCTATTAAATGAACCCGAAGATATAAAAACAGGCAAAGATGAGCCTTATTCGATCTTTACACCATTTTATAATCATTGCTCCAAACATTTTCCAATAAAAGAACCCAATGCATTACGCATGTCCAATTTTTATACAAAACCAATCAAAAAAACAATATCACTCGAGGCTGCTCGCAAAGAATTTATCCCGCATGAAAATCCCCGAATTTATGTACATGGCGGTTCTCAGAATGGTTTAAAAATTTTGAAATCATTGCAACGTTATAAAAATTACTCCACAGAAAGAGATCTTCCCGCCCTTGAAGCAACCACTCATTTATCTGCCTATATCAAATTCGGATGCGTGTCTATCCGCGAGGTCGCTGCTGCAATAAAAAAGCATTTGGGAGTCGGACATCCTCTATTGCGTCAACTGTATTGGCGCGATTTTTATTATCATATCGCCTATAATTCGCCTTCTGTTTTTGGCCATGCTTACCACAAAAAATATGATGCTTTGTGGTGGAGCACAAGCAAAGTAAATTTTAAAAAATGGTGTGATGGAGAAACTGGATTTCCCATCGTTGATGCTGGCATGCGTCAATTAAATGAAACCGGATTCATGCATAATCGCGTCCGCATGATTGTTGCGTCATTTCTCACCAAAGATTTACACATCAGTTGGCAATGGGGTGAAAAATATTTTGCAAAACAGCTCGTTGATTATGATCCCGCTGTAAACAATGGCAACTGGCAATGGGCAGCGTCAACGGGTTGTGATGCGCAACCATACTTTCGCATCTTTAATCCCTGGACCCAGCAAAAGAAATTCGATCCTCAGTGCGAATATATAAAAAGGTGGATTCCGGAATTAGCAAATATTGAATCCAAAATTATCCACAATCGGTTCAAAAGAGTATGCCCTGAAATTCAGGGCTATCCCAAGCCAATGGTTGATCACGATATTCAAAGACAGATCACGCTTACGATATACAAAAAAGTATGACTATTCCGCGAGACTTGCATAATCGATTTGCCCGATCAGCTTATCCGGATTCAAATTTTTCTTTTCTTGTGCACCAAATTGTTTCGAAATTTTTCCATCCTCTAAGATCCAGACTTTATTGCCGATGCTTAATGCAATGTGAGGATCATGCGTAATCAGCAACGTCGTAATCGCGTGCTCCTTAATAAAGCGAGCAGCATACTGCAGTAATTTCGTTGCGCTTTGCGGATCGAGTGCCGCAGTTGGTTCATCGAGCAGTAAAATCTTAGGAATAAGTTGCGTGGACATTACAAACGCAATGAGCTGCCGCTGGCCTCCCGACAATGCGCTCATCGGCTTATCTAAAATCGATACATCCATGCCAATATTGCGCATCAAGTATTCCGCCTTGAGACGTGGCATAACCTGCATGCCATCCACCAAGCGCACGGAGCGACGACTATAATATGCCATCGCTAAATTTTGCTGAACCGTTAATGATCCGACCGAATTGAGTTGCGTGTTTTGGAATATACGCGTAATCAGCCCCGCACGCTCCTGTTCATTGAGCGCAGTAATATCGTTGTTATCGAGCACTATCGTGCCACTTGCAGGCTTTACTTTTCCCGCAATCGTATCAAAGAAGGTACTTTTACCCTGGCCATTTGCGCCCACGATAACGATGAAATCCCCTGGCTCTATCTCGCATGAAAGATCACGCAAAACATGGTTATTGCCAAACCACACATTTATCTTGTTCAGTTTTAACATACAAACACCCTATTTTTCATGAAGCCATTGCTTGATCACAATTAATAATACAATAAGAAGCGCCGTAATTAATTTGTTCCAATCCTGGTTGAGCTGAAGCTCAAAGGTAAGCGCAATAATCGCTTGATAGGCGATTGAACCGATTAAGAGCGAAACGCCAAAATGAGGGCTCAGCGTTTGCGCCAATATCATGCCCGCGAGACCGATAATCAAAACCCCTACGCTTGCCCAAATTGAAAAATAACCGGTATATTGCACAAATAATGCGCCACCCATTGCGGCAAACATATTAGAAAGCGCAAGACCCAGAATAATATAAAGATCAACATTTTTACCAATATTGGTCAGCATCTGCGGCGTATCGCCAGCAGCGCGCAATAAAAAACCAACTTCTGTTTTTAAAAACCAGGAAATAAGAGAAAAGAGAATCGTGCAAGTGAGAAGCAACAATAGTAATGATTGATAGGGGGCAAGAAATGCCGGCATCGCACTAAATATGGTTTGTTTTCCGCTGAGCGTCATGTTTGAGCCCGCTGTTTTTAACGTAATTGAAAATAGGCCTGTTGTGACCACAATCCCGCTAATAAGATTGTTCAATTTTAATTTTGTGTTGAGCAGCCCCGTCGCAACCCCTGATAACGCACCGACAAATGCTGATCCGCAGAGCGCCAGCCAAGGGTTCAGATTCCAGCTGATCAAAAGCGCAGTGAGTGCACCGCCAAGACCAAACGCTCCCTCAACTGCCAAGTTATCAAAATTAATAAGACGCGAAGCCAAATAGACCGCCGCAACAACGATCCCAAAGATTAATCCCCGCTCGATAATCCCTTGTGCGATATGCATTAACTCAATCATTTACTGACCTTTACGAAACTAATTCAACGCGATCTTTGAGTGCCGCTGGAATCGATAAGCCCAACGCATCTAACGTATTTTTATTTATAAATATTTGTCCGCCCTGTATTTGCTCAATAGGAAGTTCAGATGGATGCTTTCCTTGTACCAAGACTTCAAGCGCAATGTCTGCAGTTTGCTTTCCACCCGCTTTATAATCAACTCCTCGTGAAGCCAGCGGGCCTTCTTTAATGAGCATATTATCACTCACAATGAGAGGCTTTTTATATTTAAGCGCAATCGCTGCAATGGAAGCAATAGCTGAACCAACCATGTTGTCGGTAGGCGTCATAATAACGTCAACTTTGCTGCACGCAGATTCCACCATTGCTTGAATGTCCGCTTCACTGCTCATGGCAAAATCCATCGCAATCAGTCCTCGCGCCTTGAGTTCATTGTGCATCTCTTTTACCAAAACCATAGAGTTCACTTCGCCCGAAGTATATAAAAGGCCAACCTTTTTCGCGTCAGGTAACAACTCCTGCAACATCTGAATCCCTGCCTTCACGTCTATCATATCCTTGGTGCCGCACACATTCGTTTTTGGATGAATCAATCCAATTGACGCGGGATCGCTCACTGCCGCTATGAATATCGGACGCTCCTTTTCAATTGCTGCCATCGCCTGAGCGGCTGGCGTTGCGATCACAAAAAAACCATTGAACTGCTTTTTGGCATGAAACTGCTGCGCTATGGTATGCACATTGACAATCGAGCCTTCCGCATTTTGAATAACAAAGGCGATATCGTCGCCCATTTTACTTTTAATCTCTTCAATAAATCCCTCACGCGTTGCATCAAGCGCTGGATGAGATGCTGTCTGCAAAATACCAATGGTGTAGGTAGCCGCTATTGCCGGCGCTTGCGACTTTTTAAGGATAACAAAGCCGAAAACTCCAACCGCCAACAACACAATGAGTAACGCTACTTTTTTCATAAAAACCTTCTCTTTAAACAAAATGCCTCAGTTTTTACGCTGAGGCTACCGCAATCTTTGTATATTTTTACCCTACATCCCCGGTATACTGCGACCCTCTATACACACATCATAAAATAATAATACATGTAAGACAAAGCACAGATATAACCGTTCGCCATGGTTAAAACGATGTCCGAGACATCCATTAATGAGCTGTGCAGGTTATTCTTATTAATCTTCATATAATCCATAGTAATATATCTATTACAAATAGCAAGGATGCCCTCCGCGCCCCAAAAACCCCCCTTCAAAAACTTGTAGTTTGAACCTGTGAAGAAGTAGTTTATAGCAAAAATTATTACTTTTTTATGGAGCTTTTCATGCATTTGTGTATACTAAATCATGTATTTCTGCATACTAAATATCGTCTATGTACGCACAAATAGCCCCTACTCGACAGGCTCCGCGCTAGGGCGTTCGGTACCAGCCTGTAACCAAAAATATGAATAATCAAGGTAAGGAATGTTTTATATGAAATTTATGCGTTATGCTGTTATCGCAATCTCCTTTATGAGCGGAATAAACCTCCATGCGATGAACAATAATCAACCCCAGCGCTCATCAAGCCCAACTAATCTGACTGATTTATTTTTAGCGCTTGCATTGAACGAATCGCGCCCAAATGAAACGGGCAATAATAATCGCAACAATAATACTATTGCTACCAATAATAATATTGCTACCAATAATACTACTAATAATAATCGCAATAATAATACAATGGCTGGACACAGGCATTGCGCGAATGATGACGACGACAGTGATGATGACGATGACAATGATAATTATTATGGCTCTAAAAATAATAAGCGTTTAAAACGCCAATAACTAGGCTCTGTTTCGTAGGATCTTCTGCCTTTTGTCTTTCGTGTCTTTGTTTGCCAGAACTCGTTCCGGAAGATATTGCATACCCTTCTTTATCGGCGCCATTAACGGCGGCTACCGCTACTAACCCTCCTTCAGCCGCCTATCCATTCCAAAAAATATCCTAACCCATCGGTTGATTTGCCTACTTTGGGCATAAATGTCGAATCTTGCGCTCCTATGAGCGTGTCTTTTTTGCCCAATAATTCTTCAAGCAAAGTTGCATTTAGATTTCAGAACTCAAGGCGCAAATAACGCAGAACGCAGTCGCCAGCCGCGCCCCGCATAGCTCGAAGAGCGACGCATGGGATTATTCTGTTCGCTTACATCCACCCAGGCTTCGCCGGGCGGGCGCATGAAGGTCGAAGGCGGAGATGCGAACAGCAAAACTGTTACCGTTGAGCAATCTTTTAACTTTGGTAAGTATTCTGCACAAATTTCTTATCGCACACGCTTCTCAATCGCCTACGCTTCTGCCTCACAAAAATAGCAAATTTTCTTCCGGCATAGACAAAAAAATGCGCTGAGTAAAATCTCGGCGCATTTTTGTTCATGCATTGCGTCATACCGCAAAAAACCGTTATAATAATGCATACTATGCGTGTATAATGAAGCGCTCAACGGGTTAAAATCCGCTGTATCGTACTGAATTAATTTGACCCAGTCTTCGCTAATACTTCGAAGGTGATCCTCAGGAAGTGTTTTGCTTCCCGCTTCGTTGCTTTGCAAGCCGTGCATCTCGCCTCCATCCATCCAGGCTTCGCGTAAAGCTTCGCCGGGCGGGCGCGCTAACATGTTCTTCGTAGCTCGAAGAGCGTAGTAGAAAGCATGTGGTTTTTCGCGAAATAGAATAAATATCAAAACAATAAGCTTTCATCATATTTTTAAGAGAAAATAGAGAAAATAATGAACAAAATACAGTACATCATAATTACAATATTTATATGCACAGGCAATTCAATGTTGCCTATGGACTCGGAAGAAACAGCAGTAAATATTACAGCTCCCACCAGCAATGCAGGAGCTTCATCATCAATATCAACCGGCTCTATGAAATCGCTAAAGTCCGCCCTCAAAGGGGCCTCTCTTGAGAAAAGAGAAAAGAAAAAATTACAATATTCGCCGGAAACAAAAGATTTTGATATGAGCACCCGAAAAGAAATTCCATACCCCTCCAGGGAAGAACAGGCTTTGATCAAGAAAGAGCATGAGACCATCGTAAAAGAGCAAATCGAATTCAAAAAGCAAGAAGAAGAAAAACTTACAGAAAATGAGGTTTACGATAGACTCATCCATTATGCACAAACAACGCTCCCCGAGGCAGAAGAAATCGTCCAATCGTGCGTACAAGATCTTCTTGAAATGTGGAAAATCTTTTCCTCCGCGCCTACTTCCGTTGAAGACGCGCAAGCAAGCATGATTCGCTTGCAACTCCATAAACAGCATTATCAAAACAATACGGCGTTTCAGTGTGGCGAACCAATACTCTACGGATATGCCAGTCTGCTCCGGAAATATAAAGATGATGCAAATTACTCACTACGCCCTGAGTCTAATAATATTTATGTGGAAAAACTTGATGAGCTGTTATCTTCTGATTTAAAGAAAAAAATTCCACAACAAGCCGCCACAGAATATGTAAAAGCAAAAGAAGATTATCTCAATCGCCTTTTTGGCAGCATTTCATCCAATATAACCGCCCTAAATCAATACAATCTTGCAATAAATAAAGGAATGCAATTTCTTATTGAATCCGAAAAAATATTACGCTCATTTACTGCAAAGGTACAACAATACCCCATGTTTAAATTCGATAAATCTGATTATGCGTTCTACGAAAAACTCAAATCCAATGTCGAGAAAAACATGATTATTAATCGCATCATGCCATATGCGCGAGTCTTTAATGTAGATCGATTAACAGTCGAAAGTTTTTTAATAGATCAAGATAAAATTTGATCTCATGGAAAGAATTGAGCTTATAATTACGCGCGTATCGAAAAAAGTTCATCTCTATGCTCAATCAATTGTTCCTGCTCGAGTTCTTGAATAATGGTCGTCACGCGTGCATCATTCTTGCAAATGACGATCAATTCTGACTCAGTAAGCGACGGGCGCTCAAGAAGCGCACGAATGATTGCACCTCTAATTTGGCGATCAGAGCCTTCAAATTTTGATTGTACTACGTGATGCTTACTGCGGCGACTCGGGTTTGGAAACATCTTCTTCAAATGCACCCCATAATCCATGAGCGCATAATACCATTCGCGCGGATTATCTCGATCAATCGTTTGCGCTACAAGCGGGAGAATAAGATCGTCATGAACCAATTCCTGATCCTTAAAAAAGGAATGTATGAACACGGTGCGAATATTGGTTTCGATAAAAATAGTCGGTCTATTGAATGCGAATGCACTAATTGAGCCGGCCGTATTCTTTCCAATGCCCGGAAACGTGACGAGCAATTCTGGATCATCAGGCAGATTTCCAGCGTATTCTTGCACCACACGCTGAGCGGTTTGATGTAGAAATTTTCCACGGCGATTGTAACCCAGCCCCTGCCACATGCCGAGCACGTCGCGCAACGATGCCTGCGCGAGCGATTCGAAATTAGGAAACTCGGCAATAAATGCCTGATATTTGGGCTCAACGCGATACGTTTGCGTCTGCTGAAGCATGATTTCCGATACTAAAACATAGTATGGATTATCTACATTGCGCCACTCAAATATTCTTCCCTCATTTTTATAGAAGGCCCAAATAAAATCCCGAAATGATAATAATTTTTGATTGGTGATATTCATATAAATTTTAATAATCCGAAGCCCGATTGCCCTGAGCGACAGTGAAGGGAGATTCCCTTCGCACATCTCTCCAAAAAAATACGGACAGTTTTTTACGCCGTCCGTATTTTAGAAATTAATCACTCGCCCCAAATTATAACTCTGGAACGTAAGCGAGTTACTTCTTCTTTTTGTTTTTGTCGTCTTTTTTAGCCGCTGGCTTAGCTGCTGGCTTTTTTTTCTTATCTGCCATGGGAATACTCCTTAATGGGGATTAATAATCAAAGATATGTTATTTCTTCTTTTTGTTTTTGTCGTCTTTTTTAGCTGCTGGTTTAGCTGCTGGTTTTTTCTTCTTATCTGCCATGGGAATACTCCTTATAAGGATTATTAATTTTTTCACGAACTAGAATAAATGCGCTCCTTTTTCGAGCGCGTCTTTACAAGAATGTCCACACTCTTATAAAAGATGCCTCCTCTACTCAAAAACCGTTAATTCTCTACACAAGTCTTTTCAAAGTTGATTGTTTGGTGTCAATAATATAATTATTGTAAGTGATTTTTTTGTGATAACAATAGAATTGTATTGAAAATGAAAAAATTTACTTAAATTCATATAAAAAGTCGCCAAAACAAGGGATAATCCTTAAAAAAGGAACTGAATGAAAACATCAAAAATCGCAATTATTGGCGCAGGCGCTGTTGGAGCAACTACCGCCTATGCAATTTTAATGAGAAATATAGCCGCAGAAATAGTCTTGATTGATATCAATACCATCCGATGCGCAGGAGAGGTTCTTGATTTATCCGACGCCCTCGCATTCTATAGCTCATCTGATATTCGCAATGGAACCATTGCCGACACGAAAGATGCTGACATTATAGTTATCGCAGCGGGTGTTGCGCAGAAACCTGATCAACCGCGTACCGAACTGATAGAAAAAAATAAAGAGATAATTACCTCTGTGATGAAATCAATATCACCACTTAATCCCGACACTATCGTTATTATGGTCACCAACCCCGTTGATATCATGACCCTGCTCGCACAAACACTTTCAAATATCCCTCATAATCAAATATTTGGATCCGGGACGATGCTAGACTCACAAAGAGTAAATATTATGTTATCAAAGAAATTATTCGTTTCTGAGCGATCCATCACCACTTATATCCTTGGCGAGCACGGAGATACGCAATTTCCAGCCTGGTCAAGCGCATATGTTGGGTGCACTCCCCTTCTTGAGTACCCTGGCGTCACTAAAAATGAGCTCGACGCGATAGCAGAATCAGTTCGAAATAAAGCGTATGAAATTATAAAATGCAAGGGCGCCACATTCTTTGGAATCGCTGCATGCGTGGCTGCACTGTGTGAATATGTTCTTTTTGATAAACATATGATCGTGCCAGTCTCCACGTACATAGATGAATTTAAACTCTGTATGAGCATGCCTGTAGTTCTGGGGCGAAGAGGCATTGAGCGGCGCATTGCAATTCGATTGAATGATGAGGAAGGAAAGTTATTAGAGAAATCGGCAGACGCATTAAAGTCGTTAATTATGTAACGAATCTTTATCCCGTGTCGCGTACAGCAAGATTAAAGCTTCCGCGACCGCTCTAATCTCTTCTTTTTCGATCAATAATTGGCGCTCTTTTTCAATCAACTCAAAGTTTACGTTCGCTTCAAATTTAGGATCTATCCGCGAAAGAGGCGCCAGCTGTATACGACCTGCCGAATCATCCCCAGAATCATCATCAATCCTCATGGGGAGGGGCAGAGGTAAAACTTTTTCATCCTGCTTTTTGCTTTCTTCAATGAGTACTTTTTTTACCAACTCCTTACCACACGCATCTGCGAATTTAACAGATTTCTTGATTGGTTTTTCTACCTTGAGAGGATCATTCTTTTTGTTTCTTCCGGTAATTGATAATGAAGGGGATATTAAGATGCTTGCTATAATCATATATCTCATCATTACGGTTCCTCCGTTCAACTATTTTTCATATTTTACTTTCTTGATTCTCACGACGCATTGCATACAATTTCTGTAATTCATCTTCGATCTGATCGTTTTCATCGGCCAATGCAACTCTATTGTCATTGGTGAGTCCTGAAAAGAGCTCGTTTTGTCGAGCCTGCAAGGCAGTAATTTGCTCTTCCAAACTTTTTTCTTCTCGCGAATGATTTTTATCTTGATCGATAAGTTTCATTTTTTTTGGACTGTTCCCGACATTTGAATTTTTAACGACTGCGGCATTAAAAATTTCTTCAAAAGTGAGCTTATCAGTCCCACTATTATTTGAATTTGACTCTACGATTTTTTGAGTTGGTTGATCATCATCGACCTTCTCTTCAGGAGCAATGCGCCGCAAGCATTTCTTCATTGATCTCGGCTTTTGAGGCTCACTCTCATCATCCTGTATTGTATTCACAATCGACTGATTAAGGGTGGTGCCATGCGGTTTAATAGAGGCGCTGCCCGGCATCGCCGACATTAATGCTAGACGTTCATCAGTAATAGCATCTGATTCTGCTTTTGCCGTGGGATTATTATACCAATCTTGATTGCGATATTTCGCATTAAATACATTCCTTTTTCTTGTATTTTCATCTAATTTTTCTTGAAGTTTATCCTGTGAGCTATTCAAGTATTCATGCATTTTCGCACATTTAGACATGTCCATCGCCGATAAACCTGAGCTCACTATTAAGCCCAACATGAGTCCATATTTAATCATGGATTTTCCTCCTGCTTCATTCTTCAATTGCCATCCATTGCGCAATCAGCCTGCCAATATCCTTGTCTTTTTTACACGACTCTTCCAACAATATAGCTTTCTTATCCAAATCTATAGTTTGATCGCGTTGTTCTGTAAATGCGATAGTTTCATCTATCGTAACTATTATTTTCGATAATAACTCACTACGTTTTATATCATTGTCGCTAACTGCAAAACACAACCCTGCGCTCGCTATTAAACAAGCAATTAATCGATACTTGATCATCGCGGAACCCTTTCTATTAAGCGATTTATCGATTGTTAAATGTTTTTTTCTCTATGTTATCGACGCGTCCAATACGGAATGTAGTTAACGGTGCTTTCGCCAACAGAGTCCGCACCGCTGCTTTCATTTCATCGAGCGTAACCGTTTTCAATCGTTCATTACGTTTATCAAAATAGTCGTAATCAAAACCATACTTTTCTAAAAATAAGAACGCATTCGCAATGCTATAATTAGATTCAAAATTGCTGATTAATGATGCAATAATGGCATTGCGCGCTTCATCAAGCTCTGCTGGCTGAATAGTATCCAACACCGAATCCAGCGTATCTTTAATCGCTTTTTCCGCTTCAGCTAATCGATCAAGAGAAACCATAGTCGTGATTTGAACCATGCCGGGTTGTTCGTTGGCGCCTGCAACTACACTGCCACCGATTGAATAAAAGAGGCCAGATTGTTCACGCAATTGAAATAAGCGTGAGTGCATAGACATTAAAGATCGACCACTAAAAATCTGATCAAAAATGACGCATTTATCATAATCTGGATTTTTACGATCAATCGAAGGAGCCGCAAAGGTAAGTACTACTTGATCACGGTTGATTGGATAATTACATTCTGTTGTTGTACATGGTTGCAACGCTGGAAATTTTATTTCTTCGATCGGATCACCATGCCATTTGCCAAGCGTGCGTTTAAATACATCTTTCAGATTATATTTCTTGATATCTCCAACTACCGCAATATGTGCTCCATCGGGACGAATATATTTTTTGTAGAATGCCACGAGATCTTCGCGCGTAACACCTTCGATTGATTCTTTAGTTCCAAGACCATTCTTTGCATAAGGGTGACCCTTATAAATATGTTCGCGCACAATTTGACGCGAGAAGAGCTTTGGCTCATCCCAAAAACTTTTAAGATCCGCAAGTAATTGCGTTCTTACCTTTTCGATGGCGCTCTTTTCAAACGTTGCATTATCAAGAATCTCATGAAGAATTTCCAAACCTTTTTCAAGATCTTCGCTCAACATAGTCATGAGCAAGCCGCCTGGATATGCAGCAAAAGACATGCCGCGCGATTCCAATTCTTCTGCTAATTGAGCGCCAGTGTATTTTTTGGTGCCTTCAGAAAGCATCCGTGTCACAAAGCCATAAAGACCTTGTTTATCTTCTGGATCATAATAATCAGCAGCTTTTAAATCGATTACGATATTAATTTTCGGCGTAGTATCGGTGTAATGATAAAGCACTTTAGCGCCATTATTCATCGTAAATGTTTCTGGCTTTGGATAGTTGAAGCTCTCTTGTTCGGCAACCACGAGCTTTCGCGCATACATAGGCTCTTCTACAGGAGAAGTGCGAGCGCGCGCAGCG
>Ga0181527_1001017_pt1 | contig 30272 bp, 24 predicted proteins | sample PEATcosm2014_Bin_30_FD_119762 | JGI IMG/M metagenome (GOLD analysis project Ga0181527, IMG submission 119762) | Peatland microbial communities from MTU Mesocosm Facility, Houghton, MI, USA - PEATcosm2014_Bin06_60_metaG | ecosystem: Environmental > Terrestrial > Soil > Wetlands > Peat | place...
ATACTCTGCGCCCCAGAAACAAAACACCATGTCGTCCATGTCTCCGCCATTGAGCTTGCCGAGTATCTCGCCAGCATCAGCGCCGAAGAACACACGCCCCTGTCCCTTGAAGTGCATCAGTTCCGGGAGATGGATGTTGCACACTTCGACTATTTCGGCGGAATTTGTGTTTGGAGAGCGCCCAACGCCAACCGGCCCTTCGGGAGCATCCGGCGCGCAGATACTTCGCAAGCCGTCCCGTATGCCGTTGATGGTGTCCTTCGATAAGTCAGGCAGGCCATCAGGGCCGTCTACCAGCGGATTGGGAAATGCGTATCCTCTGAAACCATTGGGCAAAAGGATGCGCCCGCGCGCAATATCTACGGACTCCTCCGTTGCATGGTTGAACATACGCCGCATCAATGCCGGCATGGTTTTGCTCTGATGATCCAAGTGAATGGCTCGGATTAACGGCCAGACCGGCTTATCCGTATCGGCAGCCGAATCAACCGCCTTCACTGTTGCAGCAAAATCAGAAATGATCGCGTCCTCATCGTCGCCCGAGTACAACTCAGCTAACTCGCCCATGCGATTCAATCCGGCCTTAACGGCCAAGTGTTCCTCATACAGACCGCTGTTGGTCATGGTTTGCAGATCCATTTTGAATGGATGCAATCCCGTGTGGGAGAGCACGCCGAAGTACACGCTGTGATCCTTGCCGGTGAAGACGACTTCCTTCTTCGAGTCGAAGACGACGAGGTCGTACATCCAGACTTGAGGATTGTCGTGGGCGATGCCTTTGCCCTGGCCCCACGGTCCACCGAAGGTGGCCGTGGTCCCGTCGAAGCCGGGGATGCGGCAGATGCACGAGCCTTCCTTAAGCGCGCCCTGGCGCTCATCGAGTTGGTTCATATCAAAATCAAGAACGCTCAAGAGGCGCCCATCTTCCATCTGCACCGCATACTGCATTCCCAGCGGAGACTTTGCCCTGTCAATGACCCGGCCTTTCAACATCACGGAATGCGCGGAGAAGAATCGGCGCACACGCTTGGCCGCCTTGGGATCGCTGGAGATGTAAATCCCCAGATCGTCCGGGCCGTGGATACTGCTCTTCGCATCAACGAAGAGCATGAATCCCGTGTCCGCCGCGTGACCGTAAACGCAGCGAAAGCGTTTGCCGTTGTCGGTCCAACCGCGAGAGAGATGCTCGACCAGTCTGCGCGTCTCCTCGCGTGCGGCCTTGCTTCCACCCTCAAAGGTAACGATGCCATACTCGACACCACCGGGCATGCGATCGTCGAGGATCTGACGGGTCTCATGCGCCATAAAGTTACGGCGCTGGTTATACGGTCGTGATGTGTCCCGATAAGGCCGGCGAATCACCGGATTCAATTTGCCATTGATGTCCAGGCGTCCATCGAAGACGATATGGAACGCCATGTGACTGGGAACATTCCATCCCCGTAGCTCATCGTTCTGGTTGGTGCTCAGAGCGTCTGCATTGACGCTCAACAAATTCATGTCGATAGACATGGGAATCTCCTTCCCCCTCCACGGGGTCGGTTGGGTACGAATGAGTTGTGCTGGATATTGTGTGCAGAACCATGCAGCACGGGCTTCCTGTTGCCAGTCAGTTCCTGTGCCTAGGTTGAACTGCGAGTGGTCTTAGATGGAGGCAGGCGTCGCGGCCGTCTTCTTGGCGAAGAGGCCGGTGAACCCAGTCCACATGTGCTTAGCAACCGGGATGGCGCAGATCTGCACAGTACCGGCTGCGTAAGCAGTCTTGTCGGTTGCAAACTGAGTTGCATCCGCAATCTTGTGAATACCCTTGGAGACACGGTCACCAATGGCATGGATAGCGATGGAGCTGAATGCTCCATTGACCATCAGGTTGAGGACAGCGATCTGTTCTGGTGTGAGCTGTTTCTTCGTGGTCATTTCATTCTCCTTGAATGGCAGCCAGTTGTAATTAGCCCCCGGTGGGCTCAAACCGAATGAGCCTTTGACCAAGTGCTACTAACTACCTGGTCTCTTCATTGCCGAAGCATTTTCAGCCTCGCGCGGAGCGCACTCTGCCCGTCCAGCGGCGGAGAAGCCTCTGACCTGTTATCCATGCGCGTTTGCCTTGATTGATTTCTCGGAGGGGATTTGCAGTTCTTTGGCATTGCAATAGGGAATCGAATTCCAGCTTTCTGCGCGAATCCTAGATTCGATTCACAACACGCAGAAAAGGCCCTCGCGTGAGGGCCTTTGTGCGCACCATGACAATGTATGTTGGCTCGTCTGTTGCTAGACTCCTGTCGAGTAGATACACGAAGGGTACAGAGCAGAGCATCTTTTGGGTGACTGCAATCAGTAAGGAGGTCTGCTTGAGTTCTATTCCTTGCTGGTTTCCCTGAGTTCGTTAGAGGAGCATTCTCTACTCCGCCAGTTGGTCGTCAATCTCCAAGGACTATCCGGCTGCCGTCGATTCAGGCTGCAACCACCGTATTCTCTGGTGGCGCTCCAGGCGCGGGTGCTGCCCGCTTGCCTCTTCAACCAGGCCGCTTACCGAGCGGCCTCATGTGTGCCTTCGTGATCGCTTGCGCTACTCACACACTGCTTGACTTGGCGCGCTGTCTAATCAGCGCCCTCTACGCTTCGTGGCTGTATTTGACGATCACGTTCGTAGAAGCCGACAACCAGTCCGTCTGTTCGGCGCGCTGGTGCCGCGGGGCGTCTCGGTGCTGTTTTACTCGGTTCGGATGGCGCCGGACCAATATGAGCCTCACTCCAGGCTCAGGGCGAACAGGCTGATGCCAACCCTTGCTGCGATGCTCAGGACTATCGAGACGCTATTCCCTGCTCATCGTTTACTGCTGGCGTCCTGTCTGCCATGTGGGCCGCGTACCGCGAACTGCATTGGGAAACGCCGTCTTACTTCTCTCGATCTTGCTACAGAGCGCGCGACTATCAAAGGCTCCCGTCCACACTCAGCGCGCGGTCTTGTAGCACGGGCATCAATCTAATCCAACAATGCAGCCCAGCAGGAGATGTCGAGGAACTGTGCGGCGTGTGCTTCTGCCAACTTGTTGCATCGCGCTTTATCCGGGTGGAAAAAGGTGCCAGTGATGTACTGGCGATGAATCCGATGCTTATTAGCGATCAGATCAAGTTTCTGCCACAGGTCGCAATCGGGGAGGCGGTAGGGCAAACGCTTCCACATCTGCGCATACCTAGCGAGTCGGCACTCGTCGGGCCGGAATGGAATACCGTTGAGGAGATATTCATTGTCGCTGTTCAGAAAGACTTGGCAGCGCTCCCGAAGGGCCTTGAGGCCCTCTATGACGGCATTGAGTTCCATCTGACCTCTGGTGGTCTGCGGAGATCCGCCAGTGCGCTCCATTGAGTGCTCGTCCATCCGGAGGACGAAGGCCCAGCCGCCTGGACCGGCATCGCCAGTACAGGTACCTGCGATGGTGAGGTTGACTGTCTTCATTGTGTCTCCACTAACTCATGATTGCTCGTTGAGGAACTCCACCTCGTCGTGAGGGCCAAGGTGCATCCACCAGTAGTCCTTCGGGTGATCCCGGTCGTACCGTCGCTGCATCCGTTCCCAAGCCTCGGCAGCCTTCTCGGTCTCAGCCCATCTTATCGAGGCGCGCCGGAGCAGATTCTGGAACCTGTACTCTGCCTTCCTGAGGTAATCACGCACCTGCGGAGTAACTGCCCGCGTCGCCATAAGAAGCGCGCGGCCGGTGTTAATGATCCCGTCCAGAATGCGCTGGTAGCGCCGGAGAGCGAAGTCCACCACAATCACGGCCAGCTTGTGTTCTATGGCGATGGCCCACCGGCCAGCGCCACTGAAGTGCATTGACCAGATCTGGGCCACTTTCTGTTCAGGGAGCTGGTCGGCCTGAGACCCTACATTGGTGAGGTACTGCTCCGGCCGCAAGCACTTGCAGCTCTTCGTGTGGCCGCTCAGGATGTCGCGCAAACGGCACTCGGTGTGGGTGCCGCACCGAGTGCATGTCGTAGCCGCATAGGGCTCGTTGTGGGCACGGCGGAAGATGCGATCGATCACCAGGAAGTGGTGGACGGTCCCGATAAGATAGTCATAGCGCTTACGCGGCCGTCCGCCCTTGCTGGTCCGGCCGGCGGTGGCTACTGCTGCCCCGTTCTGCATAGATTGTTCCTCTGTAACGGACTCTATACGGCCACCGCCGTCGACCAAAGGCACGAATGCCTGGGCGTGAGCGGGCTCCAAGCCCGCGTCAGCCCGTGCTGGATGGAGTCCGTTGATGTTGAAGTTTCTGTTCATACTCAACTTCCTCGCAAGAGGAGAACGATCCAATCAGCCCCACCTCGGCTGGACCGCACTTGCCTTTCCGGTAGCGGGTCGGCCCCAAAGGGCCGTCCCGCGTAGATTCTTTAAGAAAACTACAACTACAACGTCGCGCTGAAACCTTGGCGCTGGAATTGTTTGGTTGCTACTGACCCGTTGCCAGCAGGCGGCCATATCCGCGGCTGCTTTGAGAATCAGATGTAGTCCCGCCGTACAGAAGCCCCACCCGGCCTTACCCTTACCGCCAGCGAAAAAGGGGAGTCAGCCACTCTTCGGTGAGGTGGCTCTGTACCTATCTAGTATGTCCCGACAAAGCTAAACTGATCAGTAGCCGTGTTTCATGCGGGTTTCAGCGCATTTGGTTGCGCGAATTGCACATGATTTCCACAGGGCTCTTCAGCCTTCAGTTCGCGATCCTCTGCCCCTTCCCACCATTTCACCCTGGACGAGATAACCCCTTCACGGGTGCATTTAACCCAGCCCGCCTCTTCCACACGAATGACCCAGTTGTCCTGTGCCCATCCGAGGTCATCCATCTAAACAGGCACCGGAGCCGACGGATAGGGTCATCGCGTCAACAGCCTCCAGTTCGGCTATCAGCTGGTCAAGCTTGGCCATGCGCTCCTGCAGCGCTTCGCTATCGGATTGAGCAATAATTCGCTGTACCTGCAGCTCGATCAGAACGGCGCCCTTGCCCCTCAACTCGGCAACTATGTTCACTGCCTCGTGTAGTTCGCTCATGCGCCCTTCCGTTCCGGAAAGGCCACTTCCCGATTGCGCAGCCACGCAGCAGTCGTTGCAGGGTCGAGGCGGATCGAGCTCGCCACTCTGTAGTGTGGAATCTCGCCCCGCTTCGCGAGGTCGTAAATCGTCCTTTTTCCCAAGCCAAGCAGATCTGCGAGCTCAGGTGCAGTCAGGGCGTGGGGCCACCGCTCAATTCTTGTCGCCAGGTCGCCGATCTCAAAAGGCGCACTGATCCCTTGGTTCTTACGCATGTTTCTTCCTTGGATTGGAATGATGTTGCTTTGGTTTAGGATCACTGATGCGACCGCAGAGTGACGGCGTGGACTCCGCCAACTCATTCGTGTGCGAAATCCCTCTTACCTGGTGGTTCCGGATTAAGGGCTTCACAGTATTGGACCGGTCGCGCACTGGTGCGACAGTTGTCACATTGTGCGCCGGCTTGGTTTGTTTACCATGTCATCGATCCGCTGTGGAGAGCGCCGACCTGGACCGCCGGTCTGGGTGGCTGCACTGCACTCGAGCAGTCAGGGTCTTCCGGCAATCTCGCAATAAAGAGGTTGCAATTGGAAACAAAACACTCAACCCGTCGCCGCTGCGTTTCGAGCGGTTCAACTACAACACCGACAACCGATGTTCCGAATGAATCGGATGTGATGACCTTGATGGATGCGGCAACATTCTTGAAATGCTGCCCAACAACCATCAAGCGTCGGGCGAAGATTCTTCACATCCCGCATAAGCGGCTGGGCTCGCTTTGGCGCTTCTACAGGCCGGACCTTGAAGCTTGGATGAGGCAGTACGCTGCCTGAATCGGCACCGGCACAACCAGGGTGATCTGGCCCCCCCCATCGCCTTTTCAATGAGCGTAATGCTTCACTTCTTGGGCAGCAGGCTCTCGGGTAATCACCGCTCGCAAGCCCGTCAAAACAACTGGCGGGCTACGAGGCTATTGCTCTCCCGGAGTTCCGGCGTAAGGGTGTGCCCATACACGTCCATTGTTGTGGCAATGTCGCTGTGCCTCATGAGATCTCTCATGTGCGCCGGGTTGATCTTTGCCGCGGCCATCCACGACTTGTAGCTGTGCCTGATCGAGTGCCAGCCGAACCCTTTGATCCCCGCCTGCAGGGCTGCCGGCCGGAGGTAGCGGGTTCGGATGGTGTCGGCGCTATAGGGCCTACCCGTGCGCGGGCTGGCGAACACGTAAGAGTCTTTGTTCTGCTGGCGTTCCTGCCATTCCCGCAACGCTGCCAGTAATGCCGGGAAGATCGGCAGTTCGGATTCCGATGCGTCCGTCTTCGGGCTGTCTTGCAGCTGGCTGTGTGTGTAGACCTGCGCGATCCCAAGCGTCGCAGCTTCCCAGTTGATATCCGCCCACCTCAGCGCCAGCGCCTCGCTCACCCGGAGACCAAGGCAGCCACAAACCAGCACCATCAGATTGTATGGTTCGGGAAGCGCCCGGACGATCGCCCGGAATTGTTCCGGGCTGATAATCACGACTCGTTTGAGACGCTTTGAACCCTTCTTCACTTTGACAAGGTCCATCGGATTGCGCCCGAGGGGGATCCACTTCCACAGCATCGCCAGGTCGAAGAGGCGCTTCATCATGTTCCGCGCTCTCACCTTCGAGGCCTGTCCAAACGTGAGGGCTGTCAGCCACTCGTCAACGGCATAGGCATCGACGTCGGCGATCCGGCGGTCCTCCCACTGTGGAAGAATGTGCAGCTTGGCCATGCTCGCGTTGGTTCCCTGCGTAGACAGCTTTAGTTTAGGCAGTTCCTCATTCAGGTACTTGGTGACCAGATCCCCGAACGTCAAATCCATCCGTTCTCGGAGCGTGCCGGCGTTGATCGCCGACATCTGGCTCTCCATCGCCTTGCGAACCTCGAACTCCGTCGCGTAGTCCGAGGAGTCGAGAGTCTGGACCTTCTCTCTTCTATTCCCGTCCTCATCGGTGTAATAAAACCTGAACTCCCAGGCAAACCCTTGAGAACGAGTCACTTTGCGAACACTGCCCTTTTGGTAGCGCTGCCTTTTGAACTTCATAATGGACACTCCGTGCGGTTCCACTGTTGGTCAATTGTATCAGCGGGGTTTTGAGGTTTTATCTACTTTAACTATTGTCTGTAACTTGTTGATTTTATGGAGCGGGAGACCGGGATCGAACCGGCGACATTCAGCTTGGGAAGCTGACGTTCTGCCACTGAACTACTCCCGCATCCTATTTAGACTCAACAACATGAAGATAACTTCCGATACCAACAATACCACACAGCGCCATTGGCGCTGCAATGGACTTTTCCGCGCCACCGAAAACGAGGGCGAGATGAAGATCCACCGGCAACGATACCAGACCGGTACTGTGCGTGAAGTGCCTCGCGCCCACGGGTTCGCGCGGGAGTTCCGCTACCATTATACGGATACAAACGGGCAGCGCAAACTCAAAGTTCAGACCTTTGACGCAGCCATCTACAAGACGGAGCGGGATGTACGCAATTGGATCGAGGCGCAACTGGCCTCCCTGAACGCGAACACCTTGGCCGGCCGTGCTGGTGTGACGTTTGGCCAGATCATTGACCGGTACCTAACTTTCATATCGATTCCCCCATCTTGATTGCAGCCCCAACCACTTGGAACCGCCGATTAAGGCAAAGGTCGCTCAGGTTGAGACTTATCTCGGGGAGAGTGCGCCAGTTACTCCCGCCTCGACCGCCGCTTTCATCACCCCGCAGTTCGAGAAAAAGCGGATGAGCCCGGCTGTCAGGGGTTGCATGGTCTCATGGTCGAGACCTGGGGCGCTTGGTAACTCGGGGTAGGTCGTGCGCTCGGCCATCTTCAGTTCGCCCGCTCCCTGCGCGTCCAGGATGAGGGCGCCAAGCTTGCGGGCCAGGCCGAGGTCGAAGCTCTCCGCCACAAACACCAGTTTTCCGCGCGTGGTAATCACCACCGGCCCCTCATTGGTTGTAAACACCAGTTCTTCCGATCCGGAAGGGAGGTCTGGAGCGGCGGAGCGCTGGGCGGCCAGGTCCGCCTTGAGACCGGAGTATTTCCGCCCCAGTTCGTTGGCGTAGAGCTGGGCAAAGGCCTGCGCCGAACCCTCGTTCTTCCACGCCGAAAGGTAAAACAGCGCCAGTGATTTGGTGCTGGCCTGCTCCGCCGCGGTCTTGGCGCTCAGGCGCTGGCCGGCCCAATAGATGCCGCCATCCCAGGCCGGTGTAAAATCGCGCGCCGCGTTGTCGCCCCCGAAAAGCTCGGCCAGGATGTGCAGGTCGAGTTGCCCCACCTGACCGATGTCGTAGGGCTTGTAGAGCTTGTCCACAAAAGGATGAATGTCCGGCAGCAGGGGTATGGCCGGAGAATGCTTCCGCTCGTATTCGCGCGGGTTGATGATCTCCCAGGTGGATGTGGGCGGGCGGTCCATGGTGCCGGCAAACGCCGCGGCCTGGCCCTGGTCCATCCACACGTCCTGCTCAAAGCTCAGCCCCTCGCGATAAGGGAAAAGCATCGACTCGGACAGCAACAGCGGAGCTCGCGCCAGCACCGGGGAACTATCCGAGGCCGACATCTGCTGCTTGACGAATTCCATCACCTCGGGGTCCTTCAGCAGGCTCTTGCCCATGGGCTTCAGGATGTAGTCCATCATCACCGCTGTGGCCTGGCCCTCGACAACGGCATCGCGCGCGTCGTCGAACTCGTCTTTGGCCAGGTGGTCAGTGTCGTCGGAGGAGTTCAGCGAGACGTTGTCCGGGGTCTGGTCGTCCCACTTTTCCAGGTCGATGTGCTGGTCCTGCAGGGCGTGGGTCAGTTCGTGCGCCAGCACCGGCTTTTGCTCTTCGATGTCCACCCAATCCAGCATGTTCACGGTCTTGGTTTTGGAGTCGTAGTAGGCTTCAATCTGCTCCTTGAGCAGCGCCAGCAGAAAGGGCTTGAGAGCGAAGTCGCGGTCCAGCAGCCCGAACTTCTTGAGCACGATTTCACCCTGCTGCAAGCGTTTGGTGCTTTGGTCCTCGTCGAATTTCTCTTTCAGATAGCTTTCCACGGCGGCGCGGCTTATGATCTGCCGCTTGACCGTGCTCTTGATGGGCAGGCCGGTCTCCTGCGAGGAAAACTGCAGCAGTTCATCCACCAGCCCGAACAGCTCTTTGGCCTGTTCGGGCGTGATGCGGGTTTCCTGCTTGTCGGGGGACGGGGATGCCGTCTGAGCCTGGGGAGCAGTCGCGTGCGGGGGCTGCGCTGGCGCCGGTTGCTGCGCTCCGGCCGCCATGGTCGCTGCCAGGCAGAAGGCTGCCGCCGCGATCCGCGCCGGCCTCCATCCATGCCGGCCTTTTCCCGCTACTGCCTGCTCCTCGCTCATTCGTTCTCCCTGCAACTCCGCGCTTTGGGGGCCGCACGGCTACATCTTCTTCCAAGGCTATAATTAAGATGCGGTCTGGCGCGAGTTTGCCCCTGGAAAACTCTAGCCGCACCCCGGAAAAGATCCCCTATGACTGAAATCGCTCTTGCCGCACCCTCTCAGGCCACTGCCTTGGCCGTACTGCTGGAATCCGCGGCCCTGCCGCATGAACTTGCCGTTTATCGCGGTGTGCTTACTCCACGGGAGTTGGACGCGCCAGTTGCTGAAACAGCGGCGCTCTCAACCGCAGCCGCGGTCCACGACCTGGGATGGCTCAGGCGCGTCGCCGTGCACGGCGAAGACCGCTTTCGCTGGCTCAGCGGCATGGTCACCAACATGGTCGTCGATTTGCCTGAGAATGCCGGCGCCTGGAACCTGGTGCTCAATGCGCAGGGCCGGATTCAGGGCGACCTCACGGTTTGGCGGGAGGGCGACCTCCTGGAACTGGAGATTGAGGCCGGCCAATTCGATAAGCTGCTCGCCCACCTGGAACGCTTCATCATCATGGACGATGTGGAACTGGTTCCGCTCACCGGCGAAGCGGCGTTGGGCCTCACCGGGCCGGCCGCCGACGAGGTTCTGGCCCGCCTCAGCCTGCCCGCGCTCTCCGCGCCGTTGACCGGCGCCCGCGTGGAGTGGAACGGGGTCGATCTGCGCATCGCGCGCGGCTATGGCCCGCTGGCGGCGCACTATGAGTTTTGGGTGCCGGAGGCGCAGATTGGGAGGCTCTGGCAATATCTGCACACGGCGGGGGCAACACCGGCGGGAAGCTCATCAGTGGACGCGTTTCGCATTGCGGAAGGGATTCCCGCCTATGGAATCGATATGCTGGAGCGCGACCTGCCGCAGGAGACCTCCCAGATGCGGGCGCTCCACTTCAACAAGGGCTGCTACCTGGGACAGGAGATTGTGGAGCGGATTCGTTCCCGCGGCAACGTGCACAGGCATCTGCGGCAACTTGAGCTTTTTGGACCCGTGCCAACTGCCGGCACGGAGCTGACATTCGAAGGCGGGGCGGTCGCCGGGCACATTACCAGTGCGGCTGAGCTGGCGTTGCCTCAAGGCAGCCGCGTCTTTGCGCTGGCGATGGTGCGCGGCGATGCCGAACTGCGCAACCAACCCTTCACCTACACTGCCGGCACGGCCACCGGGACTGCCCACATTCTGGCCACGCCGCCTGACCTTGATCTGAATTAGCAAATCATTCACACGCATCGGAAATCTGGAGCCATGAGCGATACCCCCAAATTCACCGTGATTGACCGCCGCAAATTCAAGGCGGAGGAAGAGCAAGATAGTCACAACGCGCCTGCGCACGAGCCACCGGCTGAGCCCGCGCCGGAGCCCACCCAGGCTCGGCACGCCTCCACGGCCGCCGGCCCCCACCTGGTCGTCAACGAGAAAGAACAGCAGCCGGCTCCGGCCGAAGCTCAAGACGCTGCATCCGGGCAGGAGGAGCAACTGGAGTTGCCCCCCGCGCCTACCGCCGAGGAGAGCCATGAGCAAAAGACCGCCTACGACGCCTCGGCACAGCGCCTCGAAGACATCATCCGCGCCCAGAATCCCGCCGTGGGCCCGCAGCCGCCGGTCGGCTTCGAGCACCTGGTCCAGCAGTTCTACGTCTCCGCCATGATTCAGATGGGAGCAGGAACGCAGGAGGGCCAGCGCCCGAGGGTCGATATTCTCGGCGCCCGCACCACCATCGACCTGCTCGGCGTGCTCGCCGAAAAGACCCGCGGCAACCTCACCGAGGCCGAGGATCGCGCCCTGCAGACGGCGCTCTTTGAGGTCCGCATGGCTTTCCTGGAGCTGACCAGCATGATCAGCCTGCAGGCCATGCAGCCCCCCCAGACCCCGCCGCCTGGAAAACGCTAGATACTCGATGGACGGCCTGCTGACATTTCTCGGCACGGGAACCTCCATGGGGGTTCCGACGCTGGGCTGCGACTGTGCGGTTTGCACCTCGGCCAACCCCCACGACCGCCGCCTGCGGCCCTCGATCATGGTGCGCTGGAACGACCCTCAAAGCGGCGCTGCGCCAGGCTGCGCTCCGGAGCGCGTCGTGGTCATCGACACCGGCCCCGACTTCCGCGAGCAGGCCCTGCGCAACCGCATCTCCCGCGTCGATGCGGTCTTTTACACCCACGGCCACGCCGACCACATTCTCGGCTTGGACGATCTGCGCCCGCTCAGCTTCAAGGCTTTTCGCGAGGGCGCGCCCATCCCGCTCTACGCCGCGCCGGAGACGGCCACCGTCCTGGAACACGTCTTCGACTACACCTTTTCCTTGCAGGCCACCTACCCCACACGGGCGCGCGTGCGGTTGCAACCGCTGGCTGGCCGCAATCCTGTCCACGGTGTCGATTTCCTGCGCGTTCCGGTAATGCATGGCCAGATGGAAATAGCGGGCTATCGCTTTGGCCGCGCGGCTTACCTCACCGACGTCAGCGCTCTCCCCGAGGAAAGCTTTGCCCTGCTCCAGGACCTGGACCACCTGGTGCTCTCCGCGCTGCGCCACAATCCCCACCCCAGCCACGCCACGGTCCAACAGGCGCTGGGCTGGGCGCGGCGCATCGGCGCCAGACACACCTGGCTCACCCACATCGCCCACGAGCTGGCCCACGACGCCACCAACCGGGCGCTCCCGGACGGAATCGCCCTGGCCTACGACGGCCAGACCGTCCCCGTGACCCTATGAGCGATGCTGCCGCGCCCATGATTCCCGTTCTCCGCTCAGCTCAGGAGATCCCTGCTGGATTTGGCCCCTCGGTAGCCGCCATCGGCAACTTCGACGGCGTCCATCGCGGCCACCGGGAGATCCTCTCCGCCGTGGTGAACGAAGCGCGCGACCTGGGCGTGCGCTCGGTTGCCATTACATTCGACCCCCACCCGGAGCAGTTTCTCCGCCCCGCCGAGGCCCCGCGGCTGCTCACGCCCATCGCCGAGCGGCTCCGGCTGCTGGCTGCCACGGGCATCGATGTGGTCCTGGTGCTGCCCTTCGATGCCGCGCTGGCCGGCCTGCCGGCGCGGGACTTTGTGCGCCGGATCCTGGTTGCGGCGCTGCGCGTCTCCGCCGTCCACGAGGGCGGCAATTTCCGTTTTGGCCACCACGCCGAGGCTGGCGTGGCCGAACTCAGGGAGTTTGGCGCCGGCTTCGGCTTTGCCGTTCACCTGCATTCTTCTGTGCGCGTGCGCGGGCTGGAGGTTTCCAGTTCCGCGATCCGCGCTCTGGTGGCCGCCGGAGACGTGCGCCGCGCGCGCTGGATGCTCGGCCGCCCCTTCGCCGTCCGCTCCACACCCGCCCGCGGCCGCGGCATCGGAACCCGCCTCCTTGTGCCCACGGTCAATCTCGCCCCCTATCCGGAACTCCTCCCGGCCTTTGGCGTCTATGTCACGCGCCTCACCATCGGCGCGCGCTGCTTTCAGGCCGTCACCAACGTTGGCAGCCGCCCCACCTTTGGCGCGCCGTCGTTTGCCGTGGAATCGCACCTCCTCGATTTCGAGCCGGTCGATCTCGACGAGCAAACGCCGATTGAACTCGAGTTTCTCTTGCGCCTTCGCGGGGAGTTCCAGTGGCCCTCCCCCGAAGCCCTGAAAGCCCAGATCTTCAAGGATGCAGCGCGGGCAAAGCGCTATTTCCGCCTGCTCAGGTAGGGTCTCCTATTTCGGGGCCGGCCCAGTTTCTTGTTCCGGCGCGGGTTGACCGCGGAAGCAATGCCGCCAGCCGGGCTTCTTATCGCAGCCGGCCAGGCGCCCGCGCGGAGCTTCCTTCCACTACGGCGCAACCGGGAAAGTAACTCGGCGTAACATCGGGGCATTTCCCAGGGGCACCAGCGCAACGGTTGTCTCGCCGCCGTCTGACTGTCGGGTCAGCGTTCCCTGCAGAACGATAACCGGCTCATCGAATGGACGGAGTGGATTGATGCCCTTCGTAACCTGAACTGGCTTCAGCCCGAACGATCGCCATCTTGAAGAAGCTGGAAGCGCCAGGGCTTCATATTTCGCTGCCGGCAAATAGTAGGCATCCTCGAAGCCTTTCACCGCATAGGTCTTCGTAACCGACTTATGTGCCTCGATCGGCAAGGCAAAGATCAGGGCTCCGTACTGAAGCGCAACTTCTCCATTGACGGCAGCTACCTCCTGGATACTGGGCAGGAAGTTGAGGCTCACCGTATCGCCGGCCCGCCATTTTTTGTTCACTACCCAATATGCGCCCTCGCGGCGAATGGTGGCGCCGGCCGAGGTGACCGTCGTGTCTCTCGACCATGACGGATCCCGAAAGAAAAGAGGAAACTCCGCTTCCCGTTCCGGCTGTATCTCGATCTCCACCGCGTTCTCGAATGGATAACGGGTCTTTTCCTCGATATGCACTCGAACATCATGAATTGTTGTCGAAACCGCGCAAGGCCCATAGAGAACGGCAGCCAGGCCGCCGCTCGCGGGTCGCATCCACATTCCACGCACGTAAAGAGGGGCCACATTCGCTGCATTGGGGTTACAGCAGACAGCTACATCCGCATGCGTGGGGGAGTATTTATTACTGGCATCGGCACTGGCGCCGTCGGGCGCCAACCCGTCGCAGTGTTCCCGATTCTCATTGGTAAGATAGGTAATTGCGCTTCCATCCGGCAGCCGGGAACCCTGTGCGGCGTTGAGCCAGATCCGTTCGATCTTGTCGCCGAGCAAGGCCACGCCCGTCTTCTGCAGCGCCGACTCGAGAGTGAACTGTATCTCTTTGGTGGCGCAGTACTCGTACTGCGTAAACATCGGATCCGGACTCAGGTTCTCAATGTCTTCCTGGCTCACGGCCGAGCCGCTGGGTTCTGTGTAGCGATTCAGCTTGTCGAGTGCGTTGCGGCAAGCGCGGCCAAGATCTTCTCTGCCGGTCGCCATCCATAGCCACAGCGGCACGCGGATGGTTTCATAGGTATTCACGCCATGATCTCGAAAACCGGAATCCCGGTTGAGCAATGAAGGCAGACTGGTGTCCGCATCCCGGGCCGTAAGGCTCAGGCTCTGGTAGAGGTCAAGAACAAAGTCGCGATACTTGACGTCGCCGGTCAAATCGAACAATCTTTCCATCACGTCGGAAATCATGTAGTCGTGACTTGCTCCCTCGCCTCCTACACCGGACTGCAGGATCGTTTTCCCGGAGCCGCATCTGGCGATGGTCAGATCGGTGGCCCGAACCACCGCTTCCCTTACGCGCTTGTCTCCAGCCAGTTCGGCGTAATCAAGCAGGCCCCGCATTAAGCAGGCTTGTGTCCACAGATCTCCAGGCTTTGAATATCTGAGATCCGGCGCGAAGACGCCCAGATAGCCATCCTCATCCTGCGAGGACAAGATGTGGCGGACATAAGCATCCGCCTTCGCCATGGCCCGCTTATCTTCCGCCAGATAAGCCATCATGATGAACCCGGCTCTCCAGTTGCCTTCGGTTTCGCCATTCCACCAATTCACTTTGGCGATATTACCGCTGTTCTCCGTAACTCCGCTGTTGCGGTGGCTCACAAAGATATCCGATGAGGCTTCGTGGCATAACTCATCCAACCGGCCGGCAAAACCCTGGTTGAGATCTCGGGCCATTTGCTCCTTGATCCATCCGGAAGGTTTTACCTCCCCTAACATCAGCCAGTTAAACACCGGCGCAATTGCCTCCTTTGCACCATCGTGTCCGCCCTGAGAGGGCGCTTTCAGTCCACCGGCCGGCGCGGGCGAGACCGCGGCCGACTGGCGTTCCGCCGCCAGGAGTGGATCAAGGATGGAACTGCCTGAGGCTGCCAATAATAACTTTAACGAGTCACGCCGATTCACCGGTCGCATCTCCTTTTTTGAACACCGACTACCCAAATTGCACCGCTCCTGAGCAGTTTCGCAGACCGGACCTGCTTCTGTACCCGAAAGGGGACCCATCCCGGGCGATTCTGAACGCGGCGGAAGAAATCCAGAAGCCGGTTGACGAGAAAGCCGTTGCGTGAACCACCCTCAACTGCCTCCGCCAAGCCCGGCCAGGTGTAGGCTTCCACCCGGGCGCAACCCGGAAACTGCCCGCTGCCCTCATCGCTGGTTCTTTGGTTTATTCGGGTCGGGTGTGGAATTTCTCGCCGGATAAACCCCGTATGCGGGCCTTTCCACAGCGGCTCTCGGCGGCAAAGCCGGTTTCACCTGAGCCTTGAAGGCTCCAGGGGGCGTGGCCGGCGTCGCTGGCGGCTTCAGGGCAGGCTGCACTGCCGGCTTTACGGACGCCGCAGGCGGGAATGGGGCCGGCCTGTTGACCGCATTCACAATCCCCGGCCTGGCGGCCGTCCCCGTCGCTGGCTTGGCTGTCGGCGGCCCGGCGGCCGCGTTGGACCTCCCGCGGTTACCCGGCGGAAAGGCTGCCTTCGAGGCTGTTGCGGCGCTGGCTGCGCCCGGCTTGGCGAGCATCTCCGCGGCTGCTTTCACGCTGCCGCTCTCCGGGCTGTCGCTGAGGAACTGTTCATTGTCCTTGCCGGCGATGGCCACGCGCATCACCGTCATCCAGATGGGCAGCGCGGCTTTGGCGCCGGTTTCCTTCTCGCCCAGCGACTGCCGGCTGTCGAACCCCACCCACACCCCGCAGGTGATGGACGGCGAGAAGCCCAGAAACCAGGCATCGGTGTAGTCGCTGGTGGTGCCGGTCTTGCCGCCCAGCGGGTGGTTCAGTTGCGATGCGGCGGCGCCCGTTCCAAAGCGCGTCACGGCGCGCAGAAGCGTCATCATGGTGCGTGCGGTCTGCTGGTCGATCACCTCGTTCACCGCCGGCGGCTCTTCCCAAAGCGTGATGCCGTCGGCGTTGGAGACCTTGCGGACCAGTCGCGGCGTCACGCGCAGGCCGTCGTTGGGAAAGACAGAGTAGGAAGCGACCTGCTCCTCGAGCGTGATTTCGACCGCACCGATGGCCACGGGCAGATAGGCGGGAATGTTCGAGGTTACGCCGAAGCGGTGGGCCATGTCGATCACCTTGTGAATTCCCACGCGCGCGGCCAGCTTCAGCGCCGGAATGTTGCGCGATTCGGCGAAGGCGTTGGTCAGCGTCATCGCGCCCTTGTAATCGTTCTCGTAGTTGTGCGGCGTATAGCCCCCAAAGCTCACCGGCCCGTCCACGATGATGTCGTCCGGTCTGGCGCCGTCCTCGATGGCCGCCGTGTATACGTACGGCTTGAAGCTGGAGCCGGTCTGCCGCTCGGCCTGGGTGGCGCGATTGAACTGCGACAGCGCGTAATCCCGCCCCCCCACCATGGCCAGCACGTCGCCGGTGGTGTTGTCCATGGCCATCATTGAGCCTTGGGCCCCTGAGTCCTGCTCCAGGCTGGCGCGCCGCTCGGGGCCCTCCATGGTGTCGCTCAGGTGCACATAGATCAGGTCGCCCGGCTTCACCAGCTCGCTTCCCCAGCGCTCCCCGGTCCATTTCCAGTCGTCCGGCAGCAGCACGATCTCCTCGCCGCCCACGCGGGCGTGAATCTCCAGCGGCAGGTCGCTCGTAACCAGCGCATGTACGTAGTCTCCGGGCCGGACCTTCACCCCCCAATCGGGATGCTTGTAGTCCTCGATCGCCGTCCCCTCGTCCACCACGTTTTCCAGCTTCCCCAACCACCCGTGCCGGCGCTCGTAGGTCGCCAGCCCGTCCAACACGGCGCGGTTGGCGGTCTGCTGCAGGTCCAGGTCCAGGGTCGTCTCCACCTTCAAGCCGGCTTCGTGCACCTGCTCCGCTCCAAAGCGCTTTTCCAGTTCCCGCCGCACCTCTTCCTGGAACCAGGGAGCCACCGAACCCTCCGGCTGGGCGATGCGCAGCCCCAGCGGGGCATTGCGCGCCTGCTCGGCTTCCCTGTGGGAGATCACTTTGTCCAGTTCCATCTCCGTCAGCACCAGGTTGCGGCGCCGGATGGCCTTCTCCGGGTTGAGCAGCGGCGAAAAGGCTACCGGCCCCTTGGGCAGCCCGGCCAGCAGAGCCGCTTCGGTCAGGTTCAGGTCCCTGGCGTGCTTGCTGAAGAAGTACTCCGAGGCGGCTTCGAAGCCGTACATCCCGCTGCCCAGGTAGATCTGGTTGCCGTAGAGCGTGAAGATCTGCTCCTTGGTGAAAGACCGCTCGATCTGGATGGCAAGATAGGCTTCCTGCACCTTGCGCGTGGGCGTGCGCTCGGAGGAGAGAAAAAGGTTCCGCGCCAGTTGCATGGTCAGCGTCGAGGCGCCCTGGGCGCGGCCGTGGTTGCGGAGGTCATGCCACGCCGCCCCCACGACGCGGAACACATTGACGCCCCAGTGGGACTCGAAGCTCTTGTCTTCAATGGAGATGACAGCCTGGCGCAGAATGGGCGCAAACTCGTTGTAGCCGATCACCTCCCGCCGTTCCAGGGCAAAGGAGCCGATGATGCGGCCCTTCTGGTCATACAGTTCCGTAAGGGTGGAGGGACGGTAACGCTCAAGATCGTTGATCTGCGGCAGATCGACCGAGTAGACCAGGGTCAGCCCGGCCAGCGAGCCGGTGATCACCGCCAGCGTCAACAGCACAACGAGCGTGAACCGGCCGGCCAGCTTGCGCCGCCGATGCGGAGGAAACGCCTGGATTTGCGCGCGGCGCGGCCGTGCAAGGGGTCGCGGTTCCAGACGCTGCGGAGGGGGGACAGCCAAGCGATTCAGGCCTCGTGAGCATTCCTCTTGCCTGCAGGACGAGAAAATGCCTCAGCTTAAGGCTAGCATTCTCATGTCAACAGAGGATGCACAACCGCGTTTGCCCGCACCATGGTATACAAGAGCGGGAAGCGGCGAATCCGGCCGGCCGTTATCGGGAAACAGGCCCGGTCAGCCGTTTTTCGCCTTCAGCAGATTGAGCGCCTTGTCCAGCGGCTCGTCGCCCTTGGCGGGGGTCACTCCCTCTTCTTCCTCTTCGATGGTCTGGCCCACCACCACGCTGGGGGTGACGGCATCGTCCTGGATCTTTTTGCCGTCGGGGCTATGGTATTTGGCCACGGTCAGCAGCAGCGCGCCGCCGTCGGGCAACTCGATGGTCTTCTGCACCGAGCCCTCGCCGAAGGTGCGTTCGCCCACCAGGTCGCCCCGCTTGGCGTCCAGAATCGCGCCGGCCGTCAATTCAGCCGCGCCGTAGGTGCCGCGGTTCACCAGCACGGCCAGCGGCGCATCGGTCAAAAACTTCGCCGGATCGGCCGTGAAGGTCTGCGCGGGAAACTTCTGGCCCTCGAGCGTGGCCAGGGTTCCCTGCTTGAGGAAGAAGTTGGCCAGGCGCAGCCCCTGCTGGGCGTCGTCGCCGCTTGAATCCCGCAGGTCCAGCAGCACTTTGCGGCCCTTGCCCCACGCTTTGATTTTGGCCCCGATTTCGTCCACGCGAGCCGCCGTCAGGAGCCCCGGCTTGAGGTAAAGGATGGTCGAGCCTTCGTATTCCTGCTCGCCCAGCGGGGCAGCGGCGGCGATGCTGCGAGTCAGGGTCAGCTTGTCGGGGTCGCCCTTGCGCGGGCGCACCACCGAGACGGAAATCGAGGTCCCCGGCTTGCCGTCCAGCATCAGCCGGATCACCTCCAGCGACATTTCGCGGGTCGATTGTTCACCGATGGACTCGATCACGTCGCCGTCGGCAAGATGCTCCTTGTCCGCTGGCGAACCGGGGACCACGCTCACCACCGTGGCGTAGCCGAACCGCTTGGACACGTTGATTCCCACCTGGGCCACGCCGCTGGTGGGACGCTCCTTGTAAATCTTGTACTCCGCCGGCGTCAGGTAGCTGGAATCGGAGTCCAGCGACTCCAGCAGCCCGTGCAGCGCCCCCGTGGTCACGTCGTTGATGTTGGGCTCGGTCACGTAGTCCGTCTGGACCTTCTTCAGAACCTCGGCGTAGACGCGCATCTGCCGATAGGCGCCATCCTGCTGGCCCCCGGCATGAACGCCGAACAGACCGAACTCACCCAGGCAAAAGCCCAGGCCCAGCGCGGCAAAAATCGCCACGGAAACCACGAACACCAAGCGCTTGAAGAATAGTGACACACACACCACCGGGGCAGCCCTTGGGGGAAACAGGCCGCTCACCCTATAGACGCAACGATACCACAATGGGTGCCAAACGCCGCTTTCCCGGCCTGCTCCACCCGCCGCAGTTCCCGATTCCCGCCCAACCTGAAACGCTGGAAACACTCAAAACCAGCCCCGGAGCCGCCGGAATCCCCGCCAGGAAAGTCCTTCGCTCTCCCCTCGGCCCGGCCACCCGCCACGAATTCCGCTAACGCCGCCGGCTCCCTTAACCCGGTGACCCGTTTTCACCACCCGCCTTCTTGTCCACCAGGTACTCGTCCAAAAGTACGGCGACCAGCACAGCGGTAGGAACCGAGACAAGCGCTCCAGGCACGCCTCCCAGCGCGGAGCCCAGCAGCAAGGCCACCAGGATGGCCAGGCCGGGCAGGCCTACGCTGTTCCTCATGATGCGGGGAGTCAGGTATGAGTTTTCGACCTGCAGATAAACGGCGTAAAAGATGGCAACTCCCAGCACCCGGCCCCAGGAGTCGATCGCTGCCACCACCAACGCCAGCGACATACTGATGGCAGCGCCCAGCACCGGGATGATGTTCAGCAATCCGGTCAGCACGCCCAGCGCAAAAGCATAGCGAACGTGGAGCGACAGAAAGACTACGGTGCTCAGAACCCCAAGGATCAGCATCAGGCTGCCTTGCCCCAGCAGCCACTTCTCCATGCGGATCTGTGCCCGCCGCAAGGTCTTGTCAAGCCGGTCGCGGCCTGCGGGCGGGAAAAAGGAAAGAAACCAGCCGTAGGCGCGCTCGCCATCCAGAACGAAATATACCGTAAGGACGAAAGCCATGACGGCATCCATCAGCCTCCCGGCCCAATCCCTGACAGAAAGCAGAAGATAAGTGGCCGCATTGCTGACAAGATCCTGAAACCTGGAACTGATCGCGTAAGTATTCAGGTTTTGCGCAAAGGGAAGTTGCCTGAGCTTCTCCAGCAGCGGCGGGAACCGCACGGGCATCTCCCTGGTGAACTCCTCCAGATCCCGGATAACCGGGGGCAGAGCCAGAAAGCCGAAGCCAGTCAACACGGCGGCCATTGCCAGCAGAAGAAAAAAAACGGCCGTACCCTTGAACGGTTGCCAGCGGCCAATCCGAAGCCGCGCGGTGAACTGCACCACGGGCGTCAGCACCACCGCAAACAGCGCGCTCACATACAGCAGCATGAGCACGTCCCGCACCAGCCACGCCAGGGTGCAGGCCAGGCCAAGAGCAAACGCGAAGACTATGTCGCTGCGAAAACTGCCCCGATTGCCGGACAACTGGGTCATGCGCGAAATTCCTGCAAGCCGGATTGAGAAACTTCCGGCAATATGCCAGTTTAAGCCGGCATGCCGGGGTCTCGTCCGCCAGGGCGGACGAAACCTGGGATGCGCTCACACCTGACTACCCGGCCACTGACCTCTGACAATTGACCGCTGTCATCAGTCATCTACCTTTACTTGTCCCCGCCCAGGATCGACCCCACAATCCCGCCCAGCAGCGCCCCGCCCGCCGCGGATCCGGTCTGTCGCGACTCGCCCCGTGGCAGGTATTCCCCGATCTGGTGCGCCAGCCGCGAAATCGGCAGCGTCTGCAGCCACACTGTCCCCGGCCCTTGCAGCACCGCCAGAAAAATCCCATCCCCGCCGAAAATCGCATTCTTCAGCCCTGGAACCATCGTGATCTGGAACGGCACCGAGCTCTGGAACGCCCCCACGTGTCCCGGATGCACCCGCAGCACCTCGCCTGGAGCCAGGTTCTTGATCACCAGCTCCCCGCTCAGCTCCAGCCACGCCGTTCCTTGCCCAGCCACCCTCTGCAGCAGGAACCCGTTGCCGCCAAAGATGCCGGCCCCCAGCGACTGCTGGAAGCCTACCCCGATCGTCACCCCATCGGTTGCGCACAAAAACCCGTGCCGGTGCACCATGAATTCCGCCCCCGGACCCACCTGCACCGGAACAATGTGTCCCGGCACCTTGGTCGCAAACGAAACCTCGCCCGGATACTGGTAGGCCCGGTACTCGGTCATGAAAAGGCTGCCGCCGCCGGCCACCCGCTTCAGGGCCCCGAAAAACCCGCCGCCCCCGCCCAGCTGCGTGTGCGTCGTCATTTGAATCGAGCTGGTCATCCACGAGAGCTCCCCGCTCTCTGAGTACACGCTCTCGTTAGGATCGAGCTGCACATCGAGTACGGGCATGGTCGTGCCCTGAATCCGTGTTTGCATGGGTTAACCTCCTGTGTCTCGACAGTGTACCTTCCCGGACCGCACAATAGTCGAGTCAGAATCGATGTCTCCATGGAAAAAGCGCAGATTCTGATCTCCAAGCTAACCGCCCTGGGCGTTATTGCCCTTTCTCCCGCCGGCCAATGGTGGAGAATCCGGACCATCTTCGGCCCCAGGGGAAGCCCATCGCGGCAGTCGGGCAATCGCTTCCTGCTGGTCCAATCCGCCAACCCCGCTGCCACGCCTTATCTCTATCTGACTGCGTGAGAGCAGGAGACGCCGCTCGGACCGAATTGCCGCTTGGCGTCCATCCTGCGCGGGCGCCGCTTCGCTTATGAGTTCCACACCCAGCCCGGCGGCCACGACTGGACCGCATGGAGCGCCCCAATCCCCGCCTGCTTCGAGAGCCTGCTCCATCACCTTCCGCAAGCCCGCTGATCCGCTCTTCCCTGTTCCGGGAAAAAGCGTGAATCCGTTCCCACGGACCGCCTGCCCCTACTTGACCTGAAGGGTCTCCAGGTATCGGCTCAAATTGTTGATTCTGATTTGTTTGAACTCGGGGTTTTCCTTGTCCATCTTACCCAGGATCGGTCCCCATACGGGCATTTCGGCCGAGCCGTGCGATGGGATCTCCGCGCCATATTGCAGCACGGCGACGATGTGCCCAGCCGGAAACTCCCCATTGTTGTTTTTGCTCAACAGCGTCAAATCGGCCGGCGGCATCTTCAGCGCGGCGGCAGCGGGTCCATCGCCCTTGCCGTTCACGCCATGGCACGACGCGCAATAGTTGATATACATCTGCTTGCCGCTCGTGGCAGCGGTCTTGTTCACCGTGGTGGGCGCGTTGGTGTCGGATTGTGCGTAGCCCATGCCCGCCGCGAGTGCCGCGGCCAGGCCTGCAACCAGGAAGCGTTTCAGCATGAGATCCTCCATTGGGGACACTTGGAACGTCAGGCTGGCGGCCGATGAAACGCCAGCCTGCGCAAAAATGAGAGATCGAGTTTAGAAGTCGAGCCGCACCGCTAGCTGTCCTGTCCGGTTGCCGCCTAAACCCTGAGGCAGAACAGAACTAAGGACGCCAAAGGTCGAAGAGTAGCTGTAGTTCAGAGCCGGGGGCGCAAAGTTCGAATGGTTGATCACGTTGGTATATGTGGCCTCAAAGCGGAGGCGGTAATTGTCCCCGAAGGAAACCTGCTTGGCGAGGCCGGCGTTCACGTTGATCTCGCCAGGGCCTTGCAGTATACCCACGCCGCAGGTGCCGAAACGTCCGGCGTTGGCGGGCGGCAACGCAAAGGCGTTGAGGTTGTAATAGGCCCCTGGGGACGGGTTCGCGGTTGCATTGCCCACGCAATCGGGACGCGCCACCGCGCCGCCCACGTATCGCTCGTTGTTCAAATCGGTATTCGATTGATCTGCGGTGGCATTCATCGTGGGCGTTAGCCACTCGCCGGTTTGCAGCAGCGTAACGGTGCTCAGATCCCAGCTTCCCAATACGCCGTTCAGAACCTTGTTCTCACAGGCCCAGTGCCGCTTGCGTCCATAGGGTAGTTGGTAGGTGCCGGTCAGCAGAAAGCGCTGCCGCGGCGTTCCCACCACGTTGCCGCGGTCCTGGCGGAGATTGAACCGGTTGGCGATTTCCACGGCGTAGGGTTCTTCGCCGGCAAAGACGGACGGCGCGTCGGAGCCTTGAGCGTCGCTGATGTTCTTCGCAAAGGTGTAGTTGCCCAGAAACGACAATCCGAAGGAAGTTCTGTGTTGAATCTCGGCTATGCCCGATTCATAATTTGCGTTGCCGGTGCTTCGCGCATACATCAGCATGGCGAAGTTTTGATAGGGCGAGCGCGGGTCTTGGTAGTAAAGGTCACGTCGCCGATCTGCGCGAATTCGGCATTGTTGTTGAACGCCGTAACCTTGGTCTCGGAAATTCCCTCCTGCGAGGGGTAAGCGTCATGGAGAGCGCCGTTCGCCCGCACGTTGGCTGTGGAAATGCCATCCACGGAAAAGCCCGTCTGGGCCGACGTGGCGCCGCCCACCGCAATGTTTCCCTGGCTGTCGGTCACTACGCTCGGAGACAGCGCCAGGCCCGCCAGCGGGCTGCTCGATACCGCCCTCGAGTTCATCGGCAACTGCGTCAGATCCTCGTTGGACACGGTACTGCCGATGGTTCCGTTCTCGGTATTGATTTGCTCTCCTCCCGCATTCACCTCCACGGTCTGCGTCTGCCCTGTGATCCCGAAGCTCAGCGTGATGCGCAGATCCTGCCGCGCTTCAAGCGCCACCTGCGGCGCCTTGGCATCGCTAAACCCCGTCGCTTGTCCAAGCACCTGGTAGCGGCCTGGTTTCAGGTTCTCAAACTCGAACCCGCCGTCGCCGCCCGCGATCGCCTTGTGCTCGCTATTGTCGTCCAGTCCCGCAAGCGTAATCGCGGCCCCCGGAATGGCTGCCCCGGTCGAGTCCTGGGCCGTTCCCCGCAAACTGCCGAACGTGGATTGAGCGCCCAGTCTTCCGCTAGCCATGCAGGCCAGCGATACAAATAGAATCAGCCAGCAAAACCGGTTGCATTGCCCTGCCTGCTTGCGGTCCGTGCGCGCATCCGAGCGCTCCGGATCGCGCTTCGCGGTTCTTTGCCCTACTTGGTTGAGCATCGCCATGCGCTCCAAATGAATGAGCAGCAGTGTGCGTGCGGTGATCGATTCGCAATGAGTCGCCGATCCATTCGTAACCATGGAATGACCTCCAGTTATTCCGGGGAGAAGCTCCGGTTAGGCACAGTACACAATGGAATTTGATAACTTTTCGTAAAGGTGAGCCCAATCCATGGAAACTCTTTATAAATCTTTCGGCCACTCGATTCGATAGCATCGATGCCATCTCTTGACCATGACACGAAGATTGAATGAGGATTACATTGAGCTAAACTTACGTGGTAACACGCCTGTAAATTCAGAAAGCCTGCGGCAGTCATATGCGGCTCCTTTATGAATTCGTCACGCCGCACTTATGAAGAGCCGGACGCCCGGTCTCGCCGTTAAGGAATCCAGGAAGAAACAAGATTTCGCCCCGGCCCTGCGGGACGGGGTGGATGCAAGGTGGAACGCTAACCCAGGGTTGTCCGCCGCGGCGGACTCCACCCTGGGCTATTTTCGTATCCTCCCTGCCGGGAAGATTGACGCCGAGGCGGCCAGTTTCATACTTCGCGGGTCGGCCACGCCGGTGGGGGACTGATAAGAAACAAACCCTCGACTATGCAGCCCCATAGGAATCAAAAGACGAAATTGAGCCTTGACGCTTCGGCACTTTTGAGAATTGACCCAGGTCTGCTTTCGAGAATTGACCCCCTGCTCTGTAATCAGGATTGCAACTGAGGATCTCCAAAAGGTGTGGGGATGATGGTTCATCATGCCTTTGGTCCGGAAGCTTTCTTGTTGCATCTGTCATCGCTGGTTCCGTGCCGATAATCGAGTTGGCTCCCGGCAACGGGCTTGCAGTAAGCCGGAGTGCCAGGCTTGGCGCCGGCGGAAGAAGCAGGCGTCATGGCGAGCGCGGAATCCGGATTACTTTCGAGGCCGGCGGATCCAGGCGCGCGGGGCAGTTGAGCAGACGCCGGAGCCGCTTCACTTACCCCGCCCTCAAGCCGGCTTCCCTGGGACATCGCGCCATCCGAGCTCGGTGTGCAAGGTGCTGATGTCATGGCATTATGGGCGCGCTACTACTTCTCTCCGCGCAATCCCTGATGCAACTTGGTGCAGATTGGAGTTGTGCAAGGGAAGCAGGGGATGCGGCTGGAATTTCGTCAACTAAGCGCTCGACGCCCTTTCCGGTCGTCGCTTGTTGAAGAAACTTGCGCAGTTTCTAAAGAGGCTGAGGAGACGGCCATGGACAAACCACCATCCGGCCGCGAAGACTACGTACGCAGGGTTCTCGAAGCCTATCGCAATACGCCCGGGACCTGCGGCAATCCGCGCCGGCCGGACCGCTTGCTGGCCGTCCAGCTCTGTCAAAGCGGCGGCCCCTTGAACCACGTCGAGAACGCTCTCGTGCTGGCCGCCGTACGCCGCTTGATCCGGCCTGCCGACGCTCCACCGCTGACTACCGTGGCATAATTGCGCCCTCCTTGAGCACCTTATTATTGAAGTCGTCGCTGGTGTACTGGCTGTCCGTGAGGAGAGAGTTACTTCTAAGTAAATAAAGCACTAATCAAAGCTCCGAGGAATCGAATAATAGAATTTTTTGCTTGCATTTCGAGTCTTGGTTTATGTAGAGTGCGTGCAAGCTTGTATTCCCCGTTCGTCCCTCCCCCTGAATGGCAACGTTCGCAACAGGGAATCACCGCCCGTACTGCTCTTTGCTGGCGAAACAGGAGTCCCGTTGACAGGCGCTGGTTCGCCACTCCGGGTTTTACAGAATCTGAAAGTTGTAGGAGATTTGACGCAGCCTTTGCAGATCCGCAATTTGTCATCGCTTCCGGGCGTTCCTGCCGCCTCGACGTGGGCCGGGGTCACCCTGAAGGCGCGTGCCGTGCGGGCATCCTTCGCCGCAATCTGCCGCCAGGCTGCTTCGCGCCTCCGACCGGCACGAGTCTTGCCGGTGGTGTTCAGCGTACCAGGCAAAGGCGGGGTAAGCCATGCCTGCTGGCCGCCCGTTCTCGGTGATTTGTTGGCGGCTCAGCTGAGGATAGCGCCCAAGACCAACCGAATGCATTTTCGCAAGCCACTGATTGCAAATGATATAGGAGCATTCATATCTTGTCACATTTATTCAGAGCGGATTTCAGGACTTTTTTGCCAAGCTATGCGACTTTGGTCACGTATTGATCCAAGGCCGCCGTGCGGAACAGCTCTTCCGGTTGAGCGTGCTTTCGCCTCCAAAACCCTTGAGAAGATTGATTTTCCCGTGAGAGGTTAAGAAAATGCAACATCGCAACTACCCCAGATTGGCAAACGCGGCCGCGGTTCTGACCTGTTTGCTTGTTGTCACCGCGTTCGTGGCCGGCTCATGGAAAGCCGGAGCCCAAACCTCCAACGCCACCCAGGGCACCCAAAGTTCCGTGTCGTCTGGAGGTTTGGCAACCCTTGCCAACCACATGCCGGCCAAGGTGCTGGATGGGACGGCCATCCGGGTCAGCCATTACAACCCTGATCAGAAACTGCGCCTGGTGCTGACTGTTCAGCCGCCGCACATGGCTGAAGAAGAGCAGTTCATCAAGGAACTGGTAACCAAAGGCTCGCCCAACTTCCACAAGTTCCTGACCCAGGACCAGTGGAACGAGCGCTTTGGCCCGTCCGTCGAGGATGAGCAGGCGGTTGTGGACTGGGCGCAGAGCGTTGGCCTCACTGTGACCCACCGCTATCCGAACCGGCTGCTGGTGGACGTGGAAGGAACGGCCGGCACGATTGAGAAGGCGTTCGGCGTGACCATTAACAACTACCAGGTTGGCGATGAAGTGGACTTTTCCAACGACCGCGACCCGGTCATCCCCGCCAATCTTTCCGGCATCCTGCGCGCCGTGACGGGCCTCAGCAATGTGGAGAGGCCCCACAGGATTGGATCCCGCAATACGACGGTAAAAGGCGCCGACTATGCGCCAGGCCCGGTGGTCTCTGAGCCTGGCAGCGCGCACGGCGACGGCGACCCGTCGAAGGCTCCTGCGGCTCGGGCCGCGGCGGCAAACGAGAGCGGGTCGCCTTCCAAACCGAAGGCCGGGGATAGCTACCCCCTGGATTATAAGAGCGGCACCTACGCCATGGATCCGGACAACATTCAAAGTTCCGAGGGCTACGACTATAACGCCCTGCAGAGGCTGAGCCACTGCTGCAACGAGCCGGGCGCTTCTGGCGGCTCGCCCCCTGAATCTTCGATCGCGCTTGTCGGTTATGGAGCCTTCAGCACCAGTGACACGGCCACGTTCTTCAATGCCTACGGTATGGCGTGGAACCTCACCTGGTACTGCATCGGTGGAGGGTCCTGCCCTGGTGTGGACGGTGAAGCTCCCCTCGATGTCGAGTACTCGGCCGCAATGTCCAACAGCTACGGCTCCTATCTTGACACCGCGCATATCTATGAATACGAAATGGATAACAACCTCTACACCACGTACGAGGGCGCTTTCAACGACATTGTTAGCGACGGCCACGCCAAGGTGGTTTCAACCAGCTACGGATGGGAAGAAAACGTGGGATTCTCGGGCACAGTGGCGACCGGCACCATGCATCCCATCTTCAATAACATGGTGGGCGTTGGCATTACTCTGATCGCCGCTTCTGGCGATAACGGAGCCAGCGATGGCTGCGGCGACGCGACCGCCGTCGATTATCCGTCCTCCGATCCCGATTTCCTTGCGGCGGGCGGCACACAGCTGAACATGAATACCTCCGGTATCTACCAGAGTGAAACCGCCTGGCAAGGAGAATTCTGGACAGGCAGCCCCGATGCTTGCGGGAGCAACCATGGTGGTAGCACCGGCGGCGTAAGCGTCCTTTTTGCTGCGCCCGGATGGCAGAGCAAGGTCGTCTCCCCCTACTACGAGTGGATCGGCTCCACGGAGTACGTGGTCACCGGCAACACGAACCGCGTAGTGCCCGACATTTCGCTGACTGCGAACCCGGATGTCCTGGGTGAGTGGTACGTCTCCGGCGGGTCATGGGGGGACGAAGGCGGCACCAGCATCGTGGCGCCTGAGCTGGCCGGCTTCTTTGCCCAGGAGAACTCCTACCTCGACTACGTCGGCGATAAATGCGGAAGCGGAACCACCGCATGCTCCCCGGTTGGCCTCGCCACTCCGTGGATCTATTACGATGCCGGAGGCCCCAATGCCCACAGTCCCTTTTACGACATGACCAGCGGCTGCAATAACAATGACGATACGGTGTATTGGGGCCTGGTGTATTACTGCGCCGGTACGGGCTACGACCTGGTTACCGGCTGGGGCTCGGCCAATATGTTGCAATTGGCCTGGGGCATCAACTGGGAATTGATTCCTGCTTACGGCAGCCCCTCTCTCAGCTTCTCAGGTCCGACAACATACACCTGGTACAACACCGACCAGGAAGTCAGTTGGACCGTCTCCGACGCCGGCAGCGGCAGCTATCCCGCCCCCGGCGTGGCCGGATTCACGCAGGGCTGGGACTCCATTCCATCCGACCCATTCAGCGAACCCGGTGGCGGCGAAGGCAACTCCTTCTACCACGGCCCCCAATACCCCTTCGGAACGACGGGTTGCCTTTCGTTCAACGGCTTGAACGGCTGCGCCGGCGGCTCCGGACAGGGATGCCACACCGTCCAGGTGGAAGGCTGGGACAACCAGGGCAACACCACGTTCGGCTCCTACGGGCCGGTCTGCTATGACACCGTGGCCCCCACCGTCACCGCCTCCACCAACCCCGTCACCTCTGGCAGCGTTTGGGTCAACACGTCCGTGGTCGTCACGTTGACGGCAACCGATCCCGGCGGCAGCAAGGCATCGGGCATCTACAGGACCTACTACGCAATCAATACGGGTAGCTGCTACCCCGGAAACCTTGGCGCGTGCACCATCTACACCGGCCCGTTCACCGTCTCCGGTCAGCAGCAAAGCTACATTTACTACTTCACCGAGGACAATGCCGGCAACTTCTCCACCGAGCCTTATATATGGGTCAGCATCGACCTGACCCCACCCGTCACCACGGCAACGCTGACCGGAACCAAGGTTGGCGCCGACTATGATCCATCCGCAACGGTAACCCTTAGCGCCACAGACACCGGCGGCAGCGGCGTCGCGAACACCTACTACCAACTCGATGGCGGAGCGACAATCACCTATTCGGCCCCCTTCACCGTCTCAACGGGCGGCAGCCATTCCGTCAAGTACTGGAGCGTGGATAGCGCGGGCAACATTGAGACCAAGAAGACGGTAGCCTTCACGGTTGCCCTCCCCGCAGCTCTTACCACTCCCACGCCTGGCAGCACGTTTACCGGCTCCAGCGTGACCTTCACGTGGACGCCCGGGAGCGCGATCACTGCGTACGAACTGAATCTGGGAACAACCGGAGTGGGCTCGTACAACCTGTATAACTCGGGTATTACGACAGCAACCACTGAGACCGTGAGTGTGCCCACCTACGGAGTAACCGTGTTCGCCCGTCTGTGGTGGGAAATCAGCGGAGTCTGGCAGGCTGCCGACTACACCTACACCGAATCGGGCACACCGGTGCCTCCGGTGCTTACCACTCCCGCGCCGGGCAGTGTGCTGTCCGGTTCCAGCGTGACCTTCACGTGGACGGCCGGGGGCGGGCCCGCAGCCTACCAACTGTGGCTGGGCACCACCGGAGTGGGCTCGCAAAACCTGTATGACTCGGGCTCAACGACGGCTACTACAGAGACCGTGAGCGCTCCGCCGGCCAACGGGGCGCCGGTGTACGCCCGGCTGTGGTGGGAACTCAGCGGAGTCTGGAAGTCTGCCGACTACGTCTACTTCGAGGCGGGAACGCCAGTGCCTCCAGCGCTCATTACTCCCGTACCGGGCCGTATCCTGTCCGGTTCCACCGTGACCTTCGCGTGGACGCCGAGCGCCGGCGTGACGGCTTACCAACTGTGGCTGGGCTC
>Ga0181527_1001020_pt1 | contig 30218 bp, 35 predicted proteins | sample PEATcosm2014_Bin_30_FD_119762 | JGI IMG/M metagenome (GOLD analysis project Ga0181527, IMG submission 119762) | Peatland microbial communities from MTU Mesocosm Facility, Houghton, MI, USA - PEATcosm2014_Bin06_60_metaG | ecosystem: Environmental > Terrestrial > Soil > Wetlands > Peat | place...
AGAATGCCGGGCAGCGCCAGAAACGTGTTCATGGCAAAGGTCGTCAGCGCCGTATCGACCCAGCCGCCCAAGTACCCGGCAAGGCCGCCGATGCTCAGCCCCAGCGCCAGCGAAACGGTCACCACGGTCACTGAAACCGCCAGCGAAAGCCGCGCGCCCCACAGCAGACGGGAGAGCGTGTCGCGGCCCAGTTCGTCGGTTCCGGCCCAGTGCGCGGCGGATGGGCCCTGGAGCCGGTGCAGCAGGTCGATGGCCGCTGGATTGTGCGGCGCCAGCCAGGGCGCCGCGAGCCCTCCCAGCACAAATCCGGCCAGCAGCAGCACGCCCGCGGCGGCCAGCGGCTGACGCCCGATCCGGACACCCGCCCGGCGTAACGCAAAAGTGGTAGGAACCGGCATGGTTTCAGACCAAGAATACCGCGACACCCGGCAGAGATTGGGGTCTAATTCGGATATGGATCACTTGCGCCAGAGTCTGGTCTTATGTGTCGCGCTGGCGGCACCTGTTCTGCCGGCCCAAAGACTTCTGTCCAATGCTGCCTCTCCGGCAGCCCTGGCCACGGATGCGCGGCTGGGCAGTACCCAGGCTGTCCGCGCCAGGGAAGAGCAGTTGTTCACGCTGGCCAACCAAGCCCGTGCCGTTCAAGGGATCGCTCCGCTCCAGTGGGACCCGGCCCTGGCTTCCGCTGCTCTCAGCCACTGTCTGCGCATGGCCGCCGAGGGGCCCATTTCTCATCGTTACGGCGGTGAGCCCGACCTGGCGGAGCGGGCCGGCCAGGCCGGAGCACATTTCAGCCTGGTTGAAGAGAACGTGGCCATGGGTCCCAGCACAGCCGCTATTCACCAGGGCTGGATGCATTCTCCTGGGCACCGCGCCAACCTGCTGAACCCCCAGGTGGACCGGATTGGCATAGCCGTCGTAGCGTCCAGGAGCGGGCTCTATGCCGTGACCGACTTCGCGCACTCCGTGCCAGTGTTGTCCCAGGCCCAGGTTGAGGCCACAATTGCGAACAAGTTGCGCGTGATCGGGGTCTCCGTTCGCGGAAACTCCGCCGGCGCCCGCGACGCCTGCGCTCAGGATTCCGGCTTTCCCACTTCGCTCGACAAACGGCGGCCGGAATTCATCATGCGTTGGCAGGAAGCGGACCTCACCCGCCTGCCCCAGCCGCTGGTGGACCGCATCGCTTCGGGCAAGTACAGCGAGGCCGCCGTGGGCAGTTGTCCCTCCCACAGCGCCCAAGGCGCCTTCACGGCGTATCGCGTCGCCGTGGTGCTCTTCGGGGCGAGTTCCAGCCGCTCAACTGTTTTTCTATCAGCCAAATGACTGGTATTTCTTCCAGAACTCCGGCCACGGAAGCCGCGGGGGGCCGCAGACAAAAATGTCCGGGTGATACTGGCTCTCCTCGTTCTTGACGCCTTCCGAATTGCCGTTATGTCCGGCGAGCCGGCATCCTGTGAATATCTTGTCGACCCATTCGCCCGTAACGCCAACCACGATCAGCGTCGTAGGCGGCGGCTCCGGATAGCCGCGCAGCCAGGCGGAGTTGGTCAGGCTGATGGGCAGAGGCAGATGGCGGGCCGGTCCGAGCATTTCGATTGCCCCCTGCTCGCCATAATTCCCCACAATCACCCCCATGCTGGCCTGCTGCTCCGGAGTGAGTGAATCGCGGATGCCGGCGACGGTTTTGACCAGCTCGTTCCAGCCAAACTCTTCGCGCAGATCGCCGTTTCTTTGCAATGCGAAGTCCTTGAGCGGGCCGCTGGATTGGAGAGGCAGAACCAGCGCAAAGATGTAGGCCCCGCAGACCGCGAGGCCGGTGAAGAAGATGGTTTCGACCGTCCGCCGGCCGAGCCGGGGCAAGGACGCGACCCAGCGCTCGCCCACGGTTGCGCCCATCGCCAGCAGCATGGGATAGGCAGCGGCCATGTAGTAGCTCCGCCCCTTGGAGAAGAAAAAGAGCGCCAGCGGGATCAGGTACATCCAGGCCAGCATCCGGTAGCGGCGGTGGCCGAGGAAGGCCACCAGGCCGGCCAGCCAGAGGGGCGCCGCGAACAGATTGGCGCAGATGAGGAATTGGCCGGACAGGAATCCCTCCGCGCGGCCTTCGCCCACGTCGCGCACATGAATGTGCTGGAGAAAATGGTAGGAGATGAAGTCGTGGCGCGCCAGCCAGAGGAAGTTGGGCAGAAAAATTGCCAGGGCCAGGGCAATGCCGCCCCAGAACCAGCCGCTCAAGAGGAACCGGCGCGCGCGCGACAACGCCACTCCGCCCAGAATCCCGGCGATGTAAAAGACAATCGCGTACTTGGTGAGCAGGCCCAGGCCGGCGACGGCGCCGATCGCCAGCCACCAGCGGGGATTCTCCGTCCTCAGAAGGCGAATCGTGAAGTACGCAATCAGCACCCACCACAGGTAGTCAAAGGTTGTGTACTGGAACTCCGTGCCTTGAAACAGAGGCAGGGGCGAGAGCGCTACGGCAAGGGCCGCCGTGGCCTGGGCAAGGCGCTTGCCGCCCAGCTCGCGCGCCATCAGGCCGGTGACGACGATGGCGGCTGCCTGCGCCAGGACCGAGAAGAGGCGCAATCCCACCAGCGAAAGGCCGAAGAGGTCAAGGCTGATGCGCTCAAGAAACGGCGTCAGGGGCGGGTAGGCCACAAATCCCCAGTCGAGGTGGCGCGCATCGGAGAGAAACTGGAGCTCGTCGCGGTGGAAGCCGTAGCGGCCGTTGGTGAGCAGGTGGATGAGCGTGACCGCGGCGGCAATGGCGAGCAAGACCGTCCAGTCGGCTTGGCTTTGGGCATCGGGATGCGGCAAGCTGTGATCTTCTGCGATGGAAGGCATATCTACCCCGGCTTCTTCTGTTCTTCTCCCTGGTTCACTACGTGCTGCGGAGAGCTTCGGTTCCTCGGCTTCCGGCGGCGGGCGCGGGAACCCGGACGGAAGCCATTCCGGCGGCAGTTGCGGCTTGAATGCCCAGGTCCGTATCCTCAAAGACCAGGCAATCCCGAGGCGCCACCCCGAGCCTGGCGGCTGCAACCAGAAAAGCGTCGGGGTCCGGTTTGCCGTTCTTGTAGTCTTCCGCGCCGACGATGGTGTCGAACCTGTCGAGAAGATTGAGGACGGTCAGCGAGCGCACCACCGAACTGCGCCTGCTGCCCGAGACCACGGCCAGGGGAATCCGGCCGTGCTGAGCCTCGATGTGCTCCAGCACCTCAGGGATCGGCTTGAGCTGCGGGAGCAGTTCGTAATAGAGGTCTTCCTTGCGCCGGCCGACGGCCTCGACGGGCATGTTCAGCCCGTTTCTCCGGTTGAGCGTGGAGATGATGTCGTCGACGGGCTTGCCGCCCCAGGAATAAAAGAGCTGTTCGTCGAAGGCGCAGTTCCATTCCGCAAGAGCCGTCTTCCAGGCGATGTAGTGCAGGGGCATCGAATCGGCGATGGTGCCGTCGCAGTCGAACAGATAGGCTCGGAAGGAACCGGCGGGCAGTTGCAGTTTCATGCGTACAACAGACTCCTTGCAGAATCGTCATTCGTAGGTCTTTTGCAGCCCAGTCCCCGAGACGATCTTCGCGGGGAGGGAGGGTCGTCCCATTCAGCACGATCGATCATGCGCCAGATCGGCCGGGACGGATCGTACTTCACCGTGCCGCTGCTATTTCCTGCGCCGCGCAGCCGCCCTCGCCGGGTTTGGTCGGCTCCATCTGGAGGGCGTTGTTAAACCGATTGAAGTAGTTGAACAGGCCGATGGCGCAAAGCAATTCGACCACCTCGCCCTCGGAGTAGAAGCTGCGCAGCTCGGCAAACTGCTCGTCGCTGACGGTGTGGGCGTCGCGGGTAACGGTCTCGGCCAGGCGCAGGGCGGCCTTTTCGGCAGGGGTAAAGTCCTCGCGCTGGGGCCAATCGGCCAGATGGGCCAACTGGTCGGCGGTCCATCCAAGCCCTTTTGCCAGGAGGGTGTGGCTGGCCAGGCAGTAGGGCGTGACATTCACCTGGCTGGTGCGAACGATGATCAGTTCCTTCAGTTTGGTGGAGACCGTGCCGGTGGAGAGCACCGCGGCGAAGTGCGCCTGCATGGTGGAGAAGATTTCGGGCCTGTGCGCCATCACCCTGAACATGTTGGGCACGTTGCCGCGCTGTGCGAAGGCTTTGTCGTAGAGCGCCGCGATTTCGGGGGTCACTTGGCTTCGATCAAGCCGGGAAATCCTGGACATTGAGTTTCCTCCTGGGTTCAGCCTATCGTATCGCCGGGGGACGCTCATCGCAGCCTCCTGCAAAGCGGGCACGGCGTCAGCATTCCCAGCGGGGAATCCGCGCCATGTTCCCTGGAGCCATGTGCGCAAACCGGCACAGCCGCTGGTTGCGGATTTTGACGCGGCCCGCGCACTCTGCTACCTTGTTAGTGGACAATCAGAGCGGATTTCCAATTGCAGTGGCCGCGCCAATACCGTCAAGGCGGCACTTTCCCCATTAGGGGAATGCCGCCGAATGGAAATGGATTCGGAGCACAGCAGTTGGAGGACCGGTGCAACGCACGACACTCCTCAGTAGCTCAATGGCAGAGCATTCGGCTGTTAACCGAAGGGTTGTAGGTTCGAGTCCTACCTGAGGAGCCAAAATATATTTGTTATCAATAGTTTAAGATCAGAGCAGCGATAGATACCCCCACTTGTACCCCAATAATTTCACGCTGAGTAAATATTTTTTTGCTCAAACTCCACCGATGGGAGAGCCGCTTGCGCTCACTCCGCTTTGTGGCGCAGGTCGGAGAGCCTGGAGACCCCCACACCCCCTAGCGGCCATCCTTTAAAACGCGGGGATGCCCCATCGTCAATCTTGGAACGAAATTGGAAAATCGGTCATGACCCAATAACGCATCGTGTGTTGAGTAGTGGGCGAACGTGAAATCCATCTACCTCGCAGTGGATTTACTACCTGAATCGAGGTATACTTCGGTCGATCCACAAACTCTGAATTCTCCGTCCACTTCACCAGATGAACTTTGGCTCAGGGGGCGGTCCATGGGGTGAAATGAGTGAACTGCTGAGTAGCGAAGCTGTTGAGAGCCTCGAACTTCTAGTCGAGGAAGCCACACGATCTACCGATGAGGGAGTTAAGCGCTTCATTGAACCTGGGCAAGGCACTCTCTCACGAGCGATGGCGAAGAGACCGCATATAGTTTTTGGACGACGCGGTTCTGGGAAGTCGAGTCTGCTGAGAAAGGCCGTTTCTGATCTAACCGTGGATCGTCGCCCGATTGCATTTGTGGACCTGGAATCGTTCAAAGGCCATAGCTATCCGGACGTTTTAATCAGTGTTCTTATTCAGACTCTTGATAGGTTCTCGCGTTGGCTTGACACGGCTGCGATCAGTCCCGCAAATAAGACTTCATTCTGGTTGACGCTATTCGGAGCCAAGCCCAAGAGGGGGCCGTTTGACAAAGCACGAACCAAAGAAGTATCAGACCGGCTGAAACGTGAGATACAACTGCTCGAACAAGTACTACTCCAACCGGATACTTCGGAAACATTGACCAAGAGTGTCGCCTCGCAAAGCAATGAAGTTTCGGCTGAAGCAGGTGCTAAGGTCGGGACATCTGCGGTCGGGGTCAATGCGAGCGCCAAAAAAGGAGAGAAGAATTCACTTGATCGAGAAGTGAGCGAGAAATTCATCCGCAGTAAAGTCGATCTTCTTCATCGACGGATCATTGAGTATCAGAAGATCTTTAGAGACTTGGCGGAGCTATCAAGGGGCGATTCATATCTCGTTCTTGACGATCTGTATCACATTCGACGCGCTGATCAACCGCGAGTCATCGACTACTTTCATCGTCTTGGCAAAAGTTCGAACATGTGGGTCAAAATTGGAACGATAAGGCACCGCTCCACATGGTACATTAACGGCGACCCTCCGTTGGGCATGAAAATTGGAGACGACAGCGACGAAATTGATCTTGATCTCACACTTGAGCACTATCAGCAAGCGAAAGACTTCCTCCAGCGCATCCTCCATGGGTTTTTCGAATCTGTGAAATTGAAAACAGATGACATCCTCACTGATGGTGCACTAGACAGGATGGTTCTCGCTTCGGGTGGGGTTGCGCGAGACTTTCTCGGGATTTTCCGGCGTTCGATAGTGGTTGCACGGAACCGCAAAGGAGGTCCAAGAGGCCCGAAGATAGGAGTCGAGGACGTAAATGGTGCGGCGGGTGAATACGACAAGTACAAGCGCGAAGAGTTGCGGCGAGATACGTTCAAAGGCGAAGAGACTTCGATTGAGCAGGAATTCGCAAACGTTCGCGACTTCTGTCTCGGTTCTGCAAATTCCAATTGCTTTTTGATCGAAAAGGACGCCAACCCTGATCTTTACGAACGGATCGAAGAATTGACAGACCTTCGTCTAGTGCACAAGGTTAGGTCGCGAGTCACTGTTTCGAGTCGCCCAGGCAAGTTGTTCGAGGCGTTTATGCTGGATGTCAGTCAATACACTGCTTCGCGAAAGAAGCGGGAACTGGAAATAATCGAATTTTGGCGACTCGATTCAGCCGAGCGACTCAGGCGTGTTAGCCTCATTTACCCGAGGCAGACTGTCAGCGCCGCACCCTGATCTTACGTGCGTTATCGTTCGTCTTTGTTTTCTTTGACAAATAGCCTTGCACCTGCTCGAAAAGTGCGCTAAGGTATCTTATGCCCAGTCGGGCATCCGCACCACGTAACACCCCCGCAGTCGCGGGCGGGTCTAAGCCAGTCGGCTCAAGCCTGGATCAAACAAATCCCACTTTGATTCGAGGAAGCCTCATGGCACAAACACAGATTTCTGATGTCGTAGTACCCGCCGAATTCACGGCCTATCAAGTAGAAAACTCAATGGTCAGCACTGCGCTGTTTCAGTCTGGCGTTGTGCTTCCCAATGGTGAGATGTCAGCACAGCTACAGGCTGGTGCGCAGCAATTCACTGTACCTTTTTGGTCGGACATTCCAGACATTGAAGCCGATATTACCACTGACGTTTTGGCAAGCGCGATATCCTCGATGGGCTAATGCTTCTGTCTCCCGGCGTCACCGAAGGCGGAGCCGGGCTGGGGTATGAGAACGATCAACCCATGCGATTCAGCGTCAACGGCGGCAGGGCGCTCACCCAGGATGTGGTTGTCGATGGCGCGGAGGCCTTGTCGGTCAACATCAATGGGTGGTCACTGAACAACGCAATGTTCACTCCGAACCAAGACGCCGTGCAGGATATGAAGATCCAAACCAATGCCTATGCGGCAGAAAATGGCCGTGGCACAGCGGCAATCAATGTGATTACCAAAGGCGGAACCAACCAGTTCCACGGCGATGCCTATTACTACCTTCGCAACGAAGCCTTGAATGCCAACGAATGGTTCAACAAGAGCGCGCAAATAGCCTCCGGGAGGCCCAACAAGCGTGCCGTGTCGCGCGACAAGCTCTATGGCTTTACTGTCGGAGGGCCGGTTCTGAAGGACAAGCTGTTCTTCTTCATGCTTTGGGAGCGCGAGCCTTCGAATTCCCCGAACTATTCCTACAGTTCGGTTCCCAACGAGAACTTCAGGACAGGCAACTTCGGATCGCTGTTGAACCTGGTGGCCAAAAACTCCAGCGGAGTTGTGGTGCCGGCCCCGGTCACTGTTTACGATCCGACCACGTACAACGCAGGCACGGGCGTGCGCACTCGGCGAACCCATCCGCCAAGCTGTTCACTGAAAGCGGATGATCTTCGTCGAATGGCAGAAGAGCGAACGACTTGCCGGCGCCAGGCCACAGGCTGGCCCGGCGGCAAGCAGCAATTTGCGGAACTTGCGCCGCGAAAGTCTTCTGGCTATCCTTAGCCTTCTAATTGATAAATGTCTATCGCCTGCTCCAGCGGAAGGTGACCGGATGTTCGATCAAGAGCAATTGCATTTTGAGATACGCGTTCCATGCCTCCGGGGTGGGCATATTTCACCGGTTGCCTCGAGCGCCGGGCCGTAGATGCGGTAGGCCGCGAGTTGATTCTCCCAGGCGAAATCATCTTTGCGTTCTGGGGCTTCGCGGCCAAAGACGAGCGGTTGCTGCGGGACGGCTACCGGGTTCAGGTGGAACGAAATGTTCTCCACTCCTTTTGCTGGCAGATGGACGAGAAGCAGGAGTGTGTCCGGAGCCGCACCTACCTTGCCGGAGTAGAGCTGGGACGGAATTCGCTGCCCGTTCGCCGCGTTTTGTGCCACAAGCAAGTGCAGCTTTACCGGCGGAACATGGAGGTGTTTGAGTACCTGGGTCAAGGGAACTTCGATCACTTCGGGAGTGCGATCGATACTTAAAGGATTGTTCAATTGCAACTGCTGTGCGTGGGCGTCCGGCTGAAGTAGTCCGGCGGCAAGGCAGAAGGTGAGCAAGGTGACTGCGCCCGCCCAGAAGCGGCGCTTGTGGCCTGGATGCCCGATGTCAACTCTTGTCTTTCGAGCCATTTGGATGAGCGCTCCTTGTTCATAACATTCGAAAGCAGCTCGAGTCACTTGCCGTCCGCGCTTGAACCGCATTTCAGGGGAATGCCGCAACAACGGGTCCGCGACACATAACGTTACCATCGTGCATTGAGGCTAAAGCATTATCGCATCCATCGTCAATTACGTACGTCTAAAGCAAAGAGAAGAGAATGCCGTTAGCCTGTGCGCAGGCACTCAAGCATTGTGAGCGGCCGTTGGTCATGCAGAGGGATCGCAGGGGTTGGTCCGGAATGTGATTCGCGGAGGTTTCTACTCTTGATAAATAACGTTCATCACAATGAGCGCGGCGTAGGGCAACGCTCGACGCCCCCGCACAGTTCCGTCACGACGGGCGTTTGCATGGACATAGGCTTTGGAGGAGGCTTTACGAGCGCACATCATCGTTTTCGGCGGCAACCTGGCGTGCCGGAGCTCCAGCGAACTGCCACCCTATAAGTGAATATTGCCAATCTTGGTAACGATATAATAAAGTGGGGTCGAACCTAATGAAGAGCAAAGCAAACAAGCCTACCCGGCCTCCCACAATAATTGACGTAGCAAGAGCAGCGTCTGTCGGAGTAATGACGGTATCGCGGGTGATTAACGATCACCCCAGCGTAAAAGCTACGACGCGCGCCAAGGTGATGAGCGCCATGGCGCGCGTCGGCTATGTGCAGAACTACGCGGCCCGCATGCTCAAGGGGAGACGTGGACGGACCATCGCGCTGATTGTCCCCGACCTCACCGATTTCTTTGCCAGCTGCTTCCAGGCTGTACAGGAATTGGCGATGCGTCACGACTACCAGACGCTAGTGGTGGCAACGGGCAAAAGCGCCGCAATCGAGAGCCAGCAACTGGATTCGATCAACAACCATCGCATCGCCGGATTGATCATTGTTTCTTCAGGGGCGGACAATGTGCGCTTGAAGAAGATGATGGACGCAGGGATTCCTGTGGTTGCGCTCGACCGGCCGATCGCCGGGCTGCCGTTAGATGCTGTCCTGGTGGAGAATCGGGAGGGTGCGGAGCAGGGCGTTCGGCACCTGATTGAGCATGGTCACAAGAAGATTGCCTGCCTTGGCTTCGAGAGTGGTTCGTATACGGTGCGCGAACGCTTTGAGGGTTACAAGCAGGCGATGCGGGATGCTGGATTGCAGCCAATCCTGTTCAACAACATCAAGACTCTCCAGGATATGGAGACTCTGATTCAGTCCTGGGCAACCGCAAAGGACAGGCCGACGGCAGTCTTCTCGACCAAGAGGCTGACTTCGATACGACTCATTCAGGCGCTGCACCGGCAGAAACTGCGAGTCCCACAGGACATTGCGTTGGTAGGGTTTGACGACTTCGAGCTTGCCGAGGTGCTTGGCACACCACTTACGGTGGTGTGGCAGTCGCCGACTGAGATTGCGCGGGCAGCCGCGGAGCTTCTCTTCCGGCAGATTCTCAGTGTTCAGGATCCTCAGGCGCCGAAACAGCAGGCGGCTAAGATGGTGTTTCCGACGCGATTGATTATTCGACAGTCCTGTGGATGTGCTGGGGATGAGACCAAAGTGAATCGCAGCCCTAGCTAGCATTGCTTTGTGCGCGAGTCTGGCCGATGACGGCGAGATACTCTTGAGCCGTTCGAGTAATGATCTCCGGCTGGCCCTCGGCGATTGCCTTTTGATTTACCAGGTCGCTACCGACACCGAGAGCAAAGGCTCCCGCAATGAGAAAATCTGCAGCGGTTGAAAGAGAAACTCCACCGGTAGGGATAAGTTCGATATGCGGCAGCGGGGCCTTGAGCGCCCGCAGATATTTAGCTCCACCCATCGCGTTGCAAGGGAAGACCTTGACGACATCGGCGCCAGCCTCCCATGCCGCAACTACTTCTGTCGGAGTCAGTGCGCCGGCGATGACTGGAACGCTGTAGCGCCGGCATATCTCAATGGTTCGCACATTCAATGCGAAGCTTACAATGAATTCGGCGCCTGCCAGCATGCAGACGCGCGCAGTTTCCGGATGAAGGACGGTGCCCGCGCCAATGAGGATGCGTCCCGCAGTCCGCCGCACCAGGGTGTGAATCACTTCGATTGCACCGGGGACGGTCATGGTAACTTTAAGGACAGGGACGCCTCCAGCCGCAATTGCTTCCGCAAGCGTCAGAGCCGCATCAAACGAGGTTGCACGCAGCACCGGGAGCAACCCGATTTCCTTGATGCGCCGGAGAATATCTTCCTTTTTCCTTGTCTTTTCCTCATGGGTACTGCCAGCCGCGATTGCCCGAGTTACTTTTCCCTGACCTTGATGACAAAATAAGTGATGGCATCGCCATTGGCGAGAAGCATTTGGTGGGGTACGCCGGCAGGGATGTGGACTACGTCGCCTGGGTTGAGCGATTGTTGAGTTCCGTCCTGCACAGACGCGCCTCGAGTTTCCCCGGCGCTCACCGTCTTGGCATCTACAACTTTGCCACCGCTGACCAGGGTTGCATGGCCCTGGACCACGATGAAGAAGTCGGCAAAGTTCTCGTGTATCTCAGCGCCGCCACTCTTCTCGCGAAGCGAAATCATCGTGTAGTGATTGGGATAGTCGGCAATCTTGGTACTCGCGCTGCCGGAGACCTGCGCTTCTGTGGCCAACTTCTGTGCCATCTCGGTCAGTTGGGCTCGCGTCAAGTGGTCTACGGCAGGTGCCTGAGCGGTCGACGACGACACGCCGATGGAAAGCGCGAATGCCGAAATTGCCGTTGCTGCCAGAGCGGATTTCATAACTTACCTCGTCGATTCAAGTCTGGGATCCGTATCCTCGTTGAATCCCGGATTTAGATGATGATCACCTGCTTAGCCAGCCGCCATCGACGACGAGCACGTGACCGTGTATGTAGTCGCTTGCATTCGATGCCAGAAAGACAGCAGCACCAGCCACATCTTCCGGGCATCCCCACCGTCCGGCTGGAATACGCTCCATTATCTGGCGCGAGCGCTCAGGATTCGCGCGAAGATCTTTCGTGTTATCCGTTTCAATATAGCCTGGCGCGATGGCATTTACATTGACACCCTTATCGGCCCACTCATTGGCGAAGGCCTTGGTCAGTTGTCCTACGCCGCCTTTGGCTGCTGCATAGGATGGAACGTTGATTCCGCCCTGAAATGTGAGCAGGGAAGCGATGTTGATCACCTTGCCGGAGCCACGGTGCAACATATAATTGCCGGCCAGTTTGGTCAACCGGAAGACGCTGGAAAGATTCGTTTCGATGACCGCCTGCCAGTCTTCCTCGGAATGGTCAATGGCCGGTGCGCGCCGGATAATTCCAGCGTTGTTGACTAGGATATCGATGGTACCAAAATGCTGGATGACTTGCTCGACAAGCAATGCGCAGACGGATGTCTGGCTTATATCTCCAATCAGCTGAATATGCTTTGCGCCGGTGCTATCCACCTGCGCGATGATGGCGTCAGGTACAGCGTGTGAACCGTGAAGAGCGACTTGCGCGCCAGCCTCGGCAAACGCCAGGGCGATCCCCGCGCCAAGTCCGCGCGATGAGCCCGTTACCAGCGCTGTCTTGCCCTTGAGACTGAATTTGTCGAGTATCATTGCGGCATTGGTCCTCTCCGGGTTGCTAAAGCAAATCGCCTACCGCAAGCACGTCCATATCGTTGTACACCTGGTTTTCTCCACCCATGCCCCAGCAGAACATATAGTTCATGGTTCCCACAGCGGCGTGAATCGACCAGCCGGGCGAGATAACTACCTGTCTGTTTGCGACGACAATGTGCCGGGTCTCATGCGCGGGGCCCATAAGATGGATAACCCGCTCCCCGTCCCTGACATCAAAGTACAAGTACACCTCGGAGCGGCGCATGTGGGTATGCGGTGGCATGGTATTCCAGATGCTGCCGGCGGCTAACTGCGTGAAGCCCATGACAAGTTGGCAACTGCGCACTCCTTCCAGATGGATCAGCTTGGTAATCTCGCGTGCGTTTGCGGCTTCCGATGTGCCAATCGCAACTTTGTCCAACTCTGCGGATTGGATCAGCCGGGTTGGATAAACCGCGTGCGCCGGGTAGCTCAAAAGATAGAACTCGGCGGGATTTTGCGGGTCGATACTGGAGAAGGAAACATGCTCATTTCCGCGTCCAACGTACAGGGCATCGAACCGGTTCAAATCAAACTCTTGCGCATTTACCGTTACCGTACCAGCGCTGCCGATGTTCAGGATGCCCAGTTCCCGGCGCTCCGTGAAATATGCGGCCTTGAGTTCGTCGTCAGTGGGCAAGGAGAGCGGCGTTCGTGTAGGAACGGCCGATCCAATCACTGTGCGGTCCAAATCTACATACGTCAGAGATAGCTCTCCAGGTTGGAAAAGATCGCCTACTAGAAATGTTTCTCGTAACTCTTCAGTGGTCATGGTGCGGTAGCGGATGGCGTCTGCCATTTGCAGTATCTTCATTGGGGTTTCCCTTCAAACAAAACTGGTGAACACCTGAGCGGCCAACCCCATCATAAGGAACCCAGCGCACAAGGTCTTGATCCACACCGCCTTGGAGCATCAGGTCTTCGAGGAGCCGTCCGATGGGATTGTCGGCCAATGCTGTCGCGATTGCGGTCCGCAGGCCGAAGCAGCGCCTGAGGCCACGCGCGACGTTGTATTCGCCCCCACCCTCGGATGCCCGCAGCATGCGTGCAGTGTGGATGCGGTCTTCCAGGGGGTCGAGTCGCAGCATAACCTCGCCCAGGCTTACACAGTCCCAGCGGGCCGATTCGAGGGGCTTGGCGCTTGTCTGAAGGTCTTCCAATGTATCCTCGCTACGAATAACGATACCATTAATTCACACAATAAAGGATACACCCCGGAAACGGTGCCTGCAAGTTGATCTCTTCTTCAACAAAAAATGGTTATAAGCCGCGATTTGATTGAAGAAACAGTGGGGCTAGAGGAAGTATGAACGTTATCATTAAATCCCTCGCGATTGGATGCGACAGGTCGGCTCGAAGCACGGCAATTCGGCAGGCTGGCCGGAACCAGCCGCACCTCATTCAATAGTTCAGGGCGCAGAGAGGCTGAATCGTGATGAATGTACATGAGGTGCGCGGCAAAAACCTGCGCTGGGCCATCTGCGCGATGCATTTTTATGCCACTTCAGTCAACTACCTGGACCGCCAGGTCCTGGGCATCCTTTCAGTCACGCTCCAACACTCGATTGGCTGGAGCGATGCGCAGTACGGCTACATCATTGCAGCATTCCAGGTGGCATACGCCATAGGCATTGCGCTGTCCGGCAGACTGATCGACAGGGTTGGCACCAGGACCGGCTACGCGATCGTGATGGGAATCTGGAGCGTCGCCGCGGCTTCTCACGCCTTTGCCCGCAGTGCGTTCTCTTTTGGAGTGGCGAGGTTCTTTCTGGGGTCGGGGGAATCGGGGACTCTCCTGCCGCCCTGCAAGCGACGGCGGAGTGGTTTTCGCGCAAGGAACGGTCTCTGGCTGCCGGGATCTTCAACTCCGGTTCAAACCTGGGCGCCTTTGTTGCTCCGTTGCTCGTTCCCCTGATTACGGTAAGGCTCGGATGGCCTTATGCTTTTCTGTTGACCTCCGCGTTCAGTGCCGTCTGGGCGGTGTTGAGTCTTGCGGCGGCGGCTCATCAGGGCTGGTCAGCGAATCTGCTCACTGTCCCCTCCGATCTCTTCCCGAAGAGTGCTGTGGCGACTGCTGTGGGCGTGGGCGGAACTGCAGGCTCAGTTGGGGGAGTCCTGTTCGCGATTAGGACAGGGTGGATTCTTCAGCTGACGCACAACTATATGGATTCCGCTGAGGAACCGTTTGCGTTCGTGCATCCCGGGATTCTGCATACGGCAGTCGATCTGGAGCGGATGAAGACAGGGGTCAGGCAGAACCGTTCGCCGATTGCCGCCGGATTCGAGACATTCCAGAAGCACCCCTTCTCGAAAAGTGACTACGCCCCCACCCTTTCGGCTCGGAAATCGGAAGGAATCCATCGGTCAACTTTCCCGCCTTCGACGATGACTGCAACGCCGCCTACCAGTGCTCGCTTATGGCGGCCATTACCGGCGAGGCGCGCTTTGCAGCAACTGCCCGGACGATCATCCTTGGTTGGGCGGGCAGCCTCCAGACTGTCTCCGGCGCGGATGCGGTTCTGATGGCCGGGTTGGGGCCGTTCAAAATGATCAACGCCGCGGAGATTCTGCGCGCCACTGGCCAACTCGATGCACCTGGCGCGGAGCGCTTCGCCGCCATGCTGCTTCGCGCCATTTTGCCGGCGATCCTGGACTTTGCCCCGTTCGCCAATGGCAATTGGGATACGGCGGCTATCAAGACGATGCTCGCAATCGCCGTTTTCTGCGACGACAGAGCCCTCTTTGAGCGTGCGCTTGCCTATTTCAGAAACAGAGTTGGTGCTCATGGAGAGGATTTTGAAGCCCAGCCAAGGGGGCGTGATCTCCTCAAGGTTGTGAGCGTCGGCGAAGAAGGCAAATACCTCGTCGATGGGGCGTGCAATCCACTGCTCACGGCGCAATATATAGTTCACAGCACTCACTCCTTCCCACCGCATTCGACTGTGCTGCTACGGTTCACGAAGTAAAGCAGACACCTGTGCATGAAGATCCTGGTAGGCTTTTTCATCGAACGCGCCGCTGTTGCGCCAGCGCACCGCACCGTGCTTGTCTAGCAGAACCAGATAGGCCGCATCCGGCGACTGGTAGCCCATGCGCTGTTTCCAGGAGTCGGTTCCACCGTAGACCGTGATCACATTTTCCTGATCGCTCCTGGGAGTTCCCTTGCGCATGCCGCTGTCGATAAACCACTTTCCCAGGCGCGCCATGCCGCCAATCATCGGGATCTCGTAGAACGTGACCTGAGGATTCTCGCCGAAGTCCTTGCGAAAGCGGCCAACCCAGGCCTCGACCGGAAATCTCGAATTGTAAGTGAAACCCAGCGCCAGCAAGGCGACGCGGCCTGAAGCAGCTTCTGGGAGTTGAGCCTGACGGCCGGTGAGGAATTCGCCCCGCAGAGGCGGCAGGGTTTCGCCAAAGGGAAGTGTGGAGATCAGGGCAGACGCCATAAGAATCGTTGGCACGATGGTCATGAGGCTTGTCCTCCAGTGAGGCGGGTGACTGAGTTCTGGAACAGATAGTGGGAGACGATCCACTCGTTTCCGCCGGCAAATCCGAACAATTCAGCGCATGCCATGAAGAAGACTCGCCAGCGGACCAGCCATCTCTGTGCCTCGTCCTTTCCATAGACGGCCGCGAAAAGGTCGAGCACTTCCTTCCTATGCCGGTCGAGACGCTCAAGCCACGCCTCCGAGGTCTTCTGGTAGTGAACGCCGCTGATTCGCCAGTGCTCGCGTATGCGGAAGTGCTCCTGGAAGTAAAGCAGCAGATCGTCGCTGGGCATCACGCCGCCGGTGAAGAAGTGCTGCGCCATCCAGTCGGAAGCGTCATGCACTTCATACGGATAGGCGTAGCGGCTGTGCGAAAAGACGTGCACGAAGAGCAATGCCCCAGGCCGCGACCAGGATGCGATTCGCCGCAGCAGTTCCGCGTAGTTCCGCATGTGTTCAAACATCTCCACCGTAACGATGCGATCAAACCGCGAGTCCGTGCTGAAATCATTCATGTCCGCAGTGACCACGGTGAGGTTCGCGAGTCCGCGGCGAGCGGCTTCGGCGTCGATGAACTGCTTTTGTGAGTGGGAATTCGAGACCGCCAGAATGCGGCTGTTGGGAAAGCGGCGGGCCATGAAAAGCGAGAGAGAGCCCCAACCGCAGCCAAGTTCGAGCACGTCCTGGCCGTCTTCAAGGCAAGCGCGACGGCAGGTAAGATCGAGCATGGCCTCCTCGGCCTCGGCAAGATCTTTCGTGTTGGCGTTCCACAGCGCGCAACTGTATTTCATCTGGGCCCCAAGAACATGACGGAAAAACTCCGCGGAGACCTCGTAGTGTTGTGAATTGGCGGCGTCAGGCCGGATTGCGACGGGACTCTGGCGCAGTTGCGCGACAAACCGCATCAAGCGTTCCGCCTGCGCCGCTGGAGATCCCTCTTGTTCCCTGCGCAGACGCGCCGATACCAGGCGCCGAATGCCGATGCGGATGAGCCAGTCCGGCAAGAGGCCGCGCTCGAGCCAGCTGTTGTAGCCCGCTTCCAGGACGGGTGAAGCGGTGAGAGTTTCAGTTTGCATGGTGTTTTTTCCTCGGGAACCACGGCACAAACACGCTCGTGGTCTCCTGATAACGCCTGTAGTCTTCGCCCCTGGTGCGCAGCGCCTGCGCTTCGGTGGCGGGGATACCGGTGACTCGGAAGAGAAAGTAAAGCATGAGCGCGGGCGGGAAGAGCGCCAGATAGCCGTATTTGGAATCGATTGCGAAGAGGCAGAAGGCAACCCAGATGAGCCACTCGAAGAAGTAGTTGGGATGGCGCGAGTACTTCCACAAACCGGCGCGGCAGGTTTTCCCGCGGTTGGCGGCGTTGGCCTTGAAGGCATTGAGCTGCATGTCTGCAGTGATCTCGCCCGCAATCGCCACAACCCACACAACGGCCGCGGCATACTCGAAGATAGAGAACGCCGGCGCCGGGTTTTGTGAAGCGAGAAGAAAGGGCGCCGCCAGCACAATGCAGAGCACGGCCTGAAACTCGAAGAACAACAGGAATTTCAACGGGATGTTGGTGCGCCACTGCTTGCGGAGCTGCACGTAGCGTCCCTCTTCGGGATGGCCGATGACGCGCGTAAACAGCAAGTAGAGCGCAAGGCGCAGGCCCCAAACCGACGCCATAAAGGCAATCGCGATGCGGCGCGGCGCCCAGCCGGCGCCCATGACTGCGTAGATGGCGGCCAGCAGGGCCAGTCCGCCTGCCCAGCCGGCATCCACAATCGCCGCGTTGCGCAGGGGAAAATGAACCAACCACAGCACGAGCATTACCCCGCAGACTGCAACCGCTCCGGTCAGAATCAAGGTCAGCATAATCACTCTCCTGACTCAGGACGCAGTTGGTTGCTCATGCCGCAGAGCACGGGAACCAGCAGCAGGTAGAGCAGCCCGGTGGCGATGCTTCCGAACAGGAGCCACGCCGCAAGGGCATGGATTGTGACTGTCCAGAGCGTTGCGACGGCGTGGAAGAGATTGGTGCGGATCAGCGCTAGGATGTGAACCACGGATAGTTCGGACGGCGGAGTTTTGAACATCCATCCGCCGATACGGTAGAAAGGAATCAGCAGGGCGAGTTGGAACGGGTAAACCAGCCAATTGACAAGCTGAATTGCCGCCAGGTTGAGCCGAAACGCGATTGCCGCCAGCGTGCACAGCAGCACGGTCGAACCTAATACCGGGATCACTCCGAGCGTGATTCCCAATGCAATCGTGAAGGAGAGCTTCTCCGGCGTGAGACCCTGGCGGAGGAACTCAAGGATAGGCTGTACAACTTTGCGGCGCCACACAGTCTCTCTCATGCCGCTCGCCTCCGCAGAACTGCCGCGGCCGGCTCTTCGGGCCTGAGCCGGAAGAGTTGAATCAGAACATAGAAGGACATGGCGATGTTGCCCAGCCCCATGATGAGCAGGAACCACAAGATCCGCGTCCACACGCGCCGTTCCTTGTAGAAGACCCACGCGTAGAACGTTACGAAGCCAAAGTATGCGTCATAGAGCGTGGCGATGGCCCAGGGGTTGGCGGCATAGCTCGGCCAAGCTGTACGGAGGCTTACGGCAAGGCCGGTGCGGATGGTCATGACGACCATAAAGACGAAGATTCCGCCAAACAAGAGCTTCAGTAACGATTTCATCGGCCCTCCTTTTTCAGTCTGGCCAGATGCTCTTCCAATTCCGAGAAGTCCTCCAACGCGATGGTCCGCGCGCTCCCAATGGAGGCCAGAGTCTTTTTCACATTGCTTCCGCCAAGCCAAAGCTCTGCAGTTTTCGGCAGCTTTGCGGCGAGCATGCGCAGCTCTTCGATGGTTGCCTGGGTGGGCTCGCTTGCCTTGATTCCAACGACGACCGCACGCGGCGAGGTCCGCTCGGCCGCGGCCACAATTTCAAGAGACGGAAGACTCGACCCGAGGTAGAGAGCTTCGAATCCGCACGCCACGGCCAGCATGGCCGCCGCCAGGATGCCGAACTCGTGCATTTCCCCTGCCGGCGTGGCAAACAGAATCCGCTGCGAGGGAGTTGAGGATGTGCCAAGGCGAACCAGCCCGCCCAGCAGGTTGCGCAGAATCGACGAGGTCATGTGCTCCTGGGCAATGGTCAAGGTGCCGTCCTGCCAGCGGTCGCCGACCAACTGCATCAGAGGAAACACCACTTCGCTCACAAGCTTGTCAACGGGCAGCAACACCGCCAGCCTGCCGAGGTGGAAATTGGCCGCGGCGTAGTCAAACGACTCGATGGCCGCCACGATGGGAAGCAGGGGATCGCTTACTGGTTGTTCTGTTCTATAGGACTCCGGATTCTTAGCGACCGGAACCGGTCCCAGCAGCAGCTTCTCCAGTGCGCTGTCTTCCAGTCCGGCCACCTGTCCGATTGCATGCCCGTGAGCCACCGCTTCGCGCAGCAGGATGAGCCGCCGGATGTGTCCTTCGCCGTAGGCGCGGCCCCTGCTGCCGCGCATCGGCGTAACTGCCTGATAACGCCGCTCCCAGGCTCGCAGCGTATCAATGCTTAGGCCGGTCAGATTTGCCACCGCCCGAATCGGATATTGAACCACGCGCTCGGAACTCATACTGCAAACATAACCTATGGATTTCGATTGTGTCAAGCAGTTGTCATGGACAAATGCTTGACAGTAAGCTACACCTGGGCTAATCTCGAAATACGGCGCCCGGATGTGGGCGCATTGGAGATTGGCATGGGTAGCAGATCGCGGCGCTGCAAGTTCCGCATGGCTTTTCTGTTTGCGCTGGTACACGCCGGTGCGCTGGCGGTCATTTTTGTGCCCTTCTCTCCCAGTTTGCTGCTATGGACGGCGGCGACCTACGCAGCCCGGATGTTCGCGGTCACGGCTGGCTATCACAGGTATTTCAGCCATCGCAGCTACAAGCTGGGCCGCGCCGCTCAGTTCTGCATGGCCGCGCTGGCACAGAGTTCCGGGCAAAAAGGCGTTCTGTGGTGGGCAGCGCATCACCGCTGGCATCACCGCTACTCCGACGCCGAGCCGGATGTTCACTCGCCGGGGCTGCGCGGTTTTTGGTGGGCGCACGTGGGGTGGATACTGTCGAACGAGTACGACAGCTACGACGAAAAACAGATTGCGGATTTCGCGAAGTTTCCCGAGTTGCGCTGGCTGGACCGCTACCACTGGGTTCCGGCTGTTGTCTTCGCGCTCGTGGTGCTGCTGGCCGGCGGGCCGGCCGCGTTTGTGTGGGGATTTCTGGTTTCCACCGTCCTGCTCTATCACGCCACGTTCTGCATCAATTCTCTCGCCCACGTCTTCGGCAGCCGCCGTTTCGACACGCCGGACCAGAGCCGCAACAACTGGTTTCTGGCCTTGCTCACCTTCGGGGAAGGCTGGCACAACAACCATCACTTTTCCATGGCCAGCTGCCGCCAGGGATTTCGCTGGTGGGAAGTGGATATCACCTACACCGTGCTGAAGGTTCTGAGCCTTCTGGGCATCGCCCACGACCTGCGGCCGTTTCGAGTTTCGAGCCAGCGGGTCCGGGGAGCTGCCTGATGCGCATCGCAATTATCGGCAGCGGAATTTCAGGTCTCGCGGCAGGCTGGTATCTGAGCCGCAGGCACGAAGTCTCCCTCTTTGAGAAGGAGCCGCGCCTGGGCGGACACACCAACACCGTGATGGTGGAGAACGGTGGCGATCCGATTCCTGTGGATACCGGATTCATCGTTCACAACGATCGCACCTACCCCAACCTGGTGAGGCTGCTGGCGGAGCTGGGAGTGGAAACGCAGCCCAGCGACATGTCGTTCTCCGTCTTCTGCCGCCAGACTGGATTCGAGTATTCGAGCCGCGGCATCAATGGCTTCTTTGCGCAGCGTTCCAACCTGCTACGGCGCGAGCATTACCTGCTGCTTGCAGAGATTCTGCGATTCAATCGCACGGCGCCGAAACTGCTCGACCAGCCGGGAGCCGAAACGGAGACCATCGGAGACGCAATTGATGAAGGCCGATACCACAAGGTCTTCACTGATCGCTACCTATTCCCCATGGCCTCGGCGGTGTGGTCCATGTCGCTCGATTCCATCCGCTCTTTCCCGGCATTGACGCTGCTGCGCTTCTTCCACAACCACGGCATGTTAGGCATCAATACTCATCCGAAGTGGAAGGTAATCAATGGCGGCAGCCACAAATACATTCCGTTGCTCACAGCGCCATTCAAGGAGCGAATCTTCCTTGATGCGCGCATTGCATCGGTGAGCCGGCAGGAAAGCAGTGTGACATTGAACTTCCAGGGTCGTCCAGCGATGGATTTCGATCAGGTTGTCTTTGCCTGCCACGGCGACCAGGTGCTGCCGCTGCTGGAGCAGCCGACCGGCGCCGAGCGCGATGTGCTGGGGAATTTCAAAACCAGCCGCAACGTAGCGACGCTGCACACGGATTCTTTGCTCTTGCCCAGCCGCCTTGCGGCGCAAGCAAGCTGGAACTACAACCTGGGCCTGAGTGGAAAGAGCGCGGTCGCGGTGACGTATCACATGAACCGGCTGCAGTCGCTCAAGACGGCAGACGACTACTGCGTCACGCTCAACGGGGAAGACGTGATCGACCCGGCCAAGGTGCTGCGCACGATCATCTACCATCATCCGCGGTACACGCTCCAAGCGATCCGTGCCCTGGGCCGGTGGAGCGAGATCAGCGGACGGAACCGGACGCATTACTGCGGGGCGTACTGGTTTCACGGTTTTCACGAGGATGGATTGAATTCCGCACTGCGCGTGGCCCGCGCCCTCTCAGTGGAGTGTTAGACCATGGACTCTGCAATCTATTTCGGTACCGTGAGACACCGCAGGTTCCGGCCGGTGCCGCACAAGTTCGCCTACGGCGTGTTTATGGCATTCCTGGATATCGACCGTATACAGGAACTAACCGGAATCTCTCGTTTATTAAGTTACAACCGCTTCAACTGGGCGAGCTACGACGAAAGGGATCACTTCGGGGATCCGGGCCTTTCGCTCAGGCAGCGGCTCGAACGGGACGCGGCTGCCCAGGGAGTCTCGGTGCCCGACGGTCAGATCTTTCTACTGACTCACCTCCGGTATCTCGGTTATAACTTTAATCCGGTCTCATTCTTCTATTGCTATGACGCACAGGAGCGGCTCCAGCTTGTTCTTGCGGAGGTGAACAGCACCTTCGGCGAGAGCCACAATTACTGGCTTTGGCAAGACAACGAACTGCCTTCGCCGAATGCAAAGCGCTATCGCCGCGCCAAGGCCCTCCACGTGTCTCCATTCATGAGCATGAAGCTGGACTACACATTCACGCTTACGCCGCCGGACCGGAGACTCGTAGTTCACATGGACACGATTGAAGACGGCAAGCCGTTCTTCGATGCGACGCTGAACCTGGAGCGCAGGCCGTGGAGCGCGCGCTCACTGCACCGCGCACTCTTCTCTCATCCCTGGATGACGGCGAAGGTGATCGGCGCCATTCACTGGGAGGCCTTGCGGCTCTACCTGAAAAAAGTGCCGGTATTCACGCATCCCCGGCGGCACGCGAACGAGGTTTGAAGCGATGAAAGAGATCTTCGGATCGACAGCGAAGAAGTTGTTTTTATCCATGCTCGAAGGACTGCAGGGGGATTCACTCGAACTGGTCCTGCCGGACCGGACACTCACCTTCGGAGACGTCCGGTCAGAGCTCAGCGCACAACTCTTGGTGCACCGGGAGCGGTTCTTCGCGCGCGCTCTGCTGGGCGGCGATACGGCGATCGGCGAAGCGTACATGGATGGGGATTGGTCCACGCCCGACCTGGTCTCGCTCATGCGCTTGGCTGTGCGCAATCTTTCGCAACTGGAGAGGTCCAGTACCTTCTTCTCCGTGCTCAGCCGATTCGCAGATCGCTTGCGCCAGCGTATGAGAACGAACACAGTAAAGGGCAGCCGCCGCAACATTCATGCGCACTATGACCTCAGCAATGAGTTCTTTCGGCTCTTCCTGGATCAAAGCATGGTTTACTCCTGCGCCTGGTACGAGACCCCCGAGGACTCCCTCGAAACTGCCCAGTTTCAAAAGCTGGATCGCATTTGCCGGAAGCTGGACCTGCAGCCGCAAGATCGAGTGTTGGAGATCGGAACAGGATGGGGCGCATTTGCTTTGCATGCCGCACGCAATTATGGCTGCCAGGTTACGACAACGACGATCAGTCAACAGCAGTATGTGCACGCGCGTGCGGTCTTCGATGCCGCGGACAGGGACCGGCGCATTGAGCTTCTGCGCAAGGATTACCGTGAGTTGAGCGGCAGTTTCGACAAGATCGTAAGCATCGAGATGTTCGAGGCCGTGGGTTTCGAGCACTATGACGAGTTCTTCCGCGCCTGCGACAGGCTGCTCAAACCGGACGGCTCCATGCTGCTCCAGACGATCACGATGAACGAACAAAGGTTCGCTCGATACCTGAAACAAAGCGACTGGATCCAGAAGTACATCTTCCCCGGTGCTCAACTGGCTTCGTTGCGGGGAGTTCTGGACTCGCTCGCCCGCGCAACCCGACTCTCGCTCTTTCACGCAGAGGACATGGGGGCTCATTACGCGCGCACGCTGGCCGCATGGCGCGAACGTTTACTCGACTCCATCGGCGGAGTCAAGGCCCTGGGATTTGATGATCGGTTCATCCGGATGTGGGACTATTATCTGGCTTTCTGCGAGGGCGCCTTCCTCGAGCGTCACATCAGCGACTTTCAGTTGTTGCTGACTAAGAACTACAACCCGCGGTCACTTTTTCAGGAACCGTGGCGGCTCGTCCAAGAATCGACAAGGCCTCAATCGGTTCCACAAGTTCCAGAGCGAGTTTGCCTCTGACGCAACTGTGAAATCGGTCATTCTGCCTGTTACAGGTGCTCTCTCGGATCACTTCCCGAGAATAGGCAGGTGCGAGCCAATTTGCCCGCACATGGTTCTCGGTTTACGCCAACAGGCCAACTCGTGTTTCCAGCCTCTTCGCCGACCTGAAAACACGCCCAAGCGATCTAGCGCGAATCGAGAAACCCTCCATGCAACATCGGCGCTTGCCGGAACCGAGAGTGGCGCGAACGCCTCACTCCCAGCGAAAGACCTTTGACGAGAGCGCCGTGCAAACAAGAAACACCACGGCCAGTGCCGCTACATCGCTCACGTGGGTCCACCATCCGTCGCCATTCCAGATCCCCTGAAGCAAGCGAACGGCGTAAGTGAGCGGCAATGCCTTGGCCACGGCTTGAAATCCCGGTGGTAGAGACTCAATCGGCACAAACAGACCCGAGAGGACGATCATGGGGTACAGGATGACGGCACCGATCGGCTGCGCAAACCGCGCAGTTGGCACGATGCTGGCGATGAGAAAGCCGATTGACGAGATGCTCCAGGTGGTGATGAGCAAGGCAATGGTGAAGGAGAACAACGGCGCATGAATACCGGGCGGGAGGTAGCGCTTGCCGGCCAGAAACATCAGAATCAGCGTTGCCGAGGAGAGTATAAGCTTGACGACGACGTGAGCGGTAAGGATGGTTTGCGGGCGCAGAGGCGTGGCGCGAAGCCGCTTGAGAATGCCTCCCTCGCGATAGATGGAGATGATCGTGACCAGGGAAAGTACTGCGCTGACGGCAATCAGAATCGATACGAGAACCGGTACACCCGCGCGGGAAAAACTGCTTACGACTGGCGAGGGCGGCGTAAGCCTGTTGTTGGCGAACCGGCCCAGGACTACGAAGAGCAACACTGGAACCACGATGGAGCCGAAAGCGCCCATCGGCTCGCGCATGAAGACCTTGATCTCGATCCATGTCAATTTCCACAGCCCGCGCAGCATCGTTTTTCGCTCCTACTCGCGAATGGAGTGACCGGTAAGCTTGAGAAAGACATCTTCAAGGTCAGGTAGAATGGTGCGGAAATCAGTGACCCGGATCCGATTCTCCGAGAGGCAATGAATCACGTCAGTCACCAGGTCGTCTCCCCGACCGCGAATGGTGAACCGCAGTCCAGCGTGGACCACGGACTCAACCCTCGGGATCGTGTTGAAGCGCTCTTTGGCGGTTGGGTTGTCGGTGTCGAGAATGACCGTTCGTTCCGGGCAGTGACGGGCAACGAGCCGTTCCGGAGTGTCGGTGTCGATGATCCGTCCATGCTCTATGATGGCCACACGGTCGCACAACCGCTCGGCCTCCTCCATGAGATGAGTCGTCAGGAGGACGGTCTTGCCATGTACGCGGATGCCGCGTACTAGGTCCCAGATCGCCCGCCTCGCCTGCGGGTCAAGCCCGGTGGTCAACTCATCGAGAAAGACGACCTCGGGATCGTTGATCAACGCGAGAGCAATAAATAGCCTTTGTTTCTGGCCTCCGGAGAGGTTCATGAACCAGGCGCCGCGCTTGTCAGAGAGGCCGAGTTGTTCGAGCAGCCGCTCGGCATTGACTTTCTTCTTCCGGTAAAGCGATGCCCACAGGTCTACCGCCTCCCAGACCTTGATTCGCTTCTGCAACTGAGCCTGTTGGAGCTGAACCCCAATTCGGTTCTGCAGCCTGTAGACCTGGCGAAAGGGATCGAGGCCGAGAACGGAGATGGCGCCCCGGTCGGGCTTGCGAAGGCCTTCGACGCACTCCATTGTGGTGGTCTTTCCCGCGCCATTGGGACCGATGAGCCCGAAGATCTCCCCTTGATTGACCGTGAACGACGCTTCGTCGACAGCCACTGTGCGGCCATAGGTCTTGCGGATTGCGGAGACTTCGATGACAGGGCGCATGAGGGGTGCTTTTGGAGGTGGCAGATTCGCAGAGCCTGAACCGGAGTGTACATCACTCGCCGGGATTGCTACGTCAAGGCGACCGCCGAGGATCCTGCGACAGCAAGTGAGGTTAGAAAAAATCGCTTACAAGCTGCCAGGATCGGCCCATACCGCGAAGTCCGCCAGTATTCGCGAATCTGCCTGCGCATGATCCTCGGTTGACGGTAGCAGCCCGAGGCGCGTTTCCAGGGCCCGACGCGACCGCTCCCTGCGGGCCCCCGTGGCATCCTCGCCCAAATTACTAAGAACTTATCCGTAAATAGCGATTGTCAATCACTGAGGAAACAATTCCCATCTTCCTCGCATCAGAAATCCCGCCGGATATGGTTGACAATTCATTGCCGCAATCCCAAGCGAAATACGATCAATTGGACTTCGGCACTTCCATCTGTTAAGACTCCTGTGGCGAACCGGTCTTATACGGATCTTGCAAGTCCGGCTCATGCGTAAACACCAGGTAAGGCCCCGGCCCGCTCACCAGGCTGTTGAATGTCCCTATGGCCTTAGCTTTTGCGTCGGCGCGGATGCCGCTGCCGCCATTTTTTAACTCGTCGCAATAAAAGGTCTGCGGCCCGCTCTTAATCGTTCCCCTGGACACGATTACGCTCTCATTGATGGCTCCAGAAATTGAATCGGTATAACTCTGCGGCTTGAATCCCGCGCTATCCAAACCAACTGCGGCATAGTTACTTTGGCCGCCGCCGTTAAGAAGGACCGGGATGTTGACCGATGGTGGACTAGTTGTTGGCGGACCGCTGGTGCATCTCATCCAAGTAATTGCCTGATTCAGCACCGACAGCTTTCCGTTCACTATACTTTCGATTTGGTCTTCAGTCAGGCTTTGTGGAGTCGCAGCAGACTGTGAGGCGATAGGTGGAGCTGTTTACGATGCCGACGGAGCAGCCGGCTTCTGGTCCGGGCATCCTGTAATAAAGATGCAGCACATACCAACTAGAACGACCCTTGCTTTCCACATAGCCGCTCCTGTGTTCTGTCGCGCGATTGCTCGCGTTTGAGACCGCATATTGGCTTGCCTACAGGTCGTTGAAACCCACCTTACGACCTATACCACTGGCGTTATAAGCAACCGATTCTATTTCTTCACGGTCAGTTCCAAACCGAATGTCCATCCTTTTGTTCGAACGTAGTTGTTCGTGGCGTTCACGCTGTCCTGCCACTTAATCCGCAACTGCATCTGGTTGATCTGCGAGGTCTGGTCGAGCGACAATCCCGGAATCTGCGCGAAATCCGAGATCGGAATCAGTATCGAAACATCCCCGGTTCCTTCGGCGCGGTCAGTCCCCTTGGCCGTCTTCTGCAGAGGTAGAAAGTACATCCCCCAGTCCGCCTCCCAATTGAACGTAAACGGAGCAACCCGATACCAGGGGTCATAATACACCGGTGGGTTTTGGTTGGGGCGCGAGGTGGGGTCCTTAGGATGCCAAATTTCCAGCAGCCGTTCGCTGGTAAGCGCCATGGCCGGATTAATAGCCCAGTCCTCCACCGGCAGCGCCTTCGATCCCGGCGCCACCACCTGGTTGACGCGGTGTGTGTAAGGAAAAGCAATCGTTAACGTGGGCGCATTGTTCCACGCGGGCAGATCGTGCCACGCTAGGTGCCCCGGTTCGGTCGATGTGGGGTATGGCGTCGTTGCTCCGGGTGTGAGCCAGGCCGTCCAAGGAAGCGTAGTGCTCACCTGCGCATTCGTCACTGCGGCCAGATTGGTTGCCACTTGGTTGCCCGTCGCCTGCTCTTCGACCTTAAATGGGACGGTCCACCGGCGCATCAGCCCAACTTGAATGCCGACGCCACCCATGAATGCGCTCTTGGAATCTCGTTCGTTGGTGGAGAAGGTGTCTTTTGTCTCCGCGAATACGCCGCCCCACGTTCCGCCCAGCCTGGCGATGGGCAAATTAGCCGAGACTGGAAATTGGTAGATGGTCTTCTTGTAAGTGGTCTTGTCGGTCAGCGTCTCATTGTTTACCGTCTGCGCTGAAGCCGTCAGGATCGAGGTCTTCCAGTTGATCGTTCCCGTCCCGGATAGGGACACCGGGGTGTTCGACGCATCTGTTAACCCGACGATCTCAACTTTTAGAGGTCCATTCAGCCCCTGCAGAAGGAGCCAGTTCACTTGTCCATTCAGATGGGGGTCGTAAACCGTAAGCTCGAGCTTCTTCGGGGAGTCCGGAATGGCGTGTGCCGGATCACCAGGTTGAACGAACAAGTTCGAACAATTCGCGGGGACGGGGCCATTTGTGGTCACGGGCTGATTGTCAATCTCCTTGATGGGGACCGGCGTGCTGTTGACCTTGACTACGAAGTTTTGGGCATGCAGGCAGTTCCAGCCGTGGTCGATACTGTGATTCAGGATCTGCGCCACCGACTCTCCGCTTGTCGTGTGATAGCTCGTATCGAAGATCACGTCGAGCGCGTACCGTGACGTCAACTCCTCTCCCTGAGAGCTAACCTTGCCGGTCACCGAGCAAGTGGCCGAGCTTCCGCTGCAGGCCTTCTGCCCGAGCGAGACCAGCGGCAGCGCCGTGACGGCCAGACAAGCGGCCATTCCCCAAGCCAAATGAAACCGAAGAGAAGGGGGTCTCTCGCTCATTGCCCGCCCCCTGGATTCGGAGACTGAATCGCCTGGAGGAAGCGAATCAGGTCAATGTACGTTTTCCCCGGAACGCGAAGGGCGCTCAAATCCGCCTTGCTGCGTCCCAGGACCTGCAGCAAGCCCGACTGATCGATCCCATTCACAAAAGCGTCCCACTGCTGCTGGTTGAACAGGTTGACAAGCTGCGCATTGTCTCCCGGTCCCTGGGCGCCGACGCCCAGAGACAGGTTCACACAAGACCGGACCGACGAATCTAGGTCCCACTGACCCACGTTTTCGTTCAGGTCGAAAAATGTGCCAGTGTCTCCGGGATTGTTCATGGGATTGTTAGGGTCGAACTGGGGAAACTGGTTGTTCACCTTGATTAGGAAATTGTTCAGGCTGGCGGCCCCGACAGTGGCCTTCACTTTGGCCAGGGCAAACGCGTTCAAAGGAAATGCCCCAACCTCCGGCTTGAAGTTGGCACAGATCGCCTTCAGCGTTCTAAGGTTATTCGTCCATGTGGTAACCAGGTCGAAAGGGGAAATTTGTCCAGCCATGTGTCCTCCGGAATAGCAGTTTTTGCAGACTCTAAAAAAAAGGCGGCTTCAGCGCCAGTCATCCTGCATGTCAGGGCATTAGTAGAACGCGGGAGATCCCGACGATGTACACCTGTGAAGTGCCTGGGCACCGGTTTCCCCTATCACAGTAAATTCAACTGTGTCCGAGCGCATCTCGGTTCTGGGGAAAACAACTGGGGAGACAGCAGCATTATGCAATAGCAACCCGCAAGCGTGTCAAGTATATTCTTGATCTCATGAGGTATAATGCGACCCAGTAATCACCTGAGCCGGAGCCTTAGGCGTGCCCCACATACACTCAGAACAGCCAACTCATTCTCTTCGACCTGATCGCTGGCGACGGGTTTCTCGCTGGTTTACCCGGCATAAGAGGACGGTCACCATTATGAGCGCTCTCAGTGTCCTTGCTGGGTTCATCGTCCAGGAGACGCTCGATGAGCCTGTCAAAGACAAACTGAGCGCGATCGTTCTTGCCCTCCAAGGCCAAGATCATGCCCAAGAAGGCATCGGAGCCTCGACAGCACTCCAGGACATCCGAGTAGACCTGCACCTGGTCAAGACGAAACTGATTGACGAAAGACCCGTAACTGACTCCGACCGTCAATTGGCACAACTCCAGGCCAACCGCATCGACGCTCTCGCGATGGTCGGCGGCAATATTGCAGCACTTCACTCTTAGATCTCTGCTCTGCCGGTCGATTTCCGAAGAAAGGAATCAGATTTTGAAACTCGGTATATGGCACTCTTTGTGGAGAGCGGTTCGGATGGAAACCAGAATTCGATCGATGCACTGACAAGGTATGCGCCCAAATGGCACGACATCTACGATGAATCCAGGAGACTTGTGGGAGAAGGCACTTGCGAAATTCAAAACCTTCAGCAAGAGGCTGAGGAACGTCACCGCTTCTATACATGCCTCTCCTACATTTCGTTTTTTCTCGGCTGGTCCGTCGGCCTCTTGTCCAACCTGGCAACCGGGAAAACTGAAGAGTCAGCTGGCGGCTAGCTAGGTGATCCTTTACCTACAGAACGAAGGTTCAGCTATGAGTGACAGGAGCCTGATATGACAAACACTACCCGGTGTCGCGTGTTCTGCGTGAGTTTGCCATGGCGACGACCTCTACTTATTTTTGTCCTGATTGTGGGTGCGGCTTTGCCAGCCGCGTGTCAGAACAGAGAGTCCGCCGTCGTCCAAGCCAATGAGGAGATCGGAGTATCCTTCAGGCCTTCTTACATCGCCTATGACGAGTATTCCCATGGCGCCGTGCAGGACAGTGAGCACGGATGGATTCCAGACGTCGGGGCGAAAGCGACAGGGGTAGTCAACGCGCTGAAGGTGACAAATCTCCTGCTTGGGGTGACGTACGATTTCAACAACGGAGCTTCGAATCATTGGAGTCTATCGCTGAACGGTGGAAGTCCGTTGAGTTATTCGGTGAGCGTTACGTGAACCACAGGCCGGATCAAGGGTGCGGAGCTTGATTTTGCATGGCGGCAAGGCGTGTTTTCTGGGCGGCTCTCCAGCGGTCGGGTAGCCAGGCGGGCAGGTCGCTGAGGCGCGCCGACGGCAAGTTGACCAGTAACTGGGTGAGATAGAGTTGCGGGTCCACTTCGTGGCGGCGGCAGGTCGAGGTGAGACTGG
>Ga0181527_1001022_pt1 | contig 30201 bp, 25 predicted proteins | sample PEATcosm2014_Bin_30_FD_119762 | JGI IMG/M metagenome (GOLD analysis project Ga0181527, IMG submission 119762) | Peatland microbial communities from MTU Mesocosm Facility, Houghton, MI, USA - PEATcosm2014_Bin06_60_metaG | ecosystem: Environmental > Terrestrial > Soil > Wetlands > Peat | place...
AACTCCTGACGACCGAGCCTGATCTCGAAATTCGTGAGATGGCAAAAGAGGAGATCGGGCGGATTGAGCAGGAACTTCCGGCCCTGGAGCAGAAGATAAAGTATTATCTGGTGCCCAAGGACCCGCGCGACCTCAAGAACGCGCTGGTGGAAATCCGCGCCGGCACGGGCGGAATCGAGGCCGGTATTTTTGCCGCCGATCTCTACAGAATGTACACGCATTATATCGAAAACAGGAGCTGGACGTTTGAGGTCCTGAGTTCCAGCTTCGGGGACATCGGCGCCATCAAGGAAATAATATTCCTGGTGAAGGGCGACGAAGCCTACGGCACCTTCAAATACGAATCCGGCGTCCACCGGGTGCAACGCGTGCCGCAAACCGAGGCCCAGGGCCGCATCCACACGTCGGCCTCATCAGTGGCGGTGTTTCCAGAAGCGGACGATATCGAGGTCACCATCGATCCTTCTGAAATACGCATCGATGTGTTCCGGGCCGGGGGCAAGGGCGGCCAGCATGTGAACAAAACGGAATCCGCGGTCAGGATCGTCCATCTGGAAACCGGCCTTACCGTTTCCTGCCAGGACGAAAAGTCGCAGCTCAAGAACAAAGACAAGGCCATGAAGATCCTTTCTTCCAGGCTGTTTGATCTGCGCCAATCGGAGAAACAGGCAAAAGAATCGGCCAGCCGCCGGACAATGGTGGGCTCCGGCGACAGAAGCGAAAAGATACGCACCTATAACTTCCCGCAGAACCGCCTCAGCGACCACCGGATCAACCTGACACTTTACAAACTGGATGCCATCATCAACGGCGACCTGCAGCAGGTGATTGATGCACTGGCCGCCGCGGACCTCAACGAGCGCATCAAACTGGCCGGCTCGTCGTCGTAACCGTTCCGTCTTCCATCCAGAGCTGCACACCATGACCTCAACCCTTCAGGCGGTGTTGCGATCCCTTCGGGACGCGCTTGTCCCGGCGGCGCAGGAAGGCGCTTGTGCGGAATCGGAGCTTATCCTCCAGCATGTGCTGCGGTGCGACAGGAGCAGGCTCTACCTGTGGGCGGACCGCGTGCTGGACGAGCGGGAAAGCGCCCGGGTCGATTCCATCGCACTGCGCAGGCGTGCGGGCGAGCCCCTTGCGTACGTCCTGGGCGTGGCTCATTTCTGCTCGCTCGAACTTGCCGTGAGTCCGGACGTTCTCATACCCCGCCCGGAAACGGAAATCTTGGTTGAGGCTGTTCTTGCGAACGAGCGAGCGCATAGAGCCCGCTTCGTGGACATGGGTATCGGCAGCGGCGCCATTTCGGCAGCCCTGTTGAACCAACGGCCTTCATGGACAGGAATAGGCATCGACAGTTCATTCCCGGCCCTTCGCATTGCGCGCCGCAATTGTCCCGCGGAGCGCCTTGGCCTCCTGAGCGCCGACGTATTGTCTTGTGTAAAGAATCCCCGGTGCGAGGACCGGACGGCCGCCGCCGACAAAACCTTGTGCGCAACGGAGCGCGGATTCGATTTTATCGTGAGCAATCCACCTTATGTTTCCGATGAGGAAATGTTGCAACTCGACCAAAGCGTGAGGTTGTTCGAACCGCGGCAGGCGCTAGCCGGAGGCAAAGAAGGAACGGACTTCTATGCCCTTCTTGCAACAAAGGGTAAGGACATTCTTAACCGCGGCGGAAGATTGTATTGCGAAATAGGATCGACCCAAGGCGTTCAAGTTTCCAAATTGCTGGGTGAGGAACACTGGGAAAACATCCGCGTCTTAAGCGACCTTGCGCAGCGTCCAAGGGTTGTGATGGCCGTGTGTAACAACTTGTAATAACAGCAGCTACACAAGGGACTTAACATGATGGAACAAGCAAGAATTTCCTTCCCGGAACCGTTTGGCGACGGCATTCTTCCCGGCTTTCTGTCGTCCGTGTACCGCGGCGGCATTGCCATGAGGAATTATCTTTACAACCGCATACCGGCCTTATCCAGGGAACCCGGTAGACCAACCGTGAGCGTTGGCGGCGTCCACGCCGGAGGCACGGGAAAAACGCCTTTGTCGCTGCTCGTGGGCAAGTACTTTGTGGAAAAAGGGTTCACCGTGGCTTTCCTGAGCAGGGGCTACGGCAGGCGAAGCCGGGAAACCGTCATATGCAAGCCGGGCTCCCCGGCCTCGTGGGAATTGGTGGGCGACGAGCCGGCGCTGCTTCACGCGGCAGTCCCGGAATCGTGGCTTGGAGTTTCCCCGCGCCGCGCAAAGGCGGCGAATTCCTTGTGCAGCCTGGTGCCTCAAAAGACCGTGTTCATCATGGACGACGGCTTCCAGCATCGCGGGATGAAGCGGACCTTCGACATTGTGTGCCTGCCGCCCGATCCCTTTGCCGATGCACTGATTCCCGCGGGCACGCTTCGGGAGCCGCTCAAGAATTGCTATCGCGCGCATTGCATCTGCGTTATCGGGGAGCGGCGCCAGGCGAAAGAACTTGGCCGCACGAGGGAAAAGCTCGCGCCGTTGTTTCCCGGAAAGAACATCCATATTCTGTATCAGGTCCCGGCCGTCTGGCGCAACCTTGGCACGGGTGAAACAACTGCGGATCTTCCGCTCAAGCGGCCCGTATTGCTCTCGGGAATTGCAAGGCCGGACCGCTTCCGTTCTCTCGTCGAACGCATGGGAGTCCATCCGTCCGAATTCCATTTCTTTCGCGATCATCATGCCTTTACAAAGGAAGAAATAGGGAAGCTTTGCGGGAGTGCGTGTGACGGGATAATAACCACCGAAAAAGACGCATTCAGATTGAATACCATAAAACTTGTATATGGTCCGGAAATTTGGTATCTTAAAATAGATTTGTGTTTTTCCGACGTTCCGTCCGAAAAGCTTTTTTTCGCGCACTTGAACGATTCACTACAGTCAAACATCCCAACGAGGAGGTATCCTTCATGAAGCAATCGATCGTATCCCTGTTGTGCTTCTTCTTTCTGTTGGTCTCCTTTTCCCCTTCCCGCGCCGCAGCCCCAAAGTACGTGGAGATCAAAAATCCCTTTGTAAATGTCTACGAGTTTCTTGATCCAAAGTCGAACGTGATCACCCAGGCGAAAAGAGGAGACCACTTCGAGCTCGTGTATGAGGGCAAGGCCTGGTTCCAGATAAAAATCAAAGACAAGGTCGGCTGGCTGGACAAACAGGCCGGCGTTGTCGTGAACAATCCTCAGTACCTGCCGCTCGGGACGTTCCTGGTTTTCGTGGTTCTGTTGCTTGGAACCCTTGTCGGAGTGTCGATGTACATTTACAAGCAAAAAGCCGTTGAAGTGTGACCCATGCCCTATGACACAGTGTTGTGCCGTGCGATGCGCAGTAGCGCTCTTGTTCTTCATCTGTGCGATTTTTGGCGCCGATAATAATTATGTGGTGGTGTCAAAAGACGTAGCCCGGGTCGTCCTTCTGCCGTACGGTGACGCAAAACTCGTGGGCATGGCAAAAAAAGGCGATCTGTGCAGGATAATTTCAAAAAAGGGTGATTGGTACAATATAGAGTTCAAGGGCAGCATTGGATGGATTTACCAGGCCAATGTCGGCGCGCCGGAATCCGCAGCTCTCCCCGCTCCATCCGCCGTTTCCACTCAACCCCAACAGAGTTCTTTGCAATCCAGACAAGCTGCGCAGCCGGTCCAGGCCGCACCGGCCCCGAAACCTCCGGCCGCTGCGCAGGGCATCCTTTCTGAAACCTCACGCCAGCAGTCCGCCGTTGAACAGCCTGGACTCTTGCCCGAAGAAAAACAGGAAGGAAATCCTGAACAGGGTCAAAAGAGGGGCCAGCGAAAACAGAAGAAGCCCCAAAATGTGGCCGTTGACCTGCCGCCGGCATCCGTTATGCCGATGACCGCAAGTAACCAGCCGTCCACGTACTTGTCCTCAGAAACCGCTTCGGTTTCCCAATTGCCTTCTCAGGCCGCGGCCGTCGGTTCAAAGGCCCCCGGCCAAACCAACCAAAAGTATTTCGAAATTACGGAGAGCCCTGCACGGATCCTTGTAACCGTAAGCCCCGAGTCTCCCATTCTGGGCATGGCGCATAATAACGAATGTTATCCTCTCTTGTACGTCGGCACGTCGTGGTGCAAAATACAGTTCGGAAGAAATCCGGGCTGGGTGGACCGCAGGTACGGCAGGATCGTGGACGCTCCGACGGCAACAAAGGAAATTTCCCGCATTGTTCTCTTTTCCTCCTTGGGCGGTGTTGCGCTTGTCCTGCTTGCGCTCCTTGTCATCGTCGCGGTCATCTCCCTCAGGACCAAGGGGGCGCGCAAAGTGGCGGTAAAAAAAGACCTCCTGATAATTGCTAAATCGGAAAAGGAAATCCAATATTCCCTCACCAATGCGACAACGACGCTTGCGAAATGTTTTTCGGAGATCGGTTTTCAAATCAGCTATGCCACGGATCTCGACCACGCAAGGAACCTTCTGGCGCATTACCTTCCCGATATCATCGTGGTGGACTGGCAAATAGACGACAACGTGGTTTCCGCCGTAGAATCCGTTCTTGTAAACAGGTCGTCGACGTCAAACATCCTTGCCGTTTTCTACAACGTTCCCGACACCGCGGCCGTCGCCAGGCACAAGGCACAGCCCAACGTTCATTTTCTCGGGATTTCATTCTCCGACAGAGACATCTTCCGGCTCGTGACGCCCCTCATCATCACCGAGACGGAGACAAAATCGATCCGCAAGAGCGTCGAGACGTCGGCCCTGGGAGGCGAGATCGGGCCCGGCAGTCTTATTGAGGTGATGCAGTTCATAGAAATAGGCCGAAAGACCGGCTGCCTGTACGTGGTGACCGACAAGCCTTTCGGCCTCATCTACTTCGAACATGGCCGGCTTATTTATGCCGCGACGCCGAGCCAGCAGGGACGCAACGCGGTGTACGAAATGCTCGACCTGAGCAAGGGACATTTCCATTTCGTGCTTGACAAGACCACGCAAACCAAAAACGTGGACCTCTCGACGCTGGAAATCCTCATGGAATGGACAAAGACGGTTGATGAAGCTCATCGGAATTGATTATGGGAAACGCAGGATCGGCCTTGCGATAACCGATGAAACCGGCCAATTCATCCGGAGCCTACCTACCCTGGACAGAAAAACCTCCCCGCGTTACGTGAGCACCTTGCGCGCTCTCATCGAACAGGAGCAGGTTTCACAAATCGTAGTCGGGCTTCCTCTGGACCCAAGCGACCTCGACACCGCGATGTCGCATGAGATCCGCGCCTTTGCCGCGCGCCTGGAGCGCGAGGCCGGCCTGCCCGTTCATTTTGTGGATGAAAGTTTGACTTCAAGAAGGGCCCGCGACATCATGCTAAACCGGAAAAGGAAACATCGTCGCAACAAGGAAAACATCGACGCCGTCGCCGCCTGCCTCATCCTCGAGGCGCACACAAGGGAAAAAGAGAGCCGCATTGCACCCGAAGGATCCTGATGGCAACCCTGTACATTGTTTCCACTCCCATCGGCAATCTTGACGATATCAGCATCAGGGCAAGAAAGGTCCTTGGCGCCGTCGCCGCCGTTCTTGCCGAGGACACGCGCCGGTCGCGGATATTGCTCGCTCATATCGGGGTCTCTCCCGCCCTTGTTTCGTTTCACGATTTCAACAAGGAAAAAGCCGCGCCGCGAATCATCCGCATGCTCAAGGAAGGCAACGACCTGGCGCTGATCAGCGATGCCGGGACGCCGGGCATTGCAGACGAGGCTTTTTACCTCGTGCGCGAGGCCGCGCGCGAGGGCATACCGGTGGTTCCCGTGCCGGGCGCGTGCGCGGCTGCTGCGGCGGTTGTCTGCAGCGGCCTTCCCACCGACAGGTTCATCTTTGAGAACTTCCTTCCTGTAAAGAGCGGCCGCAGGCGCCGCCTTCTGGAGGACCTGAAACGGGAGACCCGGACCGTTGTCTTCTACGAATCACCATTCCGTATTGTGAAGGTGCTCGCAGACATGGGTGAAATACTCGGCGAAGTCTCGGTGGTGATCGGCCGGGAGATCACCAAGGTCCACGAGGAATTTCTTCGCGGCACGCCCACATCGCTTCTCGCCCATTTTGCCGCGAAGCCGCCCAGGGGCGAGATGGTGGTGATGTTCAACAACCGGGTTGCGCCGTTTGCACCCCGCACGGCAAGCGATCCCGCCGGCCCCTTGTCTTAAGGGAACTTCAACCCCAGTTTTTCCGCCAGCGCCGCCATGTCCGGCGGTATGGGAGATTCGAGCGAAATCTTCTTCTTGGTTGCCGGATGGTCGAAGGTCAGGCGTAAACAATGAAGGGCTTGCCGGGGAAATTCGAGTTCCCGGCTTTGCGGATCGTTTCGCCACACAAGGTAGGCCTCTTCGCTCAGTCCGTACAGCTTGTCGCCCACCACCGGTATTCCGATGGCGGCGCAGTGAATCCGAATCTGGTGGGTCCTTCCTGTGGCCGGCCGTGCGAGCACAAGAGAGTAGCCGCCGTTGCCGCTCACCCATTCGATGACCGTGCAGGCGTTCTTCCCTTTTTCGGGATCGACGCAGAACTTGTACGAAATCTGCGACGCTGTATCCCGCCCGATGGGAAGGTCCACGGCGCACAAAGGCTTATCGGGCGCATGGTGGACAATAGCAACGTATTCCTTTGCCACTGCCCTGGCGGCAAAATCGCGGTGGAGTTTTCTGAGGGTTTCCATGTCCTTTGCAAACAGCACAAGACCCGACGTTTCCCTGTCGAGCCTGCTCACTGCATGCACCGCGGCCCACCGGGGATTACCCGATGCATGGCGCAGGAGAAAAACCAGGTTCCTGGTGATCGATTTTCCTGCTTTGTGCACCAGCAGGTTGCCGGGCTTGTTGACAGCCAGGATCCATTCGTCTTCGTATGCAATGCCGTACCGCGTGTCGGCGTCGGGTTCGGGAAAATCCGGCATCAGGTATGACACGATATCGCCGGGACGCAGGACGGCCTCGGCGGCCGACGGGACCTGGTTTACCAAAACGGAATGCGAGAGTATCCGGTCACGCCATTGTTCTCTGGAAAGATACGTAAAACGATTGGAAAGATACTCCACAAGGGGCAGGGCCTTATGGCCTTTGGTAATGCGTGACGACACTATCATAATCCGATTGTGACCAAAGGCTTACAGCTGAGAAGGTTTTTGGAAAAGAAATCGACGACGCTCACTTTTACGGCGGCGTTCAGGTCAACGTCCACGACCGCCGCTATTTTGTCGGGGTTGTCGTTTGTCCAATATCGTATTTTGATGGCCTATGGCCTGGATCAGTGCGCTGCCCACACGCCTGCTCGGGACGTTTCCCCGTATCCGGGATTGGCTCCGGCTCCCCGGTTTTGTCGCGTGGATCGCGCTGTCGTGCGGACTGGGGGCGGGATACTTTCTGGTCCGCATCCCCGGTATTTCTTCGATATTGTATGATCCCGCTCTCATCGTTGCAATCATTTTGTCGCTGTGCATCGGATTGTTCTCCTCCCGCCTTCCCCTCCGCTGCGCTTTTTTTTGCGTGGCAGGCGCCGCAACGCTCTGCCATTCCTACTCGGTGCAACAAACCGAATTCCTGCGTGCGCGTCCGTTCTTGTCCGGAAACGTCCACGCGCGCCTGTCCGGCACCATCATTTCCGTGCCCGTGCTGTCGAACGGTTCCTATGTCTTTACGGTCCGCAGCGATTCTCTCTTTGTAAAAGGACACGCCGGTGTTCTCAAGCACAGGGTCATCGAATGCCGCAGCGGACAGATGCCCTGCGCGGCCGGAAAAATTGTTTGCGCGGGGAAATACGTCCCGCCGCGGCCGGCAGCCAATCCGGGCGGATTCGACGATTATTTATATTGTTTGTCAAGTGGAAGATGGGGCAGGTTCTTCTGCGATTCACTTGTCGGCTTCGCAGAGAGCGCGTCGCTCTGGAGCACGGCCACCCTGTATGCGCGCACAACCGTGCTGAACGCCGCTTCGCGGATCCGAAACAGCGACTACCGGGCGATTATTGTCGCATCGTTTCTCAACGACAGGACCGACCTTTCCGCCGGCATTCGGGACCTTTTCTTTCGGGCCGGGATCTATCATCTCTTGGCCCTTTCGGGCTTCAATATTGCAATCGTCGCCGGGGCTCTTTTTGCATTTCTGTTTCTTTTCCCTGTGCCGCGGGAAGTCAAGGCGGTACTCGTGCTCGCTTTTGTCTGGTTGTATCTCATGTTTATCGGGCCCATTCCCTCTTTGTTTCGCGCGGTCGTCATGACGAGCGTTGTGATGCTTTCGTTTGTGTTTCAGAGAAAATCACGCATTCTCAATTCACTCGGAATTGCCGGCACGGTGTGGCTTCTTTTTTCACCGATGTCCCTGGCGACCCCCGGCTATCAATTGTCGTTCTGCGCAACCTTCGGCATTGCCGCCCTGTACCCGGTGTTCTCAAAGGAGTGGAACAGGGTACCGCAAACGCTTGCAAAGACGATTGTGTCGCCCCTGTCTTCTTCCTTCTTTGTTTCGCTTTCCGCGTTTATGGCGTCCGCGCCCATTCTCGCCTATCATTTTGGAACACTGTCGCTGTCGGGAATTGCGGTCAATCTTTTTGCGGTAACACTCATGTCAGTATCAATGTGGCTCGCAATGATCGGATTCTTGTTTCAGATTGTTTTTCCCCCCGTTGTCCCGTTTATCATGTCCGCCGCGGAGCACTGCGTAGAGTTAATGGTTGTGTGCGCCGGCTTTGTCTCACGCATGCCTCTGTCGACAGTACAATTGCCGCGTTTACTTCCGGCTGTTTATACGCTGTACGCGCTTTTCCTGGCCGGGTTATGCGCAGTGAAAACCGGGTTGCTGCGTCGCTACGTAATACTAGGAGGCACCGGGCTTGTCGCGCTTTCGTATGCCTTGGCGCTCTGGCAGCGGCACGACTCGCCCGCCGAGCTGACGCTGTTCCAGATCAAGAAGTCTCGTTTGGCAGGCATACGATGGCCCAATCACGTTGTCTGGCTTGCCGGGTTTGACGGCACGGGGATTTCGAGCACAACGTTTTCCCGCGTTGTTGATCCATGGGCCCGGCTGGTCCCGGGAGAAAAAATACGGACCGTAGTGCTTTCCGGTGACGCGTGCAACTCGATCGAGGCACTCGAGCCTCTCCTTAAAAGCAAGCAGGTGGATACCGTGGTGTCCTTCGACCGCCTCGCGTCAACCTGCCCGGATTTTCTGTTGTTCGCGCGCGAGTACGGAGTAGATTGTCCGCCGGCGCGCTCACCCTGTCTTTTCTCACCCGCTCAGGGTTGCACCTTGGCGGTACTGCCGGACGGCAGCCGGGTCGATCAGCCGGATCATTACCGGTACCGGGTGTCAATTGCGGGCGGATTGGTTACGATTCCGGACTCTCTCCTTGGACCGTCGGACCAGGAGGGCGCCGCCATCATCCGGTTTGATGGCCCAGGGCAGATGCGGATCGAGCATGCTATTCCTTCCTGGCACCCCCTGGCCATGGCGATGCGGTGACCAAGCGTTGGGCCGGACAATGTATTTTAGGCGCTCCGGCCCGCGGGCCCGACAAAAATAGTCAGAGGAACCATGCTGCCGCGCGATTTCAAACACGACTCATCAAGCATACTCGTAACGTGTCCTCAGGGATTATCACCCTACGTCCGGGCGGAACTGGAGGAACTCGGCATGCAGGTAAACGGCCAGTACCGCACGGGAATCCGCACGCACGGGTCACTGTACGATTGCATGCTCCTCAATCTCTCGCTTTTCACCGCACACCATGTCCTGTACCAGGTTCTCGCGCAGGACTGCACAACGCCCGACCAACTCTACGCGGCGGTTTCCTCACTTGAATGGGAGCGGCTTATTCCTCTCGACACGACGCTCGCGGTGACCTCCACGGTGAAAACCGCGTGCATAACGGACACGCGCTTTGCAAACCTCAAATGCAAAGACGCCATTGTGGACAGGCTCGCGTGCGCAACCGGCGCACGGTGCAACAGCGGCCCCCGCAGGGACGGCGCGGTGGTGCATCTCCACTGGCAGGGCGACAAATGTTCCTTGTACATCGATACGTCCGGAGAACCGCTTTCCCGGCGCGGCTACCGGTTCCTCCCCGGAAGCGCGCCGATGCAGGAAACGCTGGCGAGCGGGGTCATCCGGGCAACCGGATGGCGCGGGCAATCTCATTTTGTCAATCCCATGTGCGGAAGCGGCACCCTTGCGATCGAAGCCGCGTTGTTCGCCCTGCGCAGGAAGCCCGGGACCTTGCGCAGGAATTTCGGATTCATGCACCTTCTCCCCTACGACAAGAATGATCTTGATGCGCTGCGAACGGAATGCGCCCACGGGGAACTCCCCGGCGCAAGGGGCGCCCTTATCGCCACGGACGTCGATGCGAATGCCTTGTCGGGCGCCAGGGAAAACGCGAGGGCCGCCGGCGTCGAATCATCCATCACGTTCGACGCCTGCGAATTCGACGCCACCCCGGTGCCAGCCGGGGGCGGCATCGTGGTTTTAAACCCCGAATACGGGATTCGCATGGGTGATCCCAAGCAGCTTCCGCTGGTTTACAAAAGGATCGGCGATTTTCTTAAGCGACGTTGCATGGGCTACACCGGCTATGTCTTTTCCGGCAATTTCGACCTGGTAAAGAAAATCGGCCTCAAAGCCGGTAGAAAGACACCGTTTTTGAACGGCACGATCGAGTGCAGATTGTATGAGTACGAGCTGTATGCGGGAACCAAAGAGGCGCGATAACCGAGCCTTTGCGCGTCAATCATGAACGGATACCGATTACCATTTGCGGCACGATAGATAATTATTATTTTAGGTACGGCGCCGTACGCGCAGCCGTTGCGCGACGTGCCGACCTTCACCATCGTTTTCACCATTCCACGGCGCATCGCCTAGAGAGTGGATACCATGGAACAAACCACAACAAAAGTTTCTGCGGAACCCTGGAACTCATGGAACATTGTTGCGATTGATGGTAAATTCGTCATCAAGTTCGTTGCTGAGATCAGAAAAGTTCTCGAACCACTCAGAGAGAAACCTTGCCCCCAGGTGGCGCTTGATCTCACCAAGACAACCCATCTGGATTCCAGCGCCATGACGCTCATGCTCAATTACCAGAACCGCCTCAAGGAAAAGCAGGGCGGACTCGTGGTATTCGGTGCGAATGAGGACATCATGGGAATAGTTACCATCGTCGGCTTTGACTCCTTTGTTCCCATTTACCGCTCCCGGGCCGATTTCGAACGCGCCATGAGCGTGGGACAGCAGTAGATTCCTGCCGCAGGCCCGCACCGGACCGGCAATCCCCGGCAGAACCGCGTCATGAAACATTTCTTTCTCGCAAGCCTCACCGTTCTCTTGTGTTGCCAGAAGCAGGTGGCAATGCCGCCGCAGGCCGCGGAACTGTACGGACAATGGTTTGTCCGCCCATCCGCTGCCCTCACCGATTCCCTGCTGTCGTACCGGTCGTTTGTTGACAAACATGATTCCCTTGCACAAGCGGCGATGCTGGCGTCCCGGGGCCCTTTGGGGGCCCACACAACGGTGCTGGCGGACACATTCAACTCATCGTACACCCTGGGGTGGAAGACTCCCGCTTCCTTCAGGTTTGATACCCTGTACCCTCTCGTGGTGTATCTGCACGGCGGGACCGGCACCACCCTCACCACAAAGGGAGAATTGGCCTACGACATGCTTTCCGCCCTTGCGGATTCGGTCAATTTGTTTCTGGCAAGCCCTTCGGCAAACAGAGACGCGCCCTGGTGGAGCGCCGCAGGAATGTGGCGGGTTCTCCAAACAATTCGTTTTATGTCCCTCTGCTACCCCATCGATCCGGACAAGATCTTTCTCGCGGGCGTTTCGGACGGCGCAACCGGGTGCTATCTTGCCGCAAATACCCTGAACGACCCGTTTGCGGGATTCATTGCAGTGTCCGGATACGGAGGAATGCTCTTTTCTTTCGGACTCAAGCTCTATCCCCAGAACCTGGTGCAGCGGCCCATTCTCAATATCAATGCGGGCCAGGACCGTATCTATCCTTTTTCGCAGGTAATGCAGTTCATTTCATGGCTGGAACAAAACGGCGTTCCCGTGGAACACAGGGAATATCCGGAGGAAAAGCACGGCTTTGACTATCGAGAAAAGGAATATGGAAACCTGGCGAAGATCGTTCGTTTGTGGAATAGGCCCACTGCCCGCACGTCGGTTTCGTGGATTTTTACGCCGGGATTGCCGAATCTTCCGGAGAACTGCATCGGCTGGGAGATTGAGCCGAACACCGTGGAGGCTTCGATCAACGCCCATTGGACCCTGGATACGCTTCGGGTGCGGGCGACCGGCCTGAAATGGGTGACCTGTTCGTTTCCCGGCCCGGCCAAAGAACCCTGTTTCGTCTCTGTAAACGGATCAGCCGCGCGCCGCATCCGGCCTGAAAGACCGGATGCCCGAACGGTCCTCGCTCTCGCCCTTCACCAACTGTCCCCGCGGGTACGGCAGCAGGAAATCTTCAAGATAAGGATTGCGCACTAATCCGGAACGCCGCGCTTAATGCTTGATTCCAATATTCAGGCGAATGTTCTGCGTGGTATTCTGTGCCTGGTCCGAAATGGTGATTCTCGCCAGGTAGGTTCCTGGAGCGGCCCAGGACCCGGTTCTTGTCTTTCCGTCCCATACCCAGAACACCTTGACGGCAGTGATATCAGGGAACATCTGGATTCTGTTCATGACCACGTTCCCCACCGCGTCAAAGATGCTTACCGTGCCCGTTACCTTACCGCTCTGGAGGTCTCCAACGATTGCGGGAATGAGCAGCACTTCGATCCGGGTGCCGCTTGCGGGCCCGCCGTTCGGGTTCCTTTGCGAAGGCGGAATAATACTTTTCCCTGGTATAAACGGGTTGACGGTTGCAATCGACTTGACCACGATGGAGACGTTACCGCACGTTGACAAGTGGAACGCGGGCCTGGTTCCCTCAACGATGCTGTCGAGACCCGACAGCGTGTTGCCGGGAAATATGTACACGAGCATATCGGCATGCACGGACGCCGGAGGATTGTTTGCCGCAAACGGATATTGCCCACTGCTCGTATACAACAAAAAGGCGTTGTTAGGATCGATTGCCGGGTTGAGGCCTGCAATCGGACTGCTGTACACCACATGGAGGGTGTCCGCACCCGGCGTGGGTACAAAGCACGCGCTCTTGATAACGGGCCGGGTGCCGTTTACGACGGCGGTCACCACAAAGGGACTGCCGCTTGTCGACATGGGCCAGTTCGTAAGAGTGATTGACGGGTTGGGCTGCCAGGCCGTCTCATAGACGTTGCCCGTATTTTCCGACAGGATAATGTGGATTGTCTTGTTGGCCAGGTCGGGCTGGATGCTCACGGCCGTGAGCGTCACTTTCTGGCCGTCGAGAGTCGTGATCTGCAGGGTTTGGATAAACTGGGCCACGGTAGGCATCACCTGGTTAATGGTTGAGGTGTCGGTCCAGGTGATATCTATTCTGTCAATATGCCCGTTATGGTTGGTGTCAAGCAGCGTGGCAGTAACGGGGATGCCAACGGTGGACCCGGTGCATATCTCGTCCACCCCGGCCGGCAGCGTGGTTTGCGAAGTTTGCTGGACATAAAAATGGACCGCGACAACCGTGTCCTGAAGAATGTTGGTTGTTGGATTGACATAGCGATAGGTTATGTTCATGGCAAACGGCGTCGGAACGTTTGCAATGGGAAAACTGTCGGTAAAGAAAAACGAACTGTCGATGTAGATTGTAGAGGTGATGTTGTTGAGCACCATCTTGGTTGGATTGCCCGACAAGAGAAGGTTCGTTATGACATTGTTCATCAGGAGGTTCATGAGAGTTGTGTAGTTCACCGTTGCCAGAGACCAGATATTGCTGTTCGGATTTGAGGTTGAATAGCCATTGTTTTTGATATTGTTTGTCATGGTGACGAGGTCGGCCGGAGCCGCGCCGCCGCCCGCGATGAAAAACACGGTAAACGTGGTGGGCATGTTGGCGGTACCGGCAGGGGTATCAAACCAGTGTGGATCGAGATTTGCCTGAGCGGCCCCTTCCGGGTCGCCATCGGACATAAAAATGACATATTGATCGTCTTTGGGGTTCTTTGCGCTCTGGAATGCCTGTTTCACCCCAATAAAAGCGCCGTTTATGTTTGTTTGGCCGCCGGTCGGCGCAGCCCAATTCGGCTGATAAACCAGGTCGTCATTCGCTGTATCCTGGGCGAGAATGTCTTTTATGATATTGATTCCCAGCTTGCCGTCATACGTTTGGTTGAGAGTCATGAATGGAAGATATGCCTGGTCCGGTTGGTTGTCCAGTGTCGGGTGAAGCGCCTTGAAATACTTGGTGTAGTACTCCGTGGTTGTGGTATCGAAAAACAGATGTTCCCTGAACACAACAAGCCCGACTTCGGTCTGAGGGGCATGTGCAAAAAGAGTATCGAGCAGGGCTTTTGTTACCGTAAAGCGAGCCCCGGTGGGATCGTTTCCGTTGGCCCCCTTCATGCTTCCCGTATTGTCAATAACGAAAACAATTGAACAGGTGCCCCCGCCGCCGCCGACCTGGATAGTTTGCGATGCATTGCACGCATGCACCAGCGACGAAATCTTGACCACATTCTGCGGGACCATGATGGTGTCGCCGTTGAATGTTTGCGGGCAGCCGGTGAAGGTCATATTGCATATTTCGGCGGCAGGCACCGACGCGGCGAGCATTGCCGTGAAAATCAGGACACGCTGGAACAGGGTTCTTGCGCTGGAAGATTCGACCATAGGGTATACTCCTGGCTGATTTTGCAAATCGTATATTCTGGCATGCCCCACCGTTCGCTCGGGCCGAAAAACAGGGCTCACCGCCCAAATGAACGTAGACTCCCGATATTCATAATATAGGTAGCTTTTTTGGAATATAGGTAGGTTTTTTGGAAAAAAGCAAGATGAAATAACAGTTTATCGGTATTTGGCCCCGCGCGAATTTATGGTGTGGACCATTTTGCGTTGGCGTGAACCGTAGTATATCTTGATATTGCTCCCTGGAAATGAGAAAAATTTGGAGAGGAGGCCTCCCGTGAACAAGACTGCCATGATCATCCTGGCCGACGGGTTTGAAGAGATCGAGGCAGTGACTCCGCTGGATCTGTTGAGACGGGCGCATATCGAGGTCTCCTTGTGCGGTCTTCTGTCCCCGGAAGTCACAGGCTCCCACAATATAGTTTTGAAGACCGAAAGAGTTCTTTCATCAATTCCTTCTTTCCCCGACGCGCTCGTCCTGCCCGGCGGACCGGGGCACAAGAACCTTATGGGTTCGGCCTTGGTCATCGAATTCGTTAAGAGAATGTTCGGCGCGGGAAGATTATGCGCGGCGATTTGCGCCGCGCCTCTGGTTTTCGCCAAGGCCGGAATCCTTGCCAACAAGAAAGCCACCTGTTTTCCCGGTGACCAAGACAAGCTGGAAGGCGCGGTTTTCGTCGAGCAACCGGTGGTCGTCGACGAAAACATCATAACCAGCAGGGGCGCCGGAACCGCGGTCCCGTTCGCGCTGGAGATCATTTCCTTCCTTGCCGGACGCGCCGCTGCGGACGCCGTCGCCCGATCGATTGTGTACGGGTGGACCTGACGAGATGGATTCTACCGCCTACAAATACTTTATCACCGATTTTCGCCAAAAATCAGGACTGGAATTCGCCAACGTACCGATGACTTTTGTCACGTCGCCTGTCGCCCACACCAAGGAATCGCTCTCCGGCCTCGCGCGATTTCTGGAGGCGATTGCCGGGTCGAGCCGGGGCAGCGGCCGGCTTCCCCTTCCGCCGATACTCACTGCGCCCGGGAACTTCTTCGGGCAGTTGTTTCTGGAGGCGCACAAGGCGTTGGCCGAGGTCGCGGCCGGCGAGGAACCGATGTCCCACCGGTTTCACACCAGCGGCTCTGAGCTTGTCAAGTTCCTCTGTTTTTGCGCCCAAGGCAAAAGCAAGGCCGTTGCCACGGAAGCCGACGGTGCGGACCTGGCGATGTATTGTTTTCTGCTGGAAGGCCTGTCGGATGCAGGCTGGTGTCCCGATGGCTGTGAAGCCGTCGCAAAACGTTCGGCGCGCTCCTATTTCGTCGCACTCAAGAAAAGACTGCACGGTGTGTGCCGGACCTCGCCGGAAACGATCCTCTGCTACATGTGGGGCGCCTGGCTTTTAGCGCAAAAAACGGAGGGTATCTGCGATACCGCCGTCGAACTGCATCCACCGTCGACCGAAGTCTTTGCTTGGCAAATGGGCAATGCTTCGCAGTCGTATGTCGGTCTGAATTCCCTCAAGCCTCACGTTTTTCACCTTCTGGCAAGGAGTTCTTCGTGCGTACCGCATCCGGTTACCAGACTTTGCCTGGACGGTCGCCTTGGCCTCACGATCCATGCAAACGGCGAGGCCGTGTGCCCCGTAACCTTGGAAGAAGCCTCGGACATAGTCCGTCCGAACATCATGGGGAACAAATTCGTGTACGCGTGCAGCGCGGCACCCTTGCCTGCGGTGCGATGGACCGCGGTATTTCTCGTATTGGAAAGCACCACGTATCGCATTGACATCCTAAGATTCGCTCCAGTCGCAAAAACCCTGGAAGTCCGGGGGGAACTGCGCCTCGAAAACAAGGTGCACTTGGACCGGACAGGACCTGATTGCTATTTAGGAAGAGACGTTGAGAACATGGTGATACGGTTTGTGGAGAACCCGCTCAATCTCCAGTTTGCCGGGCAGGAAGAGCCGGAGGCAAGTGTTTTTCGTTCCGCAGCCCCCGCCATTTCTCCCGCCGCGCCGCTCACGATTGTCACCGCGTGGTCCCGCGGCAAGGGGATCACCGCCATAAGCGAGACGAGACTCCTGGGAATTTATGACTAGGCAGGCCCGGTGGAGGAAAAGCCAGTGCGTTTTTCTTTCATTTGCAGACACGCTGTTGCGATGTATTTTTTTGAGTTGTATGGTTGCAAAACGGCCTGTCGACGGTCTTTATCGCCCAGGATCATGAAAAGAACCTTTCTTTACGACTCCCACATTTCCCGCGGCGCCGCCATGGCGCCCTTTGGCGGCTTTGAAATGCCGATCCGCTATGAAGGCATTCTGGCCGAGCATTTTGCCGCGAGGAAGGCTGCCGCGATATTCGACACGTGTCACATGGGAGAATTCTCCATAACAGGGCCGGCGGCTGCGGCGGATCTCGACAAGATTGTTTCGTGCCCGGTTGCCTCGATGAAGACCGGACAATGCAGGTACGGGTTTATTTGTAACCGCCAGGGCGGAGTGCTTGACGACCAAATAGTTTACCGGCTCGGTGAAACCGAGTTCTTTATGGTTGTTAATGCATCAACACAAGATGCTGATTTTAAATGGATTAAATTAAATATATCATCCGAAACATCACTAAAGAATCTTTCCTCGGAAACCGGCAAGGTCGACCTGCAAGGACCGCTTTCCCCTAAGATCATCAATAAATTGCTCGAACGACCAATTGACGATCTCAGCTATTATCGCTGGATGCATAACGAGTATAAGGGCCAAACCATCCTCGTCAGCCGCACCGGGTACACCGGTGAAATCGGATTTGAAATCTACCTTGACGAGCGGCATACGGTATCGTTCTGGGACGATTGCATTGCGCTGGGCGCGCAACCGGCCGGGCTTGGGGCGCGCGACACACTGAGGCTTGAAATGGGATTCCCGCTGTACGGACATGAACTTGACGAGACAAGAAATGCGGCGGAGTCGGGGTTCAAAAGGGCGCTGGGCCCCCACAAGGAATTCATCGGTTCACCCGTTGTGCTGGATTCCCGCAACGTACATCACCTGTTGTGCGGGATCAAGCTCGACGGCCGCCGGACCGCGCGCACCGGCGACGTTATCCGCAGCACGTCCGGGAAAACAACAGGCGTTATTACAAGCGGCAGCTTTTCTCCCTCTCTGGAATGCGCCATTGCGATGGGATATATCGTCACGCACGACGGTGTCACGGGAAACAAGGTGATCGTTGCAGCGGAAAGAAGCGACCTGACAGGGATTGTGGTGGAGATGCCGTTTTACAAATCGGCCACTGCAAGGCAGGCTTTGTCCGCTTTTTTGGCCTGAACCATACCATTGAAAACCAAGGAGGAACCCGATGTCACTTGCACCAACGCCCGGCGACAGGAAGTACACCAAGTCGCACGAATGGGTAAGGATCGAAGCTGGCCTTGCCGTGGTCGGAATTTCCGACCATGCCCAAAAAGCGCTGGGAGACATCACGTTCATTGAATTGCCGAAAATCGGAAAGACGGTAAAGAAGGGCGAAAGCTGCTCGGTCATCGAATCGGTGAAGGCCGCGAGCGACATTTACGCTCCCGTGTCCGGCGAAATCTCAGAAGTAAACTCGTCGCTGGACACCAAGCCCGAGGCGATAAACAAAGACCCCTACGGATCGGCCTGGCTCTTTAAGATCAAGACTTTCGACCCGGCAGAGCTCTCCGGCCTCTTGGATGCGGCAGCCTACGATGCCTTTGCGGAGTCGGAGAAATGAGCTACATTTCAAACACCGGGGCGCAACAGGCGGAAATGCTCGGAACATGCGGCGTTTCGTCGGTGGACCAACTCTTCGCCGACATTCCCCAAAACCTGAGGCCGAGGTCCTTTGCCCTACCCGAGGGCAAATCGGAGCAGGAGGTTTTTGCGGCGTTGTCCGGGCTCGCATCGCAGAACTATTCGCACCTTATCAATTTTATCGGAGGCGGGTTTTACGACCACTTTATTCCTGCCGCGGTGGATGCGATTGCAGGGCGCAGCGAGTTCTACACGGCCTACACTCCCTACCAGCCGGAGATCTCCCAGGGAACGCTCCAGGCCATTTACGAGTATCAGTCGGACATATGCCGTCTCACGGGGATGGAGGTGTCCAACGCATCAATGTACGACGGCGGTACCGCGCTCTACGAAGCGTGCCAGATGGCCATACGGGCCACGGAACGTCCCAAGGTCATCGTTGACGGCGGCGTAAACCCCATTTACCGCAAAATGTTGTACTGCTACACTGCAAATTTGTCAATCGAATTCCACGAAATTCCCGTTTCACACGGGCAGAGCGACAGGGCCCGGCTCTTTGACGCACTGGACGCGAATACCGCCGCGGTCATAGTGCAAAACCCGAATTTCTTCGGTGTGATCGACGACCAGAGCGACATCGTCGCCACATGCCATTCCATGGGCATCCTTGCCATTCAATCGGTCTATCCGATCGCGCTTGCGCTTCTCAAGTCCCCGGGAGAGATCGGCATCGACATAGCGACCGGCGAAGGCCAGTCGCTGGGATTGCCGCTGTCGTTCGGCGGACCGTACCTCGGGTTCATGGCAACATCCAGGAAACTCGTGCGCAAGATGCCCGGAAGGCTGGTGGGGAGAACCGTTGACGGTGCGGGAAGGCAGGGTTTTGTACTCACGCTCCAGGCGCGTGAACAGCACATACGGCGCGAAAAAGCCGCTTCGAACATCTGCACGAACGAGGCCCTGTGCGCTTTGCGGGCCCACGCCTACCTGAGCCTTCTTGGAAAGCAGGGCCTGAAGGAAGTGGCGTTCCTGTGCCTCAACAAGGCCCAGTATGCAAAGGAAAGGCTCAAGGCGGTTCCGCGTGTCAAGCTGATGGAATCGAGCCCGACCTTCAACGAATTCACGCTCAGGCTTCCCATCGATGCCGCTGAGGTGGTCGGCAAGATGATAGAACACGGGTTTGCCCCGGGATTTCCGCTTGGCCGATATTACCCCGAAATGGATAATTACCTCCTTGTTGCAGTAACGGAAAAGCGGACGAAATTTGAAATCGGGTCGTTCGCCGAAACCCTGGAACACGTTTTGATGACTATGTAGCCGCGCGCGGTGTAACGCAGCGTGAACCATTGGCTGCAAATGCACGACTGTAGTAGTAAGGAACAAGAGAGAGATCATGGACATAATCTTCAGGAAATCGGTGAGCGGGAGAAAAGGCGTGTCGCTCCCCGTACTCGACGTTCCGACAACCGTCGCCGTTGAAGAAAAATACCGCAGGAAGACCGACGCCGATCTGTGCGAATTGTCTGAGCTTGACGTGGTGCGACATTTTACGGCTTTGTCGCGCAGGAACTACGGCGTGGATACCAATTTCTATCCTCTGGGCTCCTGCACCATGAAATACAACCCGAAGATCTGCGAAAAGATCGCCCAACTCGAAGGGTTTTGCTCGCTCCATCCCCTGCTTCCGCAACTCAGGCGGGGCGGCATGCTTACCCAGGGCGCGCTGGCCGTCCTTTACGAACTGGAACGTCTCCTGTGTGAACTAACGGGCATGGACGCGTTTACCCTTCAACCCATGGCCGGCGCGCACGGCGAACTGACGGGCATGATGCTCATCGCCGCGTATCACCGGGACAAGGGCAACGACAAGAACGAGGTGCTCATCCCGGACGAGGCGCACGGGACCAATCCTTCCAGCGCGGCAATCGCCGGGTACCGCGTGACGCCCGTTCCCACAAATCCGGCAACGGGCGTCATCGACCTTGCCACGCTCGAAGCCATGATCGGCCCTCGCACGGCCGCCGTCATGATGACAAATCCGAATACGCTCGGGATTTTCAATTCCCAAATCGGAAAGATCGCCGACTGCGTCCATAAACACGACGCTCTGCTTTACTACGACGGCGCGAATCTCAACGCCATTCTCGGCAAATTCCGGCCCGGCGACGCCAATTTCGACGTGATGCATATCAACCTGCACAAGACGTTCGGAACGCCCCATGGCGGCGGCGGACCCGGCGCGGGTCCGGTGGGCGTCAAAAAGTTCCTGGAAGAGTTTCTTCCTGTGTCACGCATCGTGAAGCGGCCCGACAACACCTATTCGCTCAATTACAATTTTCCTAAGTCAATTGGGTACATTGCCCCGTTCTACGGCAATTTCGGCGTATGCCTCAGAGCATATTCGTATATCCTGCTGCTCGGCCGCGAAGGCCTTGCCGAGGTGAGCGCTAACGCCGTGCTCAACGCGAATTACGTTATGAACTGCCTGAAGAACTCGTACGATGTCCCCTTTCCGCGAACGTGCATGCACGAATGCGTGGTTTCGGCAACGCGGCAGGCAAAGGCAGGCATAAGCGCTTTGGACATCGCAAAGAGGCTGATCGACATGGGGTTTCATCCGCCGACGGTCTACTTTCCGCTTATCGTGCGGGAAGCGTTGATGATCGAGCCGACCGAAACCGAAAGCAAGGAAACCCTTGATGCATTTGTTGCGGCCATGAACTCTATTGCCGGGGAGGCCCTTCTGAACCCGGCCCTTTTGCACGATGCGCCGGTAACAACGCCGGTGGGTCGTCTCGACGAGGTCAAAGCCGCGCGTGACATGGACTTTTCGTTTTGCGGCAGTTGAACGGGAAAAAGGAGGTAACGGCGACCGTTTCTCACTTGCTTTTGTTCCATAAATCATTTATAATTAGCAGAGAAAGTGTCCTGAGGGGTATTTAAAAAAGGAGAAAGTTATGCGGTTAAGAATCGTGACGGTCATCCTGATCGGACTTTTTGCGAGCCTTGCGTTCAGCGCAAAGGACGCCCAAAGGTTTGTGACGCCTACCAAGGAAGATGTCGGCGTGTTTAAGAACGAAATCCGCGAACTCTACGAGAAACCGGTGTTCACGGTAGGGACCAGCGACAAACTGGTCGTTTTGTCGGAAGGCAGGCAGCATTACAAAGTGCAAAGAGGCGACGGCGAAATCGGATGGGTTGAGAAGCGGCTCGTGGTGGCTACCGGCAAAAGCAAGACTTTCGTGTTCGACGATGCGGACGTTATCGGATATCTCGATAATCCGACGCCGGTCTACATCATAGACGCCGATAACCCCAACGCAGACCCCATCAAGCTCGATCGATCATTTGCGGACGCGCTCCGCGAGAACGTTGACAGGGAGACGGTGGAGCGGCAGACTAAATAGGTTCCGTCCTTGCATTATGGAAGCAAAAGAGGAATGGAAAACGCATCCATTCCTCTTTTGCTGAGCCCGGCCCCGCGGGATCCTACTTGAAATTCTGCTGTTCTTTCTTCTTCATCAGCAGCCGCCAGATCTTCTCCACCAATTCCTTGCCCGAGAACGGCTTGACAATGAAGTCGTCCGCCCCGGAGGCGAAACATTTCTGAATTTCGCTGCTCTGCGATCCGGCCGAGAAAAACGCGATGGGGATGCTCTTTGTTTCATCCTGGCTGCGCAGAATTCTGCATACCCTGTAGCCGTCCATTCCCGGAAGAAAAGAATCAACAAGAATCACCGAGGGCAGCTGGTCGAATGCCATGGTGAGCCCGATTTCACCCGTTTCGGCAACAAGAATTTCGAACGCGTTCTCCAGCACCATCTTTGAGATCTCAATCGCTTCCCTGTCGCTGTCGATGAAAAGGATAAGCGGCTTTTTCTCCACATTCTCCTCTGCGGAATCCCTTTCCCGAATCCTCTCCTCGTGGAGCTCGGCCAGTTTGATGGTGCGCGTTTCGTCGTCGTCCCATTCGATTGTGGCCTGTATGGGCAGGATCACGTGAAATTCGCTCCCGGGAAACTTGACTGCATCCGACGGCCCTTCGCTTTCGACCCATATTCTGCCGCCGTGACGCTCCACGATTCCTTTGACTATCGACAAGCCCAGCCCGGTGCCGCCGCCCATGAATTTCGAGAGGTCGGTGCTGTGCCGGTTTGCGTTCGCCACCTCGTAAAACGGGTCGAAGACCTTCTTTTGTTCCGCTTTTTCTATGCCGATTCCCTGGTCCTTCACAATTATGTCGAACTCTGATTTGTTAAGCAAGCCGATCTTCACTTCAACGGTCGAATTATCCGGCGAGAATTTGAGGGCGTTTGAAAACAGGTTGGCAAACACCTGCTGCATTCGCATGGTGTCGCCGAGAAAGACCGGCAGGTTCTCTTGGACGATGCATTCGAACCTGATGTTTCTCTTGGAGGAAAACTGTGCAAGCTCCTCGATGCATTCGCGGGCGACCGCCGCAAGTTCCATTGTTTCAGGCTTCAGGCGCAGGCGTTTCTGTTCGATCCGCGTGACGTCGAGGATGTTGTTGACCACCCGGTGGAGCCGGTCGGCGGCGCGATTGATGCTCTCGATCATCCGGAATATGTTCGCATCCATCTTGTCTTTCATGGTGTCGATGATGATGTCGGAGTATCCCTTGATGGAGGTAAGCGGCGTCTTGAGTTCGTGCGAGGCAATGCTAAGGAAGTTCGATTTCAACTCGCTCACGCGCTTGAGTTCCGCGTTTGACCTGATGAGCTCGGTGTTGATTTTTGCCATCTCGATGTTCTTGCGTTCGATCTGGTCGACCGACTTGATCTCGCCGGTAACATCCTTGAACTGAAGGACGAAAACGTTCCCGCTTGACGCGCCGGTCCCGGCTGCAAACGCGTGAAGGGAGCAGGCAAGCTCGGTCCCGCCTTTACAGAGCAGGAATACCTTGGCCTCGCACACCGTGTCGCCGGCGAGGCGTGCCTGGAGCTCCTTCCAGGAAATACCGTCGCCCGTGTCGGAGAAAAGGGACTCCACCATGAGGCCGTGTAACGAATCACGGGAGATCTTGAGCTCACGTTCGGCACGGTCGTTTGCGTAGAGAATAACGCCGGCGGCATCAGTCACGAGAGTGGTGATCCACGTTTGCTTGACAATGAGGGACATCAGGCGCAGGTCGTCTTGGATTCCTCTTGTTCTGTCGTGCCTGCCGAAAAGCATGTTCTTACTTCCGTTTCACCGGATACTGCGTACTGCAAAATAGTATTTTGTCAATGTGCAAGAACGGCGGAGCGAGGCGTAGGGCGCCGCGGGGAGGACTCATCTCATTGCTGCTCCAACCCTGCGATATCGTCCTGAAGTTTCTCCGCCTCGGCAAAATTCTCCTCCTGGACCCGGGAAATCTTCTTTGCGTAAAGTTCAAGCAGCTTGAAGTCCTTTGAGCTAAGCTCATGTTCGTCTGCGATGAGAGAAACGATGGAGTCGATATCCTCTTTGTTGCTGTAGTCGTGCAGAAAATCCCGGAACTGCTTCTCCGCCGCGCCGAATACTTTCTTCTCCTTGCGGCAATACAGCATGTTAGGTATAAACTCCTTGAGTATTTTTTCCTCAATCTTGGTGCCGGACGACACCACCCGCTCTCGGGCAGGGGCGTTCTTTTCGATTTGCGCGATGAGCTGTTCTATTTCGTTCCGGACGGTGCGTATCTCCTGTTCCCTGAATCGCGCCTGATACAGGATGGGCAGGGAATTAACGCTCAGGATTGCATTACCGATGTTCTTGAACGAACCGGCGAAGTACACGTCGCCTTCCTGGGCAAGCACGTCAGTTTCCGAATGAAACGGAACGATTTTGGCGGGCGTTGGAATAAAATCTTCCAATTCGTCTATGTTCTCTATGCGCTCCCGAAGTTTTTCCGGGTCGAGCGCGGATTCCAGTCCACCCAGTTTGTCAAGGAAGTCCTCGAGGCCTTCCTCGATCGACAGCCCCATTTCCGATTTGAGAAAATCCCTCAGGTTGTTCTGCTCACGGTAGTTGCCCTGCGCAACAAGAAGCCCGTTGTGGACCATCGACGCAATAGGATGTTTCATGGAGAGAAGATCCGAGGGGTCGATGTCGAGAACCGCGTACACGGTGAGGCGGCCGTCAAGCTTGTTTGCGTCCCCTTTCTTCTGCTGGATTCCGAGGAGCATGCCGGTTTTCCTATTCTTGGATGTCGGGCCTTTTGGCAGATCGAGAGGTGCGTTGAACGCCGCGGAACATGACAAACGTGGAAACAAGAATCAAGACATGCCATGTCCATGCCACGGTCGTTCCCGAAAGGGCTACCAGATTCGTCCCGACGTACACAGGTGAGGCGGCAAAGCTGGCAATCTTGAGAAATTCTCCCCCGCGCCGCGAACGTTCGAGTCTAAAAATATATGCCGCAAATGTGAGAAAGGCAATACTCACCAGGAAAACCCCGGCATTCGTCACGCCGGTCCACAGGCAATAAAATACCGCCAGCCCCCCCGCCCATTTAAGCAGCACGTTCTGAAGCGCCTGTTCGTCCATGACAAGGTCGGTCCCGCCGAGCAACTCTGAATAATTCTTGCTGTATGAGAATGGGGAGCCCGGATTCACCGTGAGAGAACGGGCGGTCAGCAGAACCATGGCGTTGGGGCTTGCGCGCGACAGCGCCCGCGCCGACGTGTCGACGATCACAAACGAATCGGGCAAGTGGGCGTACGACCGGGGCAGAAAAAGGAGCGCCTCCAGAAACCCGGACACCAGCAGGCTTTCGGGAACATAGGGGGTTTGGCGGTGCGGTATGAGCGTTCCGCCCGAAATTTCCATGCCGCCAAGCACCGCCGCCGCTCGTTCGGCAAGCCCGGATGTCTTGTCGAACGCGTAAAACGTATGCGAAAGGCCGCAGATAAGGGAGGTTCCGAGGCAGACTAGAACCAGGAACAGCAAGACGCTCCGCGCCGGCATCTCAACGACATCTTTGTAGAACTCCCCGGAGAAAATGCTTTTGTGCAGGGCTACAAGACTATTCAAGTATCCGTCCAGTCGTCCTTTAAAAAAAAACAGGCGCAAAGCGGTGGTGCACCACCGCCGGCTTGCTGTTTCGAACTCCACGAACCAACCGCGGCCCGCCGCTACGCGAGCAACTTGCCAACCGGCGGGGCGGAAATGCGATCGTACTCAGGCATGGCCCCGACAAGCGGGCGCGCGTACTCTTTGAATGCCTCCGTGACCGTCGAGTTCTCTACGTCGATAAACCCGTCGGCCATTTTTTTTGTGTCGCGGGCAACGGTATCAAGCGGCGTGAGAAAATAGTCAACCGAGTACCCGCCCGTTCTCCGGATTGCCACGCTGCCGTCGGCATCCCCGCACACCGAGAACTGGACGGCCTTCTCTCCCACTTCGCGCGCTTCCTGCGCGTCAACTTTCGAAACTACGCCCAAAAAGCTCCGCTGCAGGTAGCCGAAGGTGTCGCAGCGCACGCGTTTGATTTTCAGCTTATCTTTCACGAGTCCTGCCAGCGCGTCGCCCAGGGCGCCGGTGCCCGACAGCTGCACGTTCCCGTGCGCGTCCTGCTCGTTACTCTTTGTCAAAGCCGCGATGATCGGCGTCCCGTCTTTGTCGGCGATGCCTTCCGACGCGGCGATGATGCATCTTCCGTACTGTTTGTAGTATTTGTCGACATCGGCAAGGAACTTGTCCTGGCTGAACGGTTTTTCCGGCACGTAGATGCAGTGCGGGCCGTCGTCCGGGTACTTCCTGGCGAATACCGAGGCCGCGGTAAGGAATCCCGCGTTGCGGCCCATGATGACGGCGATATAAACGCCGGGAAGGCTGCGGTTGTCAAGGTTAAGGCCGGCAAAAGCCAGGCTCACGAACCGGCCGGCCGAGCCGAAACCCGGGCAGTGATCGGTGACCCGCAAATCGTTATCTATGGTCTTTGGTATGTGGACCACGCGCAATTCGTAGCCTGCCTTCTTTGCGTTTTCACTCACAATCTTGCAGGTATCGGCGGAATCGTTGCCGCCGATATAGTAGAAGTACCGCACGCCGTGAGCCTTGAGAACTTTGAAGATCTTCTGGCAGTATTCCTCGTTGGGCTTGTCACGGGTGGAAAGCATGGCCGACGAGGGGGAAAGGGCGACTTTTTCCAGATTGATCGTCGTTGCCTGCGCAAGGTCCAGAAAATCCTCCTTCACGATGCCGCTCACGCCGTGAAGCGCACCATAGACGTTTTCGATGCAGGCGTACTTTCTCGCCTGCAGGACCGCGCCGGCGAGACTTTGATTAATGACCGCGGTCGGACCGCCTCCTTGTGCGATGACTGCCTTTCCGACTAATTGTGCCACGATAGGGCTCCTTTGGAGAATTAGTGAATGTTCTTCTTGGAATACGATGATTGGGGAGTCAGAAAAATAGCAGATTGGCCGGAGAATAACAAGCATCGGGAATATAAAGTGACCCGTGGGTCGGTGGGCAACGCCCGTACACATCGGGTATTTGCGTTCGGCTATTGGCAAATGCCCGATGTGGCGGTGCAGCGAAGCGCTCAGCGATGCAGAAACCGGAAGGTTTGGGAAGCTATTCCGTTTATCGTTGTTACCGCAAAGTAAACTCCGGGCGAAAGCTGAATGCGCGAGGCAGCCAAGCATTCTTCGACCCTGGCGTGCCCGTTGACATGAACGATATCCGCAACCTTGCGGCCGTTCAACGAATATATGCACAGACTGCTGCCAGGAATCAAACCTGCAACCAGCCCACTCGATACGTATCCTTTTCCAATAATGGAAACCGGTACTATCTGTAAGCTGTCTGGAACACAAAAAAGCGAATAGTTCCTGCTGCTGCTCACTCTCCAGAACCATAACCCGGGGGCAAGGTCTGCGAGAGGGATAAATGTGGTATCGGAGACAAGTGTAACCAGCGTATTTGTGAATAGCGGATTGTTGGCCATTTCGATCCTATAGGCAGTTGTCTGGCTCACCGAATACCACGAAAAAGCAGGCCGAACATTGTCCACCAGACCTCCATTGAAGCGTACCAGAAACGGAACGCTGTCCGACTGGATGACGAAGTTGTCCGGCTGAGACCACCGTGTGCCGGTATTAAGTCTTACGCGCCAGTGAATGGGACCGATCGGCAGGTCGGCGTCAGGAGCGTAAACCGTGTCGCTCAGCGGAAGAAGTATGACGGGATTAGCAAAGGAGGCAGTATCCGAAACCGCCAGCGTATATTGTGCACCCGGAGAAACCGGATGCCAAATGAATCGCGGCCGCCGATCAAGGGTTACTTTGGGAACGTACGGCACGATAACGGGCGTGGTTGAATCAGTGACATAAATCCCCCGAAAGATCGAGTCCACCTCGCTGGCCGATAAGGCCCTGTTGAATATCATCACTTCGTCAACCGCACCTTTGAAATAGTACGTGTTGTTCGGAAGCTTTCCAATGTACAACGGATTCACCGAATTGTCGATCGGCGGAGTTATATACTCAGTCTCCGGCTGCAGCACGCCATTTTGATAAATGTGCATCACGCTGCCGTCCCAGGTTCCAACAATATGGTTCCATTGATTCATTTGCAGCGGAGTTTGTCCGTTTGTGTAGGTCTGATTGCCGCCTTTCCAAATTGTGAAGCAAATCCCCCCGGCCATTGCCTCGCCGATACCCCAACAGTCATCCGAATTGGAAGCATTGGATTTGCCTACAACGCGGTACCACATATTGCCGAGCTCAGGCTTGATCCATGCGCAAATGGAAAGGCCGTTTGTTATTGCAAGCGAACCTTTGTCCTGAACACTCACATAATCGCTGGCTCCATTGAAGTGAAGGGCATTGCCGTAATACCCGGTTACCCACGTGGGGCCGTAAATTGTTCCATTGTTGCCGTTGTTGCTGTAATCCATTGCATCGCCGTCAAAGGGATAATACGCGATGAGTCCGCTGGGCAACGAAAATGCAGTCGTACACAGTGAAGCAAGCACGACAACGGAAAATGACACGCGCGCGACTGTCTTTTTCATGACGATCCCCCTTCGCGGTTTTAGCATCACGGAACGCAAGGTTTTTCCACAGGACTCGGCTCAATTTGCACAGGGCAACAACACTTCACCCCCTATCTCACCGAACTCCACATCTTGAATATAGAGACAGATACCGAATTTGTCAACTGCAAACTACGTAAACGCAAAGAAAGTGTTTTCTGGCAGAAAATGCCCAAACCAGGTTTAGCCAGCCGTGTCGTATGTGGGGGCCAAGAATACCGGCGGCGAGGAGATGTAGAGACTGCGGGTCACTTCGGCTTCATGAAGACCATATAAACAGCTCTGGAAAACAGATGCTCAAGCTTGAATATCCCTTTGTCTTCAAAACAGAAATTACCCTTGACGAACCGTAGGAACCAGAACGAGAACTTGACCGCCAAATTACACGGAAGCCCCGGCCAGAAATCCAAGGCACCGTACAGGAATTTTCTCTTGATGACGGTAAGCCCCGTGTCCTTTGCAAGCTGAGACAACCTGTTGGCAGTGGTGACAAAATTATGGGAATAGTCCACGTCGAAAAAGAGTTTTCCCATGTCATTAAAGTCTGGAGAGACTACAATAAACACCCCGCCGGGGACAAGAACACGATTGATTTCCTGGAAAAGTCGTTGCGCAGCCGGGAAATCAGGCATGTGCTCCACGACGTGGGTAGCGATTACAACCTGTTGCGATGCATCCTTTTCAACCAACGGGGGCGCCATCCTCTGGAGAACCGAGATTCCTTTTCCCTCAAGCCTTGCCGCCAATATAGGACTTGCTTCATACGCCCTATACTTTGTCGACGCATTGAGCAAGTCGGCAACCCTACCTTCTCCCGGTCCAATCTCAATGATCGCATCGCCGTCCTTGCAGTGACGTTTGACTTCTTCAACGATGACGGCAGCGAAGCGCCTGTTGAGCCATCTTCCAAGTCCGCTCACCTTCCTGCTCTCGTAATAATCGGAATACGGCATCCTTCTTCCTTCCCCTGCGACCAACGACGTCAAATTACATTTGAAAGCAAACACCAGAAATGAGTATATTTGAAAGCAAGAAGACCCCGGGATTTTTGAAGCATGCAGGCCCTTGAGACCCCGGTTCAACCGCACAAACGCTTTTCAAAATATACATATTTTGAACCTCAGAAACTTCCCCCAAACTTCGATTTTTAAGATAGTCCGTTTATTGATCGCCCTCGTACCCATTGTTTGGATTTTCTCTAAGATCAATTATTCGCAATTGTCCCACGCCTTGGCTTCAACCGCATGGTGGACCTTTCCCCTGCTCGCCGCAGTCATCCTTATGAGCATGTTCCTGCAAGGTATCCGCTGGTGGCTTCTCATGCGACCGTTTGCCGACGCGCTTACCCTTGCAACAACCCTCAAGGCACATTTTGTCGGCCTCTATTATTCAATAGTGCTTCCAACTTCCGCGGCCCAAAATGTGATACGTGCATTCATACTCTCCCGGAGCATGGACTATTCCGTTACATGGGCCTCCTCCTGGATTTCCGGGGTTCTCGGCTTGCTCGCGATGGCGGTTTTGTCGATTTATGGCCTGTTTCACATCGAGCGGTCTACGCTGCCGCCTGGTTTTGTTGAGTCGATTGCGTCAGCGTTCGGAGTACTTTTTCTCCTGTTTGCCCTT
>Ga0181527_1001023_pt1 | contig 30188 bp, 26 predicted proteins | sample PEATcosm2014_Bin_30_FD_119762 | JGI IMG/M metagenome (GOLD analysis project Ga0181527, IMG submission 119762) | Peatland microbial communities from MTU Mesocosm Facility, Houghton, MI, USA - PEATcosm2014_Bin06_60_metaG | ecosystem: Environmental > Terrestrial > Soil > Wetlands > Peat | place...
AGCCGGATGAGACCGGACCGATACTCACCTTTAAGCTCGGCCTTCGCCTGCAGGAAGCCGGGGTCAATGTCAGGATTGGCCTATTGCCACTGCAGTTTGCGTCAGAGACAACTGAGGGTTGGAAAGTCGATATTGACGGAGCTCTTGCCGCGGGAATGACCCAGGCGGACTATGATGAGGTTATCAATGACGCCGTGCCGCCACTTGACTACATAGACGCAGTTTGCCCGGAGATCCAGGCTGAAATAGAGAAACATATCAGGTACATTCCGTCACCTTTACTGTTAGGAAGACTTTATGCCAGAAAATAAACAGACACCTTCATTTGATCCACTCAAGCTATTACGCCGCATGATACAGGAACTCATTCGTGGCCAGCGCACGCTTGACACATTCAAGGAACAGCTTGAGTTGGTGCCTGCCGTAAAGAACGCTCTTGAGCCGACATGGGCAGAACCCAATACCAAGGAACCTCCGGCGGTCACCACCCTGCGCGACAACATTATCGAATGGCTTATCAAGGAAGACAATGTAGTAACGCTCTTTGTTCATTTCGGTAAAGGGTTGATCCGATATTTTCCCGAGACCTTTGTGGTCATTGAGGAGATATGGTTCATAACGAAAGGCATAACCCCAACGGGACAGGTGGCCTGGTACGGGCTGACCGCATCCCAATCAGTCCTTCCAGCTCGATTTGTCTCGCGGGCGCTTACAACGATACAACAACACAGTCGTCCAATTACGGATTTTGTGACCCGCCCCATATCACGACACGAGCAGGACGGCGCAAGAACCGCGGTGTATGTGCCGGTACAGTCTGCCGGATGCCAGGACGCAGCCGAATTATACCGCATTTCCAGCCTCGGGAACAGCGGAATCATTCCGAACGGTGACGACTACCATCGGACATTGTTCTTGCTCTCAGACAAGCCTTCCTGGATACCGCCGCGGATCAACATGGAGACCGTGATTCAACAAAGCAGCGTTGACTTCTGGACCGGCTTTTTCCCTCAGTTCTCTGCTGCGATGGCCATGAATCCGCTCCAGTCGATATTTCTCATGATGCAATGCATCGCCCTGGTTGCCGGAGCCGCCATCGATTCCCGCGCCTATATCGTCATCATTGCGCCTTGGGATTATTCCAAATCAACAGGCAGCAGGGTCCTGTCTTTCCTGTTCAACGGCACGGAATTCTGCCCCATGACCATTCGCGCTGCTGAAACAACGATGAATATTCCCCTTCTGGTCACCTATGACAATTTGGAAACGCAGAAGGAAACGGACCGGGAAAAAGTCTTTGATTTGCTGGCCAAGAATACGATCCAGGGTGTAGACGCCGAAGGCATTTCCAACCGAAATATCGTTATCCTCAATGCCCAGTCTATTGACGGCTTGCCGCTGGCAATTGAAATCCGGTCGATTTACTACAGGCCGGAGCGCGGGTTGATGGCCCCGACATTCAGTTCCCAGAGGCTCGAACAGATGATACGCGGCTGCCGGAATGAGTTTTGGTACCGGACGATCCTGCTGTTGAAGACCATGATAGAACGGCCGACATTCCACTCCACCAAAGCCGAACTCGCCACCGGGCTGAGCGGTCAGCAGCCTAATCTTAGGAAAATACGCGAGCATCTTTCGGTAATGTTTCTGCTTGCGCAGGAGCTTGACCCGGTCATCCGAAAGCTGTTGGGGATATCGGCGGAAGAAGCGTTTGTCCAGTTCGTTGCTCAGGTAGGCACGTTTCGTAATGAAAGAATCATGGGTGCGCCCGCGACACTGGCCGTGGCAATAACACAGCTCTTCGCCCAGGCATTCAAGAACGCCGATTGGTTCAAGAAGACCTGCGGGCTGGAATACGACGACGCGGAACAGGAGATCTCGGGCCCGGTTGTCGCCGGATGGTTGAATAAGGCCCTTAAGAAATATTCAATCGATATGGACAGCAACTCGTTTCTTGACAAGCTCAACGAGGAGCATGAGCAGCTCCGCGCGCTCGGCTTCGTGCCTCAGACCCGTCCCGGCAGCGAGGAGGTCTATTTCAAGAATCACCACGGCAAACTCATGTTTTCAATAAAATGCCTGAAGGAAATAAAGGATGAGACACCAGAGCCAACTGAATAAAACGGTCGTGGAGAACTGGAAACTTGCCCTGTTCGGCAACAAGCAGCTGGAAGCGGAGTATGCCGCCGTTGCGCAGCCGTTGAACTTAACCCCTGTGATCACCAGTGTCAATCCTCCCCTGAATGCTGACCGAGTTGCGTTTCAGAAGATTTCGCAGATGGCGGCTGAGGACAATGAGCAGCGGCATCTGATAGTGGCATTTTTTGAAAAACTGGGGAAGGTAGTGTCTCCAAATAATGAGATAAGCCGCTTGATAGCTGAGAGTGGCCTCAACCTGAGTTTCCTCCCGGAAATCGCACACCTGTCCGAACGGCTTGCTCCAGGCAGAAGCGCGGTGAGCGTCTATTTCGATCAGGCGGCAATTGATTTCCTAAACAGCTTGGACGATCCCCAGAAGAAACACGCGGCGTGCAAGGTTATGGTGTACCGGTACATTCTCGTGATTGCCGGGCCAGGCGTCGGCAAGACCGAGTTCATCGTCCACTATGCAGTGTACCTGGTTGCCTGTAACCCGGACAGGTCGGAAACAATCTGGCTCATCACGTTCTCACGGTCGGGCGCCGATACGTTGCGCCACGGCATTGCGAGGGTCTGTCCTGAATCCAATAAAATACAGATCGGCACCATACACTCGATAGCGTTTAGGATTTTGAGAGAGCATGCGACTGGTTGGGTCAAGGAGGCGGTAAGCACCCGCAGCGGGGTCATCGACGAGGAGATGCAATATTACATGATTGCGAGGATACTGAAAGAGGCCGGCCTGAGCACCACGATTGAGCCGGATGACATCATCGGCCAGATGAACCGGGAATTCAACGATCCGCAATTGGCTTCGGGAAACGATCAGATCCGGCAGGTTATCGCCAAATATCAAGAAACAAAGCAGGGCGACAAGAAACGCATTGATTTCAACGACATGATATTCCACGCCACAAACCTCCTGAAGGACAACGCCGAGGCACGGAAACGGGTCAATGAAAAATGCAAGCATCTGGTTCTTGACGAAGCCCAGGACACGTCGAGCAGGGAATACGAATTCATACGCCTGCTCATAGGGAATGAAACCCAGGTATTGTTCGTGGGCGATGACGACCAGACGCTCTACCGGTTCAAGGGCGCGTGTCCCGAGGTGCTGTCGAGATTCGTTCAGGACTACGGTGCACGACTCGCTTTCCTTGAAACAACCTTCCGCTCCACCCCGGAGATCGTGCAGGTCTACAGCGCCTTGATGCGGGATTTCCAAGGCAGAATTCCAAAGGAAGTCCGGTCGAACAAGACTTCTGGCCCGAAACCTGTTGTGGTACTCTCCGAGAATGAGCAGGAGGAGGCGGATACCCTGGCCGCGATTACGAAGACCCTTTTGGTCCAAGAGAACCTTCGGCCCGGCCAGATCACGTTTCTCACACGCACCAACGACCAAGCCGCCCTGCTGCAAAAGCTGTTGGCGGACCGCGGCGTCGCTGCAGAATATATCGCCACAAAATCCATCATGGAAACCATTGCCGTCCGGTATTGCATTGCGCTTCTGAAATTGTACTGGGGAGTTCCCTTTGCGGAATTTGTCGGCCTGTTGCCGGTCTTGGTTCAAGACTACGAGGTGGATTCCATTGCGCCGGCTCTGCTTGACATTGACGATATCGTATCATGGCATGGCATTCTCAGAACCGTAGCACAGCGCAAACACGCCTGGAACACCAACCATTTGCAAGCACTGGCCCATATGGCCGATGCAGCCTGCGCGCTTATGCCGAACGAGGACGACAAGAATTATGACGGCAAGATATTCAAGAGTTGCCGGGACCTTATGCGACAGATAGCACACTACCGATTTGATGACCGGATGAACGAAGAGCTTTACACGCGGCTGGAACAGCTTGAGCGGGGCGTTGCTTATTACACAAGCCGAAACCAGGAAATGACGATTCGGCAGGCGTTGGACATGCTTCTGGAATCCGGCGACGACTCCCCGGACTCTGTCACGGTGCGGACTGTGCACAGGGCAAAGGCCATGGGGTTTGAGGCCGTCATTGTCGTCGGGATGGAAGAGGGCATGTTCCCGCACTATAAGGCAATCGAAGACGGCAGCCACGAGGCCGTGGGCGACGAGCGGCGCATCCTGTATACCGCGCTTTCAAGAGCGAAGAAATACCTTTACATCTGCTCGTCGGAGAGGCGAATAGTGAACGGGAAGGTGCGGTCGGGGCTTGAAATGTCCTACTTCTTGCAGGGGTTGCTCGAATTGGCAAAGGATAATATCGATATCATATAGTGTCGCGGAAACAACTGCCATGCAAAACAGCGTACGATGAAGGGAGGTGGAACGCTTGGTAAATACGAGGCGTAATTCTGCGACGAGTCAGGGTAAGGCAAAAGAAACAACTGTCTGATCCATTGTGCTGTTCCGTCCGAGAATATTCAAACCTCAACAAAGGGGAAACCGACTATGCCAGATCAGGAATACGAACAAAATCCAGTACTTGGCTGGATGAAAAGTGATAGCGGCCCGTGGCAACATAACTTTCAGTTGCAGGTGGGCGCTTATTTCAAACGCCGCCATCAACTCGGGCTGATGCGTGCCATTTTTGTGGATCATCAATACGATGATGACGCTCTTACTAAATGCTATCATCTTGCTTTGGAAGCCCAGGATGATTCTGCGCAATCCCTCATAAGCCTAATGCAGGCAATGACCATGGCGCAAAGGCAGCTCGTACTGCATCCCAAGGACGAGACATCTGGAGCAGATATTGAGGCCCCATATAGGCTTTGGTGCACCACGTTCGAAGCATTTGACATGATGATAACAGGAAAGAATGTCATCAAGGCACTGGAAACGGCAGTGAAGAAATCGCCCGATCGCGAGCCGGTTGTAATTGCGCCAGAAGTCGGATACGACATGATGCTTGACTGGATAAGAAGTAATCATAGATTCTGGCACTCCAACTTTGCATGGTGGATTGCCTATTATTTCCAGCGCCATCACAATTATGGGCCATTGCGTGACATTTTCGAAGATCTCAAATACGATGATGATACTCTCGCAAATTGCTGCGGTCTCGCCATGGAAAATGGTGATCGTGAAGCGAAGGACATCGTAAGGCTGATGCAGGCAATGACCCCAAGGCAGAGACAGCAAACGCTGCATACTCATCCATTTGGACAAGACCTGGAGACACATTCCTCTGCTTGGTCCTCCTTCTTCAAAGCAATTGAACAGATGGCCGTGGGGGAGTATGTGACTAAGGAGGTGGATGCTGCGGAAAGGCGGCAAAGAAGTCAGGCCTAGTGGTAAAGAGCGCCACCCGCGCCAAGATTGATGAACAGGTTTTTATGCCCGGCCCAAAGCGCCTGGCAGAACAACCGTACCCGATTGATCTTTGATAACCGTATCGTTGGCTGGTGACGTTGTCGCCAGCCCGCGAGCATCTTTACCAGAAGGAAATGTAAATAATGTAAACCTATTCTGAAAAGAGGATTGCTATGGATACCATTACTACATGGTCAGCCCCTGACGCATCGCAGGGCGCTGATCCAGAATATTACGATGCGAAACAATTATCCGTAAAGCTTAATGTATCAGTCAAGGCGGTGCAGAAGTGGACCGCAGCACGCCGGGTACCGTGCGTGAAGGTAGGCCGACTCTGGCGCTATCCCGCAGTCGATATCAACAAGCGCCTTCTATCCGGCCAATTGCTATCACCTGAAACGAAAGAAAGGTGGTAGCTTTGTGGCTATTCAAGGTATATTTACGAAGTGTGGTGTTCGTGGAAGGAGGGTCCTTCCATGAATATGAAACAGACTGGTGCGGACCAGTTCTATCTTGATGTCCGTATCAAGAAGGACGGCAGGCAATACCGGCAGCGGGAAACATTCCACGGCTGCCGGAAAAATGCCGAACGTCGATACTGGGCACTTAAGGAAGAACTGCAAACCGCAGCCGAAAACGGTCAACGCTCTTTCTCAGATACAACTACTTTCAAGCACATAATCGACTATTATCTGGACCGCAACCCTGTCGATGCCGATTCTGAATGCTACTTTAACAAGCTGAAGGAGGACCTCGGCAATGTCCCGATTTCGGATATGCGAGAGCGGTTTGACAAATACTTGCTTCTCTTGAAAAAAACGCAAGGGCAAAGGTACCTTCCCTCATCGAAAACAATGCAAAGCACAGGCATTCTGCTTTCAAATCAGACCATAAATCACTATCTGAAATGGGCGAAAGCAGCGTTTAATTGTGCGGTGAGGGCTGGTATTACAGAACAGAACCCGCTCCAATATTTCCAAAAGCTGCAAACGCGGCCAAGGGATAGGATGCTTACCGAAGAGGAAAAAAAGAACTTGCTGGAGGTTGTGAAGAATGAAGCGCCTCATATTTACCCTATAGTTCTTTACAGCACTTATGTTCCTTGCAGGCGAGGGGAATTGTTGGCACTAAGGCGGACTGATTACAATATGGTGACAAACACTATTCATGTACCCGCAGAAATGACCAAGATGAAACGGGCCTGTATCAAGCCTGTTCCCGAATGCTGCACGGAATACTTCCGCAGTGTGCCGAAGGAATGCTCTTATCTATTCTATCGTCGTAAAGGCAAAAGGTATTATCCCCTTGGAGATTTCAAAAAAGCATGGAAAAGGTGCCTGAAGCTTGCAGGGATAGAAAACTATCGATTCCACGACCAAAGGCGCGGAGCCTATACGGATTTGCTCCTAAAAGGCAATACGCCTCATACTGTGATGCAGATATCGGGACACGCCACTGACATGAGCAAAGTTTACTTCGGCAGGAATGAAATGCTGGCAGCAAAGTCGATCAATTTTGGAGAAAAGGGTACACTTCGGGGTACACTTGAAAGTAGTGAGAATATGCAAACCGCAATGATGTAGAGGTTTACAATAGGGCGAGCAAAGGCCTGTCAAGCCGGAGGTCACGAGTTCGAGCCTCGTCCAGCCCGCCACTTCAAGAGCCCTGAGTTCCTTTTTGGAAAGGTTCTCAGGGCTTTTTCTTATTTGATTCCTCTCTTCCTCAAGACAGAAATCGTGGCGCCCCGCCCGTGGCGGCGGCTCTCCTTTAAGAAACTACCAAAACCCCTCAAATCTTGTACACTTTCTTGTATTCGGTCCTCAACAACCGTTCCCTTGTGACTCGGGTGGAGAAGGGCGGAGTGTGGGGTTTCCATGATTCTCGCAAATAAATTAACTTGGCCGTCACCCGGCATGAGCCGGGTCGGGAGCTTCGCCCCCGAAACCCCGACCAAGGGGTGCCCACCAAGGGTAACGCCCAACTACTTATTATCTTAATACTGGCCGACCTCACTCCCGCTTCCCAAAATTTTCCAAAAATCCGGTTGCGCTTCCGCCGTTCTTGAATCCATTTTTGATGGCTGTCGATTATGCGCCGTGAGGGAAATCCGGCCCGTTTCCGGTTTCGCTCTCCGCCAAACGCAAAGCATCGTCGTGGCGGGCAGCGGCACCGGGCAAAGGACCGCGCAAAGGCCTGCGGCACGGGCGCTCTCGAAGCGGCGCATCTTGCGTGGAGCAATGTCCTATGAATTCCGCCTTTAGCACCCCGGGCCGCTCCGCAGGTAGAAAACCCTTTCTCCGAACAAAAACTCTCGCCGATGCAAAGAAGCTTATTGACGCATGCTCATGCGCCGAAGCCGACGCGTTCCGCTCACTGGAGACCGGCCAGGCCGGGTTAACGCCCGAGCAGGCCGCGGCCCGTCTGGCCTCGGTGGGGCCCAATACGCCCGCGTCGGCAAGAAAGCCCTCGGTACTGTCGGACCTTTTCCAGCGTGTAAAGGACCCGCTGGTCATCCAGCTCCTGGTGATAAGCGTGGTGGCCCTTGCCATGGGCGACGTTCGTTCGAGCGTGGTGGTGGCGCTCATGCTCATTCTTTCCGTGGTGCTCGCTTACGTGCAGGAGCAGCGGTCGGTTCGCGCCGCGGAACAGCTCAAGAAGCTGGTGCAGGCCTCGGCGGTCGTCGTTCGCGGCGGCAAGGAACTGGAGATCCAACTCACCGACGTTGTTCCCGGCGACATTGTGGTGCTCACCGCGGGAGCGATCATCCCGGCCGATATCCGCCTCATCTCCGCAAAAGACTTCTTTGTCAATCAGTCATCCATGACCGGCGAATCCATGCCCGTGGAAAAAGGTCCGGCCCCGCCGGCGAAGCCGGCGGCTGAGGCGCTCGACCTTCCCAACGCCTGTTTCCAGGGCAGCACGGTGGTGAGCGGGGCGGCCCGGGGGGTCGCGGTGTGCACCGGCCCGTCCACGGTGCTCGGCGCCATCGCCCGCGACGTCGCCCGCGACAAGGACGCCACAAGCTTTGACAAAGGGGTAAAGTCCTTTGTGTGGCTCATGGTGCGCTTCATGGTGGTGATGGTGTCGGCCGTGTTCCTCATTGTGGGGCTCACCAAACACAACTGGATGGAAGCGCTGCTGTTCGGGCTGTCGGTTGCCGTGGGGCTCACGCCCGAAATGCTGCCCATGATCATGACCGTGTGCCTGTCAAAGGGCGCGCTCGCCATGTCCCGCAAGAAAGTGATTGTCAAGAAGCTCAAGGCGATCCAGAATTTCGGCGCCATGAACGTCTTGTGTACCGACAAGACCGGCACGCTCACCCAGGACAGGATCGTGCTCGAGCGATACGTGGACGTCACCAACCGGCCCAGCGAGGACGTGCTGCGCTATGCCTACATGAATAGCTACTACCAGACCGGCCTTCGCAACCTTCTCGACAAGGCGATCCTCGGCCACGAAGACCTCGACGTGGAGCGCTCGTGCCGCAAGGTGGACGAGTTGCCCTTCGACTTCGTGCGCAAACGCATGTCGGTGGTGATCGACTACGAGGACATGCATGTTCTTATCTGCAAAGGAGCGGTCGAGGAAGTGTACGGCGTTTCGACCCACTACCAGGTGGACGACGACATCTACCCGTTGTTCGACGTGGTGAAGAGCGACCTCATGGAAGAATACCAGCGCCTCAGCTCCGACGGCTATCGCGTGCTGGCGGTTGCGCACAAGGAATTCCCTAAAGACAAGGAGGCCTTTTCCGCGGCCGACGAGGCCGGGCTCACCCTGCTCGGGTACCTTGCGTTCTTCGACCCGCCCAAGGAATCGTCCTTGCAGGCGATCAAGGGCCTGGAAGAGGCGGGCGTGCGCGTCAAGATCCTCACCGGCGACAACGAGCTGGTCACGCGCAACGTCTGCAGGAACGTGGGGCTCGCCGTGGATACCGTCATTACGGGGTCGCAGCTTGCCGCGCTTTCCGAAGAGCAGCTTTGCAAAGCGGTCATCGAAGGCACGGCGTTTGCCCGGTTGTCACCCATGCAGAAGGAAAGCATCATTACGTGCCTGCAGCGGCAGGGCATGACCGTGGGGTTTCTGGGCGACGGCATCAACGATGCCGCGGCACTCAAGGCCGCGGACGTGGGAATCTCGGTCGACACGGCCGTGGACATCGCCAAGGAGTCGGCCGATATCATTCTTCTGGAGCGCAGTCTTCTTGTCCTGGGAGAAGGCATCCTGGAAGGCCGAAAGGTGTTCGCGAACATCATCAAATACATAAAGATGGGCGCAAGCTCGAATTTCGGCAACATGTTCAGCGTGGTTGGCGGCAGCTATTTCCTGCCGTTTTTGCCCATGGCCCCGATTCAGGTATTGCTCAACAATCTGCTGTATGATATTTCACAAACCGGCATTCCCACCGATCATGTCGACGAGGAAATGGTAAACAAACCACAGAACTGGGACGTTGGGTTCATACAACGGTTTATGATTTTTATCGGGCCCCTCAGCTCGATCTTCGATTACGCCACGTTCTTCCTCATGCTGTATTTTTTCAAGTGCAAGGTTCTCGACCTGGCCGCGCCTGCGGCCCTGGCCGCCAACTTTCCGGTTACCGACAGCCCCGAAAAGACCTATGCCGCCGCGCTCTTCCACACCGGGTGGTTCATCGAATCGATTTTCACCCAAACGCTTATCGTGCATATCATTCGGACCAACAAGATTCCGTTTGTGCAAAGCAGGCCGAGCGCCGGGCTCCTCCTTTCCACGCTGGGCATTCTTGCGGTTGGCGCCTACCTTCCGTATTCACCTTTAGCAACGTATCTGGGGCTGGTACCGTTGCCGCTTGTCTACTGGGGCTGGATCGCGGGATTCATGGCCTGCTATGCAGTCCTCACAAACACGGTAAAACGGTGGTTCAACCGTAGATTCGGAGTGTAAGAATGAAAAGTCTTTTGTCTGCGCTCCAGGAGGGGCGTCTCGTTGAGCTACCGGACCCGGACAAGGGTAAGGCGCTGGAATACCTCGCGCTCCTTATCGAAGCGATTCCGGACGTGCACAACCAGGCCGACATTGTCCGGGAAGTCAAGGATCGCGAGGCCACGGCGAGCACGGCCCTGGGCAAGGGCATCGCGTGTCCGCACGCGCGAAAGAGCGGGGAAGGAGACCTGCTGTGTTCGGTAGGGTGGTCGCCGCAGGGCATCGACTACGGCGCGCCCGACGGCCAGAAGGTCCATCTTGTCATCATGTACTTCATTCCCGACTCGCAGCGCAACTCATACCTGAAGGAAATTTCCGGCCTGGCAAAGGCCGTGGAAAAGACCTCGGGAATTTCGTCAATTGCCAATGCGGGCGACATTCACACGGTGCGCAGCCAATTGCTCGACTGGGTCGGGTTCGCCATCGACTCCGCGATACCGGACGCAAAGGCGCGCATGATAAAACTGCAGGACAAACAGGCCGCGATCTTGGCTGCCGAACCGGGCAAGGCGCCAAGGCCGTTTACGATCATGCCGTTTTTTGTCCTTATTGCCGACCCCGGTAAACCCGTGGTCCTGGCCCCGGACGCGGATTTTGTCCGGACCATGGAATCGCAACCCGCAATACCGGACCTTCTCAGGAAAAATGAAACATTCGAATGCGCCGGGTACCAGATTATTGTCCGGTCGATGTCGAGTTTCGCTTCGAACCGAGTCCTGCACGATTGCCTTGCTGTAAAGTCGATGGCCGGGACCGACAAGGCGAGCAACGGGCAGCGCTAACAATTAGGAATCAATCGTGCGTGGTGACGCTCAAGGTCCCGCGCGCCAGCACGACCGCCCGGATTGCCTTGTCGGTAAGGGTGACGCCGCCGATGGAGAGCGAATCGATTGCGCCCGTGATGAAGACATTTTTCGAGATTTCTTTGTGCGAAAGCATCTTTTGGACCATGAGCTGGGTTTCGAGCAGGCGCTCCCGGAGCGGGAAGTGAAGGAAAGGCTTTACTTTAGCAAGAATGATCCCGTGCAAAAGCCAGCCCGCGGCCGAATGAAGCGCGTTCTGCGTGGTGATGTCGAAGTCCAGGTCTTCTATTGACGCAGTGGAATTCTCCTGGTCGTACCGGACGTGACCGATCACATACACCTTGCCCTTGAACGACCCGGTGAATTCCATGCTCACCACCGCGTATCCCTGCAGGCCGTAGAGGGCGACGTCCTGGACGATCACTTCCTTGTCGCCCGCGGTAAAGTTCCTGCCCTTGAGCGCACCCGCCAGCATCTGGCTTGCGCTTGCATAGGAGATTTCGCTGTACAAATTGATGACGAACGAGGAATCGATTCTGTCCGGCACCGCGAATTGAGGGAGTGAATCGTTCATTTTCGATTCGGGCCGGCCCCCCAAAAACGTTTCCGCAACCGACCGGATCCCCACCGAGCCCCGTATGGTTCCGCCTTTCCCTTCGAGCTGCGTCATGTACACCGACAGCGGGGAAAGCCGCAGCCACAGGCTGTCGGGCGAGTCGGTGAGCAGGATGGGCGCCTGGATGCGGAGCCAGAGCGGGCGCAGCATCCCCTTGACGTCAAGCATGTTGTTCACCACGCCGTCTACGATCTCGCCGAACGATTTCTGCTGTGTCATGAGGATGATGTCGGCGATGGGCGTCACGGGAATCGAGATGAACCGCAACCGGATCACGGGGTCGGAAATCCATTCGTACCCGTCCGATAGAGTGGAGGTGGTCACCTTCCAGTCGTTCTTGACGGAGAAGCGCGAGCGGAGCTTGAGCGCGATGGCGGCCTCCACCTCCTGGTACTCGGTATGGGACAAACCGAGCGCGCTTACCGTAAACTGGAATTGAAGCCACAGCTTCAGCGGGACCCTGTACGAGATTTCGTTGCTGCCCAGGCCGATCTTTATCGAGTCGCCTTTCCAGACCTTGAGTTTGACCGGCTTCATACCGCCGATGCTCAGGGTGTCGCATTGGTATAGAAGGCCGTTCAGCTGCTCGTTAAGCACCTTCTCTATGTACCATGTCTTCATCTCGATGGGCACGTTGATAATAGACGGCACGGGCGCAAACTCGGCCGCGGGGGCGAGGCCGGAAGGAAGCTCGGGTTTTGTGGCGACTTTGGGCGGAGTACAGGAGAGCGCTGCGGCGATGCAGCACGTTGCGGAAATCGTGCGGAACAGGAATGTTTTCATGAGTGATTGTCCAAAGAATTTCCAACAAATTAAACTAAATTATGGGGACTTCCAATTATTTGTTTTTCAAGCGAAGACGAGCGAGATTGGTTTTGCCCAACATTAAGTGCCTTTGGATAGAGTGCCGGAAATATAAACAATCAAATGTATTTGGATGGCTGAGCCGGGTGACCCCAAAGTTGGAGCAGTGGCGAGCATCCAATTCCCTGTCGTGGGGCACCCACGAGTGCAGTTGTGAAGGCCAATGGGCAACGCGTTTGTGCGTCGATGCGTGAATGCGTTGGATGCTTCAATTTGGCCGAGGATTCTTTGAGTTGGCCGTGCTCGCCGGGATATTGACATGTTGGCAACCAACATCTGCGCCGCGCCAGGGCGGACGGCAGAGTGCGCTGGAGCGCAGGGCTGCCTGAACCCAAGCCGAAGGCGATAGGGACAGGCAGCACCGAGGCCTTTGCCGAGCTCGTACGGAGGCCCGCCGCCGCGCAGCGGCGGGGCGCCCAGATTCTTATCTTGATATTGCTGCGCGCAACGGGAGATTCGGCCTTGCCACGGGTACATCCTCGCCGCACCGGCTCAGCAAACCAAAATCGCATTAACTTTTGATCGCCGCACACACTCAGCAATCCATAATCGTATGTTGACTAAATAAATCTTTCGGCCAGAGCAATCCGGCACCGAGGGAAGACGCCCCACTCTTATTCTTGATGTGAGGTTGCCCATGAACGACGCCGGCCCGCGGCGTTATAGTATTTTGATGCATAACATAACGCAACCGTTTTGACCGATAGGAAGGACCGCCGCTGCATGCCGTTCAATCTCACCTGGGCGGAACGCCAGATCTTCCTTAATCACGCCTGGGGCCCGGGCCCGATGCTCGACATGTTCGCCGCGCTCGGGTTCAAGGCAGTGTGCGCGGCAGTCAAGCTCAACTTGTTCGAGGTGCTCGAATCCGGCGGTCCCCAAACGGCGGAAGAAGTCGCCCTGGAGATCCGGGCGGACGAACGCGGCGTCCGGCTCCTTCTTGACGCGCTCTGGGGCGTGGGCTATGTGGTGCGCACGCGGAAATCTCGCTATGTCAATTCGCCCATGACCCGGTCGTGGATGCTTGCCGGCTCTCCGGTCAATCTCGGCGCGATGCTTGGCTTTTTCGAGGATGCATGCGAGCGCTGGTCGCAGCTCGACGTTTCCATACGGAACGGCGCGCCGGCGGAACCGTGCAACGCATGGCTCGACCGTCACCGCGGAGCCTGGGAACGGTACCACGCGAACCTGCACGGCGTCGCGGAGTTGCTTTCCGGCGAAATAGTCGCGCGCGCAAAGCTGCCGCCGACGGCAAAGCGGCTTATCGACATCGGCGGCAGCCACGGGCTGTACAGCGCAAAGTTCTGCGAGAAGCATCCCGGTCTGGACGCGGTGATTTTCGACTGGCCCCAGGCGCGGCAGTCCGCGGAGCGGACAATAAAGGAACGCGGCATGGCCGACAGAATGCGGTTCGCCGAGGGAGATTTCTTTCGCGACGATATCGGCAAAGGATTTGATGCCGCCCTGCTGTTCAACGTACTCCGCATTTATCCGAGGAACGATGCGGTCACACTGCTCAAAAAGACCCGTGAGGCGCTTGCCGAAGGGGGGAAAGTGTTCGTTGCCGACCAGTTCAATACCAGGACGCCGACGTCGTTTTCGCGGGCAAACGCATTCCTCATCCTTCTGGAGTTGTACAACGGGACCTCGGGAAATTCGTTTTCCGCAACCGAGGCGCAGGCCATGCTGTGCGAAGCCGGGTTTGCGCGGCCGCGCGAAATCCTGCTGCGCCGGGCCCCGGGGATCAGCCTTGTGGAAGCGAGCCGCGGCGGCGTTCCATGATGCCGTTGCGGTGCTGGCCTCGACATCTCGACAAGCGGCTCGTGCTGTTAAGATCACTTTTGATGCAATGGAATAACTATATTTTAGCTGGACGTTCCACTCCCGAAAGGAGGCCTCCATGAAGAAGTTAGTTATTTTTGTGGCGGTGCTGTGTGCGGCCATGATTGGTATTACCTGCAGTAGCCCCTCGTCGCCAGGAACCGATGGTACCACAAACACCCAGTACACCCTTAGCGCAACCGTGGACGGAGCTTCGTTTTCTTCCGGCGCCGCCATCGCCATAAACGCCTACCCCCTCGATATCTCGAAACGTCTTGTCGATATCAAAGGCACGTCCGCCTCCCTGGGTCAAAGCATCGAGGTTTACTTTGTCTGTCCGTCAACGGTGACTGCGGCCGCGCCCGTCACCATCAGCGCAGGCAATCAGGGATCCGTGGTGGTGGGGAATTATTATCAGGGGGACGTTGGGAGCAACGTCTCGTGGACAAGCACTGCTACCGACACCGCTTCCGTAACCGTCAATTCGTTTTCCGTAGGGCCCGGCGACACCGTTATTTCGGTTGATTTTTCGTACAAGGCCCAGGGAGGAGCCGCGAGCGGTGTGCAAACCGTTAAAAGCATTTCCGCCGGAACGCTTCGCAAGAAGTAGGGCCCCTGCGTTCCTGTCGGCGCCTGAGCCTGAGGCGCGGGTTAGTTGTACGTGCCCAGATGCCGACGAACGGTGTGCGTCAATTTTTCCCACGGGATAAAAATCGAATCGGTCTGCACATATTCGCTGGCGCCGGTTACCACCTGGTGAATGACTTCTATCCCGTCTTTCTCTTCGTAGTACCAGTTGTTCTGGTCGATATTCTGCGGCGCAACCGAATGGTGTACCGCGCTCGCCTTCCGTTCGATGCCGACGCCGTCCTGTTTCTTCATGATGGCATGCTCCTTTCTCCCCCGAACCAGGCGTCACTCTTCCTCTATGGTGATGTTCCCGCTTGTCACCGAGCAGGTGATGACGGCCGCGGAATTGCCGCCGTTGAGGTTGCTCGCGTCGCCGTGAGGAGTTCTGATGGTTCCGCTCTTTGCGGACAGGCTCAGGTTTGCCTTGAAGCCCGCGGGAACGGTGACCTTGATATTACCGCTGGTTGTCTGGAGGGTTGCGCTCCCAAACGTGCTGTCGGGCCTCAGCGTCACGTTGATATCCCCGCTTGTCACGGCGCAGTAGCAGCCGTGGACCACATCGGTCGTAATGTTGCCGCTGTTGGTTTCCAGGTCCACAAAGCCGTCGATACCCGTGCAGTTGATGTTGCCGGATGCGGTTGCTGCCCACATGTCAAGAGCGCGGTTGCTTGTGAGCGTCACGTCTTCCATTTTGAGCAGTTCCCACTGATCGCCGCCGCCGGCGATGGAGAAGCCCACGGTGCCGACGCCGTTGGCAGAGGTGACGGTTACCGCAAACTGATCGGCCGCCAGCTGGCTTGAACCCTGGATCGCTATTTCGCTCACCGTGGCGGTGGCGGCAACCACCGAATCGTCGGTGCCGGTCACCGTGATATTGCCGGAATAGTTTTGTATGTCAAGCGATGCCACCATGAGTCCCTCGCTCGAAACCTGTCCGCTCTTTTGCGTGGTAACACGGGTTGCGTTAAACACACAGCCGGTTGCCGCGGCGGCGGTAAGCGCCGCAACCGGCACCAGCCGTTTCAAGAAGATTCTCTTTTTCATCGGAAGGCTTTCCTTTCGTCAGAAGTTGAACGCATAGCCGACGCCGAAGTCCATCCATACTGCGCCTTGCGGCAGCACGCCGGAATGCTGGCTGAGCGCCGTGGTGTAATATGGTCCGTATGCCGCGTAACTGAAGCGAACCAGGGGGCTGATGGAGAAATGATTGCGCACCCACACTTCATTGAACAGGGTGATAAACGGCGCTGCGCTCACCTGTGCCGAGCGACCGGCGCCCACCAGTCCCTGCACCGACACACCGCCCACGGCCCCCAGCTGCAGCCTCTTGACAGGAAAGAATGCGAGCCGCGCCGACGGCGAGGCGGTAATAGCATACCGCTGGCCGTAGAGGGTCTCCTGCCAGTACACCATGATGTCCTGAAGTCCCGCGTCGAAGTTCTTGGTGAATGAATAGGTGAGGAACAATCCCTGCAGGAGCAACACATCCAGCTTCTGCTGATTGTACGGTCCCACGTCGCACGCGCGCACCTGAAACCCGAAATGCAGGGGAAACCGTTTGGAAAGCGCAACCGGATTCTGCGCCTCCGCAAGCCTGTCGGCTTTTTCCGACAGATCTTCGGCCAGATCTTCGCGTTTGTCGGCGGCCTCTTCCAGTTCGCGCGCCTTGGTCGACATCTCGCGCGATTTTTGCAGAAGTTCAGTGGAGTTGGCCTGGATTTCCTGCACCAGCCGTTTCTGTTTTTCCATGGTCTGCGAGGTGTCGCTCGAAACACGGGCCAGCACGCCTTCCAGGCTGTCCGCCTGGTGCGCGTAGAGGGAGTCGTCGGCGGTCTTGACACCGTGAACCCTTTTAATGCGCTCGACATCCGCCTGCACGAGCCGCTTGATCCGTTCGATCTCCATTCGGACATGATTCGCGGCGTGCTCCACGTCCGATTCCCCGATTTCTTCCTGCAGCTTTTCGGCTTTTTGCTGCGCTTCATCGGCCCTTTTTTCCGCGTCGTCGGACGAGCGGTTGAGGGTGTCCGCAAGATCGCGCAGGGTTTTCGCCTCGGCCTTGAGCCTGGCCGCCTCCATCCGCAACTTTTCGACGTCGGGGCCGCCGGCGGCTTGTAAAGCCGAGGGGGTGGACAAGGCGGAATCCTGCGCCGCGTGCGACGGATGCATCAGAGCAAGCAGCGCTACCGTCGTCACCCAGAGTAACGGCGATGATTGTTTCATGGAAACCTCGTTATGGTTGTGGGAGGCCGTTGGTTCTTTGCCCTGCGCGGTTGGTACGGGCGTACTTCGCTTTGCAATCCCGCGGGCGAGTTTCATCACAAAATGTACAAGCCAGGGCAAAGGCGGGCAACAGGCATTCCGCAACCTGCACGCGGAGTCGGTGAACTGCATGCTGGAGATACTCGTGCCTACGATAGAACTTATGGGCGCCCCGCCTTCGGCGTCGGCCCTCCCAATCATACATCACCAATCTGCAATCTACAATTCTTGACCGCCCTCCAGCCGCCGGCGAACGGTTGGGTACTGCGTGCGGCTCACCGGCAGTTTTGTTCCGTCACGCAATTCCAGTTCGTACCTGCCGCCGCCGAACACGCGGATCCGCCCGGCGGAGGCAAGGTCCACGATGTACGATTTGTGAATGCGACAGTAGTGTGACGGCAGAAGCATCAAGAGCGCCTCCATTGATTTGCCGTATAGTTCCATTGAGCCGTTTGTCAAATGGAGCTCCACGTAATCGTCGGCGCCTTTGAAGAAACGCACCGTATCGACGGGGACCAGACGTATGGCCCCCTTGTCTTGCACCGAGAGAAATTTGATGCCCGGCGCCGGAGACGGCCGGGCGGCGCTGAGTCGGCCGAACGCTTTCTTGAGGCGCTCCCGGTCGAACGGCTTTGGGACAAAATCAAGCACGCCGTGCTCGAACGCGGTGATCGCCCGGTCAACGCTTGCCGACACGACAATGGTATGAAACGACCCGGCGGCAAGGCGGGAAAGCAGGTCGAATCCGCTTGCGCCGTTAAGGTTGAGGTCCAGGAGAACGAGGTGCACGGCATGGGCGCAGAGGTGGGCTTCGGCGCCGGCGAGGGAATCTTGTACGGTCAGGGAAGTGACGGCATTTCCGAGCAGCTCGCGGGTAAAACGCTCCAGGCGGCGTGCCGCCGGGGGTTCGTCTTCAACAATAAGGATATCCACGAAAGTACACTCGACTTTCTTACGACGCGTGCCGCGGCAAACGATTGTGAGGGCCAACCGCAAGCTCTATGCTCGCTTCCCAGCCGTGTTCCACCGGCCCGGCCCAGAACCGCCACGAGCCGGGGTACGCCTCCTGCAGCCGAGTCTTTACATAGCGTATTCCGGTTCCCTCGTGCGCGTCGGGTCCGTTGCTCCCGGCAGCGCCTGCCCAGGGCGCGCCGTCGTTGAACATGGTGTACCGGAGTCTGCCGTTTGCAGCCTCGCGGCGGAACACGAATGTCCCGCCCTGTCTTCCGGCATACCCGTGCGTGAGCCCGTTTTCCACCAGCGTGTGGAATACCAGCGGCGGAATGCATTCCGAGTGCGGCACGGCGTCGACCGCAAGGGAATAGTTCCGGTCCTGGCGCAATCCCATGACCTGGAGGTGCAGGCCGCACAGCCGCAGCTCTTCGTTGACGGGCACGAGTTTCTCCTTTGAAAACTGTACGATGAGCCTCAGCTCTTCGGCGAGAGCGGTCACCAACCGGATGGCCGTGGAAGGGTTTTCTTCGAGCCACGCGATAATCGAGTTGAGGGAGTTGAGCAGGAAATGCGGCTGAATATGCTTCTTAAGCAGCTCGAGTTCGAGCCGTGCGCTGCGGAGTTCACTCTCCTGGCGCTTCCGGTTCTGCTCCGCTATTTGGCGGGAGAGCGACACGGTAAGCAGGATAATGAGCGCGCTGAACCCGAGCGCCCAGGCGTATTCCACCTGATGCCAAAACGAGACATGGATGCCGGCCAGCAGCGCGGTGCAGCCCGCAAGCGCGAGCAGGCTGCCGCTTGCGCGGCGCGCCAAATGTGCAAGCGAGACGAGCGCCGAGAACAGGGCCACCGCGTACATGTAAAGCGGGTTCATGAATTCGAAGGCCGGCAGCCATGCCATGGGCAGCACACCGAACATGATGAGCCGGGGAGGGACAATGCATGCCAGGGCCGCGGCGGCGACACCCACAGATATCCGCAGGCGGAAAGGGACTTCGAACTCATAGAGAAAGAAGACGGGAAGCAGCACCATCATGCAGAACCACGGAACATCGTTGATAAGGGCGATTGTGTAGTAACGCGCGAGGCTTGTGGGAAAGTAATGCACCATGGCATCGATGAGCAGGTACGCCGCCGACGACAGGCACAGGACGCCGAACAATGCTGATGCGGGCCCGCGCGCGCGTCCGGGCGTCAAGACGAAGTGAAACAGGGCGGCAATGAGAAAGACGCCCGCGCACAGGAGCAGCAGGGTCTGCGAACGGTGCAGGTGGCCGAGGATCTCGTCGAAATATCCTATTTGCAAAGGCGCCTCCAGGAAACCGGAGAACGTCCCCGCGTTTCCCACCCGCAGCGCGGCTACGTGCCTGCCCGGAAGAACGAGCTTTTGGGGGATAATGGTGAACCGCGCCGAGGTGCCCGGCAGTTCACCGTCTCGCCCGGCGCCGATCCTTCCGTTTTGCGAAATGAGGATTCCATCCCAGTATATTTCCGACGCACACACCGCGGCCCGGCAGAAGAGGGCGCACGCTCTGAGCGAGTCGAGGCGTTCCGGGATAAAAATCGTCTGGCGGTACCACTGGATTCCTCTTCCCGTTGCCGTGTCGTGCGCCCACAGAGTCCCCGCGGTTCCGGTGTTCCAGCGCGAATCGTCGTAGAACGGAGATCGCCACTCGGCGCTGTCGCCCCGCCTGATCTTCCAGACCGCAAGGTAGGTGACCGGCGTTTCGTGAGGAAACAAATACACGGCGGTCGAATCAACGATTTGGGCGGCGGCGTTGGAAATCCCGCAGGCGCCGTAGACAATCAGTATATTTACTATGCACCGCAGAGGTGAAGTGGTACTCATACTATGTCGCGTCACTGCGTCCCGTAAACCTGTTTTTCCGATGCCTGCGTTCCCGTATGTCAGGTTGTCATCTCTAAGAATACTTGATGGAACATACGCCCGGGAGAAAAAAAGCGCCGCCAGCGGCCGCACAGCAAAGAAGCCCCCGGATCATGGCTGATGAGACGAACAAGTCCCCCGCATTCCGCACACTGCTCCTTGCGCTCATCGTCCCGGCCCTGCAGTTGGGCTTTCCGTCCCTCACGAACGCACAGGTGTTTCGAGGGTATTCCCAGAACGGAACCCTTCAGTTCAAATCCGACAGGCAGGATAACAGGAACATCATCAAGGTATATTATCCGAGCGGGAAACTGGAGATCGTGTATGAATATGAAGATGGGAAACTCAACGGCATCACCCGGCAGTACTACGAAAACGGCGTGCTCAAGACTGAAACGAGATACCATAATGACAAACGCCAGGGCATTTCGAAATACTATTATCCGACCGGCATGCTCTTGGCGCGGATAGAATATCGCGACGACGTCCAGGTGGGCGCCCCACGGTTCTACGATGAGAACGGGAAACCCATGCCCGCTCCCCGGAAACAGCCATAGTCGCCCGGACGCCGGTGTCGTGCGCATGGCGCACGCCTCGTCCGGGAATATCACGGGTTATTCCTCGGTTTTCTCCAGTCGTGAAATTGCCCGGATCGGCAGGCCGCCCAACGCGGCAATGACCGATTTGTCCGGCAAGGTCTTGTTCTTGCGGATAAACGAATACTGTCCGATAACGCACCGTTTCCCGATGGTCACCCCGGGGCTGATGTAACACTGTTGACCAATAAGAGTGTCGCTTCCGATTTTCACCGGCTGCAGGAGTAGACATCCCTTTTCGAACGTGTGGCACGAAATGTCCGATTTGCCGCCGATGACGACATTGTCGCCGATTTCCATCAGGAACGCGTCGTTGAGGTACCACGTATTGATGGCGGAGTTCTTCCCGATCTTCGCTCCTACGATCTGGAAAAACAGTACGCCCAGGAAACTCATGGGGAGATAGTCGAGGATCGTCTTCCCGGCGATATGATAGATGCCGCTGTACACGAGCCATCGCAGGACGGTGAACGATTGCACGGAATACCGGCCCGGCTTGATCCCCCAGGAAATGACGCGAATTAGGCTGCTCATCACGAGGGACCCGGTGACAAAGTAAAGATACACCGCACCCCCGCACGCAAGGGAAAAGGCGATCACACGCACGGGAGAAAGTTGGGTCATTGTTCGTTCCCAGGCGTAGCCGGCCAGGTAGACGGAGGGAATCAAGGACACGCCGACAACCACGGCGTTGGCTGCGTAGACGATGGAGGTCAGGACGGCCTTGATTATTTCCGATTCGGCAACTATGGCCAGGATCCGGTTCATTACATTGCTCCCTTGTCCGTTGATGTCAACAATCCTCGCACACGCCGATTTCCGGAGCGCAGCGCGCCTGCTTTCTTGGTCTGCACGACAAGAGGGTTCTCGCCTCGCAACTCATCCGGGACCGGGTCGCTTGTACTCAGCGCAGTGATAAAAATATCTTCAAGCGCGGGGTCTGGCACCATTTCGCCGCCGATTTTGCAGAACCGGGACAGCCTACGGATGTGCATCATGCCTTTGCCTGCGCGCGCCACTGCATGTTTCGCAAAATCAACCGTTGTTTTCATACGACGCCTCACCGTTCTTTGCGAGCTCCTCGCAGCCTTCCGGAAAGGCAGCGCTGCCGGCACGTTCGAGCTTTGCCCTGATCTCGGCGTGGCGCGCCGCGTTAATCGGGTAAAAGGCCAGGATAACAAGCCCTGCCGCGATAAAGGCAAGCGGCAGACCCGCGAGAAGCACGTTGATGCCGCCCACAGCGCCCGGTGACTGATTGAGGACCGCCCCGCCTGCGGATTGCCTGAATCCGGTCGCCGACAGCACTGCCCCGTTGATCGCGGCACTGGCGGCCATGCCGAGCTTCTGCACAAAGAACCACAGGCCGTAATAGATTCCTTCGTTCCGGCGCCCGGTCTGCAATTGCCCGTATTCCACGATGTCCGGTATCATCGACCACAGGACAATGAAGAACGAAGACAGGCCGACACCGGTGACGACCGCGAGAGCATAAAGGGCCGCATTCCCCGCCGACAAGCCGACGCGGGAAATGGCCACCAGACCCACAGCGAATACCGCCATGCCCGCGAACAGGGCGATCTTCTTGCTTGTGACTTTGGAGAACCGCGCCCACAGCGGCAAGGCCGCTATCGCCGCCGTCACGAGGACGGCCATGATCACACTGGACTGGAAATCGCCATGGAGGCCCATCGAATATTTCACAAAGTAAACGAAGATGCCGGAAACGCCCGTGGTGGCGACGGTCAGGAGCAGATACGACGACACCAGCAGCACGAACGGCTTGTTGCGGAACGCACTAAGCCATATCCGCAGGTGCACGCCCTGCGGCTTTTCCACCACCGTGTCGCGGCTTCGGGTTGCGGACACCGCGGTGAGCCCGCCTCCGAGCATCACGACGCCGTATACCGCCGCCATGCCCGGGTATCCGACACCCGGGATGCCTGCAAGCAGCTGGGTGGCGCCGGCGCCGATGATCATGGCGAACAGGGAGAAAACCATGCGCACGCCCGTCAGGCCGGTTCGTTCATGGTAGTCCCGGGTAAGGTCCGCGGTCATGCTGCCGTAGGGAATATTGTACATTGTGAAGGAACTCGAAAAGAGCAGGAAAAGGAATGAATACACCATGAATTGCGTCCACTGCCCGCCCGGGAACCTGAGCCAGAGAAGGATGAAAAGAACCGCAAAGGGGCCGACCGCAACGAGCATCCAGAAACGGTGTTTACCCCTTCGACGTCGTGCTGTCCACGATCATGCCCATCACCGGGTCCATCACGCCGTCCCAGGCGCGGCCGATAAGCAGGACCAGCCCGGCGAGATACGCCGGCATGCCGACAACGGTATTCAGGAAATAGAGATAGAAGAAGTTGAGCGTATTAAAGGCGAGCCCTGCCACTAGGTCCCCGGACCCGTAGCAAAGTTTGATGCCGGCAGACAGCTTGTCCGATTGCTTTGCAGGATTACTTCCTGTTTTCATTCTTTTCTTCCTTTCCGCCGGACGGACCTCCAAGACTGAATTCCGCTCCAACCAGGCAGGCAAAGAAAACGCTGTGCGAGAACAGCGGATCCGCAAGATACGGCCCGGCTTGCACCGCGGCAAAAGCCCCCTTGAACTTTGATGGAGTTGGCTTGACAATTGCCATTGCGCACAATCGCTGAGATTGCGCTTTTGTGCCCAAGACATCGGCATAACGGTACGTTGCGCCTGCAAGCAGCCATTGCGTGCATTGGGCCAGGACGTAGGCGTTGTCGATGACATCAACATCCCTGGTACGGTGAACCAGATACGACCGGATCTCCAGGAAGTAACCGTCGCCGTCGATTGACAAACAGTTTACGGTCGTTGTGTTGAGGGCGACAAAGCGGCCGAGTCTGGCTTTAAGCGTGGGGGCAACCGAAACCCAGTATCCGTGCGCATCGCCCGGGACAAGGACTCTCTGCGCATCCGGCCCGTAGGGAACTGCAGGGGAGGCCAGGCGATAACAGCCGTAGCCCAAGGCGTTGTACATTCCGTAAAGTCCGGCCTTGCACACGATGTCGAAAAACGCAACCGGCTCCACTGCGATACGCGCCGAAAGCACGTTGTCGGCAGGCGTCCATTCGTTCTGAAATCCTGCTTCCACTTTCGTGGATTCCCACAGGATTCCGTTCTTGTTTATAAGGGGGAATGTATACTGCAGCTTGCTGTCGAGAAGAACGCCGAGCGGATTGAACGATGCGCCGATTGCTTGATCGAAGTACAGACCGGCTTGGGTCTTGTCTGCGCGGGTGGAGATGACACCAACGGCGGGCAGCATGAGCGACCAGGGAATCATTGCCAACAGGCGGGCATTGGTGCGGATTAATTTTTGAAGGTTACTTCGCATATCCTGTCCAGAATTCAAAAGTCGTACCAATCGAAGCCATGTCTATTAACATGTTGCATAATAGGCAGATATTGCTTGAGACAAAGGCTTGTCTCAAGATCAGGCAAAGATGCAGTTATGCGCCGTATGGCATAATGGACGCCAAAGTGCAACTACTGGACTTCGGCCACTAAGGGTATCAACAAGACGGGTTGCCGGAAACAATGACGGTAATTATCTAGTGCGCTTTTTTCAAGCGGTCCCTAAGCAGTGAGCAAGGACCCGAACGGATACGCGGCTCGGCGCGATTCATTTCCAGCACAAGAGATCGCTCGCCGGTTTCAACTTTCTCCTTTGTGTACGGATAATACGGATAATATAGATTTCGGTTGTCCTGCTCGCGAAGGGACGGGTGCAAGAATCGCCGTCAACAGCAACCGGGATTTGTGCGAGTTATATTATTTAGAGTAACGGGGGCGCTGCAACGATCGATTGCTGCGCCGAATATGGCTTTGACACACGAGCGCCTGCCGAGGGCGAAGGGCCAATTTCCCATGGACGTACCCGCAACAATGACCGCAATGGTGCTGGAACAACAGGGACACCCTCTTGTCGAGAGGGAAATGCCGGTTCCCCGCATCGGGCCGGGCCAGGTCCTGGTTCGCGTTGGGGCGTGCGGCGTGTGCCGGACCGACCTGCATATTCTGGACGGCGAACTGGCGACACCCGGGTTGCCTATCATTCCGGGACACGAGATCGCGGGTGCGGTGGTCGCGGCCGGCGGCGCCACGGCGCGGTTTGCTCCCGGTGATCGGGTGGGCATTCCGTGGCTGGGGTACACGTGCGGCGTGTGCCGCTATTGCGTCGGCGGCCGCGAGAACCTTTGCGACAACGCGCGCTTCACAGGGTACACGATCAACGGCGGATACGCGGAGTACGCGGCCGCCAACGAACAGTATTGTTTCCCTCTGCCGGGTGCGTACGACGATGTGTCCGCGGCGCCGCTTTTGTGCGCCGGGCTTATCGGGTTTCGTTCCTACCGGATGATTCCCCGGGGCGCCCGGGAGATCGGTATCTACGGCTTTGGCGCAGCAGCGCACATCATTACGCAAATTGCCTTGTTTGAAGGAAAGCGCGTGTATGCGTTTACAAGGCCCGGCGACTCGGAAACGCAGGGATTTGCGCTGCGGCTCGGCGCGCGTTGGGCCGGCGATTCAACGGCGTCCCCTCCCGCTGAACTTGACGCAGCGATAATTTTCGCGCCCGCCGGGCAGCTTGTGCCAGCGGCGCTCAAGGCCTGCGCAAAAGGCGGCATTGTCGTGTGCGGCGGCATTCACATGTCGGACATCCCGTCGTTTCCCTACAACATTTTGTGGGGCGAACGCGCGGTGCGGAGCGTGGCAAACCTCACGCGGCGTGACGGCGAGGAACTGCTTTCCATCGCCCCGCGGGTCCCGGTCAAGACGGACACGACCGTCTTCAGTCTGCGGGATGCGAATTCCGCCTTGCAGGCTCTCAGAAAAGGCGCGGTTCCCGGCGCGATAGTCCTGAAAATGGAGACTGGAAACTAGGGTGCGTAATTGATGATGGCAGTGCCTTGAAACTGGAAAGCATTTTGATAGGTAGTGCATTCGATAACTGCAGGATCCACGAACGAAGCGACGTTTTCGTTTTTTCCAACGCTTTGCATCAGGATGGGAGGGAAATTCGGCCGCTGATCGGCCTTGATGAGAACCAGCTGCGGCCGGCGGATTTTACCTTCGATCTTCTGTTCCTCGAATATTATTCTCTGGACGGCGGCCTTGCCTTTTTCGGTGGACTTTGACGTTTGAGACTTCTTGTCCTCAACACCGTGTGACGACAGAGCGAGCGCAAGCACGACCGTGCATGCCGAAGCCGCCAGACTGCTAAGCGAAGAAACCCGGCTCATACCGTAAAATTACCATGTGTTCCACCTTATTTCAAGGGGAAACGAACTATGGTAGTGTGCGACGGCGCGTCGCCGGGCTCTTCCCACTTTTTCTCTCCCAACGGCCGCCGATATTTTTGTGGTGGTTTCGTGTGAGGAATGTATTTTAAAAAGCCTTTGTGAGAGCAAAATTCTGCGGAGACAGCCAGATGCCGGTGAGGGTGCTTGTTGCGGATGACAATCTCGATGTTCACGAACTGGTGAATGACATTCTTCTCATCAATTTCAAGGACGTGACGGTCGATCGGGCGCTCGATGTCGACGGGCTCCGCGCACGGCTGGGGTCCGCACAGCCGCCGTACAATCTGGTCATTGCCGCGTCGAACCTTGCCGGCAGCGCCGGAGACGCCCTTGTTTCGATCCTGAGCTCCGAATTTCCCGGCTACCTCGACAAAGTGGTAATTCTCGAGGACGTGCTCGGCCGCACTTCCGCCGGCGCGGCGGCAGCCATCATTCCCATCCTTAAGAAACCTTTCTCGCTTGACGATTTTGGCGATTGCATCAGGAGAATCTGCCCGCCCTGACAGGGCGGAGATGCCGTGGATCCGGAGCGCCGCGGTCGGGACCCGTACACGACACCCGAGGAGACGAGCATGCCAGTGACCCTCGTGCAGAGCGCGACCATCCTGTTGACCGGCGACAGTATCACCGACTGCGGCAGGCGGGCGCACCAGTCCGACCCCATGGGGCGCGGGTACGCCTTCTTCCTTTCGTCGTGGGTGGCTGCGAAGTTTCCCAAACGTGGAATATCATTTATCAACAGGGGCCTGTCCGGCGACAGGGTGGCTGACCTGGCCGGACGGTGGAGCAGAGACGCGCTGTCTCTGCGCCCGTGGCTCAAGCATGTACTTGACATAGAGTAAGACATCATGGGGGCTTTTGGTGGAAGATCGTGAAGGCATTTCTTTTTTCGACGCGCATTGTCATCTCCAGGACCCACGTGCGCGGGCGGACCTTTACGGGGCGCTTTTGCGGGCACAGAGCGCCGGGGTGACGGCGATGTCATGCTGCGGAAGCTGCGAATCGGATTGGCTTGAGGTAAAGCGGCTGGCGCAATCGAACGCCGCAGTGCTTCCGTCGTTCGGGCTTCATCCGTGGTATGTCGGCGAGCGGACCGAGGAGTGGGCAGATGTGCTCGCCGCCCTCCTTAAGGAAACGCCCGGCGCGGGGGTGGGCGAGATCGGGCTCGACCACTCGCTCGACGCATCCGCGTTCGGCGATCAGGAATCGGTGTTTTCCAGGCAGCTGGCAATCGCGGCCGAATACGGCAGGCCCGTGACCATACACTGCAGGCGGGCATTCGGCAGGCTTATCGAACTGATCAGGCTCTCGGGCGGGGTTTTGCAGGGAGGAATCGTTCATTCGTTTTCGGGGCCTGCCGAGCTCGTGAAAACGCTGGAAGGATTCGGCCTTTCCATCTCCTTTTCCGGCTCCATCACGTTTCCTGGAAGTAAAAGGGCGCGCGCCGCGGTGACCGCGGTTTCTCCCGGCCGCCTATGCCTGGAAACGGACAGCCCGGACATTGTGCCGCATGGCTGCGCCGCACCCGTCAACGAGCCCGCGAATATCACGGCCGTAGCCCGGGCGGCCGCGGAGCTGCTCGGCGTTTCGGTGCGGGAGGTGGCGGAATTGACATTTAGCAATGCATCTAGAGTGTTCGGTAGGATGTTGTCGTAATTGGGCCACCATGGGATTGCCCATTTGCTTCCCGGGAGTTTCACCCCCGGACCCCGACCAAGGGGTGCTCTGCAGCGAGCACCCCTTGGAACCCCGCCCAATTCCTCCGGCCTCGGGGTCGGCGCTGACGGGGAAGAAGAACAAGACTTCCCTGGCGTCAACGGTACAGCTGGACCTCGCGGGTGCCCCCCAACTGAAGATTGGATTCTCGCAAATAAACTAACTTGGGGGTCACCCGGCACGGCTAGCCAAAGAATTATTAATTTCTTGTGGGGAGGGGAACGCCCAAGCGGTGCTCTTTGATTTGTGAAATCGTTTTCCGAAATTGCCAATCATATAATTTTATCGCCAAAACTGACGACACGCGGGAATATTATTTTAATAAGATTGTTCATAGGAAACTCTTCCCCTGGGAAAGGCACCCTTAATGGATCAATACCGAACTCACACTTGTTGCGAATTACGCAAGACGGACATTGACAAGAACGTCTGCCTCGCCGGCTGGATTCATTCCCGGCGCGACCACGGAGGCGTGCTGTTCATTGACTTGCGGGACAACTTCGGCGTCACCCAGGTGGTGGTGTACCCGGCAGTCCCGTTTCTCGACGAAGTGTCGCGTCTTCCCAAGGAGACCGTGGTCCGCTTCGGGGGAAAGGTGGCGTTCCGGTCCGAGGAGAACGTCAACCCGAAACTTCCCACGGGCGAGATAGAGGTTGCGGCCGACTCCTACGAGGTGCTCGGCACGTGCGAGGCGCTGCCGCTCAACGTGTTTCCCGAAGACGATGCGCCCGAAGACCTTCGGCTGGCCTACCGGTTCCTCGATCTTCGCAGAAGCAAACTACACCGCAACATCATTCTGCGGTCGGACGTGATCGCGAGCATGCGGCGTCGCATGTGGGAGATGGGGTTCAAGGAATTCCAGACGCCCATTCTCACCAGCTCCTCGCCCGAGGGCGCGCGCGACTACCTTGTTCCCTCGCGGATTCATCCGGGGAAGTTCTACGCGCTTCCGCAGGCGCCGCAGCAGTTCAAACAGCTGCTCATGATTTCCGGGTTCGACCGGTATTTCCAGATCGCGCCGTGTTTCCGCGACGAGGACGCGCGGGCCGACCGGTCTCCCGGAGAATTTTACCAACTCGACATCGAAATGTCATTTGTGAACCAGGACGATATCTTTAAGGTGGTTGAGAACCTGATTCACGGCATTTTCACCGAATTCTCGCAGAAAAAAATGGATGCCCCGCCGTTTGTCCGCATTCCCTTTAGAGAATCGATGATCAAATACGGGACCGACAAGCCTGACCTGAGAATCCCCATCGAGATGCGCGATTGCACGGATATTTTCACCGCCTCGGGATTCAAGGTGTTCAGGGGCGCAATCGAAGGCGGCGCGGTTGCGCGCGCGATCCCCGTAAAAGGCATCGCGACAAAGCCGAGGAATTTCTTTGACAAACTCGTGGACCACGCAACGTCCATAGGCGCAAAGGGACTTGCCTACCTGCAGTGGCTCGAAGCAGGGGTTAAGGGCCCGCTCATGAAGTTCCTGACGCCAGAGGAATTGAAAAAAATCGAATCGCTGTGCGGGGTGTCCACCGGCGACGTCGTCTTCTTTATTTGCGACGCGCCGCAGACCACCAACAAGCTGTGCGGCGAATTGCGGCTTAAGCTCGGCAAAGACCTGGGCATGATCGATGAGGGTGTGTTCAAGTTCTGCTGGATCGTGGATTTTCCCATGTACGAGTGGGACGAGGAAAACAAATGCATCGCGTTTTCGCACAACCCGTTTTCCATGCCCCAAGGAGGCATGGACGCGCTTACCACAAAGGAGCCGTTGGACATCCTCGCGTTTCAGTACGACATTGTGTGTAACGGCATAGAACTGTCGAGCGGCGCAATACGCAACCACCAGCCGGAAATTATGTACCGGGCGTTTGAGATTGCCGGCTATCCGCGCCAGACCGTGGACGAACGGTTCGGCGCCATGATCCGCGCGTTCAAGCTGGGCGCACCGCCGCACGGCGGCATTGCTCCGGGGGTCGACCGCATCGTGATGCTTCTTGCCGACGAGGCGAACATTCGCGAAATTATCGCGTTTCCCATGAACCAGCGGGCGCAGGACCTTCTAATGAATGCGCCGGCAACGGTCTCCCAGAAGCAACTGCGGGAGCTGCATATCAAGGTTGTGGAGCATAGCTGAGAACAGGCGAATGCGTCCGGAGTTCTTTTGTGCCCCATCAAACTTGACAGATACCAATCCCTACCTCATTATTACAAACCTCGTGTTCATCGTCTCCATCGCAGTCGTCACCTTTACCACGTATACTCCGTTCCCGCCGAAGCGCCAGCTCACCGTACGCTCCTGCATTCCGGCCCG
>Ga0181527_1001024_pt1 | contig 30175 bp, 24 predicted proteins | sample PEATcosm2014_Bin_30_FD_119762 | JGI IMG/M metagenome (GOLD analysis project Ga0181527, IMG submission 119762) | Peatland microbial communities from MTU Mesocosm Facility, Houghton, MI, USA - PEATcosm2014_Bin06_60_metaG | ecosystem: Environmental > Terrestrial > Soil > Wetlands > Peat | place...
ACCGAAACTACCCGGCGAACTGGCCTATCGCGGGATGCTGAAGGTAGGCATGATCGACAAGGTCTACGGCGTGGAACCGCCTTGGGGCATCCATGAGGTCGAGCCCGTGCCCGGCCGCCTAGTTCCTCGAAACAGTGATTTTGACTGGTTGAGCCGCCGTCGGCGGAGAACGCCTATAGTCCGATTAGGCCCAATCAAAGAGTCAAATCCTCTGTGCAGAGGAACTAGTACCTCGTCACAGAGGTTTTGACTGATTGATTTTCGATCATTTTAGGATGGGCAAGTGTTCCGGAGCAACGAGGAGTTCGATGCTGCGGGCGACGCCGGGTTGGCGCCGGATCAGGCTGGCTCGCTCGAGGGCGAGGACCATCTGGTGGACCGAGGGTGGGCTGACGCGGAAGTGGCGCTGCATGTCGGCCTCGGCCGGCGAACGCCGGAACATGCGCGAGTAGGCGTAGATGAAGGCCAGATACTGGCCTTGCTTTTCGGTGAAACATTGACCGCTGAGGCTGCGAGCGGCGCCCGATTTTTGATTCATTTGTCGATTCATCCGGCTCTCCGACAAGGAGGTCGAGATGAATGTACGGTATCGAATCGAATTGAGCCAAGCCGAACGCTGTGAACTGACCGCGATGTTGAGCAAAGGCAAGCGCGCCGCCCGCAAGCTCAAGCGCGCCCAGATATTGCTGGCGGCCTCTGCCGGCCGCAGCGATGACGAGATTGCCCGAACGGTGGCGGTGGGCGGTTCCACCGTATACCGGACCAAGCGGCGCTTCGTGGAAGGCAATCTGGAACGGGCGCTGAGCGAGGATCCGCGTCCTGGGGCGGAGCGCAAGCTTACCGGCAAGGAAGAAGCCCTGTTGGTGGCAACGGCCTGTGCAAACCCTCCCGAAGGCCGCGCCCGCTGGACGCTGGAACTGCTGGCCGACGCCATGGTCAAGCTCACCGCGCACGAGAGCCTGTCGGGCGAGACGGTGCGTCGGCGGTTGGCCGAAAACGGTCTCAAGCCGTGGCGCAGGGACATGTGGTGCATTCCCCGGGTCGACGGCGAATATGTCGCCCGCATGGAAGATGTGCTCGACCTCTATGCCGAAGCGCCCGATCCCAAGCGGCCGGTGGTCTGCTTCGACGAGAGCCCGGTCCAGCTCATCGGCGAGGTGCGCCAGCCTATTGCGGCCGAGCCGGGCCAACTCGAACGCTACGATTACGAATACCGCCGCAGCGGCACCGTCAATCTCTTCGTCGTCCTCGACGTGAACCGGCCCTGGCGCAAGGTCAAGGTCACCGAGCGTCGCGCGGCCGAAGACTACGCCCAATGCATGCGCGAACTCACCGATGTCCATTACCCCGATGCCGAATGCATCCGCGTGGTGCAGGATAACCTGTCGACCCACTCGGCCGGCGCCCTCTATGAGGCATTCGCGCCTGCCGAAGCCCGGCGCATTTTGCGCCGCCTGGAGTTCCACTACACACCCAAGCACGCCAGTTGGCTCAACATGGTCGAAATCGAAATCGGCGTGCTGCGCGGCCAGTGCCTGGACCGCAGGATCGACGATCCGCACCGCCTTCGTCGTGAAATCGCCGCCTGGGAACGACAACGAAACGCCGCCGCAGCCCGCATCAAATGGATGTTCACAACCGACAAAGCCCGCGCCAAAATGGGCCGCGCTTATCCCGCCACGTCCAAAGAGTCATAATCACTGTGACGAGGTACTAGCCTATGTCGCGGCAGTCATCTGGCTCGCAGCAGCATGGCAACTCGTAGCGCTCCGTTTGTCTCTCGGCCGACCTTGGCACCTCGTCGCCGCCATCTTGGTCACCGTCGCCGCGGTCACTGTCCTGGCCGGCGGACTTCTGCAAAGCAAGGCTTGGCAACTGCGCTATCGCGACCCTTGAAGCGACGGCGCCGGCCGATGTCCGGCAATCACGTGCCGGGCCGCCAGCACGGGGTGGCGCCACAGCATGCGCGGCCCGGCCCAGCGCATCACCAGCCTGATGCGCTCACGCTGGGCCGCTTTGTAGCAGTGCACTGTGCAATTGGCGCAGGTCGGCTTGGCCTCGCCAAACACGCAACGTTCCAGGCGCCGGCGCGCATAATCGTGCAATTCGAGGCAGTCACGACACAGCGCGGCGTGCCGCGTGCCGTGATGGCTGCGGCAATACATCCGGAGCATGGCGGCGATGGTTTTGAACTCGCGCCCCCGTCGAATGAACTGCGCCTGAATTGCGGTGTTGCTGCTCGACACGGTCACGATCGCTCGCCGTTCAATATTGGTATTGACAATACCACATTATAGGCTGGTAATTGGTATTGTAAATACCACATTGGCGCGCCGCAAGGAGATCCGTCATGAGCCAAGCCGCACCTGAATCTTTAGCAACCTGCAGTCTGGGCGAGATCGCTGCGAGCCTTCCCGGCTCAACCGCGGTCTTCCGTCGCCACAAGCTCGATTTTTGTTGCGGCGGATCGGAAAGCTTGGAACAGGCGGCACGCCAGAAGGGCCTCGATCCGGCGTCTATCGAAGCCGAACTGTCACGTCTGTCCCCGCAACAGGACCCGATCCCTGAAAACGTGGAGGACCTCATCGGCTATATCCTGGAGCGCTATCATCAGGTTCACCGCCGGGAATTTCCCGAGCTACGCCAGCTTGCTAGCCGCGTCGAGCAGGTGCATGTCGACCATCCAGCAGTACCTGCGGGGCTTTCCGCTCTCCTTAAACGCATGGAAGCGAACCTCGAATCGCACATGCAGAAAGAGGAGCAAGTGCTATTCCCGATGATGCTCGGCGGCGGCAATCCAATGATTGTCCACCCTATCGGCATGATGCGTCATGAGCACGACGAGTGTGGCGACGAGCTTAAAGAACTTGCCGCTTTGACCAACAACATGACAACGCCCGCCGACGCCTGCAATTCGTGGCGCGCTCTCTACGCCGGGCTAGCCAAGCTGGCCGAGGACCTGACCGACCACATCCACATCGAGAACAACGTCCTATTCCCACGGTTCGAGGGCTGACAGAGACGATGCGGAGGCTCAGCCCCCTCAGCGACGATTATCATCAGGCGTCGATCAGCGAGTTCGGCTTTGCCCAGCCGTGAAGCGCCTCGCGATCGGAGATGATGATTTCTCTGCCGCTCCCGGTGACACCGTGGAGTTCTAGACTGGCCAGGTTGCGAGATAAATTCTCCGGGGTCATCCCGAGACGCGACGACAGCGTGCGTTTGTCATGCGTCAACACGATGCGCCCGAGGCCACCCTGGCGGCGGTCTTCTTCCAGAATCCAGTTGGCAAGCCGTTCAATCCCCGACCGAAGCTTCTGATCTTTCAAGATCCGAACAATGCTGCGGTAGCGCACCGCAAGCTCGTTGACGATCGCCCGGGCAAACCCCGCATCGCGTCCGAACACCTCGCGCACCGTCTGAGCGGGTATCATCAACACGCGTGAGGGAATCAGCGTACGCGCCGATTTCAAGTGCACTTCATCGCGGATGACGGCGGCCAGGATGAAGGTCGTTACCGGGCGGAGAACGTCGATTGTCGTTTCGCGCCCCTCCCACGCGGCGAACAATTCCACCGCGCCATCGATCAGAATATGCAGAAAGTCCGGCAGTTCGCCTTCTTCAATGAGCGTTGTTCGCTCAGGGAACTTCTGTAGCAGGGCTGCATTGAGTAGCGCGTCAAAATTAACAGCCGCCATTTTCTGAAATAGCGGCAGCTCCCGAACCAGACTGATTTCCGCCTTACGCATCATAGTAACGTAGCATCCCGGGCAAGACATGGATTGATAATTATCAATTGACAGTACGATCAAAGTCATTCGTAGAATATCTATAAGTCAAATTACGATTTGAGCAGTAAAAAATGGGAACACCAAGTCATTTTTGACGTACGTCAAGACTCGACATCCGCATCGCCAATAGAACCCTTGCAGGTTTCCGGATTCGTGAGACTGAGCGAGGACGATCATGGCGGAAGGCATTGCGCGGCATGAGCAACGGCGTGCTCTGTGGGTGTCAACGATCGCATTCACGGTTTGCTTCGCAGTCTGGACCATCTTTGCGATCATCGGCATTCAGATTAAGAAGAATCTCGGCCTGAACGAGACTCAGTTTGGCCTGCTCGTCGGCACGCCCATTCTTAGCGGTTCCTTAATACGCATTCTGCTCGGCGTTTGGGCGGATCAGTACGGCGGCCGCATCGTCTATACGCTCGTGATGCTATCGGCCGCCGTCGCCACTTATTGCCTCACCTGGGCAAACACCTATCCGCAGTTCCTGATCGCTGCGCTGTTCGTCGGGATTGCGGGCGGATCGTTCGCGGTCGGAGTGGCATATGTGTCACGCTGGTTTCCGACAGAACGGCAAGGTGCGGCACTCGGCATCTTCAGCGCTGGCAATATCGGCGTCGCCCTAACCAATGTTGTCGCACCGTTTGTGCTTGTCGCCTTCGGTTGGCAGGCCGTTGCCGAGTTTTGGGCGGCCGGCATCGCCGTCATGGCCCTGGTGTTCTGGTCCACTACAAAGGATGACCCAACTCTGCGCGCGCGTCGCTCCCGCGGGGAAAAGGCGCTAAGTGTGTGGCTTGAGCTTGCGCCCCTCAAAAACGTGCAAGTCTGGCGCTTCTCGCTCTATTACTTCTTCGTGTTCGGTGCCTTCGTTGCCCTCTCGCTGTGGCTGCCGCAGTATTTGATCAACGTGTATGGCGTTAACATTGAAACTGCTGGAGTGATGGCCGCGGCATTCTCGTTTCCCGCCAGCGTTTTCCGCGCTTATGGGGGCCGTTTGGCCGACCGCTACGGCGCGCGCCGGGTGATGTACTGGACGTTTCTGGTCGCCATCGTTTGCACATTCGCCTTGGCGTATCCGCCGGCCGACTACATCGTCTACACGACCGGCGGGCCACGCACCTTCCATCTCGAAATGGGCACTGGCACCTTTACGGTAACGGTGTTTGTGCTCGGCTTCTTCATGGCGCTGGGCACGGCCGCTGTCTACAAGCACATTCCCGTCTACTATCCAAAAAATGTCGGCGCCGTCAGCGGTCTGGTCGGCATGATCGGCGGTCTCGGCGGTTTCGTGCTGCCGATTGCATTTGGCGCTCTCAACGATCTCACCGGCCTCTGGACCAGCTGCTTCATGCTGCTGTTCGTGATCGTGTGCGTCTCGCTGATCTGGATGCACGTGTCGGTCCGGCAGATGGAGCGCGCGGTTGCCGGACCGGAGCTGGCGAAGCTGCCGCAATTTCCGGAAATGCAGGAAATTCACACGCCCGAACGGGTCGGTGCGTTGGCAGGCGCGGTGCTGAGGGATTGGCGTCCAGAGGACAAGGAATTTTGGCAGAAGGGTGGTCGCGCGGTCGCGCGACGAAATCTCTGGATATCGATTCCCGCGCTGCTGCTGTCTTTCGCGATCTGGCAGGTGTGGTCGGTCGTGGTGGCGAAGCTTCCGTCGGTGGGCTTCGAATTTACGAACGATCAGTTGTTCTGGCTCGCCGCGCTCCCCGGTATCTCAGGAGCCGTGCTGCGGATCTTTTACTCCTTCATGGTGCCAATCTTCGGCGGTCGACTGTGGACCACGGTCGCGACTTGGTCACTGATGATCCCCGCCGTCGGCATCGGCTACGCCGTGCAGGACCCGAGCACGCCCTACTTCATATTTCTCGGGCTAGCTCTTTTGTGCGGGCTGGGCGGCGGCAACTTCGCCTCGTCAATGGCGAATATCTCGTTCTTCTTTCCGCGCGCGGAAAAGGGCAATGCACTGGCGCTCAATGCCGGACTAGGCAATCTCGGTGTCAGCGTCGTGCAATTCGTCGTGCCGATCGCGATCACTGTCGGGGTGTTCGGCTGGTTTGGCGGCGATCCATACGTCGCCGTGAAGAATGGAGCTCAACAGGCACCGCTTTGGCTGCAGAACGCGGGTTTCATCTGGGTGCCGTTCATCGCCGTGAGCGCCTTTTTCGCCTGGTTCGGGATGAACGATATTGCGGCGGCAAGAGCGTCATTCAGCGAACAAGCCGTCATCTTCCAGCGCAAGCACAATTGGCTGATGTGTTGGCTTTATACCGGCACGTTTGGCTCATTCATCGGCTACTCAGCCGGTTTCCCGCTGCTCGCCAAGATTGAGTTTCCGGCCGTGAACGCGCTGCCGTTGGTATTCCTTGGCCCGCTTGTGGGAGCGCTGTCGCGCTCGGCCACCGGTTGGGTGTCGGACAGATATGGCGGCGGCCGCGTCACTTTCTGGGTCTTTATCCTGATGATGCTTGGTGTCGCCGGGGTTCTCTACTTCCTCGGCATCAAGGATCAGCCCGGCGCGTTCTGGGGCTTCTTCGGGATGTTCCTGGTGCTGTTCTTCGCGACCGGTGTCGGTAACGCATCCACGTTCCAGATGATCCCTAACATTATGCGAAAGGAATTGGCGCGTTTGATGCCGAAGGCCGATGCCAACGCGCGCCTCCGCCAGGCCGAGAAAGAATCGGCGGCGATCACCGGCTTCACGTCGGCGATCGCGGCATTCGGCGCCTTCTTCATTCCGAAGGCTTACGGCACCTCGATCGGACTGACCGGCGGAGCTGAAGCCGCACTTTGGGGCTTCTTCATCTTCTACGTGACTTGCCTATTGATCACTTGGGGCTTTTACACGCGGCGCGGCGGACTTCTCTACGACATCGAGCGCCGCTTGCCATCAGCACCGACGTCTGTCGCTACGGCGTCGCTCGCGGAATAATGGAGAAGGTCTATGAGCCATTTTCTTGATCGGTTGACTTTCTTCAAACGTGCCGCCGAACCGTTTTCCGACGGACATGGGATCATGACCCATGAAGACCGGCGCTGGGAGGACGGCTATCGCAAGCGCTGGCAACACGACAAGATCGTACGTTCGACGCACGGCGTGAACTGCACGGGATCGTGTTCCTGGAAGGTGTACGTCAAAGGCGGGATCGTCACCTGGGAGACCCAACAGACGGACTATCCGCGCACGCGGCCCGATCTGCCAAATCACGAACCACGCGGCTGCGCTCGCGGCGCTAGCTACAGCTGGTACCTCTATTCCGGCAACCGTGTGAAGTATCCGTTGGTGCGTTCGCGCTTGCTCAAGCTTTGGCGCGACGCGCGGACACTGATGACGCCGGTCGCAGCCTGGAAATCCATTGTGGAAAATCCAGACAAGCGCGCCTCCTACGTTCAGAAACGCGGCCTCGGCGGCTTCGTGCGCTCGACCTGGGATGAGGTCAACGAACTCATCGCCGCGGCAAACGCTTACACCGTAAAAAGCTACGGGCCGGACCGGGTATTTGGCTTTTCGCCGATCCCCGCGATGTCGATGGTGAGTTATGCGGCCGGCTCGCGCTATCTGTCGCTGCTCGGCGGCGTGTGCATGTCGTTCTACGATTGGTATTGCGACTTGCCCCCGGCTAGCCCACAGACCTGGGGTGAGCAGACCGACGTTCCGGAAAGCGCCGACTGGTGTAATTCGAGCTTCCTCATTTTGTGGGGTTCGAACGTGCCGCAAACGCGCACGCCCGATGCTCATTTTTATACTGAGGTCCGCTACAAGGGCGCTAAGAGCGTCGTGATTTGTCCCGATTATTCCGAAGCCTCAAAATTTGCCGATCTCTGGATATCGCCAAAACAGGGGACCGATGCGGCACTCGGCATGGCGATGGGCCACGTCATCCTGCGCGAATTCCATATCGATCGGCAGGCGCAGTATTTCCACGATTACGCTCGGCAATACACCGACATGCCGATGCTGGTACGCTTGGTAAAGCAGGGCGCGCATTACGTGCCCGAACGCTTCATTCGCTCTTCGGATGTTACGAAGTCGTGCGGTGAGGCCAATAATCCCGAGTGGAAGACGCTTGCCTATGACGAGATAAGCAACGCCATTGTCGTGCCGAAGGGGTCCGTTGGCTTTCGTTGGGGTGAGAAGGGCAAGTGGAATCTCGAGGAAAAGGGCTCGAACGATCAGGATACCAGGCTGCGGCTATCGCTGGCCGATATCAAGGACGACGTTGCGGCGGTCGGCTTTCCTTATTTCGGCAACCGCGAGCACGATCATTTCCTCGGCACCGATCATCCCGGCGTGCTGGTTCGCAATGTGCCGGTGATGAAGCTGAAACTGCTCGAAGGCGAAACGCTGGTCGCTTCGGTATTCGATCTGTTTGTCGCGAATTACGGTGTCGATCGCGGCTTCGGCGGCGAAAACCTGGCAAGAAACTACGACGATCTGGAGCCCTATACGCCCGCCTGGGCGGAAAAAATCACCGGCGTGTCGCGCGATCGGATCGTCACGGTGGCGCGCGAATTCGCGCTCAATGCGGAGAAGACCAAGGGTCGGTCGATGGTGATTGTCGGTGCCGGTCTTAATCACTGGTACCACATGGACATGAACTACCGCGGCATCATCAATATGCTGGTGATGTGCGGATGCGTCGGCCAATCCGGCGGCGGGTGGTCGCATTATGTCGGCCAGGAAAAATTGCGCCCGCAATCCGGCTGGTTGCCGCTTGCGTTCGGTCTCGACTGGAGCCGGCCGCCGCGGCAGATGAATTCGACCTCGGCGTTCTATGCGCATACCGATCAGTGGCGTTACGAGACGCTCGACGTGTCGGAGATACTCTCGCCGACGGCCCCGGTCGGTCCCTGGGATGGGGCGCTCATCGACTACAACGTGCGCGCCGAGCGTATGGGCTGGCTGCCGTCCGCGCCGCAGCTTCAGGCCAACCCCATCGAGGTCTCTAAACAGGCTGCGGCATCGGGGCTGGACACCAAGGACTACGTCGCAAAGGCTTTGAAAACCGGTGAGTTGAAACTGTCCTGCGACGACCCTGACGACCCGAAAAACTGGCCGCGCAATCTTTTCGTCTGGCGCTCCAATCTCCTGGGGGCATCCGGGAAAGGCCATGAATATTTTCTCAAGCACCTGCTTGGAACGAAGCACGGCGTGATGGGCAAGGATCTCGGCGAGGACGGCAAGAAAAAGCCAGCGGAGATCGTTTGGCACGATGAGGCGCCGGAAGGAAAACTCGACCTGCTGGTCACGCTCGATTTCCGCATGTCCACGACATGCATGTATTCCGACATCGTGCTGCCGACGGCGACCTGGTACGAGAAGAACGATCTCAATACGTCCGATATGCATCCTTTCATTCACCCGCTGACGGCAGCGGTCGATCCGGTTTGGGAGGCGCGCAACGATTGGGAGATTTACAAAGGCATCGCCAAGGCGTTTTCGGCGGTCGCGCCCGAGGTGCTCGGTGTCGAGAAGGATGTGGTGCTGACGCCGATTCTGCACGACACGCCGGCCGAAATTGCACAGGCGTTCGACGTCAAGGATTGGAAAAAGGGCGAAATCGATCCGATCCCCGGCAAAACCATGCCGTCGGTGACCGTGGTCGAGCGCGACTATCCCAATCTTTACAAGAGATTCACGTCGCTCGGACCGATGATGGCGAAGCTCGGCAACGGCGGCAAAGGCATGAGTTGGAATACCGAGCACGAAGTCGACCTCCTCAAGCGGCTCAACGGTGCCGTGACCGAGGACGGCCCCAGCAAAGGCCTCGCGCGGATCGAAAGCGATATCGACGCCTGCGAGGTCATCCTCAGCCTTGCGCCGGAAACCAACGGTGAGGTGGCGGTGAAGGCATGGGCCTCGCTTGGCACCTTCACCGGGCGCGAGCATACGCATCTCGCGGTTCCGAAAGAGGACGAAAAGATCCGGTTTCGCGATATCGTCGCCCAACCGCGCAAGATTATTTCCTCGCCGATCTGGTCGGGGCTCGAATCCGAAAAGGTCTGCTACAACGCGGGCTACACCAATGTGCACGAGATGATTCCGTGGCGCACGCTCACCGGCCGTCAGCAGCTCTATCAGGATCATTTATGGATGCGGGCCTTCGGCGAAGGCTTCTGCGTCTATCGCCCGCCGATCGATACCAAGTCGGTGAATTCAATGATTGACCGCAAGCCGAATGGGAATGATGCGGTCGTTCTCAACTTCATCACGCCGCATCAGAAGTGGGGCATCCACTCGACCTACACCGACAACCTGCTGATGTTGACCCTCTCGCGCGGTGGACCATGCGTGTGGATCAGCGAGATCGACGCGAAAGAGGCTGGCATCGTCGACAACGACTGGATCGAGGCATTCAACACCAACGGCGCACTGGTCGCGCGCGCAGTCGTGTCCCAGCGCGTCAAGCAGGGCATGTGCATGATGTATCACGCGCAGGAAAAGATCGTGAACGTGCCGGGGTCGGAGATGACCGGCCAGCGCGGGGGCATCCACAATTCGGTCACCCGCACGGTTCTCAAGCCGACCCATATGATCGGTGGTTACGTCCAGCAATCCTACGGCTTCAACTATTACGGCACGGTCGGATCCAACCGCGACGAATTCGTCGTCGTGCGCAAGATGTCCAAGGTCGATTGGCTCGACAAGCCGACCGCCGATCAACCAGAAGCGTTGCCCGTCGCGCGCATCATGGAGCCCGCAGAATGAAAATCCGCGCTCAAATCGCGATGGTGCTCAATCTCGACAAGTGCATCGGGTGCCATACCTGCTCGGTGACCTGTAAGAACGTTTGGACGAACCGGGAAGGCATGGAATACGCCTGGTTCAACAACGTGGAGACCAAGCCTGGCATCGGCTATCCGAAGGATTGGGAAAATCAGAAGCGCTGGAATGGCGGTTGGCGGCGCAAGAAGAATGGCAAGATCGAGCCCCGGATAGGCTCGAAATGGCGCATTCTGGCGAACATTTTTGCCAACCCGGATTTGCCGGAGATCGACGACTATTACGAGCCGTTCACCTTCGACTATGAACATCTGCAGCAGGCCCCGGAATCGCAGGCCATGCCGACCGCCCGCCCGCGTTCGTTGATCTCTGGCGAGCGGATGGAGAAAGTCGAGTGGGGTCCGAACTGGGAGGAAATTCTCGGCGGCGAATTTGCCAAGCGGTCGAAGGACTACAATTTCGAAGGCGTGCAGACGGACATCTACGGCCAGTTCGAAAATACCTTCATGATGTATCTGCCGCGACTGTGCGAGCATTGTCTCAATCCAGCCTGCGTGGCGGCCTGTCCCTCCGGCGCGATCTACAAGCGCGAGGAAGACGGCATTGTGCTGATCGATCAGGACAAGTGCCGCGGTTGGCGTATGTGCGTATCGGGCTGCCCCTATAAGAAGATCTATTATAATTGGTCGAGCGGAAAATCGGAGAAATGCATCTTCTGCTACCCGCGCATCGAAGCGGGTCAGCCGACCGTGTGCTCGGAGACCTGCGTCGGTCGCATCCGCTATCTCGGCGTCGTGCTCTATGACGCCGACCGCATCGAAGAAGCCGCGAGCGTGGCAAATGAGCAGGATCTCTACGAAGCGCAGCTTTCGGTCTTCCTCAATCCAAACGACCCGAAAGTGATCGAGCAGGCGCGCGCGGACGGGATCGCCGAGAACTGGCTCGAAGGTGCGCGGCGCTCTCCGATCTGGAAAATGGCGATGGAGTGGAAAGTCGCGTTCCCGCTGCATCCTGAATATCGCACGCTGCCGATGGTCTGGTATGTCCCGCCGCTTTCGCCGATTCAGTCCGCGGCGGCTGCCGGCAAGATCGGCCACGACGGTGAGATGCCGGACGTACGTAGCTTGCGCATCCCGCTGAAGTATCTCGCCAATCTGCTCACGGCCGGCAAGGAAGAGCCGGTGGCGCTGGCGCTCGAGCGCATGCTGGCGATGCGCGCCTATATGCGGGCCAAGACGGTCGATGGCGTGATCGACGAGAATATCGCCAAGCGGGTGGGCCTCACCGCGCTCGACATCGAGAACATGTACCAGACGATGGCGATCGCCAATTACGAAGACCGTTTCGTTATCCCCACCGCTCACCGCGAGGTCAACGAGGATGCTTTCGACCTGCGTGGGTCCTGCGGCTTCTCGTTCGGCAACGGCTGCTCCGGCGGCACCACCGAAACCAATCTTTTCGGAACGCCCAAGCGCGCCAAGACGCCGATGGAGGTCGTGTGATGAACAAAACGTTCAAGGCGCTGTCCACGTTGCTCACTTACCCGGTCATCGAACTGCAGCAGGCGCGCGGTGAGATCAGCGAGGCGCTCGAAAATGAAGCGGCGCTACCATCTTGGGTGCGCGAGCAACTGCACGGATTGTTGACCGAACTCGTCGCCGGCGACATCTACGACCTGCAGGAGCGCTACGTACTGCTATTCGACCGCACGCGCACGCTGTCTCTGCACATGTTCGAGCACGTGCATGGCGAGAGCCGTGATCGCGGACAGGCCATGATCGATCTAAAGACCCGATACGAGAACAACAACCTCTTCATCAGCGCGGCCGAATTGCCGGATTTCGTGCCGCTGTTCCTGGAATATCTCTCGATGCTTCCGGCGCAGGAGGCCTGCGACACGCTGGGCCAGCCCGCCCATATCTTTGCCGCTATGGCGGAGCGCCTTCGTAAGCGCGAGTCGTCTTACGAGGCGGTGTTCCGCGCTTTGGTCGCCCTGGCCGCGGCCGAGCCAAAGGATGAAGAAGTTTCTGGATTGCTGAGGCGGCCCGATCCGGACGCCAACGATCTTGCGGCGCTTGATGCCGCCTGGGAGGACGAGGCGGTCACGTTCGGCCCCGATTCCGCCGACGGTTGCAAGGACGGGCTGATGGCCCGCGTTCGCGGCGCAATGCGGCCGGCCCCGGACATGCCGTCCGCACCCCACAGCGTCCCGCCACGCCAATAAGGAAACGGTCATGCGCGAACCGATCACCTACATCGTATATGGCTGGTATCCCTATTTGTGCCTGACCGTGTTTCTGCTCGGCAGCTGGGTCCGTTTCGACCGCGAACAGTACACTTGGCGCAGTGGATCAAGCCAGCTGCTGCGCCGCAGGCAACTGATGTGGGGATCTAATCTGTTCCATGTCGGTATCCTCGTCATATTCATGGGTCATTTCGTCGGTCTGCTGACGCCTATCTGGGTGTTCGACATGCTCGGCATCTCGCACGAGTTCAAGCAGTGGTTGGCGATCTCCGTCGGCGGTGTCGCCGGAGTGATGTGTTTTATTGGCATTACGCTCTTGGTGCACCGGCGGCTGTTCGACGCGCGTATCCGCACCACATCGTCGTTCGGCGATATCGCGATCCTGTTGACGCTCTATGCCCAGCTCACGCTCGGGCTTGCCACTATCGGCACCTCGCTCCAGCACCTCGATGGCCACGTGATGGTGATATTCATGACTTGGGCGCAGGGCATCCTAACCCTGCAACCGGGCGTCTCCGCGTTGATTGCCGACGTGCCCCTGATCTTCAAGCTGCATCTGTTCCTCGGCATGACGATCTTTCTGGTGTTTCCGTTCACGCGTCTCGTGCACGTCTGGAGCGCGCCAGTTTGGTACCTTGGCCGCCGCGGCTATCAAGTCGTGCGCACGACCCGGCACAGCATGCCGACGATCCGGCGGCCAGGCGCAGTTCCCGCGGAGTGAAGGCAATGACCTGTTCAGCACATCAAGAACTTTTGCCCAAGGGTCAGGGCGTGCAGGTCAACGGGGTCGCGATCCCGCGCGATCTAATCGCCCGCGAAGTCCAGCACCACCCTTCGCGCAATCCCGCCGAAGCGTGGAAAGCAGCCGCGCGGGCGCTGGCGGTGCGCGAATTGCTGCTGCAGGAAGCGCGCCGGCTCGGCGTATCAGGAGAACCGATGGCCGACGGCGAGGGCCGCCGGGAAACCGCTGACGAGGCCGGCATTCGCACGCTCGTTGCACAAGAAGTTCAAACGCCGATCGCCGACAATGCGACCTGTCGGCGCTATTACGAGCAAAACCGGCAGCGATTCCGCTCATCCGACATTTACGAAGCGGCCCATATCCTGTTCGCTGCGAGCAAGGCCGCTGCACCGGGTTATGAAGAGGCGCGTGCGGCCGCCGAAGCAACGCTCGTCGTATTGCGTGACTATCCCAAACGATTTGCCGAGTTGGCGCGGGCGCATTCGGCGTGCTCGTCGGCCGCGCAGGGCGGCAACCTGGGCCAGATTTCATCCGGTCAGACAACGGCCGAATTCGAACAGGCTTTGTTTGCGCTTGAGCCCGGCTCGATCGGCTCGGAGCCGGTGGCGACCCGGTACGGATTTCACATCATCCGGCTCGATCGCATGCACGAAGGTCGCGAGCTGCCGTTCGAACTCGTCGCCGAGCGCATTGCCGAATACCTGCACGAGAGCGTAGAGCGGCGTGCGCTCGCCCAATACATCGCGCGGCTCGCCACGGCAGCCCGCATCGAGGGGATGGACATTGCCGGCGCTGAGGCCATGCGGGTCAACTGAGCGGAGCGAGAACATGCTACTCGGCGATATTATTGCCCGCTTTCGAGACGAAGCCGTAGTCAGCGAGGCGCTGTTGTTGCTCGATGACTTTGCGCTGACTGCCCAGGTGGTCGGGCGCGCCGCCGATAGCAACGTATCCGCGGGCGAATTGGCCGTGGAATCGGTCGGCCGGTTCGTCAATGGCGCCACCGACGAGGAATGGCTGACTTTGATCGGACAGATGTCGCGCTCCGACAATCCGGGTGGGGTTTTTCTTCGGCGCGTCCTGTCGGCCTGACGCCACTTCAAGCGAGCGTCCGCGCTCGTCGTGAGCACACGGTTTAGGAGGCAAGTTTATGTCCAGCACCAACAGTTCAGCGTCTTCGTCGATGCCTCCGGCTCTTGAACGCCGGCTAAAATATTCCGGACCCGCGCTGTTTTCTTACGGCTTCCGGCCGTTCTTTCTCGCCGGCGCGCTATGGTCAGTTGCTTGTATCGTCCTCTGGATCCCACAGTTCACGGGCGATCTTTCGTTGAAAACCGCCTATTCGCCGCTCGATTGGCACATTCACGAGATGCTTTACGGCTATGTTGCGGCCATAGTCGCGGGCTTTCTGCTCACTGCGATTCCAAATTGGACCGGGCGGCTGCCGATTAACGGCCTGCCGCTGATGATGCTGGCCGCGCTCTGGCTCGCGGGCCGCCTCGCAATTTTCTTCTCGGCCTATCTCGGAATTCTCGCGGCAGGGGTGATCGACGTCGGCTTTCTCACGACGCTCGCAGCCGTCGCTGCCCGCGAGATTATTGCAGGTCGCAATTGGCGCAATTTGCGCGTCTTGGTGCTGATCGGCGTTTTGATTGCAGGTAACATTGCTTTCCATGCCGAGGTCTATTTATTCGGCGGCGCCAACTACAGTATCCGGATCAGTATCGCGGCCGTCATCATGCTGATCACGCTAGTCGGCGGACGCGTCGTGCCGAGTTTTACGCGCAATTGGCTCGCGCGCCAGGAAAAGGGACGACTGCCGGCGCCATTTTCACGCTTCGATGCTGCTGCGATTGCTGTGAGCCTTGTTTCGCTCGTGCTCTGGATTGGATGGCCGGACAGTGCGGTCACCGGCATCGCCTTGATCGCAGCCGCTATCATGCAGGGCGCTCGGCTCGTCCGATGGGCCGGCGATCGCACCGCCTCGGATCGGCTCGTGCTGGTTCTCCACGTCGGTTATGCCTTTGTCACGATCGGCTTTGCACTGCTGGGGGTGTCAATTCTCGATCCTTTGATCGTCTCAAACAGTGTTGGCATTCACGCCTGGACTGCCGGCGCTTTCGGGTTGATGCCGCTCGCGGTCATGACACGCGCCAGCCTCGGGCACACCGGACAACCGTTAACGGCCGGATGGAGAACGCAGGCAATCTATTTTTTCGCGCTCTGCGCCGCCTTGTTGCGAATAATTGCCGGGCTCGTCGGCTCGATGCTCCTCATGGAGTGCGCAGGCGTTGCCTGGGTCGCGGCATTCGGCGGATTTGTGCTTTTTTACGGTCCGATGCTGTGCCAACAGCCCCCGGTCTGGGCCGGCCGCGAGTGAAGCCGCGGGGGAGGGCCAACATTAGGCAACTTCGCGTTGACGCCCTGAGGTCCGCTCGTTCTGACGTGGTTGTTTGTATATTGATGTCTGTATAAATCCTCTTTCGTCACCGCGTTACACGGCGGGCCTGCCGCTATGTGCTCGCTGGACCCGGAAAAGTCTTTCAACGCAATCAAAAAATGCCGAATTGTGGTGATCAATCCCGGCAGCGCGCGGCTAATCGCGACGTGTCATTGGTAACAAAGCTCGATCATCGTCGCTGACTCCCAGCTGACGTGGAATGCGGGGAGAAAATTCAACTAAATATCAATTTGTCAAAATTTTTTGCCGCTACCCCAACGCTACCCCGACACGCAAAATCTTTTAACGTGCGGCGCTACCCCAAAATGAGCGCCTGCTAGCACCTTGTATCTACGAGGGTTTATTGTCGGGAAGTGGTGGGCGCACAAGGACTCGAACCTTGGACCCGCTGATTAAGAGTCAGCTGCTCTATTGCATGTGCGGTGCGCGACTACGCGAATTGCCTCCCTCTCATAAACTGGCTTTGCCATGATCGGTTTTGTCCATACAACATTCGTACAACAGCAGCTATCAGATGGCGTCGAAATAGCTGCATTCGGAAAATTGCACATAAGACTATATAATACAGTGATAACAATAACTTAATTTCGGCTAGGCGGCTGCCGCCGGAATCCGATAATCAGCCTTCCAAGCTTATGACGAGGGTTCGATTCCCTTCACCCGCTCCAATCGCTTCAATCGCTGAGCGCCACGCGGCCTGAAATTCGAGGCGCAGCGGTCATTCAATCACTTCATCGGCGAGAATCGAAAACTCGGGCGGAACGCGCAATCCGATCGCATTCGCGGTTTTGAGATTGATCACCAGTTCGTATGTCGTCGGGGTCTGGACCGGAAGGTCGCTCGGCTTCTCGCCTCTGAGAATGCGATCGGCATAGCTGGCCGCGCCGCGCCATTGCTCGAGTTGATCGGGTCCATAGGACATCAAGCCGCCATCGGCGGCGAAGAAACGGTAGGCATAAACCGCCGGCAACCGATATCGCTCCGCAAGCGCGATGATCGTTTTACGATTACTGGTCGTCCAAGGATGCGGAATGACGATCAGTCCGCCGCCGGGCTGGCGGGAGAATGAAGCCAGTGCTGCGTCGAGTGCCGTATCGATGTGAATGTCGATCGGAATCAACGGGACGGCGGTGGCTTTCGCGCCCGCCTCCGCGGCATGCAGCAACGCCATGTTGCCCTCGGAATCCGAACCGTAAAGAACGGCGATCCTGCCGATGGCCGGGTCGAGCTCGCGCAGAACTTCGATCCATTTGCTGCCAAGGCCGGAATCGGCTGCCTGGAATCCGGTGATGTTGCCTCCAGGCCGTGCCAGCCCGGCGACGAACCCGCTGCCGATCGGATCGACGACGCGGGTAAAGACAAGCGGAATTGTGTCGGTGAGCCGATGCAATTCAGCGACCGCCGGGTTGGCCGCAGCGACTATGAGATCGGGTCTCGAGTTCACCAATTCTGCGGCTGACGCCTTGATGAGCGCCGGGTCGCCGCTGGGCCAGCGGTAGTCGATCCGCAGATTGTTGCCGTCTGTCCAGCCGAGCTTCTGAAGGGTATCGGCGAACGCTTTCGCGCTGGCTGCTCCCTCCCGATCGGTCGGCGCGTAAAGCGACATCAGCGCGCCAATGCGCCGAAGCTGCTGCGCCATGGCGGTCACCGGCCACGCGATGGTGGCGCCCCCAAGGAGCCGGATGAATTCGCGCCGTTTCATCGTCGCCGCTCGCTTTCCGTTCAGCGTTGCAGAACGCCGATCACTTTGCTCGCAAAGCTCAGCCGCTCTGCCATCAGGTTGATCACGTAGGTGAGGAGCGCCATCATCAAGCCGGGATGTTCGAGTTTGAGACGCTCGAACGCCTCGGCCCGCAATTCATAGGCGACGCTCGCGACTTCGGCCTGCACGGTGGCGCTGCGCGGGCGGCCGGTGAGCAGGCCCATCTCGCCGATGGTGGTATGTCGCCCGAGGCTGCGCACGCGAATGGAACTGCCGCCTTCCAGGTTGACGATGATGCCGACACGGCCTTCGACGACAAAGTGCATGGAATCGGACGCCGCGCCCTGCTGCGCGATGGTGTCGCCGGCAGCGAATTCGCAGCGTCGGCATTGCGTGGCGAGGATGTCGGCGAATTCGGCGTTGCCGAAGGCTTCGCCGAGCCAATCGCGCAGCGAACGCACCTCGCCGCCGGCATCGCTGTGGGCGGCAATGATCGCGTTTTCGCAGAGCTCGAGCGCGCGATCGATTTCCGGGATGACCATGACGTCTTTGGCGATGAATTGATTGTCGCGAAACGCCTTCTCGATCGATGGCGTCAGGTGCACCAGCACCAGGCGCGCGCCGAGCGCATCGGCCGCCTGCTTGATCTGCGTGAAGCTATGGACGGCGGAAGAATCGAGGCCGGTGACGAGCCGGAAGTCGAACAGCAGAAAGCGGCATTCCGGCCGTTGCGCCAATAACGTCTTGACATGTTCGTAGAGCCGATTGGCGGAGCCGAAAAATAGGTAACTCTGCAGGCGCAAGCCCTGCAACTCGCGGCCATGGTCCGCAAGCAGCGCAAGCTCCTTCGGACCGCGGTCGAGCGAACTGCGATATTCCGAGCCGTCGAAAGAAAGCTTGATGACGTTGATGCGGCCGGCGCTCAACGCGAAGGTGGCGCAGCCGAATATCACCCCGATCGACACGCCGGGCAAAAAGCCCCACCAAACAATAATGAAGGCGATCGCAAGCAACGACAGATATTCGAGCCGCGCGAGCTGGCGCGCACTGGCGACGAGCCAGCGCCGGGCCGTATCATAGCCCATCGTGATCAACAGCCCGCCGAGCACGCATTTCGGCATGTAGCCGAGAAAGCCAGGGTTGACGAACACCGCCGCCGCGGACATTGCCGCGACCATCAGGCCGGAGGCGCGGGCGCCCCGGCCGAGAATAAAATTCAGTTTTGTCCGCGTACTGGTGATGCAGGCGACATAGCCGCCGAGCGCCGCGCAGAGCAGGTTGGCGACGCCTTGCACCTTGAGCTCGCGATCGAGGATCGCCTCGCGTTTGGTCGATATCTCGATCGACGTGATATTGAGCAAGACGCTGAGCGTGCTCACGAACATGACGGCGATAAAATCCGCGCCGAGTTCCGGCAATGCCGGCCACGGGACGTGGTCGAACGTCAGCGTCCAAGGCGGCGCGAAAGCTCGTGCCGACGGCATCACGAACATCCAGCTCTGCGCCTGGGCATCAGCAAGAGACGTCCCGAAAAGAAAGAGAACGATATAGAAGATGCCGCCGCTCAGGAGGAGCTGCGCCGGCAGCGCGAGCGGCGATTTCCAATACCGCCGGCCGACCAGGAGGAAGACGGCGACCGCGATCCCGGCGAACGATTTTTCCGCGGCGTCGACATCCAGAAGATGGCCGAGGTTGGCAACGCTCAGGCGATATCCGGTCAAGATCCGAAAAACGCCCAGCAACATCAGGCAGCCGGAGGCGCCGAAAAAGCCGCCGATGACCGGAAAGGGAATAAATCGGATCGCGCGGCCAAGGCGCGCCAGGCCGAGGCCGCAAAGGAGCAGGCCGGTCAACGCGGAACTCAGCGCGAGTACCGTCAGCGTTGCCGGCAAGAGGCCCGCCTCGGCGCCGTTCGCCCCAAGTCGCGCCGCGACCGTAGCGACGAGGGCGGCGATGACCGCGCAGGTCGCGCCGTCAGGACCGCCGATCGCAAACGGCAGCGAGCTGCGCCAAGAGGTCAGCGCCCCGCCGATCGCGCCGGTGATGAACGTCGCCGTGAGACCGTAGGCAAGCCAGGGTGCCAGCGGCCCTGAGAAGATCAGTGCCGCATAGGACACATAGAACAGGATGGAAAATATGCCGACGACGGCACCGGCGACAACGGCATGCGTCAGCGGACCATCCAATACCTCACGCATTCGGCGGACGAATGTCGCCGATTTAATGACCGTATCGCTCACGCCAGCTCCGGTTGCGACGTTATCCGGGACAAGTCGGATGGTTGTTCGTTCAATCTGCCCCCGCGCCGAAGTACCATGATCCGGTCGCAAGATCGAGTAAGCGGGGCGGGTCCGGATCGATCCGGTCGGTCTGGCGGTCGGCTCGGCAGCCCGGTTCAGCGCAGAGCGGCCTTACCGGAGCTTGCGTTACAGGACTGGCTTGCAGGTCTTGTTTACAGGACTTGTTTACAGGACTTGCGTTCGTTGGCGCCAAGAGGCATGTGAACGCCGCGGACGCCTAGGAGTGTAGCTCAATGGCTAGAGCACCGGTCTCCAAAACCGGGGGTTGGGGGTTCGAGTCCCTCCACTCCTGCCAAATAATGTTTCTATAGCATTGATTTGTAAGGCGTATTTCCAGGGCACTACAATTTACGACGATATTGGGTCCGCCATGTGAGTACGCCGGCTGCAGGGCTTGCCTGCTCCTTCTCGGCCCTTGCTTGGCCGGCACGCTGGGCACCGAACCCACAGATACCAATGCCGGCACGCAAGCGCCGCCCCGATCGTGGGCGAGAACAGCAGAGGGACCCGCGTGGCCTGCCGCTCGTTCCAGGCGCCAATCAGGCGCTCGGCATCTTCCTCCAGCGCCTGAGCCTCGGTCGCGCGATGGGCCGCGGCCTGTGCGTAGGCGGTGGCCTTGCGGTCAGCTTCCATCTTGCGGCGGTTGAGACCCGTTGGTGGATCGTCGTCGAGACGCGCGGGGAGACAACGGCCGTAGGGAGCCGCGCGGCAGCTACGCACCCGAAAGCGTACATTCACTCGCACCGCAATATCCGCCGCTATGGGCCAATTTCCGCCGCACGCAATCGCAGCAAAAGGCGCCAGCCTATTCACCTTCGGACCACCGTGAAGTCGATCACAGACCTGCCGGTTGGGGCGTGCTACCCTTCCTTATATTGCAGCAAGCATGATCCCATTGGGGGACGGGGCAAATGGCAATCGACATTGGGCGGCGCGACTTCATCACGCTTCTCGGCGGTGCGTCAGTCTTGTGGCCGATCGCGGCACAGGCGCAGCAGCCCGTCCGAGTGCGCCGTGTCGGCGTCATCATGAATACGGCAGACGACTCGCTTGGACAGAGTTCGTTCGCGGCTTTCGCACAGGGTTTACAGCAATTGGGTTGGGAAGTCGGTCGCAACGTGCAGATCGACACGCGATGGGGCGCTGGCGATACCGAGCGCTTTCGCCAATACGCCGAGGAATTGGTCGCATCGGCGCCTGACGTCATCGTGGGCACGGCCAACTCGATCGTCGCGGACTTGGAGCAAGCGAGCCGCACCGTGCCGATCGTATTTGTGACCACAATCGATCCGGTCGGCAGCGGCTTGGTCGAAAGCTTGGCGCGGCCTGGCGGCAATGCCACCGGGTTCACCGCATATGAATTCAGTCTGAACGCGAAATTGCTGGAACTGCTCAAAGACGTTGCACCAAGCGTAACGCGAGTGGCGGTCCTTCGCGATCCCTCGGTGCCCGCTGGTTCTGGTGGCTTTGCCGCGATTCAAACAGCAGCGACGTCGTTTGGGGTGGAGTTGACTCCTATCGGCGTGCACGACGCCGACGAGATCGAGCGGGCCATCACGAACTTCGCGCGCGGGTCAAATGTCGGTTTGATCGTGGTTGGCCCGCCCTCGTCCGTCCCGCCGAGCAGTCGCGAGCGGATCGTCGCGCTCGCGGCCCAACACCATCTGCCAGCAGTCTACGCTACCCTTGCCTTCGTCTCCATCGGCGCGCTCATCTCCTATGGTTCGAACCAAACCACAGACTTTCTGCGCGCGGCCGGTTACGTCGATCGCATCCTGAAGGGCGAGAAGCCAGCCGACCTGCCGGTGCAGGCGCCGACCAAATACGACTTGGTCATCAATCTCAAAACCGCAAAGGCCCTCGGCCTGACCGTCTCACCGACACTGCTCACACGCGCCGACGATGTGATCGAATAGCCCTTTCGCAGTGCGGCAATTAACGGGGGCGAAACGCCGAGTTGGGTCAATCGCCACCTTGGCGGTCACCAGCCGTCGCGGCAGCTATTACCCAATAACAGACAAGGCGGGATACCGCCGACAGCGACCAGATCGTGCGCTCCGCAGTTTTCGCGACAGAAAAGTGCGACAATTATTTCGGGTTTCCCAGCAAGCGCGGGGGTCTTTCGAAATGTCGCACTTCACTTAAGCTATTGAGATCGTTCACCGGTGGCCGGCCCTCCACTCCTGCCAGGTCCAGGGAACAGTGATCAGGGCTCAGAAGAGCCGACCGCGGCCCTTGATCCGATTGCTGACCACCGATTGCTGACCCCCTGCCTTGACCGATTGACGCCCCAGCCGGACTTTCTTCCCTTGACGGTGCGACGGGCCGGCGGTAGGTAACAGCTATCGTCAGCGGCCCGGTATCGGACATCCGCGACGAACATTTTCCCCAACAGGAACCGCTCGGTCGGTCTCGTCCTTAAGTCTGGGCGGGCTATAACTCTGGGCGGGGATAGGGTTATCGGATTACGCGATGGCGAAAGTCAGTCCGTTCAAGTTCATGCAGGAAGTGCGGGCCGAGGGTCAGAAGGTGACCTGGCCGACGCGCAAGGAGACCACGGTGACCACCATCATGGTGTTCATCATGGTTTTCATTGCCTCGATCTTCTTCCTGCTCGCGGATCAGGTGATGCGCGTCGCGGTGAGTTTCCTGCTCGGCATCAGCTCCTGAGCCGCTCGATTGGCGACACTGAATTATGATTTGGAATCCATGACATGACCAACCGGTGGTACGCGGTTCACGCCTATTCGAACTTCGAGAACAAGGTGGCGGATTCGATTCGTGAACAGGCCAAGCAGCGCGGGCTGTCCAGCCTGTTCGAAGAAATCCTGGTGCCGAAGGAAAAGGTCGTCGAGGTGCGGCGCGGCCGCAAGGTCGACGCGGAGCGGAAATTCTTCCCGGGCTACGTGCTCGTGAAGATGGAAATGACCGACGACGCCTACCACCTGATCAAGAACACGCCGAAAGTGACCGGCTTCCTCGGCTCCGACAACAAGCCGATGCCGCTGTCCGATGCCGAGGCCGAGCGCATCATCCACCAGGTGCAGGAAGGCATCGAACGGCCGAAACCGTCGGTTTCGTTCGAAGTCGGCGAGCAGGTGCGAGTGTCGGACGGGCCGTTCGCCTCGTTCAACGGCACCGTGGAGGAGGTCGACGAGGGCCGCTCCCGGCTCAAGGTCGCGGTGTCGATCTTCGGCCGCGCGACGCCCGTGGAACTCGAATTTGGGCAGGTGGAAAAGTTGTGATGTCTTAACCTCTCCCGCTTGCGGGAGAGGTCGCGAGCGAAGCGAAGCGGGTGAGGGTCAGTATTCCCGGCTTGCGCAAGCGTTGAGGCAGACCCTCACCCAACCCTCTCCCGCAAGCGGGAGAGGGCTACTGAAGAGTGAGCCACGTGGGAGGTGAGGCGGTTGCCAGCCGTCGACATCCGCACCACTAACAGGAGTGAAGCATGGCGAAGAAAATCACTGGATATGTGAAGTTGCAGGTGCCGGCGGGGGCGGCCAATCCGTCGCCGCCGATCGGGCCGGCCTTGGGCCAGCGCGGCCTCAACATCATGGAGTTCTGCAAGGCGTTCAACGCCCAGACCCAGAAGCTGGAGAAGGGCGCGCCGATCCCGGTCACCATCACGGTCTATGCCGACCGCTCGTTCACCTTCGAGCTGCGGACGCCGCCGGTGTCGCACTTTTTGAAGAAGGCGGCCAAGATCGAGAGCGCCTCGAAGACGCCGGGCCGCGACATTGCCGGCTCCGTCACCAAGGCGCAGGTGCGCGAGATCGCCGAACAGAAGATGAAAGATCTCAACTGCGATACGATCGAGGCTGCGATGCGCATGATCGAAGGGTCCGCGCGCTCTATGGGCTTGGAGGTGAAGGCATGAGCACGCTCGGAAAACGCACGGCCACGGCCCGCGAAGGGGTCGACCGCGAGAAGCTTTATCCGCTCCAGGAGGCCGTGAAGATGGTCAAGGAGCGCGCCAAGGCCAAGTTCGACGAGACCGTCGAAGTGGCGATGAATCTCGGCATCGATCCGCGGCATGCCGACCAGATGGTGCGCGGCGTCGTCAATCTGCCGAACGGCTCCGGCCGCTCGGTGCGGGTCGCGGTGTTCGCTCGCGGCGCCAAGGCCGACGAGGCCAAGGCCGCCGGTGCCGACGTGGTCGGCGCCGAGGACCTGGTCGAAAAGGTCCAGGGCGGCGCCATCGATTTCGATCGCGTCGTCGCCACCCCGGACCTGATGCCGCTGGTCGGCCGGCTCGGCAAGGTGCTCGGCCCGCGCGGGCTGATGCCCAACCCCAAGGTCGGCACCGTGACCATGGACATCGCCACCGCAGTTCGCGGCGCCAAGGGCGGCTCGGTCGAGTTCCGCGCCGAAAAGGCCGGCATCGTCCAGGCCGGCGTCGGCAAGGCCTCGTTCAGCGCGGAAAAGCTGGTCGAGAACATCCAGGCGTTTGCCGATGCGGTGCAAAAATCGCGGCCGGCCGGCGCCAAGGGCCACTTCATCAACCGGGTGGCGATCTCCTCGACCATGGGACCGGGCGTGAAGGTGGAACCGGCGAGCCTGTTCGCGGCGGCGGAGACGCACTGAGTTTGCCGCAACGGCGCTTTAATGTCGGCTGTTTATCGCACGGCGCGGGTTTGAAGCCCGCGCCGCGTGTTTGTCAGGCCGCCGCTTTCGCTCCCCACAAGGCCTGCGTCGCTATTTGCGCGCCTTCGACCAGCGCTTTCAGCTTCGCCTACATGATGGTGGGATGGACGCGCCGTGCGCACGGACTTTGCGCGAAGCCGCAATCGGTGCCGCCCATGACGTTTTCGCACCCGACGATCTTGGCGAGCCTGACGATACGTTCGGCAACCAGTTCTCGCCGTCGCTGACGATGTCGATGCCGCCGTTCAGCTACAGATTGTTAATATCGGAATAACTCCTTAAAGTTGACATAAAATTATCTACACGTTACAGTAGCGCTCGGCGGTTGAGCCAGCTTCGTCACGACAATCGACCACACAGCAGGGGCTTCGGCGATGCCGCAGGTCCCAGCGATAGGCCTGCTGCGCGCAGCGCCGATGCGAAGGCACGTTTCTATCCGACAACGACCTACAACCTGGAGATCGGCCATGATCGCCGGGAATTCCTATGGACGGACGATCTACGTCGCCGTCGTCGCCGACGTGATGCGGCTTCTGGCGGGCGACGCTGATGCTGAGGGGGGCGCCGAGGCGGCGAAGGCCGAGGCCGTGAAGGTTGTCAGTCCCCATAGCGGGTTGGTTTTGGCAACCACGGCGGCGCAGACCGTGCGGCGGGCCTCGAACAAGATCGCACTCGACGCCTGTGCGGGCGACACCGTCCGCTTCTACGCCAAATCGGGATCCAACAATTTCGAAGGCGCTGTCCTCATCGAGGACATAAGCCCGATCAACGATCGCGACAGCCTGCAAGGTTTCGCGCTCTTGAATGTGGAGCGGAGCACGGTCACGCCGCACGATGACGCCAGCGTATTCCCGGCGCGTTCCTCCGAGCAGGATTTCTGGTTCTGGCAGTGCGCGGTCGCAACGGACGGAGAGCCGCACTGCAGCATTCTCATCGCGGTCTATGACCGCGATGAGCAAGGTCGGCCGCGCTTTGCCGGCCATTACCGGTGGGGTCTGCAGCTCACCGTAAAACTGCCCTCACCACCACCAGCCGTACAAACCGAGGAGAGACGTCATGAGTAAGACGATAAACATTCTCATTACGATCGACACTGATACCGTTGTGAAGAACTACCCCAATCCCAGTAAGGATCAGAATAACCCCACCGGGATCGCCCACAACATGGGCTACATGGTCTGCACCGGGACATCCGTCAATTCCGGACAAGGAACCGGCGACCTCGATTTCAATGCATTGGTCGGAGACACGGTGCGCGCCTTCGCCACCTCAGGCTCCGACAATTTCGAGGACGCGGTGCTGCTCTACGGAATGCCGAAGTTCAGCGGCGACCAAGTGTTGAGCGCGTTCAACTACCAGAATTTCACCAAAGCGACCGTTAATCCACAATCCACCACGTCGCCGCTGCCGGCGAGGATCGTCGATGAGGAATTCTGGTTCTACCAAGCGAGCGTCATCAAGAGGGGCGTCGAAGGCTACATGGTGCAGTTCGCGCTCTATACCCGCGATCCGAACACAGGAAACCCCATCCTCAAGGGCTATTACTACTGGGATCCGACGATCCGGGTCGCAGGCTGATAAAGCGTAGCCCGGAACGGCGCAAGCAGCATCCGGGCTATGCTCTCTTCGGGGACGCGGATCTGACCACATCGTCGACACGGCGTGAGCCGTCGATGGCGCACGCCTGCCCTCCGTGCGGCCGACCATTGCGACCATTGCGCATGGACCCTCGACCTGAAGCTGCGGTGTTGGCTCGTGTTGACTGCCCCACAGCAGGGAGCGCCACGCCGGCGGGCGGATAAATCGGGTCGAGCGACCCGTCGGGCGAAAGCGCGAGAAACGAATCGCAAAAATGGACTGTCGCAAAAATGGACTTGGCAAGACCGTCCAGGCCGGTTAAATAACGCCAGGGGCGTGCCGGCCCGGTTTGTCGGCGCGCCTTTGTGCGCTTCTCGAAAACCCGGCTTAGCGAGACATCTCCTTAGAGCCTATCCCGTTCGGATTTTCTAAGGGAATGAGGATTTTGCCGGATTCGCGGGGCGCGCTCCTGTCCGAGACTGCAGGCGCCGGCAACGGCTTAATTCGTTTCTCCAAAAGAGATCGAGCCAGCATAGACGGGTGAAGGACAAGGGCCGTCCCTACGCAATGGTAGGGTGGGGCCCTTCGGTTCTGACCTCGATGGCCCGGCAAAGCTTAGCCTGCAAAAGGCGCGAGCTGCACCGGGAGGGCAGGGTGTAAATGTCGTCCTGTCTCTTGCCTCCGTTCTAGCGGGGGAGAGATCGGCGGGACGGCCGGCATCAACCCGGCGGCCTCGCGGACCGCCAACCGGAGAGAGCTTTTGGAACGCGCGGCAAAAAGCGAGATGGTTACGGTCCTTGGCGAGGTCTTCAAGGCCACCAAGGTCGTTGTCGTCGCTCATTATTCCGGCCTCACGGTCGCCCAGATGCAGACTCTGCGTCGGCAGATGAAGCAAGCGGGCGCCACCGTAAAGGTCGCGAAAAACCGCCTGGCCAAGATCGCCCTTGAGGGCAGCGAGGTCGCTTCGATCGCGCCGTTGCTCAAGGGGCCGACACTGATCGCCTTCTCGGTCGATCCGGTGGCGGCGCCGAAGGTCGCCGTCGATTTCGCCAAGACGCACGAACGCTTCGTGATCTTGGGCGGAGCGATGGGAACGACCGCACTCGACCCGAACGGGGTCAAGGCGCTTGCCGCCTTGCCGTCGCTCGATCAGCTGCGGGCGAAGATCGTCGGTCTCATCCAGGCGCCGGCAACCAAGATCGCGCAGGTGGTGAACGCCCCTGCCGCCAAGGTCGCCCGGGTGGTCCAGGCCTATGCCAGCAAGACCGAAAGCGCGGCTGCTACCGAAAGCGCGGCTGCTTAAGACATCATCTCAAGGTTAGAACCGAAGGACATCAATCATGGCTGATCTGCAGAAAATCGTCGACGACCTCTCCGGCCTCACCGTGCTGGAAGCCGCCGAACTCGCCAAGCTGCTCGAAGAGAAGTGGGGCGTTTCGGCCGCCGCCGCGGTGGCCGTTGCGGCCGGACCCGCGGCCGCGGCTGCGCCGGCTGCCGAAGAAAAGACCGAATTCACGGTCGTTCTCGCCGCCACCGGCGACAAGAAGATCGAGGTCATCAAGGAAGTCCGCGCCATCACCGGGCTCGGGCTGAAGGAGGCCAAGGACCTGGTCGAGGGCGCGCCCAAGCCGGTCAAGGAGGGCGTCAACAAGGACGATGCCGCCAAGATCAAGGCGCAGCTCGAAAAGGTCGGCGCCAAGGTTGAGCTTAAGTAGGCGAATGCCTATTTGAGGGAAATCCTCGGGCGAACGCAGCGAGATCCCGAGGATTCCTCGAGGTTCGAGACGTGGATGGCCGGGTCAAGCCCCGGCCATGACGAGGGCAACAGTGCGGCGAACGCGTTAGTGCGGCGGATGTGAGTGCGGCCTACACGGCGGCATACACGTTAGTGCGGCGAACACGTTGAGGTGATTTCGGCCTTTGGGCCGAATCACAGGAAAATAAGGCATCTGACGCCTGTCCCGACGGTCGCGATGGATTGCGGCCCTCTGGAGAGTCGTCTTGATCGCTTCGGTACCTCGTCCGGCGGAGCGGCGGCATCCTCGCGGGTGCCTGTCGTGCCGGTTCGGGCGCGACGGTTTGGGCCAGGAAGGTTCGAACCCGATGGATCGATTGAGAGGATTATGATGGCGCAGACGTTTATCGGTCGGAAGCGCGTAAGGAAGTCATTCGGAAAAATCGAGGAAGTCGCGGAGATGCCGAACCTCATTGAGGTTCAGAAGGCGTCCTACGACCAATTCCTGCTGGTGGTCGAGCCGCAAGGCGGCCGGCCCAACGAGGGCCTGCAGGCCGTGTTCAAGTCGGTGTTCCCGATTTCCGACTTTTCCTCGACCTCGATGCTCGAATTCGTGAAGTACGAATTCGAGCCGCCGAAATACGACGTCGACGAATGCCGCCAGCGCGGCATGACCTATGCCGCGCCGCTCAAGGTGACGCTGCGGCTGATCGTGTTCGATATCGACGAGGAAACCGGCGCCAAGTCGGTCAAGGACATCAAGGAGCAGGATGTCTACATGGGCGATATTCCGCTCATGACCAATAACGGCACCTTCATCGTCAACGGCACCGAGCGCGTCATCGTCTCGCAGATGCACCGCTCGCCGGGCGTGTTCTTCGATCACGACAAGGGCAAGACCCATTCCTCAGGCAAGCTGTTGTTCGCCGCCCGCATCATTCCCTACCGCGGTTCCTGGCTCGACATCGAATTCGACGCCAAGGACATCGTCTATGCGCGCGTCGACCGGCGCCGCAAGATTCCGGTGACGTCGCTGCTCTACGCGCTCGGCCTGAGCGGCGAGGAAATCCTCAACACCTTCTACAAGCAGGTGCCTTACAAGCGCACCAAGGACGGCTGGCGGGTGCCGTTCGATGCCAACCGGCTGCGCGGCTACAAGGCGATCAACGATCTGGTCGACGCCGATACCGGCAAGGTCGTGCTCGAAGCCGGCAAGAAGCTCACCGTGCGCCAGGCGCGCCAGCTCGCCGAAAAGGGGCTGAAGGCGCTGCGGCTGTCGGACGAGGAATTGATCGGCCATTACATCGCCGAGGACCTCGTCAATCCGAAGACCGGCGAGATCTATACCGAAGCCGGCGAGGAGATCACCGAGAAGAATCTCAAGGTGCTCGTCGAGGCCGGCTACAAGGAGCTGCCGCTCCTCAACATCGACCACGTGAATGTCGGCGCCTATATCCGCAACACGCTGGCGATCGACAAGAACATGACGCGCGAAGACGCGCTGTTCGACATCTACCGGGTCATGCGTCCCGGCGAGCCGCCGACGATCGACACGGCGCAGACCATGTTCCAGTCGCTGTTCTTCGATCCGGAGCGTTACGACCTGTCCGCGGTCGGCCGCGTCAAGATGAACATGCGGCTCGATCTCACCGCCGAGGACACCGTGCGCATCCTGCGCAAGGAAGACATCATTTCGGTGATCCGTACGCTGGTCGATTTGCGCGACGGCAAGGGCGAAATCGACGACATCGACCATCTCGGCAACCGCCGAGTGCGTTCGGTCGGCGAACTGATGGAAAATCAGTACCGCATCGGGCTCCTGCGCATGGAGCGCGCCATCAAGGAGCGCATGTCCTCGGTCGACATCGACACGGTGATGCCGCAGGATCTGATCAACGCCAAGCCGGCGGCTGCCGCGGTGCGCGAGTTCTTCGGTTCCTCGCAACTGTCGCAGTTCATGGACCAGACCAATCCGCTGTCGGAGATCACCCACAAGCGCCGGCTCTCGGCGCTCGGCCCGGGCGGTCTGACGCGCGAGCGCGCCGGCTTCGAGGTGCGCGACGTGCACCCGACGCATTACGGCCGCATCTGCCCGATCGAAACGCCGGAAGGGCCGAATATCGGCCTGATCAATTCGCTCGCGACCTATGCGCGGGTGAACAAATACGGCTTCGTCGAGACGCCCTACCGCAAGGTCAAGGACGGCCGCGTCACCGACGAGGTGATCTATCTCTCGGCGATGGAGGAAGGCCG